>JACCDN010449946.1_pt1 | contig 106594 bp, 102 predicted proteins | sample 7441691 | NCBI WGS metagenome assembly JACCDN01 (sample SAMN15323439, study PRJNA562643) | freshwater metagenome | isolation source: river surface water | place: USA:Blue River Watershed | collected 2017-08-16 | reverse complement strand
GTTGTTGCTCCATATTCGTGCCGTCATCTGCTAAACCATTTGCAACGGGTTTGGTTACTTCATCGCCTGCGGAGTTATCAAGAGGAAGAGTTTGTTGTTGCTCCATATTCGTGCCGTCATCTGCTAAGCTATTTGCAACGGGTTTGGTTACTTCGTCGCCTGCGGAGTTATCAAGAGGAAGAGTTTGTTGTTGCTCCACATTCGTGCCGTCATCTGCTAAACCATTCGATTGAGAAGCTAAATCTCCAGCAGGGGCATTTAGAAGGGTAGGCGATAACATTGCGTTATCATCTTTAGTTTTTGCTGTGGCCACTTGTATAATAGCGTTATGAGCTTTATCTAGTCTTTTCTCTGCTTCTAGTTTTTCTTCTTCTGCCTTTTGTGCCAGAATAGCTGCCTGTTTAGCTTCTTCTTCTGCTGCTAATTTTTCCTGTTCAGCCTTTTGCGCTAAGATTGCCGCTTGTTTAGCCTCTTCTTCTGCAGCCAGTTTTTCTTCTTCTGACTGCTCACGGGCTGCTTTTTCTAGAATTAATTCATTTTGTGTTGCATCTAAAATTGCTTTAGCGTTTTCAGCTTCTAGATCAGCTTTTGCTTTTTCTAATTTTTGTTCGTCGGCTGTAGTAAGTGCCTGAGCGGCCAACTCTTTAGCAGCATCTAGCTGTGCTTGCATAAGTCTCATTGATTCCATGGCTGCTTCATATTCTTTTACAGCTAGGTTATGTTTTTCTTGTAATGATTTCATTTCATCAGGTGAAAAAGTAGTTGACCTTAGGTGCTCCACATATCTGCGTGCTGTTTGAGGATCTATTTCCGATGAAAACATTAGATTAACAGATATACCTTCTCCAGATATGCGAATTTGTCGCAGGTTATTACTATTTTCATCATCTAAAGCTAAAGAAAACATTGCAACAGCTACATTTGGAAGTGTACTGAATAGTTCTAAAAGTTTGCTTACAAGTTTTAAAAAGGTTTCTTGGGTAGCTTTAGGATCAGAAGTTGTGCAGACAAGATTCATTTGTTTGCCCTCAAATATACCGTCTCCAAACTGAAATTTCTTGGTTAGAAGGCCTTCTGAATTTGTAGCTGCTGGAAGATCAGTATTAACAGATTGCCCTGGTTCAGCAGCAACAGCATATGCCCCTGATTTTAACTTTTCTTGAAGTTCAGCTAACTCTTCTTTCGCCTTTTGTAATGCTTTCTCCTTTTCTGTGGCTTCTAAATCAGGGACTTCATAAACATAAACGGATGCTTGCTTGCCAAGAATTAAAGACGCATTTGGATCAGGCTCTTCTGTGTATGGGTATAAATAATTATTTTCGTCTTTATACATCCACCATTCTTTTGGATCTCCAGAATATCCGGGAAAATTACCGATGTTTGCATTTGCAGGAACAAGCTTAATCTCATCCTTGTTATCATTTTTTCTTAATACGTATACAATTGCCGCACCTTCTGGCATCTTTTCTCCTGCCATATACGGAAAATTTTGTTTGCCAGTTGGGTCGTATATTCCACCATCTTGGAATTTAAGTTTTTTAGTAATCATGCCTGGATGCATTGATTTATCAAAAAATTGAACTTCAATTTCATTGCCGTCCAAATTGATCGCTTTGTATTTTTTTTCTGATTTTTCTTCTGAAGAATGTTCTTTATTTTCTTCTGAAATAGCAGAGTCTGTTGCAGCTAGAGCAGGGCTCTGCCCTTCAATTGAAGCAGAATCTTCTGCTGTTGCATGCATTTCATTTATCCAAGAGAACGAAGAACCTAAAAGTAAGGAAAATAATAATTTTTTATTCATAATAATAAAACCCTAGTTAAGAATTTTTAACCTGAGTCTATTAAATCAAAAATAAATTAATAAAATATTAAAAAAGCTCACCAAAGTATAGCGAGCTTTTTTTAAAGTTTAGTTTGAAAAAAATTAGGCAGACTTTTTAACTTTATCTACTAAAGCTTTGAAACTTTCAGGCTGATTCATTGCTAAATCAGCAAGAACTTTCCGATCGATATCAATATTGTTTTTTTGCAAAGCGCTAATGAATACTGAATAGGTTAGCCCCAATTCACGGACAGCTGCATTAATACGCTGAATCCAAAGTGCCCTAAAATTACGCTTCTTAACGCGGCGATCGCGATAAGCATAAGTTAATGCTTTTTCAACTCTCTGTATTGCTGAGCGAAAGCAAGTGCTAGAGCGCCCACGATAGCCTTTGGCCATCTTTATAATTTTTTTGTGACGTGCGTGCGTTGTGACGCCTCTTTTTACTCGTGCCATGATAACTCCTTAGACGTGAAAATAGTAAGTGCGAATACGCTTGATCTCTGGAGATGCGCATATTTTCATGCCGCGAGCATTTCGTAAAAATTTATTTGAACGTTTCCGCATGCCATGGCGTTTTCCAGCCGGAGCTACCTTCACTTTTCCTGTGCCAGTAAGGCGAAAGCGCTTCTTGACACTGCTTTTTGTTTTTAATTTGGGCATTTTATCTCTCTAAAGTTAATAATTTAAGTAATTTACCGCAACAAAGGCATGCCCGGGCACTATACCCTAGCCACGCTGCTATATAGTGTATAAATGGTTTTTTTGTATAAATCAAGAATTTTTGTGCGCGAGTTCAGGCGATTTGAGTCAACAAAGCCATGATTCATAGCTTATTAAATGCAACCTCGAGCAATCTTTATGACGCTACTAAATCTTAAATACATTGGTGCAATTGGCGTTCCCGACGGGATTCGAACCCATGGCCTCAAGATTAGGAATCTTGCGCTCTATCCTGCTGAGCTACGGGAACCACAGGCAAATATTAGCTTTTCATGGATAGGTTGTCTAGATAGATAGCTCTAAAGTATTGCTCCATATACAAGAGGGCCCTTAAGGAATTAAGCTTTTAAGAACTTACAGCCAAAGAAGAAATAATTTGGATGGAGTCAGCATGGCCTAAATTGGCAGATTTTCTGAGCAATTCAATAGCTTGTTGTTTTAAAGAATTGGTTTGAGGCTGCTTTTGCAAAAGCCCTACAGCAAAATTATATAGCATGATTGGGAGGTTAGCTCTAGCGTTTTGATTCCCAAGTATTGCTGCCTCTTCACAAAAATTTATACCTAGCTGTTCATTTTTAGCAGTAAATTTACCTAAGTAAAGCCGTGATGCATATTCGTAAAGCATAATGGGAAGATTATGTTCTGCTTCTTTATTGCCTAAGTCAGCTGCTTCTGTGCAAAATTCTATGGCTTTGGGCATGCTTGCTTTGAATCCGTGCTTTCCATGAAAATGCCATGCAGAAATATGTTTTAGCATGGTAGGATTTCCTATGCTTTTTAAGAATTCAATTTCTTGGCAAGAATTTATATTACTGGATCGCTTATTTGCTTCTCTCATCGTCATTGTATAGATTTTGCTAATTTGAGTTTCTGGAGCTTTGGCAAGGGGCCTTCTTAAAATTTCTGCTAGTTCGGGATCGGCTTCTCTTGTGAAAAATAAACGTAAAATACCCATACCACCAACATGACCTTCGGTCATTTCTGAAGTCGCTGGATCATATATGTATGACAGAATTATTGTGTTGGTAGTTAGGCCAAGCTGAGAAAGAATAGCTTCTGAAGCAAAATCTGCCATTGCAGAGCGACAGTGGATATCAACGGGTATATCATTGGCTATAAGTTCAAAGGCTCTTTTATTTAAAGAAGTTTCTAGCCATGCATAATTTACTTTTTCTTCGGCCGTGAAAACTATTGGATAAGCAATTGCACCGTGTATTGTCCATCCTTTGTAGGTAGTGCTGGCTGCCATATCTTCGTAAATTTTATTCAAAGTTAGATTGGGTGCAAAAATATCAAAGATTTTTTTTGTGAGAATTACCATTGGTTGGTTTGTTTCTAAAAACTGTTCCAAGGACTCAGCTAAAGCTGAATTCCAAGATTTTTGTTCGTGTGTTTGCGCATATTTTTTAAGGGCTTCAATAAATTTTGAAGAAGCCACATTTGCTGCATTAACAGTTGTCCATTGTGTTTCAAAGGTCTCATCATCACTGTTTATGGATTTTGCTATCATTGTATCAATAGCTAAAATGGTGGTTTGTTGAGGAGTGATAGTTGTTGTTTCAGTTGCTCCATAAAAATCTACTAGTATGTTACGTTTGCCAGGAAATTTGTGCCGTGTGCGTATAACCGAATAAATAAGTTTTGCGGGCGACGTTTCTACCTCACCATATTTACCTGCAAGGGTTGTTGCTATTTCTTTAGTGTAATATTTGAAAGCTTCGAAAGCTTCGAAAGCATCTGCTTTATCACGCTCAACTTCTAATATATCGATCCATTGAGCTGAATTTATTTCTGCTGGTTTGGTTAAAGATTCATGATTATATGTGAATCTAGGAATAGGGTCTTCGTGCTGCCAAACCTGAGCAGTTGCGCTTAGTGCTGGCAGCATAATTAGCAATGTCAAAAGCGCTAGAAATTTTTTCATAGGGCTCCTCTTGATGTGTTGAGAACATCTTCAGCGTATTTGCTAAAAAGTTAATGAAAGGTTAACGAAATGCGCTTTGTTTATTTGATTGAGATCTTGCGGTTTCTTATAAAATTCGTCACATTAATGGACAAAAATAAATAGAGATTATAAATGGGATTTAATTGTGGAATTGTTGGGTTGCCTAATGTTGGTAAGTCTACGTTATTTAATGCGCTTACAGCAACGGCTGCAGCGCAAGCAGCAAACTATCCCTTTTGCACAATTGAGCCTAACGTTGGTCGCGTAGGTGTTCCTGATGATCGTTTGGAAATTTTAGCAAAGCTTGCTAGTTCGCAAAAAATTATTCCAACGCAACTCGAATTTGTTGATATTGCAGGTCTTGTGCGTGGAGCTAGTAAGGGTGAAGGGCTTGGCAATCAGTTCTTAGGGCATATTAGAAGTGTTGATGCTATTTTGCATGTGTTGCGCTGTTTTGAGGATGACGATATTACCCATGTAGATGGATCAGTGGATCCAATTCGCGATCTTACAACTATTGAGACGGAATTGCTTTTGGCTGACCTTGAATCACTAGAAAAGCGAATTCCTAATTTGGAAAAACGTGCTCGAGGTAACGATAAGGAGGCAAAAGAGAGCCTTGAAGTGATTCAAAAAGTATTGCCCCTTTTACAAGAAGGTAAGCCTGCAAAAATAGCAAAAATAGATGCTGCTGAGAAAAGCACTTTTGAGCAGTTGCAATTGCTTACTTCAAAGCCAATTCTTTATGTGTGTAATGTTTCCGAGCAAGAGGCAGCAACAGGAAATGATTTTACAGAAAAAGTTATTGCTTATGCGAAAAGCCGAGGAGATTCAGCTGTTATTATTTCTGCAGCAATTGAGGCTGAAGTTTCAAGTTTGAATGATCCTGCAGAGCAGCAAGAGTTTTTACAGGCTTTGGGGCTGAAAGAAACGGGTTTGCGTCAGGTTATTAAGGCAGGGTACGGATTGCTTGATTTACTAACATTTTTTACTATCGGTCCAAAAGAGGCGCGTGCATGGACGGTGCATCAAGGCGCTAAAGCGCCTCAGGCCGCAGGAGCCATTCACACAGATTTTGAGCGCGGGTTCATATGTGCGGAAACTATTGCTTACAAAGACTACATCGATGCTCAAGGAGAGCAAGGAGCTAAAAACTCAGGGAAGCTTCGTCAAGAAGGCCGGGATTATCTTGTAAGTGATGGGGATATTTTTCATTTTAGGTTTAATGTATAGATACTCTTATTAGAGTGAAATTTTTAAGGATATTTATCATGTCAAATATTGATTTATGCATTATGATTTCGTTTTGTTCTTGAACTTTCTAAAAAACACGGCTAAATCTTAACCACAATTAACATATTAACTCAGTGAAGGTTTCATGTCTGATATTACCGCGCGCGTAAAGCAAATTGTGGTTGAGCATCTTGGTGTAGATGCATCTAAAGTTGTTGATGGAGCAAATTTTGTTGATGATCTTGGCGCAGATAGCCTTGATCAAGTTGAGCTTGTAATGAAGTTCGAAGAAGAGTTTAAATGCGAAATTCCTGATGATGCCGCTCAAACACTAACAACTGTTGGTAAGGCTATTGAGTTTCTTCAGGAAAAAACTAATTAACAACGATGAGAAGAGTCGTTGTTACTGGTGTTGGCGCAGTTACGCCATTAGCTAATGGTGCTGTGTCAACATGGGAAAAGTTGATTGCTGGCCAGTCAGGTATTACCAATATTGATGCGTTTGATGTATCGGATCTTTCGGCAAAAATTGCTGGAAGTGTTCCGTTACAATCAAGCGACGGACCTCAGCAATCAGATCTTTTCAATGCTTCCGACTATTTAGAGCCAAAAGAGCAACGAAAAATTGACCGATTTATTCTTTATGCTATAGCAGCAGCAGAGGAGGCGGTTAAAGATTCTGGCTGGAAACCAGCTAGTGCTGAGGAAAAAGAGCGCACCGGCGTCACGATTGGCTCAGGAATCGGTGGTCTTCCGTGGATTTACGATACATCTGTTACCCTGCTTCAACAGGGAGCAAGACGTGTAAGTCCGTTCTTTATTCCAGCAAGTCTTATTAATTTAGCCTCTGGGCAAGTTTCTATTCGCCATGGATTTCAAGGGCCAAATCATGCTGTTGTTACGGCTTGTGCAACAGGAGCGCATTCTATTGGTGATGCAGCACGCATGATTATGCTTGATGATGCTGATGTTATGGTGGCGGGTGGCGCAGAAGCTGCTGTTTGTCGTGCTGGAGTTGCTGGATTCGCAGCATCGCGTGCTCTTTCAACGTCTTTCAATGATATGCCTACTAAGGCTTCTCGCCCTTGGGACAGAAACCGCGATGGATTTGTTATGGGTGAAGGCGCAGGGGTTGTTGTTTTAGAGGAATATGAGCACGCAAAGAAGCGTGGAGCTAAAATTTACGCTGAAATTCTTGGTTACGGTATGTCTGGTGATGCTCACCATATAACTTCACCTGCTGAAGATGGTGGTGGAGCTTTTCGTGCTATGCGAGCTGCGTTGAAGAATTCTGGGCTTTCTTTGGAAGATATTGGTTACATTAATGCTCACGGAACGTCGACGCCTGCGGGTGATGTTATTGAAGTTAAAGCAATGAAGCGTTTGTTCGGTGATTACTGTTATAAACTTGCCGTTTCATCTACAAAATCAGCTATAGGTCATCTTTTGGGCGCTGCCGGTGCTGTAGAGTCTATATTTTCGATTTTTGCGATGCAGCACGGAATTGTGCCCCCAACATTAAATCTTGATGAACCATCTGAAGGATGTGATCTTAATTTTGTGCCGCACAAAGCCCAAGAGAAGAAGCTTAATTATGTTATGTCAAACTCTTTCGGGTTTGGCGGAACAAATGCATCCCTAATTTTTGGAAAAGCTCCTTAACTTATGCAGTAGGTGCTGCATTGCGAACAATGTCAGTATTTGGATTTGGGTTGGAAACTTTTAAATCCAAGTCAGCTTTTAGCAAAGATTCATCATTATTGGGAGTTTGATCTGCAATAGGTCCATATTGTAAATCTTCTATTGATTCCTGCTTTTGAAGCTCTTCTCGAGCTCCTGGAATGCTTGCTGCTTCTAGAATTGCACCATCTTTATTTTTTAATGCTTCTTGAGGGTCAATCGCAGGATTTTTTAATATTTCTGTTTTAGCAGAAGGTATGACTGGAGAAATTTCTGCATGCTTTAATATTTCACCATCCTTATCCTTCTCTTCGGAAGGCATTTGCTGGGCGTGAGGAGCAACTAATGACGCAGCCCATCTAGCTAAAAAACCATCTGAAGTATCACTAACGGCGCGCAGTGCAAATGTTAGAAAAGAAAAAATGCAAATGTAAAACAATACTTTCATTACTACCTCAAATTTATTCGTTATTTTACAGATTACGCAAAAAATATTAAGATTTTATTAATGAGGATTTGGTGGTTTATTTATATAAAGCAATTATAACCACTAGTTTTATTAGGTGATTTTTGCATGGCTACTACGGGTGTATGTAAACTCATTAAAAGAAGTATTTTCTGCAGAGCGTTAAAAAGCTATTCTTGCTAAGATGGTAGATGAGGATTTTGAAGAAGCTACGACGACTTTAACTGAGCCTTCGGCTTTATCCAACCAGTTGGAAGATCACGGTTGATATTAACACTAAGCTGACTACTTAAAATGTCATCAATAGGATCTTTTAAGGTTACTGGGATTTGAGAAATTTTTATTTCTTTTTGTGTTGTTCTGGCTTTTGATTTTTTTAATTTTTTCTTATTTTTTGGTTTAAAAACAGGCTCTTGTGACTGTTCTTGTTCATTCTTTTCTATGATAGTGTCAATTGCATCTGGAGTTGCAGCAACGGTTTGCATTCTAGGTAGAGCGTTAAGTTTTCTAAAGGCATTTTCCATAAGTTCTGCAGCTTTTTTATCGCGTGAAAATGAGGTTTGTCCTCCAAGTACAACACCAAATACACGAATAGGTTGGCCATTTGGGCCAATGCGTTGAGCTGAGACACTTATATTAAAGCGTGAAGCAAAGGTAAACCCAGTTTTAATGCCATCCATACCTGTGAACGAATTCAGCATACGGTTATGATTGCGTATAGGTTTACCGTGAAAATGGAAAGTCTTTGTTTTGAAATATGCATATTCTTTTGGAAAATTCTTATGAAGGGCTCGAGCAAGAATCATCATATCTTTTGCTGTTGTTATCTGTCTTCTATCTGGTAAGCCAGTTGGATTATAAAATTTTGTGCGAACCATTCCTAATTCCTTTGCCTTTTTATTCATCAGAGTGACGAAATTTTCAACACTACCACAAAGTCCTTCAGCTGCTGCAATAGACATGTCATTTGCAGATCTGGTAACCAAGGCATAAATAATATCTTTTACACTGATCGTATCGCCAATTTTTAACCATAGATTACAAGGTTCCTGAATTGTTGCCCGTTTTGAAATGGAAAATCTTGTTTTCAGTGTTATTTTTCCATTTTGAAGAGCTTCAAAAATTAAATACAAAGTCATTTTCTTTGTAAGTGATGCAGGTGGGCGAATTTCATCGGCCCGATGACTTGCCATTACTTTTCCAGATTGCCCATCAACTATGATATAGGCAAAATTATTCGCATGTGTGATTGAGGGGAATAAAAAAACAAATAAAAACAAAAAAACAAAATTAAAAATCTTTATCACTTATTTGCTCGCAACTAACTTGACTATTAGGATACCAAAAAAATCAACTAATCAAAAGATACGATAGCAAAAAATCTGTCAAAATTACTTGGTAAATAAATGTATTTTTTCAGAAATTTGTTTTGAGTTCCTGTTTTGGCTCTTGCTTGTGTGTTTTTTTAAATCATATAAAACTTGCAGTGCTTGGCGTGGAGATAAATCGTCTGGTTTGATGCTGTGTAAGAATTTTAGGGTGTTTTTTTCTTCGACAGAGATTGAAAATGGCTCTGGTGAAGCATGAGAGGTGAGCGGGGCAGAGGTTTTCTTTAAAAATTCTTGAGCACGGGTAATGACTATTTGGGGAAGGCCAGCTAATTCGGCCACATGAATTCCATACGACTTATCAGCACTACCTTCAATGACTTCATGGAGAAAAATAACTTTTCCATCATGCTCAACAATCTTCATGGTTAAAAGTCTGATCGGGTGATTTTTTGCCAAATCAACCAATTCGTGATAATGGGTTGCAAATATGCAGCGTGACTTGATGGTGTTAATTAGATATTCGCTAACCGCATTTGCTATTGCTAAGCCATCTTGAGTGGATGTGCCACGGCCAATTTCGTCAAGAATAACAAATGAACGATTTGTTGCCTGATGTAGGATGCTTGCGGTTTCGACCATTTCAACCATGAAGGTGGAGCGTCCTGCTGCTAAATCATCAGCGGCCCCTATGCGTGAGAATAGCTGATCTATCCAGCCTATTTCAGCGCGTGCTGCTGGAACAAAAAGACCGCAATGAGCCATCCATATGATTAGTGCATTTTGCCTGAGATATGTGCTTTTACCTGCCATATTTGGTCCGGTTAAAAGAGCAAATGGCTGATCAGAAAGATTGCAACTGTTGGCCGTAAAAGTATTGGAAACGAATGTTTCTATTATCGGATGACGACCAGCTGAAATGTCAAGAATTTCATTGTCTTTTAATATTGGGCGGGTGAAATTTCTACTAATAGCTAATTCTGCCATACTGGATATGACATCAATTTCAGCCATTAATGAAGCAAGTTTTTCTAGCTGGTTTTTATGATTTAGAATTTGCGCGCTTAATTCTTTAAAAATCTTTATTTCCTGGGCAATCGCTGAAGTTGATGCGTGTTCAAGTTTTGATGCTAATTCTTGTAGCTCACTAGTGATGTATCTGGCGCCATTGCTGATTGCTTGGCGATGAAAGAAAGTTGATGGAATTTTATTTAAATGATTGGCTCCAACTTCAATATAGTAGCCGACAAGATTGTTGGTTTTTATTTTTAAATTTGAAATGTTTGTTTCTTCTTGATAGCGCAATTCTAGTGATTTTAACTGTTGACTGCCATGATCTCGTAAGTGCCGAAGCTCATCTAAGATAGGGTCTATGTTGGCTTTTATGAGTCCGCCGTCATGCAAGGCAGCAGGTAAATGATCTTCTAGGGTTTGTTCTAGGGTATCGAGTAACTCGAAAGGAATATCGAAGGTCCAAAATGATTGTTTTGCAAGTATTGGTTTTATGTTTTTAGCAACCGACAACATTTGAGAGATTGCTTTTAAGTCACGCGGTAAGGCTCGTTCCAGAACAATACGCACCAATGAGCGTTCACTATCAGGGCAATTAATTAATGATTTTCGTACAGATGCGCGTTCACAGCTATTTGTGATAAACCAATCAATATTGTTTAAGCGCTGATTCAAAATGGTTAGATCATTTGTTGGATGTGTCAGCAGTTCGAAAAAAAGTCTTCCGCCAATAGCTGTTTGTGTATTATCTATTGCGTGTAAAAGGGATCCCTGGAAAGTGCCTTTTAGCGTACGGGTGATTTCAAGATTTTGGCAAGATTGAGCGTCAATTTTAACAAACTTAGTTGTGCTAATAAGTTTCGGAGAATGTAGGTGTTGATACTGTTTTTGCTGAGTTAAGTGGACATAGTCGCACAAAACACCAGCTGCTTGAATCAATCGAGGTTCGCGCAAGCCAAAAATTTCGGAGCTAATTGTGCTGAAAGTTTCCCGTAATTTTTTTTCTGCATTATTGAAATTAAAGCGAATGTCTGCAAGTGGTTGAATAATTTTTTTAAATTCTCTGAATGCATCTAAATTAAGCGATTGCCATATACTTTCAGGCATCAATATTTCAGCGGGATCTTTTTGATAAAGACTGCTAGCTAAAGATTCCATCTCTAAATCTGCTACAAAAAAAGTGCCAGTTGATATGTCTGCCCAGGCCATACCAGCGCGTTGCGTCTTTTTATCGATTGGGCTGATTGCCACTAAATAATTTGCTTTTTTGGGGGCGAGTAAATTTTCTTCAGTTAGAGTGCCTGGTGTGATGATGCGCACAACGCCACGTTCTAGGGGGCCTTTTTTACCTTTTTCTTTTGCTTGTTCTGGGGTTTCAATCTGTTCGCAAACTGCAACGCGGAATCCTTTTTCAATAAGTTTGGACAGATACATTTCATGAGAATGTACAGGAACTCCTGCCATGGGGATTGGTTGTCCCGCGTTTTGTCCTCGCTTTGTTAATGTAATATCCAAAGCTGTAGATGCTTTGATGGCATCTTCAAAAAAAAGTTCATAGAAATCACCCATGCGATAAAATAGTAAGCAGTCACTGTGTTGCTGCTTAATTTTATGGTATTGCGCCATCATGGGGGTTTGAAGTGCCATAACTTTTTAAGAATAAGTTCTGCACTTCTTATAGCAAAATTTTCAGAAAATGTCCTGAGAACTTGTTTTTATGAAAAGAAATAGGGAAGAAGTGAAACACATAAAAATTACCTAAATTTTTAATCAAATTAACTGTTTATTTACCGTTAATAACTAACCTTAGCAGTAGGAGGTTCGTCCTTCCAATAGTAATAGGAGATTAGTGCATGCCAATCAAAATTATATTGACGTACTTTATCTCTCAGCTTTAGGGGAATTGTTATGGTTAATTTAAGGGGATTATTTTTACAATCTATAATCTGCAGATTTTGTTTGGCTTGGGTGTTTGCTTATTTTTTCCATGATGCATTCTCTGCTACGAAAACTATGAATGTCGGGGTATCTATTGGTGAAGTGTCTGAGTTGGGAGATGTTCTTAAAGATGGCTCTGGAATTAATAAAATTGGAAATGGTCTGTTAGTTTTTCCGGCTGGGCAAAGTGATGCTGGCCCAATATCTGTTTTAGAAGGTGGTTTGGTTAGCAATGGCCCTGTAAATACTGATTTAATAGTGGAGTCTGGTGCCACCTATAGAAGTTCGGTATCAGCTGGCACTATAACTAATAGAGGCAATGTAGAAACAGGTCTTGTAACTGATGATTTTGCTAGTTGTTTAACGCTTACAAATTTTATACAAGATGCACTTAGTGCTTCTTTCTCGGTTAAAATTTTTCCTGATGGCACCTGTGATTACCTAAAGGTAAACACAGCAAATTTGACGGGACAACTGCGTATTTATGTGGCAGCTGGAAGTTATCCTTCATCTGGACGAACTTATCCCGTTATTAGAGCGGATACGTCAGTTAGTGGTGCCTTTCTTTCATTAGTGAATGAGAGCGCAGCAGATGTAGCTTTGTCTTCTCATGTAGATGCTACAACTTTTAACTTAATTGTAAAAGGAAATGTGCCATATGTGATTCCAACGAGCACAGCTTATGAATGCGGAATGCGATTAAATGTAAATCAGCGACGCGATACTATTAAGATTGGTGGTACGGGTGGATTTAACGGATTTGTGACTCCTGAGGATTGGTGTGAGGTTCTTTTCATAAACTTTGTGCAAACAGGATCAGCTGTTGAGCAGAATACAATCCTTACTAATGCTTATACAGGAATCGGTGATGTTCCTGAGTTACCTGAGCATGTTCAGGAAGTTTGGATTACTGGAGATCCAACGGGATACGACGTTCTTGTTGCAGGTGGTGCTCAATATGCATTACCACTTCCAGGTCCTCACACAAGAATTCGTTTTGCTTTGAGCAGATCTCCGGCTACTGACCCACTAACTTGGTTCCAAGGGGCTCTTCCTGTAGGGTGTACGTTAGTTGTTGAGCCTGGTTCGGCTGATCCATTTATTAAGAGTGTATTACCATTGAGGGGAGGAAATATGATAATTGGTTCAAATGTTGAGTTTGGAGTAGGGGTTGCAGCCTTACTTGCTTCTTCTGAACACTGTCCAATTCAAAGGTATCCAGTAGAAACAACTGCTGACTTAATTAACCCACCAATTATTACAATAACAGAACCTACAGCATTCCAATGGGGTATATATGGATTAAGTATCAGAGGTGAATTCCCTGTGACATTTAGTAATGGACGTGGTGGACATTGCCGTGACGGTATGAGCCCTAATTTGTTTAATCCTGATTCGACTGGTGCACTTTACAATATTGAGCCTGGATGCTTATTAACAATTTATCGTAGTCCTGAATACGTATTGCCAGAAATTGATGGTTGTTTGGTTGAAGGCGGAACTTCTCGCATTAAGATCTCGACTAATTTGAGCGAGGCTATAAAGGCTTATCCTGAAATTGTGCCGCCGCTAAATCAGTGGATTGATATGTTAGGTAATGCTAAATAATCTAGAAAATTTTAAAGCTTGGGGCCCTCAATTACTTTTTCTGATTGAGGGGTTTTCAAAAGAAAGTTTAATGCTTTTTGTATATAGATATCGAGGTTTTTGCTTTTTGAAATTTCTGATTTTTCAATTTTGAAGTCTGGTTCTACACCTTCGTTACCAATTCTTTTTCCTAACGGATCATTTAGAAAAGCAATTGTGAGAATTAGGCCATCTTCTCGATTTTGATACTGAAATACTCTTTTTGCAGTGGCGCTACCTGATGAGTTTTCGCCAATAAGTATTGCGCGTTTATGCGCTTTTAAAGCAGATGCAATAACTTCTGCAGCTGAGCTTGAGTTTTTGTTTTGCAGTACTACTATTGGGAGATTCTTTAAAATATCAGGGCCTGTTGAACAGAATTTTGAGAAAGCTTTCTTTTTTTGCATTTCTACAACAACATGACCATCTAAAAATTGGCTTGCAATACCTATTGCTGCTTCAAAACTACCTCCTGGACAATCACGCAAATCAAGAATTAATCCTGATAACTGCTGATGAGTGGTGATTGTTTTTAGGTAATTATGCACTTCATTTGCTGCATTTTTGTTTATACACCCAAATTTTAAGCAGGCGATATTTCCAAACCAGTTTAGTTCAGCTGATGGGATTATGAAAGGTCCTGGTGTTATTTCTTTTATAAGAGGTTTATTTCTTCTTAACAGAGTTACTTTGCAAGGATTTGCTCCTTTAATGAGTTTTAAAAAGTCATATAAAATGATTTCTTTTAAAACTGTCCCGTTAAATTCAATCAAAATATCATTTTCTTTAAAATTCGCAATATAAGCAGCAGATTCTTTGTAAACTTTTTTGACAACCAATCCATCTTGATGCTTTGCTAGAATCATTCCTAGCTTTAATTCTCCACCATCAACATTTTCTTTCAGGGATTTTGTGTCTTCTTTACTTAAGTAATTACCATGGATATCAGCACCTTGGATTAATCCTTGAAGCATTTCTTGACGAAGTTTTTCTAGAGATGGTTTTTCGGGATAAAATTCTTTAATGATTTCTAGTGTTTCGTCTAAGCTATCGTGTAATTCTTGATAGGGGTTTGAGCAGCCTATAAGTAAAAGAAGTGATAAGAAATACCAGCTCATAATTGTGTAATTTTGTGGTAGGGATCTGGATCTAGCATCACATCATCTCGCCAAAGTTGCAATTCAACTAAGCTTGGGTTTTTACCGGCACAAAAACCAAGCGGATCTCCTTGTTTTAATTTGTCTCCTTTGTCGACGCAACACTGATTGATTCCCGTGATAACATAGGTGAAATGAGCTTGCCTGATGAATACAGCTATAGAGCCTTCAAAATGATTTATTGCCGCCACAGTGCCAGAATCTGGGCAAAGAATAATGCCTCCTTCTAAAGGAATCCATGTGGTTTTTGTTGATGAGTCTCTAATGCCTGCAACTGGTGCAATCCAATTTAATAGATTGTTTGATTTATTAATTTTGAGCGTAGGAAATTTTCTAATAAAATCTCTAATTGAACTAATTTCTGCGATTTTTGACTTATCTGTCCAATATTTTATTTTTTGATTTTGTTTTAGTTCTTCAAATAGTTTTGCATACATGAAATTTAGAGATTCTAATTCTTTGATAAGCTTTTGATTTTTTTCAAATTCTACATTCCCATATTTTTTTTGATAGTCTCTTACGTATTTTTGGTACAAGGGTATGAGTTCTTTTGTTTTTAAAGTGAGAAAGGTTTTTTTTCTTACGTAGTTATGCACTGCTCTTTCTGTTGGGAGTAAGGCTGTGCCAAAACCAAGTTGATAGCGCTTTTGTGCAAAATAAATAGCTCCTAATTGTTGTTGGATATTAAAAAATTCTTGATTGCTGTGTAATTTGTCATTGTGTAGCCGAGTACATTGATTATAGAAGAATGCTAGTTGTTGTTGAATTTGATACCATTTTTGTGCTTGTTCACGAATTTCATTGTAAGTTTCTGCGTGAAGACCAGAAAAACAGAAAAATAAAACGACAATATTTAGCACAACAATGATTTTCCTGACATTTCTTTGGGTTTAGGGATATCCATAATATCGAGAATTGTTGGTGCAATATCTGCCAAGGACCCAGTATTGAGATTTAAAAAATCACTGTTTATCAATACAAAAGGTACGGGATTACGAGTGTGTGCTGTATGAGGGGTTACTTTATCATGCGCTCTCATACACTCTGCGTTACCATGATCAGCAGTTATGATAAGTAGCCAATTATTTTGTATGGCTTTTTCTTCTAAAGTTTTTATACACGCATCGACACAGCCCACTGCTTTGTTGACAGCATCTATCATTCCAGTATGACCTACCATATCTGCATTAGCATAATTGACAACAATTAGATTCAGATCTTGTCGTTCCATTGCGATTGTTACAGCTTGGGTGACTTCCTGAGCAGACATTTCTGGTTGCTGGTCATAGGTAGAAACTTTTGGAGAGGGAATCATTATTCTTTCTTCATTTGGAAATGGATATTCTTGTCCGCCATTTAGAAAGAATGTCACGTGAGCATATTTTTCAGTTTCAGCGACACGTAGTTGTTTTAATCCAAGATTTGAAATGACTTCTCCTAGGCTATGATTAATAGGATCTTTTGAAAATATTGATGGAATTAAAGGTGTAAGATCTTGAGCGTATTCATTCATTGCTAAGGTAGGGCCAAAATGAATGGTTTTCTCACGTTTGAATTGATCAAAATTTGCAACCAAAAAGCTACGCAAAATTTGTCGCACTCGATCTGATCTAAAATTAATCATCCATAGCCCATCTCCATCTTGTATGCCTTTGTACCCTTCTGAGGCAGTAGGTACTATAAACTCATCGGTGATGCCTTTTTCATAATTATTCATGATGAGCTGAAAAGTACTTGAAAATTTAGGCGCATTCCCTTCTATGATTGCTTTGTAGGCAAGCTCAATTCTATCCCAACGGTTATCTCTATCCATTGAAAAATATCGACCACTTAAAGAGGATAAATGGATATTGGGATGTTCTTTTATTGCATCTGAAAATTCTTGTACGTAGTTTTCAGCGCTTTTAGGAGGAGTGTCGCGTCCATCTAAGAATCCATGCACATGAACATTAATACCAGATTCGCTTAAAAATTTTGCTGTGGAGATAATATGATTTATATGAGAATGCACCCCGCCAGGAGATAGCAATCCCATAATGTGGCACGATTTTTTAGTTTTTCTTAAGTGGTCTACAGCTTTTTGGATGAGGACGTTTTTTTTAAATAATCCTTTGGATATTGCTTGATCAATTTTGGGTAGATCTTGCATTAGTACGCGTCCAAGACCAATGGTCATGTGCCCTACTTCGCTATTGCCCATTTGTCCGTCAGGCAGCCCAACATAATGATCAGAAGCTTGTAGCTGAGTATATGGATATTTTTGCAGGATGGCAGCCCAATTCTTGGCGCTATTAATAGCATTGAATGAATCTTGTGATCCTATTCCCCATCCATCAAGAATACATAAAACGACTTTTTTGTTCACTGACGAATACAGCCTTACTCAAATTTTCTGTAGCTTGATTTTAGCCTGATTTTATCTTCTAATGCTAATGAATCTGGTTTTAATTTTTTAGGAGATGTTATGAACATTATGATGATTCGTCTATTATCAGCTATTAGCTTGGCTGTTATAGCAATTTTGGGAATTGATCTTTCCGCGGCGTCTTCAGAAACATCAGCAGTTACAGTGCCTGCTGCGGTGATTGCCGAGAAAACAATGGAAGAAGTTGAAAGCATGCTTGGAAAAGCCACGATTATAGATGCTCGTGGTCAGGGTGCAACTGCCATAAAAGGGGCAAAATTTCTTGCGGCAGATGCCAAAGATTCAGAAATTCAGGAGTTGTTAGCTGATAAAACATCAATGGTTATTGTGTATTGCGGAAATGTTAAATGTCCGGCAAGCATGACATTAGCAGAGCGTCTTGTTGGCTTGGGTTATACAAATATTTCTCATTATGCAGGGGGAATTGCTGAATGGGAAGAAAACCAGAAGCCAGTTGATGAGCATAAACCTAGGTAATAAATTAAAACTCACAAACAGGGCAGCTGAGTTTTTCAGCTGCTTTTTTTACAAGAGAAGTTAGCATGAATAGTCCAATTGAGATGGAAAAAAAATTCCAAGTTTTGCAAAGTGATTTAGAAGGATTTTTAAGAAATAAGCGTTTCATTTCTTCAAAGACAGTTGTTGATGAGTATTTAGATACATCTGATGGGTTATTTTATCAGGATGGAATTTTTATAAGAGTTCGAAATAACATAACTCTAGATTTTAAATTTAATCCCGATCATTTGGGAATAGCGGATGTCAATGATTATGTGGTATGTCATGAGTACAACGTTCCATTACCTTTTCAGATTGAAACGTTTCATGTTTTTGAGGCTTTGGAAAAAATGATTCCTATTAAATGTCCTCATCCTTATACATATGAAAAATTTTTAGAAGAAAATGATTTGCGGACTCTTTTGATTTTAAATAAAAATCGCACTACTTATGAAGATGACACTTTCGCTATAGCTGTGGATGAATTTGCTGATTTTGGAGTATTTCTGGAGCTAGAAGCAAAAAATAATAACATGTCGCAAGAAAGGTTTCTGAAGGAAATTGCAAAAGTAACTGAGGGTATGGCAGTGAAAGAATTTAATTCTGGTTATATTGAGCTTCGTTTGCGCCAGCTTAACGAGTCTTTGTATTTGAAGGGGAAATACCTTATAAATCCGGAACTTGAAATAGCTGCCTAATGGTTCATTGCGATGTTGTAGTAATTGGTGGTGGGGCGGCTGGGCTTATGGCGGCCGCAACTGCAGGTAAACGCGGTCGAAAAGTTATACTTATTGAGCATACTGGGAAGATTGGCGAAAAAATTCGCATCTCTGGTGGTGGACGTTGCAATTTTACGAATCTATTTGCATCACCTAAAAATTATATTTGTGCGAACAAGCACTTTGTTAAGTCGGCATTAGCTTGTTACACACAGCATGATTTTATTAAGCTCGTGGAAACATATGGTATTGCTTATCATGAAAAGACTTTAGGGCAATTGTTTTGTGATGGGTCTTCTAAGCAAATTGTTAGCATGATGCTAAGTGAGTGTCAGATTGGACAAGTAGATGTGCGGCTTAATTGTTCTGTGAAATCAATTGAAAAAAATGATCGATTTATTTTAAGCACAACAACAGGTGTGATTGATACAGCATCGATTGTAATTGCAACAGGTGGACTTTCTATTCCACAGATTGGTGCCTCAGATTTTGGTTATAAGATTGCACGGCAATTTGGCATAAAAGTTTTAGCAACAAAGCCTGCTTTGGTTCCATTAAGAGTCGATAATGCAAAGCTTGCAATGTGCACAAAACTTAGTGGTGTTTCGCAAGATTCATTAGTCACCCATAAAGGGGCGCAGTTTAGAGAGAATATTTTATTTACGCACCGTGGATTAAGTGGCCCTGCGATTTTGCAAATTTCATCGTATTTAGAAAAATTCTCACAAACAGAAATCCTGATTAATCTGTTACCTGATATGGATTTAAAACAAGAATTCATAATGCATAAGAATAGTAAGCAAACAGTTGCGAATTTTTTGAAAAATTATTTACCAAGCCGTTTGGTTGAAGCGATAGCAACTTCAGATTTTGATCGAAGCATTACAGATCTTAAAAATAGTGTCTTGTTAAATATTGCTGATTCACTTCATCAGTTTAGAACGCCAATTAATGGAAGCGAGGGCTATCAAAAAGCAGAAGTGACGCTAGGTGGCATTGATACAGATGAACTATCTTCCAAAACAATGGAAAGCAAAAAAACGCCGGGGTTATTTTTCATTGGCGAAGCAGTTGATGTGACGGGATGGCTTGGTGGATATAATTTTCAGTGGGCTTGGTCATCGGGCTATGTTGCTGGGCAATACTGCTAGAGTTTTTTGTTGCAAAAAGATTGAAAAATTAAAGCAAATCATTATATATTGATCATTAAAATTAATTTATGGAAATTTATAGATGAGATTGATGGCTTTATTGACATTTATTTTTGTATGGTCTGTGCAAGTTTATTCAATGGAAGGTGTTAATTACCCTTTTGAGTGTTTGCCTGGGGCAAGACCTTTTGCTGGAATTAAAATTAAAGGTGAAGCTGCTGAGGAGTGCAGGAATAACTTTGAGGGCTTTCGTGCGATTCAAAAAGAGCAAAGAGAAAAAATAGAGGAATACAAAATCGTAGAATCATATGCTAGGGAAGCAATTGAAGTGCCTAGTATGGCTGGCCACGATGTTCTACACGGTATTAGAGAATGGATTAGCAAGCCTGCTAATAGTTCTAATACTTGTACTATTGGCACGATGAGCGGAGATAGAATTCTTAGTATTAATTTAGAAACGCTGGCAGAAGTTTTGAGTGTTAGGCTTAAGAAAACTATTACGGCTCAAGAGTTAAGTGAACAAATAACCAATAGAGGAGAACAAGCTAGAGAATATTCTTTATTAAGTTTTTTCTCCCAGAAAATTTTAAATTTTCCGCAACATGAATTAGACAATTTAAGCTCTTGGCTTTCAGGGGTTGATGGAGCAATGGGATATGCTACACCTGGAATTTCAGCTTCTTTGAAATGTGATGTGAGTCTGGTACGTAAATTATTGCAAGCGCGAGCAGGTAGAGATATTACGGACGAGTTTGCTAGTTTTGTTGATGCTTATGGTGAAAAAGAAGAACGCATTCGTTTAAAAGAAGATTTTGATAGATACACAAACAATACTTCATGTGTGGGAACAGAATGTGTTGCAGAAGAAATCTTTGAAAACGGTATGCTTACCACAAAACAAGCTTTTATTAAGGGGTATGATATATCTTTGCCACTAATGGCAGCAAGGAATAATTTTCTTATAAACTTAAGTGCTGGAGCGGGAGATGTTTCTTACAAAATTTATGATGGATTTGTAAGCTCACAAAGTCGTAATATTGAGCGTGCTATTGGAGAGGATGATTCTACATTTGCTAATCTGTCAGTGACAACTATTGCAAATGATTTAATATGGCAGGATGGGAAAGTACTAACTACTGGTGACACGGTTTGGGCTCTTAGCACAGAAAAAGAACTACGTATTTACCCCCCGAACACGGAGGGTTTATCCTGTCCTCACCATGATTATCTTTTCCGGGGAAATAACACTCCTATTCACATTGCTTGCGCTGGGCATATGGAAGTGAAAAATGGAAAAATTTCAAAAATTAATCGCTCAAGTGGAAGTTATCATCCAACAGAGCTTCAGTTAATTTTAGCTTTGAATTATTTCTATAATGTAGGTATTGTTTCTGATAATTTAGTATTCGAAGGGGAGTATTCTACTGGTTATCGTACTCTTGCTGACGTATTATCTATAGCAAATATGATAGAGCTAGTTTGAAACAACTTGAATATTATACAAAGGGTGGCTGTTTGACAGTCACTCTTTTTCTATTTAAATTTAAAGAACTTTTTGTGTTCGGGAATTCGGTTTAAATCCGAAGCTGTCCCTCGCAACTGTAAGTTGGGAGCGCACTTTATATACCACTGGAGTAATCTGGGAAGGTTAAGTGTTTGCTGTGAACAACGAGCCAGGAGACCGGCAAAAAGAGCGTCACTTTTTCTAGATTCGAGCGGTTGATCAAGAAGGGTAGCCTATGGGTGATGCGATTAATATTAACGCAACCTATAAGGGCAATTTATGCGCTTGTTTTTTATTGTATTGGCGGCTTCATTGTCTGCTTCAACAGTTGTTTTGGAGCCGATTGTGATAAAAGCAAAAAAAGAAGATCCAATTTCTGCTTGGCAATTTATTGAAACACTCACAACTGATCACTTAACAACACTTGGTTTTGAGGAGCAGCAATTGAAAAATATTCCAGGCGTTAATACAACGACAACGGGTAATCCGGGGCAATTAACATCTATTAAGATTCAAGGGGCAGATTCAAAATATGCAAAGGTGCTTTGGTCAGGTCTTAGTGTGACCGAAATGATGGTTGACGTATCCTTAATTCCTTTGTCTACCGGAAAGATTGAGATTGTAAAAGGTGTGCATTGCGCGGAATACGGAAATGGTGCAATAGGTGGTGTTGTCAATGTGCTTCCTTTTTTAATGCCAGATGAGCAAGACGGGGGGGCAAAACTAAGCGTTGGTAATTATGCAAGATCTGCGCATCTTTGGTGGCGTCAAAAAATAAAGGATGGCTTTTCATTGCAGCAACATTTAGAGCGTGATGCTTTTCATGGAAAAAATACTATTCCAAAACGCTATCAAATAAAATATCCAACAGCAATGAATCCTGAAACACAAAAACAATATTTTTTAAACCAGCTTACTTTTGAGAATCATCATGTAAGAACATCTTTTCAAATAGGCCTTATTAAATCAGCTTCAACTGGTAGTAATATATCTCCGTTTCCTCCAGTTGCGCCTTACGATTCCAGATCAAAAAGGACGTTGCAAGTTTATGCGCTAGATCTGGAAAGTAAGGGCAAGCGGGTGAGTCCATACTTAAAGGTGCTCAGCACTATTATGAATTCTCAAGATTTTTCTCCTTATGGAGCGAATGGAGGAACAGATAGAGGTGGTAGTGGAAAAGCAAAATTTGGCGTAAGGGTAAAAAGTAATTCAATGATCTTTGAGCCAATTGTTGAATATCATAACAATACATTCTCTCCTACGGGGGGAAAACAAATTAAGAATAGCGAATATGCTTTTGCGCAAGGTATACATGTGCAAAAAGGTACTCTTGAATGGAAGAATTGGGCGCGTGTTCAAAAAGCTGATCATTACAATTGTGTTTATGCGCTCAGTTCAAGCGTATTAAAAAAATACAGTGACACTGAATTTTCTGCTCATTTTGGAACAGGGTTTAATATACCTGATTTGTATATGTTGAATGATAAGAAATATGGTAGTAGGAACTTAAAACATGAATCCGCTTATGGTGGAAATTTGGGAATTTCTCAACAAACAACTTTAGGAACATTTAGTATCCTTATCTTTAAAACAGACTATAAACAGCAAATAGTTTTCAAAAATAAACAATTCCAAAATATTAAAAATGCAAGACAGGAAGGTTTTGAAATAGGATGGAAAAAAAAGATTAACGGGGCATGGATGATCGAATTATCTGGCATGTATGTAGATTCCGTGAGCTTGAACCCTAAAAAGCGACTTCTAAATGTTCCTAGAACTTCCGCAAATGTTAAAATTATTCATGAGCAAGATGATCTAAAGGCAGGATTTGGTTGTCGCTATACAGGAACGCAAGTTCAACCACATTTCGAACAATACACAGTTGGAATTAAGCGAGGGGGGTATCCAATTTTCTTTGGAGATATTCAATATAAATTTAAAGAACACGCAACATGGTTTTTAAATGTTGAAAATGCATTTAACAGGAAAACGGAAAATCCAATTGGATACAGAAATCTGGGATTTCAAATTAATACAGGAGTTAATGTTACATGGTAAAAATGCGTTTTTTACTAATTGGATCTGTTTTTTTTCATGGGTTGATCGCATTTTCTATTGGGCAGTATGTTTCATCTGAAAAATTAAAAACATCAAATAGTTTTCCGATTATTTTATTGAGTTCCACAAAAAAAAATGATGTGGAGATGGTAAGGAGTGGTTCTTCTAAAAAAGTTGCTCATTATCAAAATAGGAAAATGGCTAGTTCTAAAGAAAATAATATTGTGATGCAAACTTCTGATGCTTTGAAAGTTATTTATAATCCAGCTCCTGCTTACCCGGCTAATGCTAAAAGGAATGGTGAAGAGGGAATTTTTTCAGTGAAAATCATAGTTGGTATGAGTGGAAAAGTAGAGCATGTTGAGCTTATGACTATTAAAGGCAAAAAGGAATTTTTTGAAGAAGAATTATTACGGACCCTGAAAACTTGGCAATTCAAACCTCATGATAGAGAAATTTCGTTTGAGGTTCCTATTTCATTTCAATTGGAAGAGTAAATTAAGTACAGTGATGAAAAGGAATGATAGAATGAAAAAATATTTCATCATAGTTTGTCTTATCAGTGCGTGTTTTAGCGAAGAAATAACAAAACAAAATTCGGCAAATGATATTCAAATTAAGGCTGAGAACATGCAATATAACACATCGCGTAATCAAGCAGATGCGAGTGGCAGTGCAATATTATCTTATATAGTAAATAACGAGCTTGTTACATTAAAAGCTGATAAACTGCATGCAGAATTTGATAAATCCGGAAATTTAACAAGTGCAATAGCTGAAGGTGGTGTTGAAATTGACTACAAAGATACTAAGTTGCTTGCCACAAAATGCCTACATGATTTCAATAAAAATGTTGCTGTGTGTACCGGAGAAGATGTGCAATTGTTACAAGATAAAAATGAAGTGCACGGTACGCAGGCTACTCTTGACATTCAGACCCATGTTTTTACAATGCAGACAGATTCGCAAGAGCAAGTTTCTTGTGTAGTCTATCCAAAACAGAAGGGAGGAAAAAATAAGAACGCTTAAAGCTCAAAAATTAACAAAAACGTTTCAAAAACGCATGGTACTAAAGGGGATTGATATTTCCTTATCTACTGGTGAGATTGTTGGTTTGCTTGGTCCAAATGGCGCAGGAAAAACAACGTGTTTTTCTGTCATTACAGGATTAATTATGCCTGATTCTGGCAGTATTTTTCTGGATGAAAAAAATATTACAGACTTTCCTATGTATGAGCGAGCGCGATTGGGAGTTAGTTATTTACCACAAGATGCTTCAATCTTTCGTGGGCTTAATGTTCAGGATAATATTCTGGCAGCTCTTGAGCGGGTGGAATTGGACCCAGATCATCAGCAGGAGCGATTAGAAGAATTGATGGATGAGTTTGGTATTACACATTTGAGAGAAGCGCCTGCTGTTGCTCTTTCTGGTGGCGAAAGGCGGCGTGTTGAAATTGCGCGTTCTCTTGCAATTAACCCTAGCTTTTTATTTTTAGACGAACCGCTAGCAGGTATTGACCCAATTGCAGTGCAAGATGTTAAAGATATTATTACACGCTTAAAGAGTCATAATATAGGAGTCTTGATTACAGATCACAACGTTCGTGAAACATTAGATGTTATAGATAGAGCGTATATCATTGCAGAAGGTAAGGTGCTTACTGAAGGTGATTCGGCGCATATTATTAATCATCCGGATGTTAGGCGTGTGTATCTGGGTGAGAATTTTTCTTTGTAATTATAGAGATTATTCATTTTTCAGTTGATGTATTGATCTGATTGCTTGGCGCAGTTCCTTTTTTCAAAATTTCTATTGAGGTACCTAAGTGCCTTTTCCATTTGTAAGATTTATGTTAAATTTTAATAATTATACAGATAGGTACATCTTTTGATTTACTCTTGTAGAAGTTCCGATCAATTTCAGGAGCCATCTTTTGTAAGTAGGTGGTCTTTCCCTCTGAAAAAAAATACAGATGTGACGACATATGGAGTCTCTCCGGTTTTTCCCCAAATGCAAAAAGTTGCAAATAGAATTTCTGAGTGGCCAGCACGTACTCATTCCCAATATATTTCCAGGCAAAATACATATAGACAATCTCAGGATTTTTCCAGGTTGGTGAGTGCTGTCTCTTACAAGGGATTAAACTCTAAAACTACTCTTTGGAAAGAGTTTAAACGTATCTATATTACCGAGGTAATGGCTTTTACTATGAGCAAATCAACAATTTTTGCATTAATATTCTCATTCATGTTCTTGGGATGTATTTTTTTTCTAAGTGGCTTTTTTACAGCTGCAAATCTTTATCGCGAACAACATGTTGTTCATGCAGAAAGCAGACAGCATGTGCCGACAGAAACAGCTATTTTACAGGGGCGTCCCGAGAAAATTGTTAATATGGGAACAGGTTTAGCTTATGCGGCTCCTCAAGCCTATCAACATCAAGGTGGTGTCAAAGTTGATCAAACAAGAAGAAGGCCTTCCATTTATGCAGAGCGATATATATCTGGTCACCAGCCCAATTATCGCTAAGTAGCCATCGTCACTATTATTGGCTAGTATGATTTTTGAAAAAATTAATTTGGTTTTTAGCTTTTATGGTGCGTGTTCGTTTTGCTCCTTCTCCTACTGGATATTTACATATTGGTAATGCCAGAGCAGCTTTAATTAATTATCTTTATGCACTTCGTCATAACGGTGAATTTATTTTAAGAATAGATGACACCGATTTAGAAAGATCAAAGCCTGAGTATGAGGAGGCTATCTATCGTGATTTTGAGTGGCTTGGAATAAAATATTCGCAAACCTTTCGTCAGTCTGAGAGGTTCGATCGTTATGTACAAGTAAGGGATATGCTAATAAAAAATGGAAAATTGTACCCTTGCTACGAAACACCAGAAGATCTTGATTTCAAGAGAAAGCGCCAAATGGCAAAAGGGCATCCACCTATTTACGATCGCGCAGCCCTTTTATTAACTGATGCAGAAAAATCTGAATTTGAAGAGGCAGGGCGTAGCCCCCATTGGCGCTTTAAATTAGATCATGAGCCAATTGTTTGGCAGGATATGGTTCGTGGTGAGGTGAGATATAATGGGGCTCAACTTAGCGATCCTGTTTTAATTAGAGCAGATGGAATGTTTTTGTACAGCTTATGTTCTGTAATTGATGACATTGATTATGCAATAACTCATATTATTCGTGGTGAAGATCACGTCTCAAATACGGCAACTCAGGTTCAGCTTTTTAAGGCGGTAAATGGTGAAAAGGATTATTCTGTAACGTTTGCGCACACAACTTTATTGATGGATGAAGATGGGGCCCCTCTTTCAAAGCGCTTAGGAAGTTTGAGTTTAGGTCAGATGCACGATTCAGGAATTGAGCCAATGGCTATTGCATGCTTGTTGGCAAGACTTGGAACATCTCTTCCAATTGAACCTTTACTAACATTAGAAGAGTTGGCAAGCTCTTTCGATTTGTCTATTTTTAGTCGTACACCGCCAAGATTTAGCGAGAAAGACTTATGGGCGCTAAACCACAAACTGTATCATCTTATGCCATTTACTCAGATAAAAGAGCATTTGGTAGCAAGTGGCTTTGTGGATTTCACTGAAGTACACTGGCGTGCTATTCATGACAATATTGAAAAATTTGAAGATTTGAAGCCATGGCAAGAAATTTTCTTTGGGCACATTCAAGGAACCTCTTCTGATAATGAGTTTTTAAAAATAGCTTTGGATCTTTTGCCTAGTGGCCCGTGGAATGAGGAAACTTGGGGTATTTGGACTCAACGAATTAAAGAAAAAACTTCTCGCAAAGGTAAAGAGCTATTTATGCCGCTTCGACAAGCATTAACTGCAATGGATCATGGACCTGAGATGAAAGCTTTACTACCATTAATAGGGGTAGAGAAAACTAAAGAAAGATTATGCGCAATGTAACGGTTATTTTAGCGGGATCAGGTTGGGGTGCAGGAAATTTTGCAACAGCTGATGGCGCAGTAACTGTGCTACAATATCAACTTCTTAATAGCTTATTTGAGCATCCTGATGTTCACGTTGAGGTGTATTATGCGCAGTGGCATTTAAATTCTGATGAAAAAAGTGAAGGGTATTCAATCGAGCAAAGGCGCGTTTACGTATTGCAATCTGCTTATTGGGTGAGCAAGCAAGTAGAGCAAGCTGTTTTACGAGGAGACTTTGTTTTAGTGATTGGAGGAGATCACTCTCTTGCAATGGGGACCTGGAGTGGAGTGAATAACGCTGGCCGAGATTTCGGATTGCTTTGGATTGATGCCCATATGGATGCGCATACGTATGAAACTACAATCTCAAATAATCCCCATGGCATGCCCGTTGCTGTATTGCTTGGAAGTGGAGATCGTGAGTTCGTTGATCTTGCAAAAAATCTTCCGATACTAAAACCTTCTGGACTTATACAGATGGGAATTCGTAGCTATGAAGAAAAGGAAAAATCTTTTTTGGAGCTCCTGGGAGTTAAAGTTGCATATCATTATAAGCGCCATTCCTATAGCGGGATTGAGTGTTTTGGTGAAAATAGAAAGCTCTTGTTAAAAACATATCCATTTTTTGGGGTTAGTCTTGATATTGATGGAATTGATCCGATTTATTGTCCTGGAACGGGCACCCCAGAAGGAGAAGGGCTAGAGCTGGATGATATAGTGCAGTCACTTAAAGGAATTGTATTTGATTCAAAGTGTATTGGTTTAGAGATTGTTGAATATAATCCCTTGTTGGATCAAGAACATATTACTTTAAATGCGATTAAAAGAATTATAGACACTATTACTGTTTGAGCATTATCTGGGCTGTAAAATTAGTGTATTGTCAAAAGTCATCGCAAAAGTTATAAAAAACGTCTATAATTATCTTGATTTTACATTAAGGAGAGTATGAATGTTAGCGGTTACCGATGAGACTTTTGATCAAGAGGTTTTAAAGTCAGCATTACCAGTTGTGGTTGATTTTTGGGCTGAATGGTGTGGGCCGTGCCGCATGTTAACCCCTATTTTGGAAGAGTTAGCTCCTGAAATTACTGGTAAAGCAGTGGTTGTGAAGGTGAATATAGACCAAAATCCGCAAGTAGCGAGTAAGTTAGGGGTTCGCAGTATTCCTACAATGATTTTGTTCAAAGATGGGCAAGCTATTAGTAATATGGTTGGCGTGAATCCTAAGCCAAAAATAAAGTCCTGGATTGACTCTAATGTATAAATTTATTTTTTCTAAATAAGGGTGTTGCAGAAAAATTAAGACAATATCTTTTCAAAATGGTACATTTGTGCTAAATATTATCTTATGTTCCCCGGTAGCTCAGTTGGTAGAGCAAGTGGCTGTTAACCACTGGGTCAGCGGTTCGAGTCCGTTCCGGGGAGCCAATTTCAAGTTTAAATTCTCAAAATAATATTTGGTGTGTCGCTTTTTTCTTGACGGAAGCCAAGGGATTTTCTATAAAGTACCACAGGATATTAATAAATTTTTGATATGGCAGACCATAAAAACTCAAAAAAAGCTATTCGCCAGACAGAGCGTCGTACAGGTGTAAACCGTAATCGTATGACTCGCATGCGTAATTTTGTAAAAAACGCTGAAAAAGCACTAGGAATGCACAATGCTCCAGCAGTTTCTTTCGAAGAAGCTAAAATTGCAGTAGTTGCTGCAGAAAGCGCAATGATGAAAGTTGCAAAGACAGGAATTATTCATAAAAATTTTGTTTCCAGAAAAGTTTCTCGTTTGGTAGCTAGATTGAAATCGATTGCTTCTTAATAGAGTGTTTCTTTTATAAAGTTAAGACCCGCTTTCAAAGCGGGTTTTTTTGTAAAGAGGCATTATAATATAGAAAATAACCATTTGCTTTTCTTTGCTGTGGATAGGTGGGGGCGTTTTTCTGACATTGAAAGGCGAGGTATTGGAATGATGCAGTTTTTGCATAGAAGAAAATTGTAAAAGTATTAGGGTGCGTAATAATCATAGCGAAAAATATGATCCCATACTAAATTTGCATAAAAAATCAGACTTTGGTTAAATGTGAAAATTATCTCTTTGCTTGTGTGCTAAACAATTTTTCATCTTTTAGTTCTGCAAATTTTTATAGTATTTCACTGGAAATGATGAAATGAGGGCATTGTGAATGATTTTTTAAGAAAAATTCCGTTTATATTCATTCAATACTCTGTTAGCATTCCTTAAACGATGTTCTTGAGTTAAAGAGCGTAGCGCTTGTCATAGTGCGTTGGTCTTGCTACAGTGCTGAGCTGAAAAGAATAAATTTATTAAAATTTAAGGATAGAGGTTTCATTGGCACAGAGTGTCGTTATTGTTGAGTCTCCTTCAAAAGCGAAGACTATAAACAAGTACCTGGGCAGCGACTATACGGTTGTTGCTAGTTATGGGCACGTGCGTGATTTGCCGTCAAAAAATGGATCCGTAAATCCAAATGATAATTTTTCTATGATCTGGGAGCTTGATGATCAAGGAAAAAAACGTATTAAAGATATAGTTGCATCAGCAAAAGGTGCAAAAAATCTTCTTTTAGCAACCGACCCGGATCGCGAAGGAGAGGCCATTTCTTGGCATATTCAGCAGGTTTTAGAAGAAATGAAAGCAACTAAGGGCATGAATGTGCAGCGAATTGTTTTCAATGAAATTACTAAAAAGGCTGTGCAAGATTCATTAAAGTCGCCAAGAGATGTGAATAAAGAGCTTGTAGACGCATATTTAGCGCGTCGTGCCCTTGATTATCTTGTCGGATTCACTTTGTCGCCTATCTTGTGGAGAAAGCTTCCCGGAGCCCGTTCTGCAGGGCGCGTGCAATCTGTGGCATTGCGCTTAATTGTTGAGCGCGAGCAGGAAATTGAAGCATTTAAAACCCAGGAATACTGGTCGGTTGAAGTTCAATGCATGAACAGCGTTAGTGTTAATTTTCTGGCAAAGTTGAATTTTTTAAATGGTAAAAAACTAGAGAAATTTGATTTGCCAAATGAAGAAATAGCGAAAGCAGCGGCTGAAACTATTGAAAAATCTACTTTTACAGTTGGGGATATCGAAAAGAAACAGGTTAAGAGAAATCCTGCTGCTCCTTTTACGACATCAACTCTTCAGCAAGAAGCATCAAGAAAGCTTGGATTTAGCCCAAAAAAAACGATGCAACTTGCGCAGCGTCTTTATGAAGGTATTGATATAGGTGGAGAAACTATTGGTTTAGTAACTTACATGCGTACCGATAGCGTTAATCTTTCAAACGATGCTTTAGCGTCAGCTCGAGAATTTATCGAGAAGGATTATGGCAAACAGTATTTGCCAGCTGCTCCTCGTGTATACAAAAGCAAGGCGAAAAATGCGCAGGAAGCCCACGAAGCAATTCGCCCAACTGATGTTGTACGTACTCCTAAATCAATGGCTTCTTATCTTGATGATGCGCAGTTGAAGCTTTATGAGCTTATTTGGAAACGCACGGTTGCAAGTCAAATGGAAAATGCTTTGTTTGATCAGGTAGGAGTGGATATTACTTCTCATGACAAACAAACAAGTTTACGTGCAACTGGTTCAACTCTCATTTTTGACGGTTTTTTAAAACTTTATCAAGAAGGTAAGGACCAAGAAAATAAAGATGATAAAGCTTCTGAGGATGATGATCGTATTTTGCCTCCACTAACAGTGGGTGAAGCAATAAGCATTAATGGGGTTACGCCTGAGCAACATTTTACTATGCCACCTCCGCGATACACAGAGGCAAGCCTAGTTAAAAAGCTTGAAGAGCTAGGTATTGGTCGTCCGTCAACCTATGTTTCACTTATTCAGACCCTTCAAGATCGTGATTATGTTCGTATTGAAAAACGTCAATTTCACCCTGATCAACGAGGCAGGCTAGTGACTTCGTTCTTGAGTCATTATTTTCCAAAGTACATCCAGTATGATTTTACTGCTGACCTGGAAGAGCAGCTTGATGATATTTCTGGTGGTCGTAGGGGTTGGATTGATGTGATGAATGCCTTTTGGGTTCCTTTTCATGACACTGTTAAACTAGCTGAGCCTTTAAAAATAAGTCAGGTTTTAGATGACGTGCAAAAAGACCTTGAGTCTTCGCTCTTCGATATGACAAAAGAAAATCCTAGAGCTTGCCCAACTTGTAGTGAGGGGCAGCTTTCTTTGAAGCTTAGTAAGTTTGGCCCTTTTCTTGGGTGTAACCGTTATCCAGACTGTAAGTACACGAAATCTCTGAGTGGTGCTGCAAATCCTGAAGAAGGCATGCAAGAGGTCAATGATGTGATTGTGTTGGGGCAGGACCCCAAGCTTGGTGTTGATATATCTGTTCGTAAAGGTCCTTATGGTCCTTATTTACAGTGGGAAGAAAAGGATATCAAAAAACCAAAACGTGTGAGTATTCCTCCTGGGTTTGATCCATATAATATGTCGTTAGAGCAAGCAGTTAAGTTAGGTTCATTGCCTGCGCTTATTGGAAAGCACCCAGAAACTCAAGCGGATATTCTTGTCGGCATTGGCCGTTTTGGTCCTTATTTAAAATATGAAGGTGCATTTGCATCTATTCCTAAAGCGTATAACTTTATGGAAGTGACTTTAGAAGAAGCACTCGAGATTTTAGAAAAAAAGAAAAATGCACCTCCAAGGGCAGGCGGCTTTAAGGCAAAAACTAAAAAGTAGATATTTTATCACTGAAGACTTGTGTTAGATAAGCTAAATCATTTTTTTCTACAGTTGCGCCGCACCATACTCTAAAGCTTGGTTTTGAATGCGCATGATTTACTATGTCAAACAATAGCCCTGCATTCGCTAACGTCTGGGCGAATTCTCGATATTCGTCAAAAGAAGTAAATGTATCTGCATAAAAGCAGACAGCTCCACCTTTTGCCTGAATGTCTCTCGTTGCCATGGGAGTCAAGCCTGGAGTGTTTACAACCCAATCATATAAAAACGAAACATTCTCTGCTGCTTTTTTGTATAAACCATCAGCTCCGCCTAAGGCATCAACCCAATCAAGAGCGCATTCAACATCAGCCAGAGATAACATTGAGGGTGTGTTTAATGTTAATCCCTCAAAAATTCCATGATTAACTTTGTCGCCCAACCATAAACTCATAATTCTTGGGATTGGCCAATCGGGGATGTATGTTTCGAGTTGTTGCAGTGCACGTGGGCTAAGAGCAAGCATGCCATGAGCTGCTTCTCCACCTAGACCTTTTTGCCAAGAAAAAGCCACTACATCAAATTTTTCAAAAGGTATGTCAAAGCAAAATGCAGCAGCTGTTGCATCAACAATAACTAAACCTTCTCTGTTTTCCTTGATCCAATCGACATCAGGGTAGGCTACGCCTGTAGTTGTAGCGCTTATTGTCATTACTAAATCATGTTTTGAATTATGGTGCAATGTTGGAAGAGCTCCGTATTCTGCTTCAAAAATGTTTGCATCAATTTTAAGTTGATATTTAATGTCATGTGCCCAAATCTTGCTAAAAACGTCCATTACGTGTACATCTACACGACGATTTCCCAGGAAACACCACATAGCCATTTCCATGGCGCCTGTTGCAGAAGCAGGTACAATTGCTAGCTTATAGTCATGAGGGATATGCAAAACTTTTTTCTGGCGCTCGATAATCGACTTTATGTGTTCTTTGGCAATATCGCTTCGGTGAGATCTATTTAAGAATGGTCGATCTAATTTTTCTAAAGACCACCCTAAATGCTTAATGCAAGGACCAGAGCTAAAATACGGCCGCACAATTAATCCTTTTGTAAAAGATATTTTAGTGTCTGGCCTATTCTACTTAAAAAAGAAGATCTTTGAACATCATTTTTCACAATCAATGGAATAATCACTGGCTCACTCCAATCAGGATGAGCGAGCGTGATTGTTCCTACTTGATCTCCTGCTTTAAGTGGTGCTTCTAAAACGCTTTGGTACCTTACAATTGCTTGTACTTGATGGGCTCTGTTGCGATGGAGTGTTAAAAGATGCTGTGCAGGTATAATTTCCGCCATTTCTTGGGGGCTATATCTAACTGGCAATTCAATGATCGATTTATTATTTGGCAAAATTGTGTAATTCCCAAAAGTTCCAAACCCCCACTGTAATAAGCGATAGGCCTCATCGGCCCTTTGTTTCATTGAGTGAAGTCCTGTTATTACTAGAAATAAGCGACGTCCATATTGTTCAGCAGAAGCAACCATTCCGTATCCGGGGCCTGAAGCAAAACCAGTTTTTACGCCATCGCATCCTATATTTTTTTGTAATAATAAATTTCTATTAGGCTGTTCAATGTTGCGATATTTGAATTTTAATTCTTTGTAAATGCCGTACCATTCAGGAAACTCTTTAAGAGTGTTTTTGCTTATGATGAATAAATCATAAGCGGTGGATAGATGGCCTTCTTGAGGTAAACCACTGGCATTTTTGAATTCAGTTTTAGAACAGCCCATCTCTTTTGCAACATGGGTCATGTCTGCTGCAAATGCGCTTTGTGTACCACTTAAGTATTCTGCTAATGCTATAGCTGAATCATTACCTGAGACAATAATCAGTCCTTTTAAAAGGTCCTCAACGCTTACTTGATCTCCAACTTCTAAAAACATATCACTACTACCAGCTTCTATTTCACGAGCATTACTGGAAATAGTTACGAGTGAGTCTTTTTTTATGCGGCCTTCTTTTAAAGCTTTCATAACCATATAAGCTGTCATGATTTTAGTCATGGAAACTGGTTCAAATGGTTCATTGGCATTTTTTTCTAATAAAATTTTACCTGTTTGATAATCGACTAGAAGAGCATGAGTGGAATCAACTTCTATACCATAAGGTTCTAAAATATTGTCCTTTGAATTTTCTTTAGATTTTTGAATTTTCTGTATTTTTTTGCTAGGGAGCTTTTTTGCTTTTGCTTCACCGACGGAGAAGCTAAGGAATAGAATAAATAAAAATTTGAATAAGAGCATTTTTAATCCTTTACTGCAATTGCTTGCGCATATCCTTTTTTATGCAGCTGCTTTAAAAGCTGCTGGGATGTTTGTCCGTTAAAAGGGCCAACCTTTATGTTATAGAGCATTTGTCCGCTTGGGTGAAGTACTGGTTGTACGGAAGCATTCCAGGTTTTTGGAAAGCTTGCTGCAATTTTTTGAGCGTTATTCTTTTGGATATAGGCTTCACCTAAATTGATGTAAGTATTGAGACTTGCTGCGGATTTTGGTATTTCGGGATTTTTTTCCATAGCTTGTGGTGTTACGGACTTTAAAATATCATCTAATTTTGCTGTTTGGTTTGAGAGTGCCTTTTTTGTGGATTTTGTAGTGAGTATACCAGATTCTTGCGTTTTTACAGTTGCTTGATTATTTTTTCCGGCAATTTCCTCTGCATAAACTTGTTGCCAAGTTCTTCCGTCTCTCATTTTTCCACTTTTATTTCCGTGCTTAGCTAAATAGTCAGAAAGTAATCGGCTTTCTCCCGGAAGGCTTTGAACCCTAACGGTAACTAGTCCCTTGCTGTAAGTTCCGAGGGCTTTTGCTGCTCCTACACTTAAATCTATAATGCGCCCTTCATAGACAAAGGGGCCGCGGTCATCAACGACTAAATTAATTGCTTTTCCATTTTGTAAATTTGTTACTTTTACCACAGTTGGTAGCGGTAAAGTACGGTGAGCTGCTGAAATTCCGTGCATATTAAATTTCTCGCCATAAGGTTTTGGCTTACCGTGAAACCCGGGGCCATACCAAGAAGCTAATCCTGTTTTATCGTATTCATAGAAATTTTGCGGATAATGCCATTCGCCTCGGCAATAATAGCTTTTAATTGAGCCTTTCCCAATTCCTCCAACAGGAGTGCGTGGACCATAATGGCCTCCACCAGCACACCCTGCTAAGAACAACAATAAAATTATTATAGAATGCAAAAAAATACAGATAGATTATATTTAGTATTCATTTATAGTCGTTTTTATTTACATATCACAAGAGATATCTGTAATTAATTAATCATTGGCAAGAAGGTTTTATGTAGTAATTCATTTGCACATAAAACAGAATTTATATAGATATCCATTGATTCTCCGTTGAAATTTGTAATCACTCCGCCTGCTTCACGTATTAATAGTACGCCAGTTGCCATATCCCAGGGTTTTAATCCTTGCAAAAAACAAACATCAAAGCGACCGCTAGCAATATAAGCTAAGTCAAGAGCTCCGGCGCCTGTGTAGCGAATGCCAGAAATTTTTTCATCTATTTCTTTGACTACAGGATGATCATAGTCGCAGCATAAGAGAAGAGACTCTAGATCACGACGTGCTGAAACACGCAATCGCTTTTGATTACAAAACGCGCCTTTCCCTTTTTCAGCCCAAAAGAGCTCGTCAAGAATTGGCTGGTAAGTTACTCCAGCAATAATTTCTCCATCAAATTCTAGGGCAACAGTGATTGCAAAATGAGGATTGCTGTGTAAAAAATTCGTAGTGCCATCGAGTGGGTCAATAATCCAGCGATGCCTCGGGTCTTTACCTTTGATTTCCCCAGCCTCTTCACACAAGAAATAGAAATCAGGCCGCGCCTTGCGTAATTCATCAATCAGAATTTGTTCTGATCTTTTGTCTGCTGAGCTTACGAAGTCACCAATAGATTTTCTGGTGATTTGCAAATGGCTTAATTCCCCAAAATCACGTACTAATCCACGTGCTGCTTTATACACAGCTTGTGACATTACATTGATCAAGGCAGATTTTGGTGTTTGAAATGTTCTTGACATTGTTAATCTTTCGCGCGTTCGACATAAGTTCCATCGGCTGTGCGCACGACAACTCTAGTTCCTGATTCGATGTGTGGAGGTACCATAATGCGAATACCATTCTCTAAGACAGCAGGTTTGAACGATGAAGTTGCTGTTTGCCCTTTAACAACGGGATCAGCTTCTGTAATTGTTAAGATGATTGTGTCTGGTAATCTTACAGAAATAGGTCGTCCTTCATGCATGCACAATTCAACAATCATGTTGTCTTGTAAGTATGCGGCAGCATCTCCCACAAAATTTTTTGCAAGATTAATTTGTTCAAAAGTAGTTTGATCCATAAATACAAGGTCATTGCCTTCAGCGTATAAATATTGAAATGGGAGTTGGTCTAAGTGCACCCTCTCAACAGATTCTGCAGAACGAAATCTTTCGTTAAGCTTAGTGCCATCTGTTAAACATTTTAGTTCAACTTGCATATAAGCTCCGCCTTTACCAGGTTGAGTGTGCTCTGTTTTTACAGCAGTCCATAGTTTTCCTTGGTACTCAATAATATTCCCAGGGCGAATTTCGTTTCCTGATATTTTCATAGTTTTCTCACGTTCTGTAGATGTTGCATTATAATAGGTATAAAAAAACCCGCAACTAATTGGTGCGGGTTTTTAAAGAAAGAAATGATATTAGTTGATAACTGTGATGCCAACGCGGTTTTGTGCGTACGCTTCTTCAGTGTCACCAACAACTTCTAATTTTTCTTTTCCATAAGAAATTGTCTTTAGGCGATTCTTATCGATGCCAAGTTTAACAAGTTCCTTTTCAACAGCATTGGCGCGACGTGCACCGAGAGCTAAGTTGTATTCACTTGTTCCGCGTGGATCACACTTACCAACAACAGATGCTGTTGTTGATGAGTAAACCTTCAACCAACCAGCTTGCGCTTCAACGGATTTCTTTGCGTCAGCTGAAAGAGTTGAGCTGTCAAAATTAAAGAATACGCGATCTTTTACAGTTTGTTTGAAATGACCAGGTGTACCTGGGGTAGCTGCTGCATTTGCATCTACATTTTGGCATGTGTCTGTGCATTCACAACCAATTAACAATAGCCCAAGAGCTACTGAAGACAATACTTTTTTCATGAATAATCCTTCTCAACAAATTCATTTAAATTGAACCATTTCAAAGGTAACAAAGATTTAAGAAAACACCAAGAGAACTAGAGCTTGATAGAATACAATCTGAAGGTATGTAGATCTTTTGCAACACTATGAGGAGCAATCTGGTTATTCAGTTTTGTTCTGTCCAACAATATTCTTGAGAGTTTCAAAAGATTCGGTTTTTTTGTTAAATTCAGTAGGTCTTTGTTTTAAAAAAGATTCTAGCTTTTCGTTCATTTGAATGGCTTTGTCAATAGCTGGATCTGTCCCAATTCGGTAAGCTCCTAAACGGATAAGATCAACCATGTCGTGATAAGTACTTAGATTTTTTCTGGCCTCAATTACGGTTTGTTGTTCTGCCTCTGAATGGCACATTGGAACAGTACGTGAAATGCTTTGCATAATATTGATTGCTGGGAAGTGACCTCGTGTTGCTAAGTTTCTATCAAGTACAATATGTCCATCTAAGATGCCCCTTACAGCATCTGATATGGGTTCATTATGGTCATCACCATCAACTAGAACGGTGAAAAAACCTGTGATATATCCAGTTTTTTCATTGTTATTGCTGTTTTCAATCCCTGGTCCGGCTCTTTCCAGCAATTTTGGCAGTTCTGCAAAAACACTAGGTGTATAACCTTTTGTTGTGGGGGGTTCATGTGCTGCTAATCCGATTTCACGCTGAGACATAGCAAATCTGGTGACGCTATCCATGACACAGAGAACGCTTAGTCCTAGGTCTCTGTAATATTCAGCAAGACGTAATGTTAGCTGAGCGGCTTCTCGTCGTATTAATGCTGTTTCATCAGAAGTTGCTACAACTAAAATTGTGCGTTTTAGGCCTTCTTCTCCTAAGGTATCTTCTATGAACTCACGTACTTCGCGTCCTCGTTCACCAATCAACCCTACGATGCAAATGTCACAGTCGGCAAATTTTACAAGCATAGAGAGAAGTACAGACTTTCCAACCCCGGAGCCAGCAAAAATGCCTAGTCTTTGCCCCTTACAGCAAGTTAAGAAAGTATCAATTGCTCGAACTCCAATTTCAATTGGATCTTTTACTTTTGCTCGATTGTGGGCGATTAGAGGTGTGCCGTGTAGGCTATACGGGATGGAGCCATGAGAAAGCTGACCTTTCCCATCAATTGGTTCAGCTAGTCCATTAATGACTCTGCCTTGCCACTGTAAGCTTGGATAGATGGTTGTGCCGTGCTCTAAAAAAGTTACCTTACATTTAGGGTGTAGCCCCTTAAGATGTTGAAATGTCATCACTTGTGCAAGATCTTGATTGAAACTTATTACTTCTCCAAGTACAGGCTGGTGATTTTGGGGATGCAGCCAACAGCGGGTGCCAATATGAATTCTTTGTGAATTAACTCTTACAACTGCGCTTAAACCTTCTAGGCGCTCAACAAATCCACACAATTCAAAGTCTTCAATGCTTTGAATTTGCCCTAAAATTTCATCTATTTTTTCTTCAGTTAGATTAAACAATGAGAATTAATCTTGATAGTTATAGGTATAGTGTTGGTAAACCTAGCAGGAAAAGCAAGATTTTTTATTCAACCATTAAAAATCCTGTACTAAAAAAATTTGCTCACTACTGAGGCAGCGACATCACTTGGGTGCATATTTGAGACCTTTAAGCTATTGATTGCTTCTTTGTATTTTTCGTGTATTTTTTTCTTTAATCTACTATCAGATAGAATGCTATCAAGTTGCTTGCTTAAGAATTCAGCATTGCATTGATTTTGTAGATATTCTGGCACTACCATTTCTTTGTTCAAGATATTTACCAGGCTGGCATACTTGGAAGTTATTAAAATTTTAGCTACCCAATAGGTTAGTTTTGATAATTTATATGCAATAACTTGGGGAACACCTACATAAGCTAGTTCTAGGCTTACGGTTCCACTGGCGGCAAGAGCAATGCTGCTTTGCATAAATGCTTGCCATTTTTCTTCGGCGGTTGTTACTATTTTTACAGGAATCGCGGCATTTTTTATTATTGGATCAATAAGCGGAACAAGATGAGGTAATGTGGGCAAAACCACTTCAATGCGTCTGTTTAATGATAGTTTGGTGATTGCGTCTAAAAATATTTCTAATAGGTTTTGAATTTCGCTTTTGCGACTTCCTGGAAGGACGCAAACCAATGTGGCCTCACGGCTTATGCCTAGAGATTCACGAAAGCCTGTGTCATCAGGCAATGCTATTTCAGTAATAGGATGGCCTACAAAAGTTGTTGATAATCCGTGGCAAGTGAAGTAGGGAGGTTCGAAAGGAAGCAAACATAACAGGTGATCAACAGCTATATTTTTTGCAAGCTTTTTTGCTCTTTGGGGTTTCCATGCCCAAACTGATGGAGCAACGTAATGTACCACAGGAATCTTAAGCTTTTTTGCATATTTAGCTATTCTTAAGGTAAAGCCGGGTGCATCGATAGTTACTAGCACATTTGGCATAAATGCATTTATTGCTTTTTTTGTTTCATTGATACGTTTTAGAATTTTGAATAAGTGCGGAATAAGTTCAAAAAGTCCGTAAAGCGATAGGTCAAACATGGGGAAAAGACTTTTCAAGCCTTGAGCTTCCATTTGATTTCCACCAATACCTGCTATTTCGATATCAGGATGTTGTTTTTTTAGTGATTGTAATAGCTGTCCGCCTAAAAAATCTCCAGAAGCTTCTCCAGCAATGATAAAAATGCGTTTAGTCACTCCTAAAACATCTCTTTAGGGTTAAAGCTCATCGTCATATTTTTCCATTGATCGTGCTTTCCTTTTGGTAGAGGTAATGGATTGCACTTGGGGTCAAGTACGGCTCTTTGTGCGCTTTCTGCAGCTACATTGTAGTATGGGTCGCTTGCCATGCGTCGTTTATCAACAATATCTGCTTTTATGACGGTACCGTCAGCACTTAATTCCATATCAATATCCACAATTAAGTCTTTTGCTCCTTTAGCACCTGCCGGTACAGACCAGCATGGACGAATTTTTGCTCGTACTGCATCTATTTCAGAAGCTGTTACTACAGGGGCAATGTCATTAACATCAGCGCCATCTTGGCTGATTAGTTCATCAATTGCATCTGTATTATCTTTTGTGACACCGCTCAAAATATCATCGATGCTTTTCTTTTTTGCTTTAGGTTTTTTATCTTTGGCATCTTCTTTTGTGCCTTTTGGCTTAGGTTTAGTTAGATCAACCTCGGCCTTTTTGGGTGTTTTTTTATCTTTCGTTTTGATATTCTTTTTCTTTTTTTCTTCTTTTTTGGGTTGGGCTTTATCTTTTTTCAGGGGAGCTGTTTCTTCCTTGTGTTTTTCTTTTTGGATTTCTGATTCTTTTTCTTTGGGTTTTTCTTCTGTTTTAGGTTTCTCAGGCTCTTTAGGCTTTTCTGGTTCAGGAATTGGTTGCTTTTTTAATTCTTCCTCTTTTTTAGCTTCTTCTTTCGCTGTTTCTTCAGGAATTGGGGCAATTGCACGTTTGGGAGCAGCTGATTTGTCGCTGATGGCAACAAAATCAATAAGCATAGTTGGTGATGTGTCAATTTTTTGAAAAAATGAGAAGTGTAAGTCGGAGTAAACCAATAGCAGAACTGCGATGTGCAATAATAGTGAGTAAAGAATTGCTTTGCGCATTATCTACCGTGTAGGTGAAGGTAATTCCGCAATTAGCGAAACTTTTTGAAAGCCTGCTGCAGCAATAGCGCCCATAACTTCCATTACTTTTCCATAAGCAATTTTACTGTCGCCTCTTACGTAAATTTTTGCTTCTGCATTATTATTTGTTATTGCTTTTAGCCTATCAACCATCGCAGACATTGGAACGAGCGCTTCTTGAATATACGTCTCACCTTTGGCATTAACGCTAACGACAAGTGGTTCAATGCTATCATTCATTTGAGCTGCTTGAGTTTTCGGTAAATCGACAGGAACGCCGACAGTTAACATTGGCGCTGTTACCATAAAAATAATCAGCAAAACCAACATAACATCGACTAAAGGTGTGATGTTGATAGACGAGTTGAACCCAGTATTTCTTCTACGTCCCGATGTCTTTTTTGCAGAGTGCAGATGACTAGCCATTAATCATGCTCTTCTAGTTGGCGAGAAATAATTGAGCTAAACTCGCTTACAAATGCATCTAGACGATTGCCATAACGATTAAAATCACTCGATAATTTGTTATATGCGATTGCTGCTGGAATTGCAGCAATTAGGCCTATTGCTGTTGCAAATAGGGCTTCTGCAATGCCAGGCGCTACTACGGCAAGATTTGTATTTTGCATAGTTGCAATATTTCCAAAGCTATTCATGATGCCCAACACAGTACCAAATAGCCCCACAATTACAGCATTAGCTCCAAGAGATGCTAAAAACCCCATGTGCTTTTCCAATTGATCCATTTCTCTGCCAACTGTGACTTGCATAACTCTTTCTATGCGTTGCTCAAGAGTTCCACGCAAGCTAGCGGACTTCGTGTGGCCTTTTGACATTGATCTGCGCCACTCACGCATAGCGGCGCAAAAGACTGCTGACATTGGGTCTGTGTAGCGGTTTTGTAATCGATTAAATAATTCATCTAACGGACCGCCTGACCAAAATGCTTCTTCAAATTGATCTGCCAAAGTATTTAGGCGGTGCATCCTAATAACTTTATGAAAAATAATTGTCCATGACCAAATAGAGGCGACTATAAGGCCTGCCATCACTAATTTTATTAGGATATCAGCTCCCCAGAACATATCCCACATTGAAAGATGCTTTGCTACATGAGGGCCTGCTTGGGCCATTGTTTGCATAACAACATCATTTGCTGATGGAATGTTTGGCATAGCAGCGGATGCTGCGACTGTTGCCGTTTGCACGTCCATAAAATCCTCTTATCGTGCTGAGTTATCAGGAACAACGCGAGAGCGAGCTTGTTGGCCAGCATACCCTTTGTTATTTAAAACAACAATGACTCGTTGTCCAACAGACATCCTTGGTTCAGCTCCTTGAGCAATAGTGTGCACTTCACCGCTATCAAGCTGAACGGTGTATTCAATGCCTTCTTGCGAGGTCAGTCCCTGTTCGGCAAAATGTCCAGCTACACCACCTAATAATCCGCCCGCTAGAGTTGTGAACGGGCCATGGTTGCTTACAACGTTGCCTATAACGGCACCAGAAACAGCGCCTATACCAGCGCCCACACCGGGTTGGTTAGGTTGTGACGCGTTTATATTAATAACCCTTAATGCAACAATTGATCCACGAAGACTTGTGCTGTTGGCTCCTACATCTGCCATTGCATAGTCACTTCCCCCTAATTTTGGGGCGCAATTGGTCAAAAATAATGGCAACGATGTTAGTGCTATTAAAAAAATTCTTCTCATTTTCATAGAAACAAAAAACTTACATTGATGGTTAATTATAAATTGTTTCATTGGCTTTGACCAGGTCTACTGTAGCAACGAATTTTCCAAAAAACATGAATTGCTTTTACGCCGGAATCTTAATAGATTTTGCAAACACTAGCCCTACAAGAGAAAGAGTTAGGATTAATAATCCAAGGTGTAAAAACTTTCCGTTGTAAGTATAGCTTATTAGTTCTATGCAGATAGCAGAGCTAATTAACCTGGTAACATTTACCAGAGCAGCGGCTCGAGATTTTGTATCTGGAACAATTTCCAGAGCAAGTGGATATAAAATATTGACAGGAAAGACCATAGGCAGTGCAAACATGCACATCAAAGAAGTAATAAGCATAGGATTATTAATGTCAGTTAATGCAACAATACCAAGTAATATGGCTATAGTTGTGACGAAAATAATAGCTGCCCTAAAACACTTGCTTCGTCCGAATTTAGTTAGTAGTTTAGGGCTCGAGAAGCTCACGATCGCAAATGATGCGGCAATTGCTCCTTGATAAAACCCAAAATTAGCAAGTGATACGCCAAATCCTTCAATATACAGAATTGACCCCATACCAATAAATGTCCAGTAACAGCAAATATATGTGCAGATAATCGCTAGATATTTTAAAAAAATTTTCGACTGAAAAAGTGGTTTGTATGACGATAAGGAGAGATAAACGTCCTCACTTTTTCGGTGGTCTTTTGGAAGAAGAAAGATGCAAAAACCAGAAGATACCATAGCTAATGCAAGTAAAACTAAAAAGTTACCTCGCCAGCCGGCGTAGATTGTGACGTAACTTCCGATTACCGGGGCAAATGCCATAGCAACAGTTATTAAAACCATTTAAAGTGCCAAGAAGAGAGGCTTGTTTTTCAGATGAATATCTTTCAGCAATAACCACATAACCAAGTGATGCAGGCGCTGCCATGCCAAGTCCTTGCAGAGCTCTTCCTATTAAAATAGATGAAAATTCTGAAGCAAAAGCACAAGCGATGCTTCCTGCTATAAATACTGATAAACCACCTAAAATAGTTTTGCGAAGTCCATAGCGATCCCCTAATGATCCTGAATATAGCGATGCTATACAGTAGGTGACAAAGTTTACGCTTAAGCAAAGTTGAACTTTTGCAGGTGATAAATTAAATTGTTGTTGTAATTCTGGGTAGCTTGGAATGAAAATATCGACTTCCATACCAGCCAAAAAGAAAATAAATGCAACAGCAACGAATAGCATTTGAGGCTCTTTAGTGAAATTGGGTTAATATTATTTTGTTCCGTTTTTGAATCCTATTGAAATATCTACGGATTAATTTTATTTAAACATGCAGTAGTTTTTAAGTAACATCTTTTTTGACTGGAACGAAAATAATATACGCAACAACAACAGCGCCAAGAATATAGCAATAATACACTTGTCCAGCAATTACTAACGGGGAAACTCCCGATAAAGTGCTTGCTAATAGAATTTGTGCTCCATATGGAATAATTCCTTGAAACACACATGAGAAAATATCAAGCCATGCGGCAGTGTAGTGATTAGGAATTTTGTAACGATGAGCTATCGTTTTTGCTATTTCTCCACTAAAAATAATAGCTACGCAATTATTAGCTATAAGGACATCAAAAATAGAGACAAGGGAACCAATGACTAATTGAGCGGAGCGTTTGCTTAGGTGGTGTGCTTTGCCAATAAAATCTGCAACATACTTCATTGTGCCTAAAAGTTTTAGCATGCCAGCAAGACCTCCAACAAAGAGAGACAGCAAGAAGATGTCATGCATGCTTTCAAATCCTTTAGCTATATCTTTGGCAAAGTTAATTGCGCTGTATGAATGATGAAAAAATCCGATCAAACCAGCTGCGATTAATCCTGATATTAGCACCTGAAAAACATTAAATCCTGAGAAAGCTAAGATGACCAGCACTACATAAGGAGCCACCATGATTAAATCGTAATCATTAACAATGGCATTTGCAGTTGGGGTATGAATGACGCACAAAATAATTAACATGATAACGGCTGCAATGCAGGCCACTATTGAATTCAAAATTAATTTTTTTCGAAAATCTGCTTGTTGTGACAGTACTGCTGCGATGGTTGTGTCGCCGACAGGAGATAAGCTATCACCAAACATTGCACCGCCTATAACAGTAGCAATGCCTAAATCCATTGGTAGAACGCCATGATTTGCAATTCCAATGGCGATTGGTCCCATAGTTGCAATTGTTCCCATAGAAGTTCCAATTGCTGTTGAAATAAAAGCCGCGGTTAAAAATATGCCCATCAAAACGAAATGGCTTGGGATTAAAGAAAGCACCAGATTAACAGTTGCATCCACACAGCCGATTGATTTTGTTACAACGTTAAAAGCGCCTGCTAGTAAAAATAGTAAGCACATCGTGATGATATCTCGATGTCTCAATCCATCCAAAAAGCTGTGTAATCGCTCCTGTGTGGGGCATTTCAATAAAAGAAATGCTAATAAAATGGCTGGGAGAATAGCGACCGTAGGTGCTATTTGATAAAAAGCTTGATCAACTCCCTGCCAGGTGAATAATAGTCCGCTGCCTACAAATAACCCTAAGAATAAAAAAATAGGAGAAAATAAAATCAAAAAACGCATAATGTCCTCGTGGCTGTGAAAATTTTTAGAAGGTGTTTATAAATTTTCACATTCGTTGCGAAGGTGAGGGGGCCTGCTTAAAATTCTGAAAATTTCCAATATTTAACAAAAGCAAAGCAATCACTTGAGGAAATATCTTGGTTATTCTTTCAAAGATTAGCATAAGCGATTGCTTACCATCAAGGTGGTCCGGATGGGGTTTTGTTAAATGTAAAAGTCTACATTTTTTGGTGTCAATCGAACCATAATAAAATTGCCTTGAAAAAAACCTCAAAAATCGGTAGTAATAGCTAATATATTTTAATTCAGATATTTTAGGAGTTATCATGGCACAGGCCAATGCATTGAAAGCGGAAGAGCGCCAAGGGACGGGAACCGGAGTTGCACGTGCTTTGCGCCGCGAAGGAAAGATCCCTGGAATTATCTATGGGGGCACAGAGACGCCTCAACCTATATCAGTCGACCTGAAAGATGTTAGTGCGGAATTAAGCAGATCAGGTTTTTTTAGTCGTGTTTATACAGTTGAAATGGCTAAATCTAAAGTGCAAGTTATTGCGCGTGATGTTCAGTTTCACCCTGTAACAGATGTTGCCTTACATGTTGATTTTCAACGTGTTGATAAAGACTCAAAAATTAACGTGTCGGTTCCAGTGGAGTATGTCAATGAAGATAAAGCTCCGGGATTGAAGCTTGGTGGCATGTTGAATATCATTATTCATAACCTAGAAATTATTTGTCCGGCAAACTCAATTCCTGAAAAAATCACAATTGATCTTGCAGGTTTAAACATCAACCAAAGCATACACCTAGATGTTGTTTCTTTGCCGAGCGGTGTGAAGGCCGCACAACCAGTGCGTGATTATACTCTTGTTACCATTGTGCCACCAAGTGGTAGCGATGAAGAAAATAAAGAAAAGACTGAGGAAGCAGCTGCCTCAGCTTAAGGATAGTTCATAATGCTATTGTGTGTTGGCTTGGGTAATCCAGGCCAACAATATTTGATGACAAGGCATAACATTGGCTTTATGGTTGTCGATGCTGTATCTCTTAACTATAATTTCCCCATTTTTAGAAAAAAATTTCAGAGCGAATTTAGCGAGCGCAAAATTCGTGATGTAAATATAGGCCTGATAAAACCACAGACATTTATGAACTTGTCTGGTGTTTCAGTGCAGTCAGCTATGGCTTTTTATAAGCTTAAGCCAGAGCAAATTATTGTGATTCATGATGATCTTGATCTTATACCAGGGCAAATTAAAGTAAAATTTGGAGGGGGATCAGGTGGTCATAATGGCTTGAAAAGTATCGATCAGGCTATTGGCAACGGTTATTGGAGGTTGCGCTTAGGTATAGGTCACCCTGGTGTGAAGCATTTAGTGGCGCCTCATGTTCTGTCTCCTTTTTTACCAGCTGACCATGAGTGGTTAAAAATTCTTTTGCAAAAAATCGCTCAAGAATTTGAGCATTTGGCTTCAGAAAGTCCAGATGTATGGGGAAGACGACTAACAATATGAAAAAAATTGAATTTATTATTGGAAGCTTGGAGCTGGGAGGTGCAGAGCGTCACTTAAGTCAAATACTGCCGGCTCTTAAATCTATGGGGTTCTCGATCAGAATAGTAGTTCTTTCGCATAAAAAAAGCTTAAAATATATTTTTGATGAGGCTGGAATCGAAGTTGATCTTGGCCCAAATCTTGAATGGATGCCTTTTTTATTGCGCAGAATTACTAGCCTTATAAGCTCTTTAACGAGATTGACTATAAGTTTTTTAAAAGATCGACAAACTATCAGGCATGTCTTTTTGCCTGAAGCTTACTTGTTAACAGCTATTGCTGCGCGCCTTACTTTTTTCTCAGGAGCGCTAATAATGAGCCGCCGTAGTTTAAATGATTACCAGAAGCGTCATCCATTTTTGGGAAAATTGGAGAGATTGATGCATAGATTTACTACTAAGGTTCTTGGCAATAGCAATGCAGTTGTGCAGCAGTTATATGCTGAGGGACTTTCGTCAGAGAAAGTGCATCTTATTTATAATGGGATTAAATTAGATTCATTCCAAAACTTACCAGAAAAAAATAAATTACGTAGAAATTTGAGTATTGAGCAAGATGCCTTAGTGTTTATCATTGTGGCAAATCTTATTCCTTATAAAGGGCATTATGACTTGCTGAATGCAATGAGCTTAATTCGTTTTCAGCTGCCAGAGAAATGGAAATTATTGTGTGTTGGGCACGATACAGGAATTCTTGGCCAACTAGAAAATGAAGTGCAATCACTTAACTTAAGTACCCATGTGCAGTTTCTTGGTAAAAGGTTAGATACCCCTTTATTGTTGGTGGCAGCTGATATAGGAATTTTGTGTTCACATGAGGAAGGTTTTTCAAATGCTATTTTAGAGGGGATGGCAGCAGGTTTGCCTATGGTTGTGACCAATGTTGGTGGAAATGCTGAAGCAGTAGAGCATATGCGTACGGGTTTGGTGGTGGAAGCGAAAAATCCTCAATTACTAGCTAAATCATTGCTTTCGATAGCTACTTCTTCAGAAATGCGTGTGAAACTTGGGCGAGCTGGGCGAGAGCGAGTAGAAAAATATTTTACACTGTCGCAATGTGCAAAAAATTATGCCGAGTTTTATGAAGGACTGAATCAACATCTATAGCGCATTAAGTGATTATATTTTTTATAGATAACATTTATTTAAAATTTTAATCACTCTTTACATATTGGTAACGTTTCCTATGTATTATATGACTTATGAAAATAGGATCGAATATAGAAGCAAGGGTTTCAACGACTCTCGCCATGACCCCCAGGTTGCAACAGGCCATTCGCCTGTTGCAATTGTCAGTAACTGAGCTGAATGCTTATGTAAATGAGCAGGCCTCGGAAAACCCCTTGCTTGTTGTAGAAAATACTGAACAATCTTTTGCAGAGCAACAAGAAGGTCCGCAGGAATTTTCTGCTGATTGTGATGATGAACGCTCAAGTGAAGGTTTGCAGTTTGAAGAGCGTAATTCCATGCAGGAAGGTAATTCTCAAAATCCTCGTCTACGATGCGAGCAAACTTTGCAAGACTACTTGCAATTGCAACTATCGCTTGTGGTTAATAATCGTGAAGAATATTTAACGGGGATTATTCTTATTAATTGCTTGAATTCTTATGGATTTCTTGAGATTGATTTGGGCGAAATTTCAGAGCGGTTTGGGATAAAACCTGAGCTTGTTGAAAAAATGATTGTAGTTATGCAAAAATTTGACCCAGTTGGAATTTTTTCAAGAAATATTGAAGAGTGTTTGAGGGCGCAGCTAAAGGAAAAGAATGCTCTTACTTCTAAAATGGATGTTGTGCTGCAAAATCTTCGGGGTTTGTTGCAAGGTAACCCTGCTATGTTGGCTAGAAAATGTAATTTAACTATTAATGAATTTCAGGAGTGCTTAATAGAATTGCGGAAACTGAACCCGCGTCCTTCTTCAGGTTTCTTAACAAATATAGAGCACGATAATGTGATCCCTGATGGATTTATTCAGAAAAATTCAGATAATCAGTTTGTCTTTGAGTTGAATATGAGTGTATTACCGCAAGTACTTTTAGACAGCGCATACTATCACGAGCTACGAAGTAAGTTGGCAAAATCTGACGAGAAGCAGTTTCTTCAAGCAAAATTTGCTCATGCAAATTGGTTGATGCAAGCACTTAATCAGCGATTAATTACCTTAAAAAGAGTTGGTAGTGCGATCGCACAACATCAGCAGGAATTCTTTTCAAAAGGAGTGCTTGGGCTAAAATCTTTAACTTTAAAAACAATTGCTGATCAACTTGAGATGCATGAGAGCACAGTAAGTCGCATCACTACAGCTAAATATGTGAGTACGCCTCGAGGTACTTTTGAGTTGAAATTTTTCTTTAGCCAATCAATAATCTCAATTTCAGAAGGCCAAGAAGATGTTTCTGCGAAAGCTGTTCAGAACGCGATTAAGGATTTAGTGAATCAGGAATTAGAGGCAACGCCATTGTCAGACGAGCAACTGGTTGGGAAATTAAGTGAGAAAGGAATGCTAGTAGCTAGAAGAACGATATCTAAATATAGAAAAATTCTAAAGATTCCATCTTCTCAGGAAAGGCGGAATTTTTATGCACTAGGGCTGAGAAAAGCTCAGAGTTAACGATCATCTAATAGAATAGTTAACCAGTAGGCAGTAATAAAAGTTACAAATGATGGAAGCCAGGCAGCTGCGATTAGAGGAATTTTATGAGCAACGCCAAAAGCATGAACAATCTGTTCAAAGAAATGCATTAAAAAAGAAAAAACGATACTAATGCTGATAGCGACACTGAAAGATTTATTTCTGGTAGAAACTAAACAAAAGCTTGCCGCTAAAAACACTAGTCCAATCATCATCCCTATTTTAGCGATTTGCTTATGCCACAGCATGCTGTATGCACTGGCATCTAGTCCTGCATTCTCAAGCATTCTAATGAAGGCTGGAGTTTGAAAAAATGAGATTGTTTCTGGGGGGGCAGTTGACTGTTGGATTTGCTCCATCGTAATAGTTGTTGGTTCTGTGTATATTTCAATATTTTCTTGCTGATAGTTGGAAATTATGTTGGCTCTATGCATATGCCATTTTTTGTCTATTAACTCAGCGACTTCAGCGTCGACTCTGCGAAGAAAATTTCCACTTTTATTGAACTCAAAAATGATCAAATTATTGAATTGCTTTTTTGTTACATTGAAGTGCCTAGCATGGATAATATTTTGTGTATTTGGTAAGTTTTCTTTGAGCCATAATCCTGTGTCTGTAAACGAGATGCTGTAAGGTTTTTTTTGGAAAATTTTTTCTTCTAAAACAACCATTCTACCAAATAAGACTGCCCTAATAGGATCAAGAACTATTATATTTAAGGTTCCTAAAAGAACGACGACAATTGATATGCCGCTTAAAAATTGTAATCGGGATACTCCAAAACTTGAGATTACTACAAAATTTTGGGATTGAGCTAATCGCAAAAAACACCCAAGGGCAGCGAAAAAAGTAATTGAAGGTAAAAGAGTATTTAAAATTTTGGGTAGCTTTAAAAATGCTATTTGAAAAAGAAATGAAAGTGGGACATCATGTTGCATCGTGCGTTTGGTGAGATCTACTATCTCAAAAAAACTAATTATTAACGCGACGGTGAAAAAAACAAGAAAAAACCAGAACAAGAAATTTCTGCAGACATATCTGTTAAGTGTTGAAATCAAATACCACATCGATCAAACAACCTTTGTAAAGAATGATGAAATTTTCCATAACGTAAAATGGTTAAAGTTAAGCCCATAAAAACAATTACAAATAAGTAAGCAAGCACAGCTGAGAGATGAAAACGCATTTGTAGCTGCAGAAGATTCAATATTAACCATTGAAATAAGATCCCTGCTAAAATTAGGAGTATCATACGTTTGCGGCGCAATCGTCTTGATGGGCGATTGACAACCATAACCAGAGATACCATGAGCATATTAATTATACATAAAAAAGGTAGTAAAATGCGCTGATGTGCTTCTGCGGCCATGCGCTGTTGTAATTTTACATTTTCAGCATTTTCGTTGGTGATTTGAAAAAGTTCGCGAAGATCTTTTTCATAGGGCTTTAAATTTCTTGAGCTTGCTATTGAGGTGAATTCATCAAGATTATACACTAACTCATCAAACTCAAACGATTGAATAGCATTTTTACTATCTTTTTCTTGTCTGATTCCATTGTGTAAGATTAAAATATAATTGTTTTCTATTTTTTTTAAAACACCCTCTTTTGCAAATATTGTGTAGGGTTTTCTGGGTTTTTTATTTGTATGTTCGCCTGTGTCGTGTATAAAAACTCCTTCAAATTCCTTTGCTGATATACGCTTATCTACAAAAATGGTTAAACTTTTTATGACATTAAATGAACCTTCTCTTACTATTGAAGAAGAAAATTGATTACGCAGTTGAAACTCTTGGGTGCGGAAAGCGCGATAAGTGCTTGGAATAGTAAAAATGTTTAAAAAGAGTAATGAGAAAGTAAGGATGTTGGCCAATGCGAATCCAGAATGAAGAATTTTCCATGGGCTCTTTCCCAATGTTTGCATAACCTGTAGTTCATTATCTAGGGTCATTTTTCCAAAAGTAATTATTGCTCCCAGGAGAGTGCACATAGGAACTACCTTCACAAACATGTCAGGTAATAAATATATAATTAATGAAAAATAGCTTTGTAACGAAACGTTGTGATGAACGATGACTTCAATAAAGCGTAAGGACTGCGTCAACCAAAGTAATACAACCAAAATTGCAGCTAAAACACCGATTGATGCGCAAAGACGTTTAAAAATATATGACGACGTGATAAACATATTCTATATGTACAATTAATTTTTGGCTTTTCCTAGGCATGTTTGCATTTATATTTTTATCATTATCATTATTCTTAAATTTAGTAACTTCTTGTCATGCGAGCGAAAAATCTGAGCAAGCATTGATTGCAGCCGTTGTAAATCAACATGCTATTACAGAGCGTGAGCTCGAAATGCGCCTAGACTTTGCAATCGCAACTCTTAATATGCCAAACACTAAAGAATCAAGAGATAGCATGCGGTATCAAGTTTTACAAAACTTAATTGTTGAGAGGTTGCAGGAGTCTTCCGCAAAAGAAGCAGAAATTAAGATCACAGAAAAAGAAGTGGATAAATCACTGGAAAATCTTGCTCAAGACAATGGTGTGACAATAGAGCAATTAAAGGAACGCTTTAAGACTATGGGAGTGAAAATTGAAACTCTTAAAAATAGAATGCGAGCGCAGCTTTCCTGGGCTAGATTTATCCGTGCTTTATTTGGTAGTCAAGTTAGAATAACAGACAGCGATATAGAAAGGGAATTTGAAAAAGTAAAACGCGTACTTGAGACGGATCAATATGAGTTGATTGAGATTGTTTTGCCGATAGACGATAAAAATTACGCAAAAAGCAAACAGGAGGCTTACCGTCTGCATGCTCAGGTTAGTCGAGCAATGACCAATTTTAGTTTGGTTGCTCAGCAGTTTGGGGCACAAAGTGGATATGTGGGGTGGAAAACGCTACGTCAAATGGACGATGAAGTTGCAAAAATCATTCAGCACACATCGGTGGGTGATGTTGTGGGGCCAATTGAGACGCAAAATACTTATAAAATTATTAAGCTTGTCGATAAGAAGTTGGCAGGGCAAGGGGCATTTCGTAGTAGAAAAATGTCTGTTGCTAAGGTGGTTATTCAGCTTCCAGAGGATATGAGTGAAGAGAATGTAATGATTTTAGAAACAATTGTTACTCATTTGAAAAAAGCAGGGAGTTGTAAAGAATTTTTGCAGAATGGGAGTGATGCAAACGGGCAAACTGCTTTTGTAGAAAAGCAACCAATGTTAAGTTTTCCTGAGCCTTTGCAGGTTATTTTAGATAAAGTCACTGTCAATCAAGTTATAGGGCCGATTCAAGAGGACCAAGCTGTGAGTCTATACAAGGTGTGTGCGGTTGAAAATCCTGAGAAAGATCCATTACCTACTAAGGTGATGATAAAGGAAGGTTTGGAACAAAAAGAGTTTTCGAGGCAAGCTATTCGTTTGCTGAACAAACTGATGTCAACTGCCAGAATAGTTATCACTTACGAAGATCGCAAAAATTATAAAAAAAATACTATATGAGTCGTGTTTGCTGAATTTGCGCCAATTCGCTTACGCGTTCTCTAATGCTTAGATGTGCAGCTTTATAGGCAAAAGGGTTATCGCTTAAGCAGTCGTTCATGCATTCTTGAACAGACCAGATATCTAGAGTTTGTATCATATTTTCAATGATCTCGATAGAACTAGGATTAACTGAAAAATAGCGTAACCCTATTCCTAAAAGGGCCATAGCTTCAAGAGGTTGGCTTGCCATTTCACCGCACAGGCTAACGTTGACGTGCTTTGCATTGGCTTTATCTATGATGGTTTTTAGCATTTGCATAAAAGCTTTCGACAAAAGATCATAGCGTTTGCTCATTGCGGCATCAGTGCGATCTATAGCGTAGAAGAAGTGGAATAGGTCGTTGCTGCCTATTGAAATAAAATCAACTAAATCTAAAAATTGGTTAAGTTGGAATACGACGGATGGGACTTCTAGCATCGCTCCGACTTTAATGATTGCGGGTATTTTGTGTCCTAAATTCTTTTCGCGATCTAATTCTTTTTGAATTAGAGTTCGCAAAAAATGCATTTCTTGAGTTTCACTGATCATGGGAAACATAATTTGTAGGGGTAAGTCGGGGTGATTGCAAGCGACACGAGCTCTAATCATGGCTCGCAGCTGAAGGCGGATAAGTGATGGTCGTTGCAGCGTGAATCTTGAATGTTTCCATCCCTTCTTTGTATTTCCAAAGCTTTTATGAAGAGATTGAAAGGTTTTGTCGCCCCCAACATCTAATGTGCGAAAAACTACGGATTTTTCTTGAGCCTTATTTAAAACATCTAAGTAAAGCTTAGTTTGGGTTTTAACGTCAGGCCAGTTTTCATTTATCATGAAGGGGATTTCCGTTCTGTATAATCCAATTCCTTCTATTGAGGGGTGATCTAAAAAAATTAAATCTTCATTTAAATTGGCATTGATTAATAAGTGCACAGGAGTGCCATCTCTGGATATAACAATTTTATGCTTTTTATTTTCAAATGACTTGTTAATAGGCATTTTTTTTGGGGCACAGTACGTTTCGATGGTGGTTTTGTGGGGGTGCAAATAAATACGCCCTAAGTCACCATCAACTAGCAGTTCATCATCGTTACTAATAAGATCTGTTAGATTAACAATTCCTCCAACAACAGGAATGCCTCTGGATCTTGCGATAATCATTCCATGCGACAAAAAGCTATCATCTTGAACAATTATCGCTGCTATCTTTGCTTGTTCAAATTGCATCATTTCAACTGGAGAGATAGTCTTAGCACATAGAATTATTGATTTTTCTTTATTAAAATTGATTTCCTTTTTTGCTAAGCACTGGCGAACAAGTTGAGAAATGCCTCTGATTTCTTGCAATCTTGCATGCCAAAATTCATCATCTCCAAAAATTACAGCCAATTCTTGCGCTACTTTATCAAGGGCATCTGTGATATTTAAATTGTTTTTTATTTTGGCAATAACTCGCTGTTGCCAGGCAGGGTCTTGCAATAAGCTTTGTTGCACAAGTATTAGTTCTTGGTTGTGTTTTTGCCGAACAATAAAGCTATGGCTGCATAATTCTATTGCTTTTTCTACCGCTTGAAGGAAAATATTTATCTTTTTCTCGACGGGAAGCTGGGTGTCTTCTGTGTATTGTGGGTTGTAAATATAAGCGTATCCCTGTGCAATTCCTAAATTTAAACTTGCTCCCTCTATGATAATTTGAGGTTCTTTAAATTGTGATGTGGAGCTCACTGACATGACAAGCCAAGATGTTTGTATCCGGTGGGCGTGAGAATTCTCCCTCTGTTTGTGCGCTGTATTAGGCCAAGTTGAATTAAATATGGTTCTACAACTTCTTCAATGGTGTCGGTTTGTTCAGCAAGGTAAGCTGCTAGTGTTTCAACGCCAACTGGACCGCCGTTATAATGTTCTGCCATTGCCTGTAAATAACGTAAATCTTGCTGATCAAGGCCAATATTATCAACTTCTAATCTTACCAAAGTTTGATTTGCTGTTTGCGCATTGATGTGATTATTAGAATATACCATAGCAAAATCACGAATACGCCTTAACAGACGGCCTGCTATTCTGGGTGTACCCCGACTCCTTGATGCAATATCAAGAGCTGCGTCAGAGTCAATAGTAACATTTAAAATTTTAGCAGCTCTGAGTATTATTTCCGCAAGCTCAGGATGACTATAGAATTGTAATCGTAATGGTATACCAAAGCGTTCTCTCAATGGTTGAGTTAATAATCCAGAGCGGGTGGTGGCGCCTACTAGAGTAAATTTTGGTAAATCTAGTCGTATTGACCTTGCTGCTGGACCTTCGCCAATCATGACATCGAGCTTGAAATCTTCAATTGCTGAGTAAAGTATTTCTTCGACCGCTGGGTTAAGCCTGTGGATCTCATCGATGAATAAGACATCATTAGGTTGTAAATTAGTGAGAATCGCAGCTAGATCTCCCGCTTTTGCTATTATTGGGCCAGATGTTGTTTTAAATCCAACACCCATTTCACGAGCAATAATTTGTGCAAGGGTTGTTTTTCCCAGTCCCGGAGGTCCATGTAAAAGCACATGATCGAGCGCTTCTTCACGCTTTTTTGCTGCATTGATGTAAACTACTAGATTATCACGCAACGCTTGCTGGCCAACGAACTCATTAAGAATTGTCGGTCGAATGCTGACTTCCCAATCGTCTTCGAATGACAATTCAGCGTTTACTAAACGTTCAGTCATAGCGAGCCTGGAATTCTTGTAAAGATAGTCTGACTAAAGTTTCAAGCGTAATAGGAGGGGCCATCTTTTTGCTAGCTTTTGAAACAGCACTTTCTGCATTGTGTTTATTGTAGCCCAAATTTACTAGCGCAGAAATCGCATCATCAATTTCTTTTGATATAGGGATACTGGCGATTATATCTTTTTCAAGTACTTCAAAAGTGACAGGGAGGTCTTTTTTTCCTTTAAGCTCTAATACAATACGGCTTGCGAGCTTGGGGCCAACGCCATCGGCTTTTGAAAGTATACTGCTTTTTTGGTTCAGAATGGCATCGCTAATTTCTGAGGCGGTCAAGCTTGATAAAATTGAAAGAGCTACTTTAGCTCCGACTCCTTGAACTTGAGTAAGTATGCGAAACCAATCAACTTCTTGTTCTTCGAGAAATCCACACAAATGTGGTTGTTCATTGCGCAAAACAGTTTCAGTCCAAAGAATCAAGACGCTATTCAACTCTGGTAGCTGATGTAATGTTCTTTTCGAAACTAGTACTCTATAAGCTACTCCCTTGACATCAAGAAGTACGGCGTCCTCATATATGCGGTCTAAAGCACCAGTTAGTTTTGCAATCACAATTGTACAATATTAGTTTTGCTACACTTTATCATATTATTCATGTAACAAAACCATGAAATTTAGCAATTTTTAAAACAATTGATTTTAGGTGGGGTGGAGACTTTTGGGGAGAGATAACCCATTCATGAATTTCAGTATCTCTGCATTCAAGAAACTCTGAGTATTTTTTAATTTCCTCTTCAGGGCAGCTACTTAACTTATTTTTTGCGAATGACGCTAAAATAAGGTCACCTTCTTTCGTCCCTCGATAATGGCTTCTGTATATCAATTTTTTTATCATGGAGTATAGCACAAAAAATAAAACTCAAGTATGCACGTCTTTCAATATACACCTTCGCAAAAACAAGCTAAATATTGACTGCATCGAGAATGTTTAGTAGTATTTTGTGTAAACTAAAAACTATTTTGAGTGTTTTCGCTCAAAAATAGTGGCAGTATATCCCCTAGATGCCTCGGCTTCTCAGGGTGTTTTCTGTTTGTAACAACTTTAAGGTAAACGAGGAAATGAGTAAATCAGACAAATCAGTGCCAGAGTTCACGGGGCTACGTGCTCGACTTTGGCCAATCCACACACATGAATTAAAGAAGTTTATCCCACTAGGCATTATAATGTTTTGCCTTTTGTTCAACTATACAGTGCTTCGAGATACGAAGGATTCTCTTGTGGTGAACTCAGCAGGCGCTGGGGCTATTACATTCTTGAAATTGTACTGCGTTACTCCGGCGGCAATTTTATTTGTTGTTTTGTATGCCAAGCTAACAAATATGATGACACGTGAAAATGTATTTTATGCAGTGGTCACGCCATTTATTGTATTTTTTGGATTATTTGGTTTTGTTATTTATCCAAATCTGCATTTACTTCATCCTGCGCAGGAATCAATACAAGCATTGCATGCCGCTTATCCGGCGTTGAGTGGATTTATTGATTTGTATGCATATTGGGCATTTTCATTGTTTTACGTGCTTTCCGAAATTTGGGGAAGTGCAATGATTGCATTAATGTTTTGGCAATTTGCCAACCATGTTGTGCGTATGCGTGAGTCAAAGCGTTTTTATGGACTTTTTGCGGTTATTGGGAATGCAGCGCTAGTTGTTTCCGGTCCTACAGTAATGTTTTGCTCTGAGCATATTAAACATATGGTTCCAGAGGGAGTTGATCCCTGGGCAGTGACTTTGTATCTTCTGATGTCAACAGTTGTAATTATGGGGGTGGTTGCTATGTACACCTATCGCTGGATGCATAAAGAAGTATTGACAAATACTTTGTATTTTGATCCTGCAGAAGATACTGCTCCTAAAAAGAAGAAAAAAGAAAAGCCAGGGCTTGTTGAGAGCTTCAAAATCATTATTCAATCTCCAGAGCTTGGTTTGATTGCTCTATTGATAATGGCTTACGGCGTGACTATTAACTTAGTCGAAGTTCAATGGAAAAACCAACTAGGTTTATTCTGTTCGGGAGATAAGGGGCTTTTCAACTATTACATGGGTATTTTATCTACATCTACAGGTATTTTTACCATCTTGTTTGGTTTGACAGTTGGCTCTAATATCTTAAGAAAAGTGAGCTGGGCAAAAGCTGCAATGATCACTCCACTAGTAATCTTGATTGCTGGCGGTTTCTTTTTCTGTTTTATTCTTGCTGAAGGTCTGATGGAGCCATTGTTGCAGTTCTTTAGTACACATGCGGTTGCTGCTGCCATGTTTATTGGTCTTGGGATCGTGGTTGTATCAAAAGCTATTAAATACATTTTGTTCGATCCCACAAAGGAAATGGCATACATTCCATTGGATGAGGAATTAAAGACAAAAGGTAAGGCTGCTGTAGACGTTATTGGTGGTCGTGCTGGCAAAGCTGGCGGTGCATTTGTTCAAAACATGTTGTTAATTGCGTTTGCAACTAAAGACGTTGTTTCAATTGCTCCAATTGCATTTGCTGTGTTTGCTATCGTTGCGGTGGCTTGGTTGTACGCTGTGAAAGCTCTTTCAGTTAAAGTGAAAGCAGCTGCTCAGAAACAAAAACTAGGCGAAGTGTAATCTGTAGCTGTTAAAAAGTTACAATTAAGCTAGAGTGAGGGGTGCTGAAAGAGCGCCCCTTATTTTTTATGAAATGTGATTACGATACTTTATATTCCCTTCGAGGGTTAAATGAACTACATGAAAGCTTTTATCAGTTTGTAAAAGTAAGGGATGCTGATTTTTGTTTTGGCCTTGTTGAGACGGCTGAATACTTAGAAGAATTCTTGTGCGAACAATTTAATTTAAGCTCAATTCTATCAGAGCTTTATGTTAACGCTTCTGAGTATAGCTTCTTAGCTCACGTAAAACGTCAATTTGTGCAGCGCTATGCATTAAAAAAGTTTTTTAATCCTCAAGAGGATTGGGAGCATGTGTATGCTTTTACAGATGTTTTGACTTTTGCTAAAGCAGCTATTGAAGCATTGAATAACGAAACACTTGTTTTAGAGAGTTTAGCTAAATATGCTTCGTGGGCAACGCTTACGTCACAGGGCCAAGCAAGGCATAAATACGACTCGCTTTTTCAAATACCTACGAAAATAGACCCTAATTTTGCATTGAAGCACGTTAAACAAATTTCTAGTGCATATGTGACGACCGCTCCTAGAAAGCGAGAAGGGTTTGCTCTAACAGACGCTGGCTTTTCAAATTCACAATCAACAAATGAAGCTCATTATTGCATTTTGTGCCACAACCAGGGCAAGGATAGTTGCCGCACTGGAATCATACAAGATTCTAAAAAATCTGGTTGCCCTTTAGACCAAAAAATTTCACAGATGCATACGTTGAAGCGCAAAGAAATGAATATCGCAGCTCTTGCGGTGATTATGATTGATAACCCTATGGTTGCGGCAACTGGACACCGTATTTGTAATGACTGTATGAAGTCGTGCATTTTTCAAAAACAAAGTCCGGTCAATACTCCAGGTGCTGAAACAAATATTTTAAACTCTGTTTTGAGCTTGCCTTATGGATTCGAAATTTATAGTTTGCTAACACGTTGGAATCCATTGAATTTTGATCAGCCATTGCCTAAGGCTGAAACTGGATACCAAGTGCTTGTTGTGGGGCTTGGGCCAGCAGGATTTAGTCTTGCGCATTATTTGAGCCGTGATGGACATATGGTCGTTGGTATTGACGGGGCAAAACTTGAGCCATTACCTGCTGAACTTTTGGAAAAAAAAATTATTAAAGATGCCAGTGTACTTTATGAAAATTTGGATGATCGTATTTTGAGCGGATTTGGTGGAGTAGCCGAATATGGTATTACAGTTCGCTGGAATAAGAATTATTTAAAAATAATTCGACTGCTGCTTGAACGCAGGAATACTATTCAGTTTTTTGGTTCAACGCGTTTTGGTAGTCAAATTAACGAAGATAATTATAAGCAGCTTGGCTTTGATGTTGTTGCCTTATGTACTGGAGCAGGCGCACCAAAGTTACCTGACATACCAGGCACATCAACGCCAGGAGTGCGCATGGCTAGTGATTTTTTAATGGCTTTGCAATTAACAGGGGCTGCAAAGAGAGACTCATTAGCTAATCTGCAAATTTTAGGTCCTATTCTAGTTATTGGCGGTGGATTAACAGCAATTGATACGGCAACTGAAGCGAAAGCGTATTATGAAGTCCAGGCAAAAAAATTCAGGCAACGATATAAGAAGCTGATAGAAGTTTATGGTGAGAAAGAACTTAAAAAATGGTGGACCTCACAAGATCATCTTGATGCACAGCACCTATTAAAGCATGATACCGCTGAAGTCCGCATTATCTATCGATCTGACATAACGAAAGCGCCAAGCTATTCTTTAAATCATGAAGAAGTAGAGAAAGCGTTAGAGGAAGGAATTATTTTTGAGCATAACTTAATACCGTTACGGATTGAAAAAAATGATGCGGGCCAAGTTAAGGGTTTGTGGGTTAAGCGTGAAGATAATAAAGAATTTATTCCAGCACGCTGCATTATTACGGCAGTTGGTACTCATCATGAAGTATTACATGAAACACATGCGAGTTTTGGTGATGCAAACCCTGCTTATGCAGGTAGTGTGGTCAAAGCCATTGCGAGTGCAAAGCATGGTTATAAAAATATAAGTGAAAAATTAAAAGCTAATCAACCTGTTGTTAAAGTCGAGCTAGGTGAATTGTTGAAGGCAGAAGTGCTGACTGTGATTCGCCTTGCAAAAAATCTTATTCAACTTGAAATTCATGCTCCACTTGCAGCAAGCGTTTTTCAGCCTGGACAATTTTATCGCTTACAAAATTTTGAATCATTAGCTTCTTTTGCTCAAGAAACACGTTTAGCAATGGAAGCATTAGCCCTAACTCCAGTCAATGTTGACCGGGAGAGAGGAATAATAACTTTTGTGATAGTGGAAATAGGGTGCTCGTCACTTTTGGTGCAATATTTAAAGCCAGGAGAAAGGGTGGCCTTAATGGGGCCTACAGGAGCATTCACCGAATTGCCAGAAGGAAAAAATGTTTTGTTAGTGGGGGGAGGGCATTTTAATTTAGCCCTTATTCATTTAGGAAAAGCTTTGAAAGAAAGGGGTAATAAAGTCTACTGGGTAGCTGGATATCGATCAAATACTGACAGAACGCACATTAGTGACATTGAAAATATTGCTGATGAAGCGTTTTGGTATTATGCAGAAGCCATAACTGGTGAAAATCAGGGAAATGCTGTAGATGGATTACGCTACTTAAAAGATGAAAATATTTTAGAGTCTATCGATTGGATTTTTGTAATGGGGTCAACACCTATGCAAGAGGCAATTTCTAAAGAATTATTTTGTTTAAAGGCCTCTTTAAAGAATAGCCTTATGACAATTGGCAATATTAATATTCCAATGCAGTGTATGATGCAGGGTATATGTGGGCAGTGTGCTATAACGAACGAAGATGGTTTTCAGTTTTGCTGTAAGAATCAGGAAATGCGTTTGCAAATTATGCCATTTGATATGTTGAAAGGTCGAAGTAAACAAAACAGCTTGATGGAAAAAATATCACAACTTTGGTTAAGGTATGTGACAGAGGCTCAATAGATATGCGCTATTAATGAGGAGTTGAAATGAAAAAAAATATTCTGGCAATTAGCGATCAACAAAAATCTGTAGGAGATAGATGGGCCGATAAGGTTGCTAAATTTGGTGGCAGTTGGACTTTTATCATTTTTTTTAAGGTGATGCTTATTGCCTGGATTGCTCTAAACTCCTGGGTAATGCTGCAACAACCATTTGATCCGTATCCTTATATATTTTTAAATTTACTGTTGTCTTGCATTGCAGCACTTCAGGCGCCGATTATTATGATGAGTCAGAATCGTCAGGAAGCTAAAGATAGGATTAGGGCTGAAAAAGATTATCGCATAAACCTAAAAGCTGAGAGAGAAATTCAGGAATTAAAAGATCTGTTAAAAGAGCTTTTGAGTGTTCAACAAGAAAAATTTCAAGAACTTGAAGGGGCTATCGAAAAATTAAAATCTGTGTTGTAAGTCATTTTTAAGAAGCTTTTGATATGTGATAATTTGTAATTCTATATTGCTGATTCTTAGTTTAAAGATCGCTATTTTTCGGTGATTCTCTGGGCAAGGCTTGCTTCTAGGAACGCATCAATATCCCCGTCGAGAACACCTTGGGCATTACCTCGTTCTACACCTGTGCGTGTGTCTTTGACCATTTGGTATGGTTGTAGAACGTATGAGCGAATCTGATGCCCCCAGCCGATGTCAGTTTTTGAGCTGCTATTAGCATTTGCCTTTGCTTCGCGCTCACGTAGTTCGAGCTCATAAAGTCGGGCGCGTAACATAGTATAAGCTTGCGCTCGGTTGCGGTGCTGTGATCTATCACTTTGGCACTGTACGACAATGTTAGTTGGAAGGTGGGTAATACGAATAGCGCTTTCAGTTTTATTGACATGTTGTCCGCCTGCGCCAGAGGCCCGGTATGTATCAATTCTTAAATCTTTTTCTTCAATTTGAATATCAATATTTTCGTCAACTTCAGGGTATACCCAAACGGAAGCAAAACTTGTGTGACGGCGAGCGTTTGAATCAAAAGGAGAGATGCGCACTAATCTGTGCACGCCGCTTTCAGTTTTTAGCCATCCGTATGATCTGAATCCCTCAACTTTGATAGTGATTGATTTAAGGCCTGCTTCTTCTCCTGGGCTTTCATCTAAAATTTCAAGCTTGCACCCTTTGCTGTCAGCCCAGCGAGTGTACATGCGCGCTAGCATTTCTGCCCAATCCTGTGCTTCTGTTCCGCCCGCGCCCGCATTAATTTCGATGAAAGCATTGCAAGAATCTGCTTCACCTGAGAGCAGGCTCTCGAGCTGCAACTTTAAAGCTTTTGTGCACAATAGGTCGAGTTCATTTTCTGCTTCTTTTTCAGTGGATAAGTCTCGCTCTGTTTCGGCTAACTCAATTAGGGTGATAATATCTTCAAGATCTTGTTGTGTATCGGTAACGCGTTTTAAAGCATTCTTCAAATTATCACGTTTTTTTAATATTTTTTGAGCTGCAGATGGATCGTCCCATAGGGTAGAGGACTCGGCTTGTTGGTCAAGTGCTAGCAAATTTTTTTGTGCAGTGTCCCAGTCAAAGATGCCTCCGAAGCAAAGTTAAAGCTTGTTCTATTTGGTTAATTTTATGGAGATTCTCAGCTTTCATGACGAGGGTTCTGGTATATATTAATTTTTTTTGTTTAATCACAATAAAGTTTATTAGGTGTAAATGCAATAAAGCTAAAAATTGGAAGTTTGCTTTGTGCGATTTTATAGCAATATGCATTGAACAACAGAACATCTGGGAGATGTTCTGTTGTCATGTGTTTAGGTGTTTATATTGATGCTTTGTTAGCTTTTGGGTGAATTTTGAAGATATGAATCACGTTGGGTTATTGTCTGTAAATCATTAAGTTTTTCAAGTAATGATGAGATTCTAACGATGCTTTTCTTAATTTCGCTTGAACGGACAGCAAAAATGGTAGTTCGTTGAGCTTCGATAGGGTCTTTACCAGAACTGCTAAAGCCAATATCAGTTGCGATCATGAGATTTTTAAACGAGCCGATTCTCATCTTTTCTTGCGCATTTTCTTCATAAAAAGCGGCAAAAGTCATGTTCTTATTTTCTTCACGGTCTGTTGTGCTGCTTAATTCGGCCTTAATTGCGGAAATGTTTATTGTGTCACAGAATAGAAACAGTTTTTCTATTTCGCTGGCTGATGATTCAGAGGTGTAAATCTCTTTTAAAATATTGATAAGGGGGTTAAGAATAACAGATGGTGATGCGTTCAAGTTTAGTGTCTGCATAAGTATAGGATCTGCAACTCTGTCAAATCCGTATGCTTTTGTTAGATTTATAAGGTTTTCGATATACCAATCTTGTGATTCTAGAGTGCTGAATGCTTCAGGAATAAAAAATAAATGTTCTCTAAAAGTTTGTGTTACAAAAGGTCCAAATTGAGAAGCAATTCTTTCCATTAATGTCTTCACTGATTCATGCATTTCCGGGGTCAGGATAATTTCGATTTCATTAGGATTTCTTGGATTTTTATTTAAAGTGACGCTGTGTGATGTTGAAATATCAGAATTTTCATTGGTTAATTCTTGTTGTTCCATTGAAAATATAGTGGAAAATAAGAAAACTGCTTGAAAGAAGATGGCGAGTAAAAGGAACTTTCTCATATGGAGCTCTGATGAATTTAGTTTCTTGAATTTACAATGAGAATTATTAATTTTTTGTTAAAAAATTCTTTAATGATTTCCCTTAAATCCTGTAGCTATAACATACATTTCTGCAGAATCTTGCCTGCTTGAATCTGGTTTGAAATGCGCTACTTTGGAAAAATGAAGCTTTAGCTTTTTTAGTAATTCGCCTTCGGTGCCCCCTCTTAAAACTTTAGCAACAAAAGCACCGTTTTTTGATAAATGCTGCAAAGAAAAAGTTAAGGAAGCTTCTAGAAGGTTAATAATACGAATATGATCGACTGATGGGATGCCGCAAGCTGCAGCTGCCATGTCTGATACAATTACATCAGCTAACTCTATGTGTTCAGCCAGTTGTTGTTGGACGGATTCTTCTTCGAAATCTCCTTTTATGACTAAAATATTAGGATTGCTAAAAGGCTCAATGTCTTGCAAATCAAGGGCGATAACTTTACCTTTATGAGAAACTTTTTCAGCGATAACTTGAGTCCACCCACCAGGAGCTGCGCCTAAATCAATAACAGTTTGACCAGATTTTAAAATTTTATATTTCTCATTAATTTCAATAAATTTGAAGGCTGCGCGTGAGCGGTATCCTTCTTGTTTTGCTTTACGCACAAAAGGATCATTAAGTTGGCGTAAGAGCCAGTCACGCGAAGACTGGGTGCGCTTCTTTTTTGATTTTAAGATAACTCGCCCAACAGGATTTCTCATGCATCACTTAATAATTGTTTGGCTTCAAGAAGAGCTTTTAATTCTCCGCTTTCGAACATTTCGCGGATAATATCGCATCCGCCAATAAACTCTCCTTTAACATATAGCTGAGGAATTGTAGGCCAGTTTGTGTAATCTTTTACGCCTTGGCGAAGTATTGGATCGATAAGTACATTTATATCTTTAAAAGAAACATTAAGCTGACGAAGAATTTGAACAACAGTAGCCGAAAATCCGCACATTGGCATGGAGGTGGTGCCTTTCATGAATAAGACAACACTATTTCCCTTTACTAATTCATCAATTTGTTGATGGGCATTACTCATGTTTATTCCTCTGCATAATTTGTTTTGATTGATAGTGCATGAATATTGCACTCCTTTAGCGCATCATAAACTTTTTGATGCTGTTGTATCCTGTTTAGATTTTTGAAGGTGGCACAACTAATATTCACCATATAATGGTCATTGTCACCGGCTAGATCTTTTACAACAATGCGCCCTTTCGGGAAAGCGACTTTTAGTCGATGTTCTAAATCGGGCAAGAGAATTGGCATAGACTATGCTGCTTCCTGGCTGGTGTCAGAATTTAAATACTCAAGTAGGCCAAAACGACGTGCGACTTCTTCGCAGCCGGTCCAATTTGTGCCAAGACCCACTCCAGAATCTAAGCGTTCTCCTGATTGAGCATCTAAAATTGACGAAGAATCTAGTCCGAATGCATCTATAAGAATAAGCTTAGGTGATTCAAAAAAATCTTGAGTGAGAATGCGACCAAACTCTAAGCAATAGTTTGCTAAACGAAGATTTAAGGCCAGAAATTGCCCTAACAGAAAATCGTTAATTCGCCGGATAGCACTAAATAACATTTCAATTTCTTCTTCTTGAGCCCAGCCAAGAGTATAAATATGTTGAGGTGCGATAACTGTTTGTTCTCCAGTGCTATTTTTTATATAAAGCTCAATGATAGGTTCGTTAAGCACTGTTCCAGGTTCTAAATTGAATAGCGCGGCTAAAGAATCAATTGCAATATTGTGAACTCGAAAGCGAAACGGCATGGGATCAGCTAGGCGAACGAGTTGCTCACGCATATTCAATCGTTTAATCAAGTGCGTTTCTATACCTATTTGATTTAACCTTTGCATTAGTAATTCGGAAAAACGATTATTCAGCGCACCATGTGAGCTGGACGCATGAAGGTCTTCTTTTTGGTCAAGGCTATCTTTAAAATACAAAATTAATGTTCCTGGTTCTGGGCCATCAAAAAGTATTTTTGTGCGTCCATTAAACACTTCCTTGCGGCGTGTTTGGCGTACATTAATAAAACTTTGAATATCTTTCGCCATAAGCCTCAGTCAGACTAACACGACACTGTCACATATATAGCAACGAGGTGGATTTTTTTCAAGTTTTTTATGCTTGACGGTCCTTCCTGTATCAATTATGTTCTTTTCATGAACGCAAGTTAAAATTGAAAATTTAGTGACTTCTTTTCAAAGTACGCGTAAATATGCCGAGCAAAAATTGATGGTAGATCTTTTGAGTGAGATCGAGCGTAATCCTTCTTTTACTCAGAGAGGTTTGGCTAGCGAGTTAGGGATTGCTTTGGGATTGATGAATCAGTATTTGAAACATTGCGTTACTAAGGGTTGGGTGCGAGCTGCTCAGGTTTCTCCCAGGCGTATTGCCTATTTTTTGACGCCCAACGGTTTTTCAGAAAAAAGCACTATGGTTGCTGGTTATTTAGCCCGTTCAATGACTTTTTTTAGAGATGCTAGATCGCAATGCAAAGAGATTTTTGAGTTGTGTGCGTTGCAAAATTGGAAAAATATAGCGCTCTTAGGTGATGGTGACTTAGCTGATATTGCAAGGCTTGTTCTGCAAGGGACTGATTTTGTGGTGAAAATTGTGAGTATTGACGAAGATTTCAAGCAATATGACGCTATTCTTGTGACGGATGCTATTAATCCTCAGAAAACGTATGATGCAGTTAAAAATAAGATTGATTCTAATCGATTGCTGACAATAGAATTGCTACATATTTCAAGGGGAAATTCGTGATTTCTTGGTGTGTTGCGTATACTCAGCCTTTGAAAGAGTCTTTGGCAAAGCAGAATTTACTAAGTATGGGATACGAAGTTTATGCGCCAAGATTTACAAAAATGCGTCGTCATGCGCGTAAGGTGGAGGAAGTTTTAGTGCCTCTTTTTCCTCGTTACATATTTGTTGGTATGGATTTGGAGTGTGCTCAGTGGAGAAGTGTGAATGGAGCTAGAGGCGTTTCACATTTATTAATGAGCAATGATTTGAAGCCGTCTCAAGTTCCATGTAGGGTTATCGATGAATTGCGAGCTGGGGAAGTTAGAGATGGTGTTGTGCTTGTGGCAAGTCTTGTGGGCTTTGTTAAGGGTGAAAAGGTGCGCATTTTAGATGGTGCATTTTCGGATCAACTGGCTATTTTTGAGTCCATGGATGACAAGTCTAGGGCTCAGCTGTTATTGACTTTTATGGGAAGGGAAATGAAAATGACTCTCCCCACCTGTGCCGTGGGAGCGGCTTAAGTAAAGAGTCTTTCTGGTGCTTATGTGCCAAAAATGAATATTAGAAATTTTTGCGGTCTCGGTGATTTCACCCAGACTGCGGTAGCTATGGTGGAATAAAATAAACGTGTCAACTCCTTCTATCCTATCAGCCATCCAAAAGCTTTGTTTGCTTTTGACTCGTGAAGAAAAAATCAAGTGGCTTGGAATTATTGCATTTGCTTTCACCTCATCGCTGTTGGAAGTTGTTACTGCTTCGATTATCGTTGTTTTTGCTCAGGTTTTGAATGCGCCAGAAGCAGGATTAAAATATCTGGGTAAAATTGGTTTCGCCTCTGATTTACCCCCAGGGCGCGTTGTCTTTTATATCGCCATTATTGTGGGGGCGGTTTATTTTATCAAAAATTTGATCGCTGCAGCAGAAGTGTTTTTTCAAAATTTTTCCATTCAAAAAATGAATTACCGTTTTAAAACCAAACTCCTTCACCGTTATGCAAAGGCGGATTACGGTTTTTATCTAACGCGAAATTCTTCCTTTGGAATTCATTTAATTGGGGGGGAAGCTGAGAGAGTTTTTTCTAGTGGCATGGTTGCCATCGCCAGCATATTATCTGAAGGCGTGATCTTTTTTGCGCTTGTGGGAATGATTATTTATATGAATCCTTCTTTAGCTTTAATTATATTCGCGTTTGTTTTGATTATTTCAATGTTTTTAACGAAAAATCTATTGCCAATATTTTATCGGTTTGGGCAAAAATTTCAAACACTCTCTGTTTCTGGCACTCAAAATCTTATGCAATTCTTTCATGGTTTTAAAGAAATTGTGCTTTTGGGGAAAAGGGAACCATTTATACAGCTCTATCAAGTTTGTGAGCGTAAAAAAGCAGGCATTCAAGCTATTCAAATATCCCTCAATGCATTGCCGCGGATGGTTATTGAAATTTTGTTTGTGGGTTTGTTTATTGCGACTATTGCTTATTTATGTTTAGGTCAAGAGAGTCCCGTGCAGATGATAGGAATATTAGGTGGGTATCTCTACGCGGGTTTTCGCCTCATGCCAGGGCTTAATCGAATTATAAATCAGCTCAACATCTTTAAATATGCGATCCCTTCTATTGAACGTGTGTATCAAGAATACACAATGGGGGGGGCTGCCAAAGAAAATTATGTCGATGTGCCTGCGTTTCAATTTAATCAAGACATCAAAATAAAAGAGCTTTCTTTCAAATATCTCAATACAGAAAAAGATGCATTAAGCAAAGTTTCTTTAGAAATTCAAAAAGGTGAATGTATCGGTATTGTGGGTGAGACAGGCTCTGGAAAATCAACATTAGTAGATTTGATTCTTGGGCTTTTAAAACCTTATGAGGGCTCAATTTTGGTAGACGGGCAATATCCTGTGTGCTCGCATCAATGGCATCAAAAAATTGGGTATGTGCCACAAAGCATATACCTTATTGATGACACGATCGAAAAAAATATTGCCTTTGGTGCAAATGAAGTTGATGCGGAAAGATTGAATGCAGCCGTTGATGCCGCGCAACTCCATCAATTTATGAAGAGCCTTCCAGAGGGCGCAAAAACAGTTGTGGGCGAACGTGGTATTCGTCTTTCTGGAGGGGAGCGTCAACGTATCGCCATAGCCCGCGCTCTTTATCGTAGTGCTGAAGTACTTATCTTTGATGAAGCAACCTCAGCACTGGACAGCGATACTGAGACGCGTTTGATGGAAACCATTAATGCCGTAAGTAAAGATCACACCGTTATCATGATCGCTCACCGTCTGACAACATTGAAAGATTGCGATCGGATTGTGGTAATGGATAAAGGAAAACTCAAAGAAGTGACGGATTATAATTCTCTTCAAAATAAAGTGGAAAAACATGCTTAAAAATTTTCTTATAAAACAACCGAATTTAAACAATCAAACCATTTTTATCACAGGTGGAACAGGTTCTTTTGGAAATCAATTTGTAGAAAATATGATAAAAAACTACAAACCCAAAAAACTTATTATTTTTTCCAGAGATGAGCTCAAACAATACGAGATGAGTCAAAAGTTTTCTCCTGATCAATATGATTTTATGCGCTATTTTATTGGGGATGTCCGTGACTATAGTAGATTAGAGATGGCTCTTCGTGGTGTTGACATAGTCATTCATGCTGCTGCCTTAAAACATGTCCCTATTGCTGAATATAACCCTTATGAATGCATCCATACGAACGTTATTGGTGCAGAAAATATTGTGAGAGCGAGTTTAAAAAATGGGGTCAAAAAAGTCCTTGCTCTTTCAACGGATAAAGCTGTTAGTCCCATTAATCTTTATGGCGCAAGTAAGCTAGCTGCTGAAAAGATTTTTATAGCCGCAAATAATATCCGAGGTGAAGACCCAACTATTTTTTCTGTTGTTAGGTATGGAAACGTTGTGGGGTCTAGAGGAAGTGTCGTTCCTTTTTTCAAAAAACTAATCAATGAAGGAGTAGATTCTCTGCCCATTACTGACGAAGAAATGACGCGTTTTTGGATTACTCTTGATCAGGGGGTCGATTTCGTTTTATCCAACCTTGCATTAATGGAGGGAGGAGAAATCTTTGTTCCTAAAATCCCAAGTATGAAAATAGTTGATCTCGCTGAAGCAATTAAGCCTAATATCAAAACTTACATTATTGGAATCAGGCCTGGGGAAAAGCTTCATGAATGGATGTTAACATCTGATGAATCTTTAAATACAGTTGAGACCGAAGATCGCTATGTTTTGCTTCCTTCTTCCCTCAAGGAATGGCATGCAAGCCTTTCCCACAAAAAACTCAATGAAAGAATGGTTTACTCTAGCGAAACAAATAAAGAATGGCTTACACAAGAACAACTCAAAAGGATGATTGACTAAGATGAATCCTTACGGAAGGCATTCTATAGATCAGGTTGATATAGAAGCCGTTATTGATGTTTTGAAAAGTGATTGGCTGACATGCGGCCCTGTCATTGATCTCTTTGAAAAGGCACTTGCAAAAACGGTTGTTGCAAAATATGCAGTTTCCTGTTCTAACGGGACGACAGCTTTGCACCTGGCTCTCTTGGCATTGGATATTACGAAAAATGATGTTGTATTTGTTCCTGCTATAACTTTTTTGGCTTCTGCAAATGCAGTCCGTTATGTAGGAGCAGATGTTGTGTTTGTTGATGTTGATCCAACGACAGGTTTAATTACCCCGCAAACACTTGAAGATGCTATTATTAAAAACAAAAACAAAAACCTGAAGGCAGTTATTAATGTGCACCTTGCAGGGCAATGTGATGATTTAGACGAAATTTGTAAGGTTGCACGCAACTATGGTCTTTTCATTATCGAAGATGCAGCACATGCTATTGGAACCCACTATATTTCTAAAGAAGGTAGATCATATCCAATAGGGTCGAATGCTTATTCTGATCTTACGACGTTTTCTTTTCATCCTGTTAAAACGATTGCAATGGGTGAAGGTGGTGCTATTACCACCAATGATCCATCCCTTGCTCAAAAATTAAAAATCTTCAGAAGTCATGGCATGATTAGAGAAGCGAGTCAGTGGATTAATAGGGATGAAGAAACGGGTCCATGGTATTATGAAATGAATGAATTAGGGTATAATTATCGGGTAAGTGATATTAATTGTGCGCTCGGTTTAAGCCAGCTACAAAAATTAGAAAAATTTAAGGAAAGTCGAGCGCAATTAGTTCAGAAGTATGATGAATTGTTTGAAGAAACAAAAAATCTTATCCCTTTGCGCAAATTATATTCTTCTGACACAGCCTGGCATTTATATATACTTTTAATAGATTTTCAAGCTTTTGGCGTTGCCCGCAGACATTTGATGGAACATTTAAAAGAGCTAGAGATTGGCTCTCAAGTTCATTATATTCCTCTTTACAAACAACCTTATTACAAAAAAATTTATGGCGAAATGAGTTTGCCAGGGGCAGAGGAATATTACTCCAAATGCTTAAGTTTGCCTTTATATATGGGGATCGATAATCATCAAATCGAACAAATAGCTCACGATCTAAAGTTATGCTTCGCAAAATAATCCTAGGAACTGCAAACTTTACACAATCTTATGGAATATTGTCGGGGAAAACCTGCCTTAGAGCAAAAGAGAGCGGCAGTATTCTAAATAAAGCATTTGATAAAGGCGTGGATACGATAGATACCGCTATTGGTTACGGTGATATCACCAAGGTTATTTCATCTGATACACTAAGAAAATTCAAAATTGTTACAAAAATTAGTGCTCTTGATAGCAAAGATGAATTGATAGAAAAAATGAATGTGTATAGGGGTTTGTCTATATATGGCCTTCTTGTTCATGATCCCGCTAATCTGACATGTATTGACGAAAGGTGCCTATTAGAAAAATTAAGTTTTCTAAAAAAAGCTTATGGAATAGAAAAAATGGGTGTTTCAGCTTATGACATCAGAGAGGTTAGCAATTTTTCTCGCGTATATACACCCGAAATTGTGCAAATTCCTTTAAATCCATTAAATCAATCATTCGAGACACCTTCTTTTATTGAATGGATCAAAGACAAGAAGGTTGAAGTTCATGCACGAAGCCTTTTTTTACAGGGGATTTTACTGGCAAGTGAATTGCCAAATGAATTAGAGCCAATGCGAAAAGAGTGGAATTTAGTAAAGAAAAGTTTAGAGCATTATCAATCTCCTTTACATGGCTTATTGTTTTGGGCAGCAAGCAAAAGCTGGATTAATAATTGGGTTATTGGTGTTTCATCATTAAGAGATTTAGATGAAATATTTGAAGTAAGTTCTTTACAAAAAGATATAACAGCAACGCCCATATTCGAATCATCAACCCATCTGTTAGCAGATCCTAGAAATTGGAAGTAGATTAAATGAAGAAAGTGGCACTTATTCAGGCTCGTATGGGGTCGACTAGATTCCCTGGTAAAGTTCTTGAACTTCTAGGAACAAAACCAGTTTTGCAATGGGTTGTGGAAGCTGCTTCTCGTATTTCGATAATAGATCAAGTGATTGTCGTAACATCAGATGAGCAAGGTGATCAAAAAATCGTTGACTGGTGTCAACAACACCTGGTGGACGTTTTTCGAGGCAGTGAAGGAGATGTTCTTGATCGATTTTATCAAGCAGCTTTGACGCATCAGGCGGATGTAATAATGAGGATTACAGCAGACTGTCCTTTTCTAGATCACCATATTGCGTCTCAAGTTTTAGCATTGGTATCCACTAAGCAAGCAGATTATGCATCCAATGTATTGCCAGCTACTTGGCCAGATGGTCTAGATTGCGAAGCATTTACATTTGAGGCTTTAAAAAAAGCTTCAATAAACGCAAAAAAACCAAGTGATCGTGAGCATGTAACTTCTTATATTTGTAATAACAGAAGTATATTTAATTCTATGAATGTTTCGTGCCCTATGAAAGGATTAGAAAAACACCGCTGGACTATCGATACACTTGAAGATTTAGAATATCTCAATAAAATTGTTTCAAGCATTAGTCAGCCAATTACCACATGGTCGATTTTAGAAATTTTTCAACGCTATCCAGAATTAGAGCAACCGACTTCTAAGCGTAATGAGGGGTTTGAAAGATCTCTACAAGAAGAAGTAAATATATGCACGAATTTTGAACGGTCTAATAAGCTTTTGAAAAGGGCTTTAGACGTCATTCCCATAGGAACACAAACTTTTAGTAAATCACATATCCAATATCCAGAAAATTCCCCAATGTATATCACGCATGGCATGGGGTCAAGAGTTTGGGACGTTGATGGAAATGAGTATATTGATTGCGTAAGCGGTTTGTTGCCTATTATTTTAGGCTACAATGATCATGATATAAATTGGGCAATTCAAGATCAATTGAATCGTGGCATTACTTTTAGTTTAGCCACAGAATTAGAAATTGAACTGGCTGAGACTTTGTGTGATTTGATTCCTTCAGCTGAAAAGGTTCGTTTTGCTAAAAATGGCACAGATGTGACATCGGCTGCAGTTCGTTTGGCGCGGGCTTACACAAAACGAGATAAGGTTATTGTTTGTGGATATCACGGATGGCAAGATTGGTCTATTGGGACAACTACACGGAATAAAGGTGTTCCTAAAGCCGTTGCGGATCTTAGTATTTCCATCCCTTACAATGATTTAAATATTGTTGAAAAATTGCTAAAATCTTACGATTATGCCTGTCTTATCTTAGAGTCTTGTAATATTGTTGCGCCACATGATGATTATTTAGCGCGCTTAAAAAGCTTATGCGAACAATATGGATCCCTACTTATCTTTGATGAAGTCATAACTGGGTTTCGTTTTGCTTTAGGTGGCGCTCAGGAATACTTTGGGGTGACGCCTCACTTGTCTTGTTTTGGAAAAGCAATGGGCAACGGCATGCCCATTTCAGCGGTAGTTGGACAAAATGAATTTATGAAGAAAATGGAAGAAATTTTCTTTTCCGGAACATTTGGAGGTGAAGCCCTTTCCTTAGCTGCTTCTCTTGAAACTATTAGAAAAATCAAGGCAAAAAGTGTTATTCCTTATTTGTGGGAATATGGGGCGGACTTAGCTTCTATCCTTGAAACAACCATTAAAGAATTTTCTTTACAAGATATCATTACGCTTAATGGGTTTGCACCTTGGAAAATTTTTGGCTTTCATGATGTAAGTTTTGCAAGTTCTTTAGAAATCAAAACTCTTTTTATCCAAGAGATGCTTAAGAGAGGAATTCTTATTAATAGTTCTTTTAATATTACTTATTCACATAACACTCTTGACAAAATGAAAATACAACATGCTTTTGAGGAGGTTTGTTCGATAATTTCCAAAGGAATAAAAAATCAAAATATACTAGGTCTTTTAAGCAATCTACCTATTAAGCCTTTATTTAAAGTAAGGCAGTAGAGTCTTGATAAAAAAAGCATTTTTTCGTTTTGAAGCCTCTCCTTCGATTGGAGCAGGACATGCGATACGGTCATGTGTGATCGGCGATGCCTTGGTTGAGGAGGGCTGGACATGTAATCTTGTGACATCTGAAGATTCTTATGATTTTATTCCGGGCCTGCAAAGATTTGACAGGGTTGATCCTGAAGATTTTTATGATGAGCCTGCGCCCCATGATCTTTTGGTGGTTGATCATTATGATTTAGATATAACCTACGAACAATACTTTCGACCATATGCTGATAAGATTATGGTTATCGATGATATGGCCAATAGACAGCATGATTGTGATATTCTTTTAGACCAAACTTATGGTAGGGAAGCAACAGATTACAAAGATCTGGTTCCTGAAAGTTGCAAAATCTTAACGGGTAGCGATTATGCTTTATTACGCAAAGAATTTATTGAGCTGCGACCCAAAGCTTTGCAGAAAAGACGTGAAAAGAAAGAAATCAAATGTATACTTGTTTCGATGGGGGGAAGCGCCTCACAAAACCATACTCTTCAAGCCTTAGAGATGATTAAAGAGGCAGGGTTCAAGGGGAAAATAGATATTGTTCTGGGGTTTAAAGAAAAATCAAAAACTGCAATTTTAGATTTCCTAAAAAGTATGCCTAATCTTTATCGTGTTCATATTAATCCAAATATGGTCCAATTAATGTATGAAGCAGATTTAGCGATCGGTGCTGCAGGTAGTAGTGTTTGGGAAAGGTGTTGTTTAGGGTTAGTAACAGGTATGGTTATTCTTTCTGAAAATCAAGTGTTGATCGCATCAAAATTACATAATGCTAATGTTGCTATTAATTTAGGAAAAATTGATTCCATTAATACGGCCGCTGCAGGTATTCAAATAAAGAACATGGTAAATAGCACCGAAACAATAAAAAAATTGGGAATAAATAGTTCTCGCATATGCGATGGTTTAGGGATCAATAGAGTTAAAAAGGAATTGCATGTACATTAGTATTGGTTCAAAAAAAATAGGAAGTGGTTATCCAGCATATATAGTTGCCGAGATAGGTATAAACCATAATGGCGATATGGAGCTTGCTAAAAAGACTATATTAGCTGCAAAAAATGCAGGTGCAGATGCAGTAAAATTTCAAAACTACCAGACTGAAGATTTTGTGCCTACAAAAAGCTTAGAATATGAATATTTTTCTCAGGGCAAAGTGGTTAGAGAATCTCAATATGATATGTTTAAGCGATACGAATTATGCGATGAGCAAGTAATAGACATAAAAGAGTTCTGTGACAAAAATGACATCGACTTTCATTCTACCCCAACCAATTCTCAAGGTGTTGACCTCTTAAAACGTATAGGTGTCTCGGTATTGAAGAATGGTTCAGATTACCTGACAAATCTAGGCCTCATTGAATATATGGGGAAATCGAGATTACCTACAGTTTTATCAACAGGGATGGCTCTTGCGGGTGAAATCGACGATGCGGTCAGAACTTTTAGTCAAACAGGAAATAATCAATTGATTCTTCTTCACTGCACCTCTCGATACCCTACTCCAGCAGAAGAAGTAAATTTAAAAAAAATTAATACTCTTCGTGAAGCATTTGAATATGCTGTTGGCTTTAGTGATCATTCAGAGGGACCATGGGCAGCTATAGGGGCAATAACATATGGTGCATGCTGGATCGAAAAGCACTTTACCCTAGATAAAAATCTTCCTGGTCCTGATCATGGTTTTTCAAGTGATCAGCAAGACTTCAAATCTTACGTTGAAGGAATCCGCTATATTGAAAAAGCAATGGGAGTTTCTTGCCTGGGGCCAACGATTGAAGAAGAAAAATCCCGAGGGAGCTTTAGGTTATCTTGCGCGGCTGCGCGTGACTTAAGTAAAGGTGAGATAGTTGATGAAAGAGATGTTATTTTTATTCGACCCGGAACTGGAATTCCTCCAAAGTATAAACACTATATTGTTGGGAAAGCGCTCAAAACAAAAGTTGAAAAAGGCACACTGTTAGACATGTCACATATTATTTGACCATTTCTCATAATTATTTTTTAGTTGTTGTCATATGAATGTTACTTTGAGAAGGGCTACACAATTAGATGAGGATCTTATTTTTTACTGGAGAAATTTGCCTGAAATTTATAATCTTGGCAAAGAAAAGCGTTCTGTAGAAAAAGACGAACATCGCTTATGGTTTCAAAGTGCCTTACAAAATACTCATCACTTGTTTCTTATCATTACATTTTTTGATCTTGATTGTGGAGTTATACGGTACAATCGCATCAAGGATCAGGAATGGGAGGTTTCTATTTATATTGTAGAAAAGCGTAGCAAAGGTATTGGTAAAGAAGCCTTGAATCTTTCTTATTCCTTTCTTCCTAAGGGTGCTACAATCATAGCAAATGTACTGAGAAACAATGCTGAGAGTATAAAATTTTTTCATAAAAATGAATTTAGTGAAATAAAAACCGATGGTTCAGAACTCATAAAAATGATAAGGAAAACCTAATGTTTCAAAATATATGGGAAGAAAACTACGCAAAGAAAGTCGCTTTAAACAAGTATCCTTGGGACTTTGTGGTTACTTTTGTTTTTAATTATTTCAATAGAAATCTCCCGAAACAAAGCCAAAAAATTTTAGAGCTAGGCTTTGGGGCTGGTTGTAATATTTCTTTTTTTGCGCATGAGGGATTTGATTCTTATGGTGTTGAGGCATCAACTTCAGCATATACGCATGCTAAAAACTGGCTCTCTCAAGAAGGATTAACAGCTGAATTAAAGAATGAAAGTTTCACTACGTTGTCCTATGAAAATGAATATTTTGATATGATTGTTGACCGTGCCTCTTTAACATGTATTCCTTATAACGATTGCTGTAAGGTTTTTCATGAAGTTAAAAGAGTCTTGAAAAAAGATGGAGTATTTTTATTTTCTCCCTACTCTAAGGCTCATACTTCCTATATTACAGGACGCACTAATAGAAATATTTTGACAACCATAACGCAAGGTTCATTAGTAGGTGTTGGTGATCTTTGTTTTTACAGTTATGAGATGATTTGCGAAATAGCAAAAAAGACTTCATTAGAGATTGTCAAATGTGAGCATATCGAAAAAAAAGAGATGATGTCATCGGAGGTGCATGCAGAATGGCACGTTGTTTTGAAAAACACAGAAACATTAATATGATCAACGATTATGTGAAAAAAATAACTAAATATTATGCAGATAGCTTAAGTGCATTGGATTCATATAAGAAGGTAAAATGGGGAAGTAAGGACTCTCAGGAAATAAGATTTAAAATTATTACTGAAATTTCGCCTTCTATTTTCAATTGTAAAGTTTTAGATTATGGGTGTGGTATAGGAGATTTATGTACATTCTTAGAATTACGTAGTTTTTCTGGTGAATATAGCGGGTATGATCTCTTATTACAAATGATTGAAGAAGCCAAGAAAAGGCATCCTGCTTATTGCTTTTCGGATAATATTTCTCAATCAAATTTTGATTTTGTAGTATCGAGCGGAATTTTTACATTATCTACAACTCAAGAAATGTATGCGGAAATCCAAAAAATGTTTGGGCTATGTTTTAAGGGCGTTGTATTTAACTCGCTAAGTTCTTGGGCTCCAAATAAAGAAGAAGGTGAATTTTATGCAGATCCCCTCAAAACCGTTGATTTTTGTCGAACATTAAGTCCTAAGGTGGTCTTAAGGCACGACTATATGCCACACGATTTTACAGTATATATGTATAAATGATCATTTCAATTAACCAACCTGCTTATTTACCATGGTGCGGCTATTTTAATCGCATTATTAAAAGCGATCTTCATGTCGTTTTGGATACGGTGCAGTTTGAAAAAAATAGTTTTATAAATCGTAATAAAATTATTGTGAATGGAGGTCCTATTTGGTTAACAGTTCCTGTGTTAACCAAAAGTCTATTCGGTGAATTGGCTATTAATGCCCTCCAGGTTGATAATAAAACAGCTTGGCAGAAAAAACACTGGTTATCAATTAAACAAGCATATTCTAAGAATCCATTTTTCTTTGATATGCAGGATTTTTTGGAAAATATTTATGCGAAAAAGTGCAATACACTTATGCCCATTCTAAAAGAAATGCTCAATTTTTTTCTTGGTTATATGTCTATACAAACACCAATTATTTATGCATCTCATTATGACTTTTATGAAAGAAAAGGTGATCTAGTTTTGGAAATATGCAAAAAATTTGGAGCTAAAAAATACCTATCTGGGTCGTTGGGTAGAGACTATCTTGATGTTTCAGCTTTCTCAAAGCACAATATAAGTGTAATTTTTGATGATTATACTCATCCCATTTATGAACAAAAAAACAATAGCAATGTTTTCATTTCACATTTGTCGTCTTTAGATATGCTGATGCGTTTTGGTGCAGAATCAAGGAGAATAATCGAAGATGTTTAAAAATATTCTTGTTGTCGCTGCGCATCCTGATGACGAAGTTCTAGGATGCGGAGGCGCAATCGCTCGCCATCGCCAACATGGCGATCGGGTTAGGGTTATTTTTATCGCGGATGGTGTTGGTGCAAGACTAGCTAATTTTGAAGACAGTCTAAAGGAAAGGAAAAACTCAGCCTATAGTGCTTTACGCGCTCTAGATGTAGATTCTATTGAATTTTTTGATTTTCCAGACAACCAATTAGACACGATTCCTCTACTTTCTATCATTCAAAAAATAGAAAGTACTGTAAAAGAATTCAATCCAGAAATTGTTTACACTCATCACTATGGAGATCTTAATATTGACCACGCTCTTATAGCAAAAGCTTGCATTACGGCCTGCAGGCCTCTTCCTGACTCATCTGTAAAGACTCTCTTGTTTTTTGAAGTTTTATCTGCAACGCACTGGGGTATTGCAGTAGAGAATTTTAAGCCAAACTATTATATTGATATAAAAGATTTTTTTGATCAAAAAATGTCAGCAATTAAATGTTATGTTTCTGAGATGAGAAATTATCCGCATTGCCGATCAGTTGAATCGATTAAATCATTATGCCAACATAGGGGCTCTCAAGTTGGCTTAGATCTTGCGGAAGCATTTGAAACATTTAGAATTCTTGTAAAATGACCCAAAAATTTGATGTGGTTATTATAGGCAGTAGCCCGCTTTGTCTCGCTGAAGCTATTTATCAGGTTGGTCTAGGTCATTCCGTATGTGTTTTAGAAAAAGGACAAATAGGGGGTAGCTGGAAGTACATAGATGCTCTTGGTTTTAAAAGGGTGGAGCTTGGTCCTCACGTCTTAAATGGCGATTATTTAGGTAAAAAAGCAATGGAGATTTTTGGTGTTTCTTTGCAAAAAGAAAAGTTACATTATTTTGATGTTAAAAATAAGCGACTTTATAAGAAACACATGGATTCCGAAAAGTATTTTGATAAAGCCATTTTTTGGTTAAGGAAAATACATCAGCATCCGATTAGCACGGCAAAAATTGCATACAATCTGTGTAAATATTTTTACATCCGTTTTTTTAAAAAAAAGGACAGTATTTTTTATCTTAAAGGTGGGACATATGAGTTAATCCAGTCTTTTCTTTTACATCCATTATGGTCAAAAGTAAGTCTGCAATTTCACAAATGCTCAGACATTACTTTTAAATCAAGAACCTCTCAAGAACTCAGTATAACACTAAATTCAGGGGGAAAGATTTATGCAAAAAAAGTATTTCTAACATTAGGGTGCAATATTGATCTTCAAAAGATATTCAAAAAGTTAATGGGAGAAAGTAAGGGGGCTAATATACATCAAACCACATTTCAATCGCTTCAAGTTTTACTTCTTCTGCGAAATAATAAAAAATCTATCCCTTTTACAAGTTTTATTTATGACGATAGTTCCTATATAGGAAATCAAAATTTTTTAAAGAGTAAAAAGATTAAGTATTGCAGTGATATCACGAAGTATGTTGCTTACAATAATTCTACAGACTTCCAAAAAGATAATCTTTCTGTATTAGCATTAGCGGTTGCATCATCGTCATATTGTTACAAGAATCATGAGCTTAATAAAGAAAAATTGTTAAAAGATTTAAAATACTACAATTTTTTGGATCGAGAAGCCAAAATCGAATCCTACTATATGGAAAATTTTTCTGGCCAAATCATAGACTATAATTGTGTGGAGAAAAATAAGATATTTTTAGAAAATATTGGGATTACTGTATTGCAATCAGATAATCTTTTAAATTCGTTTGCTAAAAATTATCAAAGATGGAAAGTCTTAGAAAAAGTAGTAGAATAATAATGGCAAGACAACCTATGCAACAAAAACCCATCATTTTCCTCCCTATTGAATCGACTCCACGAGAGATTGATTATAAGCTAAATATTGCACGGCTGATGTGTCATCAAGGTTTTGACGCGATCATTGGTAATCCGCCTTTTATTAGGGATGAACTGAAGTATAAAAATTATCAAGGAGTCTTTCTAGAAAAAGGAATGAATCCTGATCCAGCGTATTATAAGAAAATTATTGATAAAGGTATTCTTGTTTACTGTTTGAGTGATGAAGGTGCTGCAGAACCAGCTTTTAGCGTAACCTATCAACCTGCTGTGGATACACTTAAACAAGCAGAAAAAATATTTTTATGGGGAGTGCATCAAAAACAAGATTTAGTGAGAAGGAATTCAGACCCGTGTTTATTAGATAAATATTATGTATCAGGTTATCCCAGTTTTGAATTTTCACTTCCCAAGTATAAAAAATATCATGCCTATTTTAGGGACCAAGACTTGGGGAATAATTATATTCTTGTAAATACTAATTTTTCATCTGTTAATGGATACTCCTTAGAAGAGGTATTAAAAGCATGCAATGCCATGAGCCCAGAAACAAAAGCCTCAATTACAATAAGTTATCAGCATGAAGAGGCTGTCTTAAAATCATTTTTGCATTGGCTTGAAGAAATTTTCTTAGCTTTTCCTGGAGAAAACTTTTTGATTCGTCCCCATCCAGCAGAGCGTCAAAACGCTTATGATAGGCTCTCTCAAAAATATAAGAATGTGCGTGTTTCAGGAAAGGGAAATGCGAATCAGGCCATTTCCGGTGCTAAATTAGTGCTCCACAATGATTGCACAACAGCATTGCAGAGTTATTTAGCATGCGTTCCAGTTATTTCACTGTCCACACAAAACGAACACTTATTATCTTCTCCCTGGTCTATTCAATTTGGGGCTAAACCAACTGAGCTTTGCGAGGCTATAGCACTTGTAGAAAATGTGTTGAAAAACGGACATTTTGATGAGTCTTTAAGGAAGCATATTGATGAAAATGCACAAGTAGTATTATCTCAAAGGTTTTGCCATATTGAAACCAGCACAAAAGACATCGTAGATCATATCGTAAAAGGTAAAAACGAAAAATTAGTAGGAATATTTCCTTATAAAATAAAAGATACGCGTACATTATTGCAAAAAGTAAAACTGATGATCAGAAAGCGCCTTCCTCTACACTATAAAGTTCCTGTGGCATCTAGACACATGCTAGCGAAATTTACAAAGAAGGATGTGTTAGATCGTTTGAACCTTATGAATGATTTAGATCATGTGTCCCGCAACTATATAATTAAAGAAGTGTTTCCTAATACCTTTTACATAGCAAGAGGCTTTTGATGAAAATCGCTGTTTTTGGTTGGTATGGTCACGACAATGCTGGGGATGAGCGGATCAAATATTGTCTACAATCATTTTTAATGGGTCTAGGCGGTATTAAAACTATTGATTTTTATGATCTTCACAACGAAGCTGTAAAAGGCCCGACTTCTAAGTTTGATGACTACAATCTTGTCATCATAGGGGGTGGAGGCCTTATTTTATCACGCCATAATTATCATGATTTTATTCTGGGCATCAATACGAAAATGGTAACGTTAGGCATAAGCGTTGAAACAGACTTAAAGGGAAATCCTAAAAAGTTTGCGGAGGCTCTTTTGGAAAAAAGTGAAACGATTTTAGTGCGAGATAAAAGTAGCTACGAGAAATTCAAAGTTTTTGACACTCATAAGAAGGTGATACTCAGTGTTGATATGACTTTCTTGGCTCCTTATGATTTGGTTTTAGATCAGAAAGATACGAACAAGTTAGCTATCAACCTTTTGTCGAAAGTTAATGAGCCTCCTATAATGAGGCAAATAAAATTGCAACTTTTACGTTTTTCCTCAAAGCTTTCCCTCAAAACTCTTTCTTTTAAAGATCTTATTCATGATTTAAACAGCAAATATAGCCTAATTCCTATTCCACTTTTTTGTGAAGAAAAGAAAGAAAATACACCGCTGTTTCAAGCAAATGACATTACGTTTCTAAAACAGTATTTTAACAATGTTTCCAATACATTTGATCACACAAATTTAGACAGTTGCATGGCATTTTTAAGTATGCGTCTCCATGGGTTGATTTTTGCAGCACAAAAAGGCATTCCATTCATTACTTTTTCAACTTATCCTAAGCAAGAAAACTTTATGAGGGAAGTTGGTTTGCAAGAGTTTTGCCTTGATTTTCATAAAAGCGAACAAATAAAAGATAAATTATCAATTATCCTTCGAAATAAACATATTATAAAAGAAATAATTTTAGCTTATCGTGCTAAAGCAGTAAAGCAAAGTAAAGAAGACTTAATCCAGATCATGAACCAATTTTTAAAATAAGAAGAAGCATATGAACAAAAAAGACATTTTAATGATTATGAAAACGCAAATGCGATTATTAATGGGATGGATAATTGTGTGGATGAGTTTGTAGAAGGGGTTGTTAATTTACATAATGAACCTTTAAATGATGAATATATGTGAGCGGCTGACACGGTCACTTGAAGACATTGTAAAAGTGAACCATTCAGTTTTGCATGTGGTGTGTGGAACAGCGGGTTATACACGTTTATTTCGTTACATGAAACGGTTTGTTGGAATTGATTTTTCAAACAAAATGCTTAATGCTGCAAAGCGTATTCATAATAAAAATGATTCAATTGACTATGAGTTTCACTGTGCAACTCTGGAGAAGTTTGACACTTCTGAAAAATTTGATGTCATCTTTATGGGGCCCTATGGACATTATGTTCCTTATACCGATGAAGCATTACAAAAAGAAAAAAGCCTTTTAAAGTCAGATGGTTGGATTATTTGCACTCATCCAGACCCAGAATTTCCTGGTTATTGGAGTGTGATTAAAGAATGTCTCAAGCAATTTCCTTACCACAAAAAAGTCGGGTTTAGCCCTGTAAAACGGTTTGAAAATATTTTGAAAAAAAATAATTTAAAGCAGGCGTGAAAATTCAAATGCAAACGTCTGTTGGGTGATCACGGTGCTATCTTGTGCGATAAAAATGCCTAAAATTAGCGTAATTCTTCCCGTATACAACGGTGAGAAATATTTAAAAGATGCGATTGAATCCATATTAAATCAAACCTTTCAAGATTTTGAGCTTATCATTATCAATGATTGTTCACAGGATTCGTCAGAAGATATTGCTCGATATTACACTTTATTGGATTCCAGAGTTTTTTATTATCGTAATGATACGAATCTTAAGCTGCCAAAATCACTCAATATGGGGTTTTCTAAAGCACGTGGTCACTACTGGACATGGACGTCATGTGACAATATTTATTTACCTGATGCGCTGAAAGAGCTTAATAAAGCTTTGGATGCTGATGATGAGGTTAGCCTTGTATATTCGTCCATACGTATTATTGATGAACGTGGTGAAAAAAAAGAAATCATTAATGCTGGGCCTCCGAATTATCTCATTTTTCGAAATGTCGTGGGGGCTTGCTTTTTATACAGACGTTCTATCGCTGAAAAAGTAGGATCTTATGATGATTCTTTATTTTTATGTGAAGATTATGAATACTGGTTAAGAATAGCCAGTCATTCAAAAATTCACCCCATAATGGAATGTTTATATGAATATCGGCGCCATAGCAACAGTCTCTCCCACCAAAACGAGAAGGAAATTATAGCCAAGGGTATCTGGGTTCAAAAAAAATATTACAGTAATTTTATAAGAACGCATCAAGAAGCAGCTCTCTTTTACGCCCACTTACGTGCCAGAGATGTTTATAATCCCTTTAGGCAGCTATATTTGTTTGCGGTTTTATTCTATGACCCGAAGCAATTTTTTACTGAAGTTTATAGCCTTGTTAAAAGAAGGTTTTCGTGAAAAAACAAATAAAAATCTTAACTGTTTTTGGTACAAGGCCAGAAATCATTAAGCTTGCTCCTTTTATTAAAGCTGTTGAAAGTGATCCTGAGTGTTTAAACATAACATGCGCAACGACACAACATAGAGAGCTTCAAAATGAGGTTTTAGATCTATTTAATATTAAGCCTCACTATAATTTAGATATTATGCGTGAAAATCAGGATTTGTCTTATATTTCATGCGCTGTGTTGAATGGAGTAACGAGTATATTCACACAAGAAAAGCCCGACTTTGTTGTCGTGCAAGGAGACACAACAACAGCTTTTGCATCAGCACTTGCTGCATTTTATCAAAAAATTCCAGTGATACATATTGAAGCTGGCCTTAGAACAGGTAACATTTCAAGTCCTTTCCCAGAAGAAGCAAACCGTGCGCTTATTTCAAAAATTGCGACACTTCATATGGCACCGACAGAAATAGCAAAAGAAAACCTATCTAAAGAAGGTATTGTTCATAATGTATTCATGGTAGGTAATACTATTGTCGATAGTGTGGACTGGGGACTGAAAAACTTCGTACCTAATAATGAATTTATTAAACATACAATTAAAAATAGTAAAAGAAAAATTCTTATAACGGTCCATCGCCGAGAAAATTTTGGCAAACCATTAGAAGAAATATGTTCAGCGATAGAAGAGCTTTGCAAGAAGTATCCAGAAATTGATTTTATCTGGCCGGTTCATCCTAACCCAAATGTTACCATGGTTGTGAGAGATACTTTACAGCAGATATCTAATCTTTATATGACAAAACCACTTTCCTATGATGCTTTGCTTAATTTAATTAACCACTCATGCGTATTAATTTCAGATTCCGGAGGAATCCAAGAAGAAGCTTCTATTTTAGGAAAGAAAATTATTGTGTTACGTGAAAAAACCGAGCGAATGGAGGTTATCGAGGCTGGAATAGGCACGCTGGTCGGATCCAATAAAGAGAGGATTATAACAGAAGCACACAAAGTTTTAAGTGAATCCAAGAATCATATTGACATGCGAAATATTTACGGAATCCCAGGTGTTTCTCAGGAAATTTTAGAAAAAATAAAAGAGTTTCACCAAAAATGTCATTAGAATTTGTTCCGATCTTAGGCATTCGATTAGGCCATGATTTCTTAAAAAAAAAATCATTAAGATCCTTTGATATTTTTTCTAATTATTATAAAGAATATTATGAAGATCATTATAAGGACTTATCCTTTACAATATTTGATGAAAATAGGCTGATAGGTTATGTGCTTTGTGCGGCATTAAATGGTGCCCTGACAACACCAGATGGCGCTGTTTGTATTGTGTTGTCGAATTATTTACCTGAAAAAGATAAAAAAAAACTTTTAACAAGTCTCTTAGAGCACCTCACAAATCTAGCAAACCAAAATCTATGTGAAAGAATCCTTATTAAGGATACGTTAGATCTGCCTTGTTTATCTCCACTTGGGGAAATTCTTTTTAACCAGCGCTTTGAAAGCCGCCTTACCTTTGAAATGAACATTCCTTTTCTCGAAGAAAATTTCTCAATATCTTTGCGAAAAAGTTACAAATCTCTTATCAATTGGGGAAGACGGGAACTGAAAACTGAGTTTATCAATAAAGATAATCTTGATAGAAAAAAATTCGACTCTTTTCAAGAGTTTCACCATAAAATATCAGGAAAAATAACACGCTCCCAAGAAACTTGGGACGCACAATACCATATGTTGAAAGAGGGTTTGGGGGAATTGATTTTATCAACATATAAGGGTCAACTCGTTGCGGGATCTATTTTTACTGACTATGGAGACACCAGTATTTATTTCACAGGCGTTTACGAGAGGGAATTATTTGAGTTTGGGATATCTCATTTTATTTTATATGAAGGTATTCATAGGTCTTATAACCGTCATCAAACATCAAAATTTTCTTTGGGTTATTTTGATACGGATATAAAAGATCCCAAATGGTACAACATCCAATTTTTTAAAAAGGGATTTTGTAAAGAATTAACCCCAGTAATTTTTTGGTCAAAGAAGGTAAAAGATGAATAAAGAAATTGAGTCTACCAGAGCTTTTTATAATACATCCTATTTGAAAAATGGGTTTAATGCTCAAAGACGCTATCCCAATGAGGAGTTATGTCGCTTTATGGGCCGGAATTTCTTTTCTATTCCCCAGGAAAAAAGACAGGATATTAAAATTTTAGAGACCGGATGTGGTTCGGGAGCTAACCTGTGGATGATCGCCAGGGAAGGATTCAATACCTATGGTATCGATTTATCAGAAGCATCATTAACGCTCTGCGAAGAGATGTTGAGACAATACAATACGCAAGCAAAATTGAGCGCGCAAGATATGAGCGTCATGAATTTTGACTACAACACTTTTGATGCTGTTGTTGACGTTTTTTCATCCTATTGCCTTAATTTCAAAAACGGGAGTGGGTACGTTCAAAATATATTTAACATACTAAAACCAGGCGGTTTATTTTTCTCATATTTTCCATCGAAACGATCCGACGCATACCAGTACCATGAGCCAGCACATTTATTAGATTCTAGTACTCTGAATTCCATTTTAAGACAAGATTCTCCTTATCATGGACAGTTATATCCTTTTCGTTTTATTCATCCGCAAGAATACCAACACCATCTTATTAATCAGGGATTTAAAGTGCAGTATTTAGAAACCGTTAGTAGAACCTATAATTCGATGCGTGAGACTTTTGAATTCGTTGTGATAGAAGCTGTAAAAGAATAAATTTATGCACCTTGCCCTTATCATATCATCTCTTAACTCTGGCGGGGCGGAGCGGGTTTTATCGGAGCTTGCCAATTATTGGGTGTCAAAAGGACATCAAGTAACGCTTGTTACCTTGGCATCACCGGATGCAAAGCCTTTTTATCCCTTAGATTCAAAGGTCCGTTTGATCCAACTTGATCAAACTCAAAATGAATCCTCTTTTTTAACGCGTCTAGGTAATATCCTCAGACGCCTTTTTTGTTTAAGGAAGGTGCTGAAAACCCTTAATCCAAATGTGGTGCTTTCCTTTGTGGATGTGATGAATCTCACCACTCTTCTGGCAACGGTTGGGCTTGAAACACCCGTGATTGTGTCAGAGCGCATTGATCCACACTTTCATCATATTCCTTCATTGTATAAAAAAATCAGGCCTTTTTTATATCGCTTAGCCAGAAAAATTGTTGTTCAAACCAATAGTATTGCCTCATACTTTGGGAATGATCTCCAAAGGATTATCCAAATTATTCCTAACCCTGTAAAGTCACCGAAGCATCATAAAATTTTTTCATCCACGGTCCGATCTGTGCTTAGTGTAGGACGTTTGGATCAACAAAAAGATCACAAAACTCTCATCCATGCCTTTGCGCACCTTTATCCAACCTACCCGCATCTGACCCTGACGATTTATGGGGAAGGCCCCCAGCGAGAGAATCTTCAAAACCTTATCAACTCTTTAAACCTTCAAAAAAGTGTCTCATTACCGGGGATAACACAAGATATTCATGAAAAGCTTACTGCTGCTGATTTATTTGTGTTCCCCTCCTTATACGAAGGCTTTCCCAATGCATTGGTTGAGGCTATGTCGGTAGGCCTTCCTGTCATTGCATCAAACTGTTCGGGAAATATTGATATTGTCAGAGACGGTATCGATGGATGCCTTTTTCCCGTGGGAGATGTTCTTAAATTAGCGGCGCTGATGGAGGAGTTGGTCTGTGACTCAAACACCCGAAAGCGTCTTGGTGAGGAAGCAAAAACCGTCACTGAGTATTTTCATCCCGACCATATTTTTCATAGGTGGGATGAGGTCATTTCTGGGGCAACAGGGCGCATTATCTAATCCCCATGGTGAAGTTTATAGGCCTATCGTAAAACCATTGGGCTTCCCCCGTAGGGTTTGATTTGCTAACTGCTATCAGACAAAAATCTAAGGAAAATGAGAGATCTGATAATGTGTAAAAATGGCGGAGAGAGAGGGATTCGAACCCTCGATAAGGATTTACTCCCTATGACGGTTTAGCAAACCGTTGCCTTAAGCCGCTCGGCCATCTCTCCGTCTCTATCATTTGTATTATCCCCGCAAATACTTGTCAACACTTGACGTTGAATAAATATTTAGAAATGACATTGGCTACTCAGAGAAAACATGCTTAAATAACTAAGAGGCTTTTTGTGGTTTGTTATGAATAGTGCAGCAGCACAAGTTCTAGAGAGTGTTAAGGATGGTGAACCTCGGACATTGGGGCTTGTTTTCAAAACGAGACGTTTAGACCAGAAAAAAACCCTTGAGGAAGTTGCTCAACAGCTCAAAATTCGCAAGATTTTTTTGCAAGCTATTGAGGACGAACAGTTCGATCAATTGCCTGGCGGTGTTTATACAGTTGGGTTTATTCGTACATACGCTCAGTATTTAGGGCTAGATCATGAGATAATCATTGAGCAGTTAAAAGATGAAAGTTTTTTCCTTCCTGTTCAGTTGTCAACAGTGGGAGATATACAGCATTTCCCAACTAATCGTTTTGTTCCGAGCGGGATGATTATTGTTGGTATATTTTTTCTTCTTTTGTGCGCAGTAACTGCGTATGTATTTTTAGATGATGCGCCAGTACACATTAACTGGCACGCAGATTCAAAGCCAACATTGTAGATGCGAAATTAATTAAGCGGCATCAACTTCAGAAATTGTTCCGCTTATTGTGTTTATTACATCGTTTAGTAGGTCTGCGTTATCTCCTTGGGCCATGATGCGAATCAAAGGTTCTGTACCAGATTGACGCACCAATAATCTTCCATAGCTATCTAGGCGGTTTTTCGCTGTATCAATAACTAATCGAATACGATCATCATTTAAATTAACCGCATGCTTTGTGCGAATATTTTTTAAAATTTGAGGAACAGGCTCAAATGTGTGTCCAATGCCACTAGCAGGCATATTTGTGGCCACCATAAGTGCAAGTACTTGTAGTGCTGCTAATAATCCGTCTCCGGTTGTTGTGTAATCGCTTAAAATGATATGACCTGATTGTTCTCCGCCTACATTGCATCCTTTAAGCTGCATTGTCTCTAGTACATGTTTATCCCCAATGTTTGAGCGATATAATTGCAAGCCCTTGCTTGAAAGGTAGCGCTCTAATCCCAAGTTTGACATGTGGGTAGCAACTATTCCTCCTCCTTTTAAAAGACCTTGCTCATACCATAGCTTGGCGATTAGTGCCATAATTTGGTCCCCATCAAGAGTTTGGCCATTTTCATCAACTGCAATAAGCCTATCTGCATCGCCATCTAAAGCGATACCAATATGGGCTTTGTGCTCTAATACTGCATTTTGTAAAGCTGAAATGCATGTGGCGCCGAAGTCTTGATTAATATTTATGCCATTGGGTGTATTTCCAATAGCAATAACGTCTGCTCCTAATTCCCACAGCACCTGAGGCGCAACTTTGTAAGCGGCGCCATTGGCGCAATCGACAACTATTTTTAATCCATCAAGGCGCATTCCTTTAGGAAAGCTTGATTTCACAAACTCATTATAACGGCCCAACGCATCGTCAACGCGTCGTGCTTTTCCAAAATCACCAGCGCTTACTAAAGGAAAATCGTTTTTCTGAGTGAGCTCTTCAATACGATGTTCATTTTTCGTGCTGAGTTTGAATCCTTGTGCATCAAAAAATTTGATGCCGTTATCCTTGAAAGGATTATGACTTGCTGAAATCATTACGCCTAAATGGGCGCGTAAAGTTCGAGTTAGCATTGCGACTGCAGGAGTTGGAAGAGGGCCTAATAGCATAACGTCAATTCCCATGCTTACAAATCCCGCTGTTAAAGCAGATTCTAGCATGTAACCAGACAGGCGTGTGTCCTTGCCAATTACAACCGTATGTCTGTGTTGCGACGATGTGGTTAGGGGTGTATTTTCCTTTAAATGTTGAGCTGCAGCCATAGCAACTTTTAAGATGATATCAGCTGTCATGGGTGATTCATTAACAGTTCCTCGAATGCCATCAGTTCCAAACAATTTCATTTTTATTTTTCCTCCGACTGTAGGTGCTGAGAGGTAATCCATCCACCTCCTAATACTTGATCGTTTTCATAAAATACACAAGCTTGGCCAGACGCTACACCATATTCATGCGTTGAAAAAATGACCATGGCTGATGTAGGGCTAGTTGCTTTAACAGTTGCCTCTACAGGTGAATGTGTTGAGCGTATTTTAACCATGCATGTTAGTCCATTTTTAAAACATGTAATGTCTTTTAGCCAATTCATTTCTTTTAAATAAATGGTTTTTACAGCTAAAGCCTCATGTGGTCCAACCCATACTTGGCGTTTTTCTGGGTTCAGTCTTATAACATATAGTGATTCTGGATATGAAATACCAAGACCTTTACGCTGACCAATTGTGTAATTGATGATTCCGTTATGACGTCCGACTACTGTTCCATCGACATGAATGATATCACCTGGATCTAAAGCGCCAGGTCTAAGTTTGCTTACAAGATTTACGTAAGAGCCATTAGGCACAAAGCATATGTCTTGGCTGTCAGGTTTTTCAGCGACGGTTAAACCAAATCTTGTTGCGTGTTCTCTAGTTGCGGATTTAGGAAGTCCGCCTAAGGGAAAGCGTAGATATTCAAGTTGGTCTTGGCTTGTAGTAAACAAGAAATAGCTTTGGTCTCGGCTGCGATCTAATGCTCTGTGTAATTCTGCCCGTTTATTAACAAATCGTTGAACATAATGCCCTGTGATTAGAGCTTTGGCGCCAAGATCACGGGCTGTTTGCAAGAGGTCTTTAAACTTTACTTGTTGGTTGCAGCGCACGCAAGGGATGGGGGTTTCTCCTTGCAAATAAGAATCGGCAAAATCATCAATAACTTTTTCGCGAAAAACGCTTTCATAATCTAATACGTAATGGGGGAATCCCATTTTATCAGCAACTGTTCTTGCGTCATAAATATCTTGACCTGCACAGCAAGCGCCTTTTTTATTGATCATCGCTCCGTGGTCATAAAGCTGGAGAGTAATGCCTACTACATCATATCCAGCTTCAACCATTAAAGCTGCAGCAACCGATGAGTCAACGCCACCAGACATTGCAACGGCTATGCGTTCTCCTGAATTGATGCCTTCAAGCATGAATTGTTTTTGATGTTTTTTTATCGACAAGTTTGTATACCGCATAAATAATCATTAATGGATAAAGCCATTCTAAAATACTGGCCAAAAAATTCATTATTTTGCTAAATCCTAGCAACGACATAGAGAATGCCATGCATATACTTGCTATTAGACATGTATGGCGATTTACTTGCTTTTTCAACATATCTTTATATAAAAAATCTGTCCACATGGTAGTTAGTAATGTTGCAGTTGCCATGCATGATACTGCTAAGGTTATGCTTACGATTGGTAGTGCACAGGGGCCTAAAGCTTTCTGAGCGATAGCAGCTAAATATTGCTCTTGGGCTAATCCAGCAATATCAGGAGCATAATGTGCTCCTAATGCCATGAACCCGTAGTACACAGTACATAGTATGCTCCCTCCCAAAATGCTAGAGAGAGCCCCTAGTTTGAAAAGTTCTTTGCGAGTTGATCCAGTTTTAGCTTTTTTCTTCAAAAATTCATAAACGCTTATTGCGATAAGTGGAGCGCCCATTAGGTCCATTGTTTGGTAGCCGATTTCTAAACCATATCCAAAACATTCTTTAGTGCTTATAGCAATAGATTGCATAGGAGGAGCAACCCAAAGACCTACAGCGATTAAAAAGGCGATACCCCCTAATTTGAATGGGGTTAAAAACACTCCGATGATTTCTACTAGGCGATTACGCTCCCAGCATAGTCCAAGTAGTGCAAGGCTAAATATCCCTGAAAAAATCCATAAGGGCAGTTCAGGCATCATAAGATTGAATCCACCAAAAGAAACAAGGATGCAGCGTGGCACAACACCAAATGGACCAACTAGCATAAATATCAAAAAGTTAATGGCAAAAGCGCCTGATTTTCCCAAGTTTGAATAATACTTTTCGCGACTTCCTTCGCTGCGAACAAAACCCATAACACCAATAAAAGGTACTATGACTGCTGTGATAATCCATCCGATTAGAGTATACAAAAACATGCTTTGAGTTTTCACCCCGGCAGTTAAAGGAAACACAAGATTTCCAGAGCCAAAGAACATAGAGAACATAGCAAAACCTGCGGTGAGAACAATTCGAAAAGATAACATTATAAAAAGTATTCCTCTTATTCTTAGTGTATATATATGGAGATTTTTATGAAGAATTACAAGTGAAATATATAGTTTTTTATTCTTTGCGGATCTTCAAAAATATAAGCTAATATGTGTGGTTGATTTTTAAAAAGATATTTTTTAGCGTATTACTTTAATTAAGTGATTTTTGAATAATTATGGCTTCTAAATTTGTGAAAATGTTTTTTTTCTTTATTGTCAACTGTCTGTTTTTAAATGCTGCGGAAACAGCAATGTATATTGCTGGCGAGCATAATGAGTTCTTAGAAGGTGTTAAAAGTAAAAAAATTGTAATCTATAATAACAAGAGTAAGCCTGATATATCATTCGGGATCAATGCTTATGGGACAAGACTTGCTGCCATATTAGCTATATGTTCCTTTGATGGCCAAAGACGCAAAGATGGAGAGAGACAGTCTATTGGTATTTGGGGTGATAAATACAAAACTGTGGATGAGGCGGTTGATGCAATTTTTCCTAAAAGACTAGTGGTGATTGCTGCAGTTGAAAATAATGGCTATGAGTCATGTTTTTTTGGGATTGATCTTTACCGAAAAAGAGTTAGCAAAGATTTTTCACAGGTTATTATGTGGTCTGAACAGATCGATTTAAATGAATACATTCGTGAAGCAATTAGGAGCAATGAACTAGATGTTTTTCTTATGAATGAAGAGGCGAGACGAAGAGAAAACGCTTCCTTGCTAGCATCTATTCAGAAAAAGCCTAAAAAGCTTAATTTGCTTCACTGGCGTTGGATGCTATTTTAGTTCTTTCTTGCTCAATTTTAGCAATGGAGTCTCTATCTCCTAATAGCAATGCATCACGATGCGCGTATTCAAAATAACGTGTATATAAGATTTCAAAGTTTTGCTTTTGGGGTTGGCGTTGCTCATTACAATGGGCCCAATAATAACATTGTGCGGCAGATAGTAGTAAATCTACACGGCTTTCAAGTGTGCTATCACTCAAGCAGACAGTCGCATATAATTGGCCGCTTTTAAGAAAAGCTGTTGCTGCAAGATTTTCCATGTTTTTGGAGCGTAAACTCTGCCCAAGCCTTATATAACATCCTGCTTGTATTAGTGGAGCTTGCAAATTTTGGGTGAAGCCAGCCGATATAATGTGCTCATCAGCCACATCTCGAAGAGCTAAGGAAATGTTTGGTCTAATTGCTTGAGTTATGAAATGCTGCATTTCATTAAAGAGATTATCAGTATTCTCATGTCGTGCGGTTGCAATATCTGCCAGAATATTTGGGTTTGGAAAAAGTTCTTGAAGCTGATTTAAAGTGTTGGTTACATTCTCTGAGTTTTCAGTGCAAAGATTTTGGGAAAACCTGGCCAAGGCCATACGCCTGCCAATTGATCTTGCAAGATCTTGATTGGTGAGAAGCTGAGAAAACCCAGCATGCATATGAGGTGGATCACTTGCTATGAGGCACTGAGCAAGAGCCCAAGGGGCAAATAAGATCACTAAGCCGCGCATGATAAAAACTCATATTAGAAGGGCTTAGTAATAAAATAACACTAAAATAGTTAATATGTTATTAATTATTTAAAAGTGAGCAATAATGATTTAAAATTTCTGGGGGATTTAAAAAGAGTACGCTCTCACCTGTTGCGTTTGCAAAAAATAGTGAGAGCGTTTTTATTTTTTTATTTCGCAGCAGTTTCAGATTTTTTTTCTTCTTCTTTAACTACAGCTGCTTCATGAGCTTCTTCTTTTTTCGCTTCTTCTTTAGCTGCTTCATGAGTTTCAGCTGCAGCTGCATGTTCATGAGTTGCTGCTGCGTGATCATGCGTTGCCGCTGCGTGATGTTCTGCTGAAGCTTCTTTAGTTGCTTCTACTGCGCTCTCATCTTTTTTTTCACATGCAACAAAAGCTAAACTGATAGCGCTTAGTGCAATAAGTAAATTTTTTGACATTTTAATCCTCAATAATTAGAAAAAATTTTAACTACTTCCTAGTATAGATCATTTTGAATAAAAAAGCGTGGAATTTTTTATAAAAAATAAACTTTTCTTAATGAACTATTAAAAAGAGCCAATGTGGCAGACAATAGGTTTCATCCAAAAATACCTTTCAATAGCCCTTTTACTAATTTTTCTGGCTTAACTGGCTGATCATTTTGGTCGGCGTTTGAGTTGTCGGAATGGGAGGTGGGGGCCTGAGATTTTTGGCCCATTCCAGGAATTGATTTTCCAATAACTTTTGAAATTAAATCTCCAGCGCCTTTTCCTAAAAAGAGCTTCTGAATTTGTTTAAGGTCAAGATTGTAGGTTGGCTGATCCAACGGACCTTTAATAGTAAATTGTAATGGCGGTACGTCTTTTAAGGTTAGCGCTAAAACTTGACCAGAAAAGCGCATCTGCCAATTTAAAAGATCTGCTTGTCCTTCAGCTTTTAATTGAGCATCAGTTGCTTCGATTGTTAAATCATTTGTACTAGCAACACCATTGGTAATGGTAAATTTGCTGCTTGCTGTGGAAAATGCAGTTTCTCCTTTTCCATTAAAGCAGTTTTGAAGATTGCCTAAGTCTAATAGTTTGCTTGGCTTTTTCAAAATGCCCACGATAGTTTGTAGGCTAAAGCCTTTAACAATTCCGTCTTTTACCGAAAAGTTAGCCTGGCCTGTTAAATTGTGCGCCCAGTCATACTGAGATAGACCTAGAGTTTTTAAATCAATTGATCCAGAAGCTTTTCCGCGCGAAAAATGTGTTGCGATAGCTTGAATTTTTTCTAAACCAATATCATTGAATTCAACTGATAAATTAATATTTTGCTTCTTCGTTGCTTGAGCTACTAAAACACCGTTTATTTTTCCGCCATACATATGGGCCGAGAAAGGCACATTTAGCTTTCTTGCTTTCAAACTTATGTCAGTTTGTAGGGCTTCAAAGACAAGATCACTAATGGTTACTTTTGGGATATTTATTTGTAGGTTCATAGTAAATGCATGAAGCGGAAGTATTATTGATTCTGACGACCATCTAGAGTTTGTATTAGCAATTTTTAAAAATTCAAAGCTTGTGACTTGTGGTATATAGAGTGCGTTTGAGATATGAACTGAAGATTCTTTATGTGAAGTAAGTTGTATAGGTTGTGCGGTGATAGAACCAACCACATGCGGTTTTTCTTGACTGAGATCAATCAGTATTTTTCCACCGGCGAATAGATCAAGCCCTGATTTATTTGTTAGTTTGATCTTTTGTATGTTTAAGTCAATTTCAGTTTTTTTGACTAAGATGTCACTTTTGAGATTGATTATATTATTGTTTAGGTCAATTTGTTCTAGCTGTAAATTTCCTTTTGTGATTAATTCGTTAGATCCGAGCACGCCTTGAAAAATTATGTTCCCTTTACCTAGAGACATTTTAGTCGATATTTCTAAATGTTCTTTTGTTGGGGTTAGTTTCAGTGTGATTGCAGTTGGGCCTGATACAGGTAAATCTTGCCCCCATAGATGACCCCATTGCTGAATATTCTGTGATTGGGCTGTTGCCTTGGTTGTATTTGTTGTTGTGTTGAACTGAACGTTTGCTTCAGCGTTAGCGCTTCCAATGCGCATAGAGGTTTTTCTAAAGACTAATAGGTCATTTTCGGCCTGAAAAATGCCTTTAATATCAATGGGTTCTTTTATGGGAGGAGTTTTAGTAAACCATTTTGCTATTTCTTGATAGCGCGTACTGGATAGATGATATTCAACTTCAGTGAAATTTTTCGTTGAACATGCAAGTGATACGAGATCGTTTTGGTGTTTAAATTCAAGATCTATATTGCATAATTGTGTTGAAAGATTATAGCGCATAACGCCCGTGAGTTGACCGGCTGGATGATTGGCTCGTAAATCAGCGATAGTAATGTGTTCTAGTGTTGTGTGTATATCTGCTTGTATATCAATAGCTTTATGTAAGTCGATTTTTTGATGAGGGAAATCTAAAATTAAAGGGTAATCGACAGAAGACGCAGAAAGTTTTCCGGACAAATGTTTTTTTATTATATCTATTGATCCTTTTAGCTCGGCGCGGACTTTGTGGCCTTGAAGGCCTAAAGTAACGCCAGCAATTAGAGATGTTTTGCCGGTGCTTAGATCCCCTGTTAGAATATCAAGATCTATACTGTTCTGGGTCGTATCGGTGTGAATTTGTACTTTGTATGGGCCCATTAACTTTTCACTGTCGCATTCAATTCTTAAATTAGAAAAGGTCTTTGTTGAGCCATCTTTGTGATCTATGTATGTGATTGTAGCGTTGTTCGCTTCAAAATGATTAACAATAATGCCCGCTGCAGCTGCGTTTGTAGATTGAGATGTAGATTTTTCCGATGGTTTCTCACTGGGTGAGGTTAAGGTCAGTTCCCAGTTTGCATTACCTGCTTTGTCTTTTTCTAAGGTAATGTTGGGGGTGTTTAAGTTTATACTTTTTACAACGATTTTTCCTTTTAATAAATCAAACAAACTGAGGATTATGTCAGCATTTTTTACTGTGACCATTTCTGGTTTGCTCATGCCTGAGGCGTTTCCCAGAGAGACATCATAAATTTTTACTCGCGGGGTTGGCAGAATTTGTAAGCGTATAGGTCCGGTTTTTATAGTTCTTCCGACTGTTTTTTGCATTTCTGCAAGATAGGGGCTTGCATAATTTGAAAAATCAATAAAAAACGGGACGATGACTAGTAATGCAACTAAAAAAGAAAAAACATAAAGGAGGTTACGGCGCATTAGCTTGCAACTAAATAATTTCACATACTGCACATTAAAAAATTAACATATTTTGATCAAGCTATTTGTTGGCACGCTTTTTGCACAACGTTATATAAAAATATGAAGATAACTACGTAATGCATATACACAAACCACACCACTCAGTTCAAAAGCCAAGTGCTGTTGCTTTATCTGCACAAGAAGCAATGTGGGTGCGCTTAGCGGTTACTACAAATAATATAGCTAATGCAAATACCCCGGGCTTTAAAAGCCATATGATCAAGCTTGTTAACACAACGCAAAAGGGCAAGGAAAGTCGAGTTGTTCATTATGTGGCAGCCGATAAATCTATACGTAATGTTGCGAATGGTTCATATCGCCAAACAGGTAATCGTTTTGATACAGCTATTATTGGTAAGGGGTATTTTAAGGTTGAGACTGATAAGGGGCAATATTTAACGAGGAACGGACAATTTGCACTTAATGGTAATAATGAGCTTGTTACAGCGACTGGTTCATTTTGTATTCTAGATCAAAATTCCGCGCATATTACTATTCCCCAAAATACGAAAGAGATAATCATCAACTCAAATGGTGGGGTATATGCTGATGCCGTTTTGTTAGGAACTGTTGGTGTTTTTTCAGTAGACGATGAGCAAGAACAATTAAGAAGCTTGGGAAATAATTTGCTAGATCCTATGGACCAAATACTAAAACCTTCCGATTCATATCATATAAAGCAATTTGGACTGGAAGACTCAAATGTTTCAGGGGTAAGTGAAAGCATTATCATGATGGAAACCCTGAGACATTTTGAGAATGCGCAAAAGATTATAGAAGAGCAAGACCAAAGCAGTAAAAAAGTATTCAACGTTTCACATAAGAATGTGCAGTAGGTAATTATGGCATCAGTTTCAGTTCAAGATTCTCTTAATATTGCTCGGACGGGCTTGCAGAGCCAAGAAGCTCTTTTGGCAATTAAAACACAGAACATCGCTTCTCAGAACGTAGATGGATTTAAGCGTCAATATTTGGTGATGTTTGATCTTCCATATATTGACCATGGTAGTGTTGGAGTTGCAACATCTCAATCTGGATCTACCGATACAACGGGAGTACAAATCGGTACTGGTGTGCAAGCAGCGGCTGTTTATAGGGTTTTCTCTCAAGGTGAAGCTATCCAGACTGGAAGAAGCCTTGACGTAATGATTGATGGGGATGGGTTTTTCGCTGTAAGCATGCCCGATGGCACTACAGGTTATACAAGAGTGGGTAGTTTTAGTCGCGATAAAAATAATACATTGGTTATGCCCAAAACCGGTTACACAATACAACCTGGCATTACTCTTCCTGCAAATACACTAAAAGTTTCTATTAATCAAAGCGGCGAAGTTTACGCGGAAACCAGTCCAGGACAAGAAGTGAATGTTGGTCAATTGCAACTTTCTACTTTTTGTAATCCATCAGGTTTGTTAGCTGTGGGAGACAGTTTGTTCGTTCAAACAAATGCCTCAGGAACACCAGATACAGGACAGCCGGGAACAAATCAGCGAGGGTATTTAAAGCAAGCTTATCGGGAAGGATCCAACGTAAATGCGGTGGAAGAAATGACCGACTTAATAAAAATTGAAAAAGTTTATGAAATGCTGACTAAAGCTGTAAAAACAGGCGATGCAATGATGCACGCAGTTAATGCCATGAAATAGTGTATGCAGTTGAATGGAATGAGAGAATAAAATGAGTAGCAAAATTTTAAAAATGTTTAATAGAAGCCTTGTTAGCTTCGTAAGTGTTTTTTCTATAATATTTACGACCACATGCCTAAATGCAAGGAGTGCTGTTTCAGAAGAAAGATTCTCAAAAAATGAGCTTGCTAATTTCTCGCGCCCTTTGATTGAAAAAAGAATTAATACCAATAATTTTCATGTGGTTATTGAAAAAATGTCTGCCCAAGCCGTTTCTGAAACAGCAGGTTTAGACAGCGCGGAAGTTAGTGAGTTAACGATTTCTCCGCAGCAACGAGATTTTGAAATGATTTTAAAATTTAAATCAGGAAACAGGTTTACTTTTTCTGGGAAAATTGAGTGGTTAGCCAATATACCAGTGCTACTTAGGCCTATAGGATCTGATGATACTATTAATATTTCTGATGTTGGTTATCAGGCTTATCCGATAGATCGCTTAAATGCGACGGTAGTGATGGATGCGCAAGAGCTTATTGGAAAAACAGCTGCTCATGCAATTGTGAAGCCTGGATTGCCCGTTGAGAAGTCTTTATTGAAAAATCCAATAATCATAAAAAGAGGTGAATTAGTCGATATATTTTATCGAAGTCAATGTTTGTTAGTTAGCGCTAAAGCAAAAGCAACACAAGATCTTGCTTGTGGAGATACTGGCACATTTGAAACACAACAAGATAACTCAAGGCAGGCAATGAAAAGAATATCAGCAAAAGTTGTAGGTCCCAGCACGGCGGAGATTATTTATGGTTTTGCGTAATTTATATATAGCATTGTTGATGCTTGTTTTTCTGCTTCCGGGTTGTAATTTAGCCAACAAGCTTTCAACAATAGGTGATCCACCTCAGATGACACAAATAAAAAATCCGCAGGATGTTCCGGGATATGAGCCTGTTGACATGCCAATGCCTCCGCCTATGCCAGGCCCAGAAAAAAATACAAATTCTTTATGGCAAACTGGCTCACGCGCTTTCTTTAAAGATCAGCGAGCAGGAAAAGTGGGGGATGTGCTGACTGTGGAAGTTGATATAAAGCGCTCACAGAACATGCAAATGAACCCTAATATTAACAGACAAAGTACACTTAATACTTCTGTTACTGAAATTCTTGGAAAAGCATTTCCAATTCAAAAACGTTTAGCGCGAGCGCTTCCTGGAAAAGGAGATAGCCCTTCTGATCTATCAGCTGCAAATGTTGCCACTAACGCCGCTGGGCTTTCTGGTAACTGGGTTGGCGTTACTAGTAATCCGGAACATAGCTCAACTGCTTCATATGATGTGCAAGATAAAATACAATTTACTATGTCAGCTATTGTGATTCAGATTCTTCCAAACGGAAATATGGTTATTCAAGGACGTGAAGAAGTGCGCCTTGTTAATGAGCTTCGTGAAGTAGAAATTAAAGGAATAGTAAGACGCGAAGATATTAAATCTAGTAATAAAATTAGTAGCGAAAAAATTGCAAATCTTCGTATTGGCTATGGAGGTAGAGGTGACCTTAGCGATGCTCAACAAGCACCATGGGGGCAACAATATCTTAATAAGCTTTTACCATTTTAAAATTTTGTTCATACTGGTTATAGAAATTTTGTTGCCGATATATCTATGGTCGATGCTATTAAGAGTGGGGTGCTATCATCAATAAATAATGTATCACCCCAGAAACTAACCCAAACACCAGAAGCAAATGGAAATTTTGCAGATTTTTTCAAAGCCGATATGAAGGAGTTTTTGAATAAAGCTGAAGATGTCGAAGGGATGATGACAAATTATGTAGCAGGAGTTGGTGATATTGAACAAATAGCTCCCTTACTTAAAGAGCTGATGCTGGAATTTGAGGTGAAAACGAAAGTTATTTCTTCTTTGGCAAATGTATTAAAAACACTTACTTCTATGAATATATAGCCTCTTGCTTTATAAGTGTTTCCCGAGCTAGCCTGTTGTATGGAAAAACAAACGAAGTTTTATGTCATCGATGTTGGTTAAAAAAACACTACAAGTTGGTAATAAGCATTATTCTTACTTTTCTGTGGATGCTGTAGGTGATACTAGTAAGCTTCCCTTTTCATTAAAAATTCTTCTAGAAAATCTATTGCGTCATTTCGATGGTAAACGAGTGACCCATGCTGAGTTAGAAGCGGTAATTAATTCTGTGAATTCAGAGGCTGAATTATCTGAAATTTCTTTTTTTCCTGCGCGTGTTTTGATGCAAGATTTCACTGGTGTTCCTGCGGTTGTAGATTTGGCTGCTATGCGTGATGCTATGAAGAAAAGAGGAGGGGATGTTGAAAAAATTAATCCTTTGATTCCTGTGGATTTAGTTATTGACCATTCAATTATGGTTGATAGCTTTGGTACAAAAACTGCTTTTTCAGAAAATGTTAAGTTGGAATATGAGAGAAACATAGAGCGATATCGTTTTTTGAATTGGGGCCAAAAAGCATTCAAGAACTTTAGAGTAGTTCCCCCTGGAACAGGAATTTGCCATCAGGTTAATCTTGAATATTTGGCAAAGGTAGTGTGCTGTTCCGAAATAGAAGGGGAATTAACAGCTTACCCCGATACGGTTGTTGGGACCGATAGTCATACGACGATGATTAATGGCTTGGGTGTTCTTGGATGGGGGGTTGGAGGTATTGAGGCAGAAGCAGCAATGCTTGGACAGCCACTTTCGATGCTTATTCCAGAAGTAGTGGGAATGCGTTTGGACGGTGTTTTAAATGAAGGTATTACTGCTACTGATTTAGTTTTAACTATTACAAATTTGCTGCGCGCACAAGGAGTTGTTGGAAAATTTGTTGAGTTTTATGGGCCAGGTTTAAAGTGGTTATCTTTGGCTGATCGCGCAACGATTGCAAATATGGCGCCTGAGTATGGGGCAACTTGTGGATTTTTCCCCATAGATTCAGAAACTATTAGTTATCTGAGGCTTACAAATAGGACTAATGAACAAGTAGAATTAGTTGAGGCGTATGCAAAAGCCCAAGGACTTTGGAATGAAGGAGCGGAGCCTACTTTTAAAAATACAATAGATCTTGATTTGACCTCTGTTTTGCCAAGTTTGGCTGGTCCAAAACGCCCTCAAGATAAGATTTTTTTAAAAGATTTGAAAGAGACTGCCCTTAAAATGGCAGATGTGTCAGGTGGCGTAGAGGTTAAGGGTAAGGACTTTAATTTAGATCATCATGATATTGTGATTGCGGCAATTACAAGCTGCACAAATACATCAAATCCGGCAGTTATGATAGGAGCTGGATTGCTTGCTAGAAAAGCTAGACAGCTAGGATTAAAGGCTAAGCCTTGGGTAAAAACCAGTTTGGCACCAGGTTCACAGGTGGTGACGGAGTACCTAGAAGAAAGTGGTTTGATGGAAGACCTTGAAAGTATTGGGTTTCATCTTGTTGGATATGGATGCGCAACATGCATTGGCAACTCAGGTCCTTTAGGCGAGGAAATCACTCAGGCTATAAATGATTATAACTTGACAGTATCGGGTGTTCTTTCTGGTAATAGAAATTTTGAAGGTCGAATTAATCCTCATGTTAAAGCGAATTACTTGGCTTCTCCTGCTTTGGTTGTTGCTTTTTCTTTAGTTGGAAGCACGATGATTAATCTTGATAAAGATCCTATCGGCAAAGGAAAAGATGGGCAGGAGATTTTTCTAAAAGATATTTGGCCAAGCACTAAGGAGATTCAAGACATTATTAAAAAGTTTGTGACACCAGAAATTTTTGAAAAACGATATAAGACTGTATTTGATGGTGATAGTTTATGGCAAACAGTGAATGCTGAAGCATCACAAACTTATAACTGGATTGATAGTAGCTATATAAAACACCCGCCTTATTTTGACATGAAGGCAAATGAAGTTGGTGATATTAATAATGCAAGAATTTTGGCGTTGCTTGGCGATAGTGTTACAACTGATCATATTTCCCCAGCAGGAAATATTAAGGAAAATAGTCCGGCAGGGGTTTACTTGAAAGGGCTTTCGGTTGATTTGAAAGATTTTAATTCTTATGGGGCAAGGCGGGGTAACCATGAGATTATGGCCAGAGGAACATTTTCAAATATTCGGTTACAAAATGAGATGCTTGCTGGGGTAAATGGTGGATACACGAAATTGTTTGAAGAGAATGATAGGCAAGTAAGCATATATGATGCGGCGCAATCGTACAGGCAAAAAGATGTTCCGCTTATTATTGTGGCAGGAAAAGAATATGGCACAGGGTCTTCCAGAGATTGGGCAGCAAAAGGAACGCGGTTGCTTGGGGTTAGGGCAGTTGTTGCTGAGAGCTTTGAGCGTATTCATAGATCTAATTTAGTTGGTATGGGAGTGCTGCCGTTAGAGTTTATGCCTGGCACGACTAGAAAAACTCTACAATTAGACGGAAGTGAGACAATTGATATTCAAGGATTTACAAATGGTCTTTACCCAAAAATGATTGCCCAAATAACTTTTAAAGGAAGAATAGAGCAGCAAGTTTCAGTTTTGGTAAGGATTGATACTGAAGATGAAATACAGTACTTTTTAAGTGATGGTATTTTACCCTTTGTGCTTAATATGTTGGCGGCTTAATGACACACGATCAAATTTTTTTAAGTATATTTCAAGGTATTGCTGAGTTTTTGCCGATAAGCTCGAGCGCTCATCTTATTGTGTTGGAAAAGCTTTTTGGTGCAAATGCCCACCAGTTTGAAACGCATGTGATATTGCATTTTGGTTCTTTATTGGCATTATTGGTGTTTTTTTTAAAAGATATACTGTTAATGATTTTTGGAATTTGGATTTATGATATCAAGCGATTGAGAAAGCATCCTAGCAAGCAATACCGAGATTTAGCATGGATTTTAGTTTTATCATCTCTTCCTGCGTTATTTGTAGGATTTTTTATCAAAAAAGTATTTGGTGAAACTTCTCAGAGTCTTTTTGTTATGGGAATTGCGAGCATTGTTTTTGGTTTTCTTTTGATCATGGCAGATTCTAATCCGGTGAAAGATCGTTTTGTTACATATAATAGGGGTTTTTTTATTGGAATTGCTCAATGTTTTGCTTTCATTCCAGGAGCAAGTCGTTCTGGAGTATGTCTGACAGCTGCTAGATTTCTGGGCCTAAATAGGGTGCAAGCAACGCGATTCGCATTTTTGATGGCTATTCCAACTATTTTAGGGGCATCAACTTTGGTGTTGATAGATGCGCCAAACCTAAGCCAGATTTTTTCTATTCCACAGCTTGTTTTGATTGGGATTACCGCTAGTCTTGGCATTTTAACAATTCAACTTTTATTGTGGTTTCTTAATCGATTTGGCCTTGGATTATTTGGGATTTATAGGGTTATTTTTGGCATACTGTTGTTGCTGTTTTTTTGATCATTCATTGGTGAATTTTTTTGGGGTGAGTCTTGATACAGAACGGTAATGCTTACTCTTCTGTTTTCCGGGGCGGTTGGATCTTTTTTATTTAAAGAGTCTTTGTCGGCACGTCCGCTAACCCCGTCAAATCTATCATTGGTTACGCCGTTTGCTTCTAATATTCTGCGTGCTGCATTTGCTCTGTCTGCTGATAATTCCCAGTTGCTGTAACCTTTTTGGCGATAAGGTTGAGAATCAGTATGACCAGTAATTTCAACTTTATTTGGTAGTGCTGCAATGATTCCCCCTAAGGTTTTGATGATTTTTTCGGTGAATTTTACTGGTATTGGACTGCCGGTCTTAAACATTTCATTTTCTGAGCTGTCAACAATTTGAATTCTGATGCCTTCGTCGGTGAGCTCAATGATGAGATTGTGCTTAAATTTTTCTACTTCTTGCAATGAATTAAAGGCATTTTGTATGCTATTTTCGATATTTTGGCGGATCTTGGTTTGAGCTTGTTTGATTGCTTCTACTTCTTTTTTGATTTTTTCAATATTTTCTTCTTTTAATTCCTTTAAAGATTCAGTTTTTGTATTGTTGTCAAGATTGTGTTGCTGCTGGTTATTTTCCAATAAAACATTCGAATTATAAGAATTGTAACGGACATTTTCATCAGTTTTTTGTTCTTCCTGATCATTATTACCATTTTGAGTTGAAGCGGTTTCTCCGGTCATTACGCCAGAGCCAACATTCGCTGATTCCATATTAATAATGCTTGATGTGAAATAATCAGATATACCTTTTCTTGTTTCTTCTGTGGTGATGTTGATTAGCCACATTAATAAAAATAGCGCCATCATTGAGGTGATAAAATCAGCATAGGCAATTTTCCATGCGCCACCGTGATTTGTTTTATGAGATTTTTTGTATCTTTTTATGACGATAAGCTGATCAGGGTTATTGTGCATTATTCTTTTAATTCCTTTGTTGCTTTTTCAAGTTCATCAAAGCTTGGTCGTAGGAATGGGTCTATATTTTTTCTGGCAAATTCTACCGCAACAATCGGCGCTTGGTCACTTAAATATGCTAGTATTCCGGTGCGAATAACCATTAAAAAGCCTCGTTGGGCTGCGTATGCTTCTCGCAGGGAATAGGCAATGGGACCGATAAATCCGTAGGCAATAAGAACGCCTAAAAAAGTTCCGACAAGAGCTCCAGCAATTAATTTGCCAAGGACAGAGGGTGGTTGATCTATAGCGCCCATTGTGTGAATGACGCCTAAAACTGCTGCAACAATACCAAGTGCTGGTGCAGCATCTGCTAGATTTTGTATAGCTGTGACCATGGTATTATGCTCTTCTTCAATCGTTTCCATTTCTTGGTCAATCAAGCTTTCTATTAGAAAAGCATTTTCACAACCCATGGACATGATTCGTAAGTAATCGCATATGAATTTAAGTGCGTCCTTATTTTTTATAAAAGTAGGAAATCTTTGAAAAATGCTGCTTTCTTGGGGGGTATCAATATGAGATTCTAGAGATAGCATGCCTTTGCTGCGAGCAAGTCTGAAGAGACTGAATTGTAATAATAAGGATTCAAGGTAGTCTTCTTGTGTGTATGATGCGCCTCTGCGAGCCGTTTTAAGAGCTGCTCTGAGTTGACTCAACGTTTTGCTGGAGTTAGCGATAATGAATGATCCAGCGCCAACTCCAACAATGATAATGATTTCAGAGGGTTGCAGTAAAATAATAAGGTGCCCATCACCTATTAGATATCCTAATAAGATGCAAAAGACGACTATACTTACGCCAATCCAAAATCGCACTTTTTATAACTACTTTTTTTTTCAGTATGAAAGGAGATTATTAATAATTAGCTAATGATAATAATGATGGCAAAAACCAGATATTACAGCCTGCAAAGACCGCATAATTTGGCTTTCCATTTTGCAATGAGAAAACTAAAAATTAGCTTTCATAAAATCATGAAACTATCCACTACATTGCCACAGCCCCTATAGGGCTTGGTAGAGAGGTAGTATCCTTTTTTCCTTTTCTTTCGTTCTTCTTTTTTCTTTTTCTTCACACTCGCTTTAGTAGTACCGTATCTAACCTCTAGCCCGTTACGACCGGACCTTATGTCCATTACCACTGGACACTACGTCGGTTTGTTAAACCTGACGTGCCCT
>JACCDN010313529.1_pt1 | contig 109845 bp, 104 predicted proteins | sample 7441691 | NCBI WGS metagenome assembly JACCDN01 (sample SAMN15323439, study PRJNA562643) | freshwater metagenome | isolation source: river surface water | place: USA:Blue River Watershed | collected 2017-08-16 | reverse complement strand
ATTCTTCATAATCTTGTCGGGAATGCAATTAAGTTTACTGAAACTGGTGGAATTACAATTACTATTGAAAATCAGCCATTAGTGAAAGCAGCAAAAGGCAAAGCTATATTACTTGTTTCGGTAAAAGATAGTGGAATTGGATTAACTAAGGAACAAAGAAGAACAATTTTCAATAAGTTTGTACAGGCTGATAGCTCTACTACAAGAAAATTTGGAGGTACTGGTTTAGGTCTTGCGATTTGCCAAATGTTGGTTTCAATGCTTGGTGGAGAAATAGGTGTTGATAGTGAACCTGGAAAAGGATCGACTTTTTCATTTACTTTGGCTTTGGATACTACTTCAAAAGATAATATCGAAGATAAGTCGGTGAAAATCACAGATGATTTGGACCATGGAGTTACTACTCCAATAAAAGTGATGTTAGCAGAAGACAATAGAATTAATGCTGAATTTGCTAAAGAAATGCTAGAAAAGTTAAAATGTGAGGTAGTAGTAGTCAAGCATGGTAGAGAAGCATTAGAAATACTGCAAAATGATAGAACATTTAATATGGTATTTATGGATTGCCAAATGCCGATAATGGACGGATTTGAGGCAACAAAGAAAGTTTTAGAACATGAAAAAGAAGCTCAATTAAAGCATATTCCAATAATAGCACTCACTGCAAATGCAATGAAAGGAGACAAAGAAAAATGCATTCAAGCTGGTATGGATGATTACTTGAGTAAACCAGTCAGACAAAGAGATTTTGCTATGATAATCAAGAAATTTCTAGGAAGGGATAATAAGAACTAACTTAGAAATTATTAACATATTTAAGTCTTTATTAGACTTGCAATTAATAGTGCAATACATGATAATTACAGAGAAATAACCTAAAAAGCTAATACTATGACGAATGAGCAATCACAAGTAATTAATCTTAAAATAGTTGAAGAGGCCAAATCGTTGATGAATGACAGGTTTCCGATGATGGTTAAATATTTTATAGAAGATACAGAAATGTATATGGAAGAAATCGATAAAGCAATAAAAGATAACAACGTTGAGGTTGCTATATCACCTGCTCATACAATAAAATCCTCAGCAAAACAACTAGGCGCTGAAAGAGTGTCCACTGTTGCTAAGTCATTAGAAGAACTTTCAAGAGCCTTACACACAAAGGGAGAAAGTATAAGTGCTGAGTTTGAAAAATTATTTGAGCAGCTAAAAAAAGAATTTGAAGCTGCAATGCCCGAACTGAACAAAATGTGTTAGTTTATAAATAGTTGCTAAATACTAATTTAGGCGTCTGGTGGATTATCAAGAAATTATAGAGAGATACAAATCATACGGTGTAAAGCTTGATGAAAAAGCAGTAGCAAAAGCAATAGATTTTGCGGTACGTTATCATGGGTCACAAACTAGAGCATCGGGTGACCCATATTACTACCACCCTCTAGAAGTTGCTGAAATTATTGCGCAGATGAAGCTTGACTCTGACTCAATAGTAACAGCAATTTTACACGATACAATAGAAGATACTGATCTTACTATCGAAGAAGTAGAAAAAAATTTTTCAAAAGATGTTGCTAAGCTAGTTGATGGCGTAACTAAGCTAACCAAAGTTGAATTCAAGGCAGATAATATTAGGCAAGTAGAAAATTTCCGCAAGCTTCTACTTGCAATGAGTGATGATATTAGAGTGCTGCTAATAAAGCTTGCAGATAGGTTGCATAATATGCGTACTATCGATTACATAAAAAAAGCCGAAAAAAGAGAAAGAATTGCCCAAGAAACTCTGGAGATATATGCGCCATTAGCTGAGAGAATAGGAATTCAGCAAATTAAGGAAGAGCTGCAAGATATTAGTTTTAAGGTTTTATATCCTGATATTAGAGAATCAATTCTAAACAGGTTTAATACTATTGAAAGTGATAATCAGAATATTGTGGAAAGAGTGATTCAGGAAATAAAGAAAACAATATCATCTGCTGATCTTGAGGTAGATGTGTTTGGGCGTAGGAAAACACCTTATTCAACCTGGATGAAAATGAAACAGAAGGATGTTAGTCTAGATCAATTATCTGATATAGTAGCATTTAGGGCTGTAGTGAATTCTGTTGAGGAGTGTTATAGAGTTTTAGGTATAATTCATAGTACTTATCAGATGGTGCCAAATAACTTTCAAGATTTTATTAGTACGCCAAAAAATAATGGGTATCAATCTTTGCACACTGTAGTGATTGGTCCATTTAATCAGAAGATCGAGATTCAAATTAGAACAAAAGAAATGCATGAAGTAGCAGAGCTTGGTGTTGCTGCTCATTGGCGATATAAACAAAAACACGCGGATCATTCTGATGGCAAAAAATTTACATGGATCAGGGAGTTGCTTGCCATTTTAGATCAAGAGGAGGCGCCAGATGAGTTTATACGCAATACCAAATTGGCTATGTACTATGATCAGGTATTTTGTTTTACCCCTAAAGGTCATCTGATTGCCTTACCTAAAGGTGCCACGACGGTGGATTTTGCATATATGGTGCACTCAGATATTGGTAATTCTTGTATAGGTGCTAAGATTAATGGCAGGATTGTCCCGCTTAGGACGGAAGTACAAAATGGGGATCAAGTAGAAATTATTACCTCAAAAAATCAAACTGCCTCTCCTTCTTGGGAAAAGTTTGTTATTACAGGCAAAGCAAGAGCTGAGATTCGTAAGGTAATTAGAAGTCAAAAATATGAACAATATGTAAAACTTGGATATGGCATTATAAGCAAGGCTTTGAAGGTAGCTGAAATTCCTGATGAAGGTAAAGCAATGGAAGCTGCATGCAAATTTTATGGTAAGAAACAAGACGATCTTTTATTTGCTATAGGAGAAGGTAGCATTACAAGAGAAGAAGTAGTCAAACAAGTTCAGCCTAAGAAAAGTAAACTGAGCTCAACACTATCATTGTTGAAGTTTGGTCGGAAAAAGAGCTCACATGATCAAAGGCAAGAAAATTCGGTACCAATAAAGGGTCTTGTATCTGGTATGGCAATGCACTATGCAAAATGTTGTCATCCATTACCAGGTGATAGAATTGTGGGTATTATTCATACAGGTAGCGGAGTCACAATTCATACTTCAGATTGTGAAATGCTGAATAATTTTGCCGGAATGCCAGAGAGAATCATTGATTTAACTTGGGATAGTAATATAGCAAATATTCCTTTTGTTTGTAGAATAGAGGTCACTGTTTTGAATGAGCCGTCTGCTCTGGCTGTGATTTCGACTGAGATAGCACGAGACGGAGGAAATATTATTAATTTTAAAATTGTTAGTAGGCATAGTGATTATTTTGAAATTAATTTTGATATTGAAGTTGATTCCGTTGTGCATCTTGAAAAGGTAATAAACACTCTTAAAACTAAACGTGTTGTTCAAAGAGTTCAAAGAGCAAAATATTAGACTTTTTGTTTATACGTGATATTATTTTGCAAATTATAGTTTTGATTATTATAGGATGAAAAATAATATAATCGGTATTGGTGCCGATGTTGTTAATATAGCTAGAATAGAGTCTGTATTTAAAAAATTCGGGCGTAAGTTTATAGAAAAAAATTATCACCAGGATGAGATTGAGGTTTTTGATAAATTACCCAAACACAAGATCCTGCCTTATCTGTCTAAGAGGTTTGCGGCAAAAGAGGCAATAGCTAAAGCCCTTGGCAAGGGGATAGGAGAAATTTCATTTTCTGATATTGCGGTAATCAATAACGAAGATGGTGCACCTGAGGTAAAGATAAGCCCTAAAAAACAGCATCTAACACAAGGATATTCTATACATATTTCGTTATCTGACGATGCTCCATTTGCTGTGGCATTTGCTGTAATTAGCAAATAATATAAATTACTTTTTCTTATTAAATAACAGTGATAATAGCCATACCATGACTGTTGATATTTCAGCAAGGATAGCAAATATGAAACCTATAGAAATTGCTTCTGCTTTATCAACTGCTGGATCATGACTTTGTAGATATTCCTTGAATTGTTTAGAACTCTCAAACTCAATGAGATAGCTCTGCAGCATTGAATTATATTCGTGCAAATTCTTTTTTGCATAGGCTAGTTTATTAGTTTGTTCTAATTTTTCAAATTCCTCTAGTTGTCTATAACCATCATTCTGTACTCCTCCTCCACCAATAGCAGCAATGAATAGTATGATGAATAGGATGCCATAATATAGAATCTTATACTTTATTTTGTATATGAACAGTTTTCTTATCGTCAATATGATGACGAATGCGCCTAATGATAATGCAAATAAAGATTCGATTGATAATAATATGTTGAACATGAGCATTAATTTGTGATTTACGGCACCATTCCAATCATATCATACATGATTTCTGTCACTAATTCATTTGATTTATAAAAGATGTCATGATAGTTTAAATTTCAAAATTATTTAATGATTATTATTGATGCTATTACTCGATTTAAAAAGAAAAAAAGGCATGTTAGATACCATACATTTTGTAGGTATTGGTGGAATTGGAATGAGTGGTATTGCTGAGATTATGAATAATCTTGGCTATAAAGTACAAGGCTCTGATATCGCAGAAAGCGCTAATACTAAGCGTCTGCAAGAAAGGGGTATAAAAATATTTATAGGCCATGATAAAAAGAATATAAGTAATGTATCCTACGTGGTTATATCATCAGCGGTAAAGGACGATAATCCCGAGGTAATATATTCAAAAGAGAACAAAATCCCAGTAATTAGAAGAGCAGAGATGCTAGCTGAGTTAATGAGGCTTAAGTGTTCAGTAGCGATTTCTGGTTCGCATGGGAAAACCACAACTACTTCTTTGGTTGCTTGTATTTTTGAAGCAGCAGGTCTTGATCCAACGGTGATTAATGGTGGTATAATCAATAACAGAAGTACGAATGCGTACTTAGGGCAAGGGGATTACTTGATTGTAGAAGCTGATGAATCTGATGCCACATTTATCAAAATACCTTCAACAATAGGTATTGTAACAAATATTGACCCTGAGCATATGGATTACTACAAAAATTTTGAAAGCCTATATGCTGCATTTAAGAATTTCTACAGAAGTCTTCCATTTTATGGATTCGGAGTAGCTTGCATTGATCATCCGACTGTAAGAAAATTGGTTGGTGAGGTTACGGAAAGAAAAATAGTGACATATGGTGTAGATTCGTCTGATGCAGATGTGCTTGCGTATGATATTCGATTAGACACTCATTCATCAAAATTCAATGTAAAACTTAAGATACCTAGTACAACTGGAGTTACTATTATTGAGGATATTGAAATACCAACACCGGGAAAGCATAATGTCTTGAATTCGCTAGCTGCGATTGCGGTTGCAGTAGAGTTGGATTTTGGTATTAAAGCAATAAAATATGGTTTTAAGAATTTCCAAGGGGTCAAAAGGCGTTTTACCAGAGTTGGTGAGTATAATGCGGCAGAAATAATAGATGATTACGCACATCATCCAGTAGAAGTAGCAGCGACTTTAGCAACAGCTAGAACTATTGCCAATAGTAGAAAATCGAAGGTTTTCGCAATATTTCAACCGCACAGATATTCAAGGCTCGAAAATTTGTTTGATGATTTTACAAAATGTTTTTCCGATGCTGATAAAGTTTATATAACAGATGTTTATGCTGCGGGTGAGGAGCCGATAAAAGATATTACCGGTGAAAAATTAGCAGAGTCCATTAAAATAGGTAATCAAGCAGCAATATACCTCAAATCCCAGGATGATTTAACTAATATCATTAGAAATAATGCAAATAAAGGTGATTTATTTGTACTTATGGGCGCAGGGAGTATCAGTACTTGGGCTAATCAATTACCTAGCAAGTTATAATTATCGGTTTTTTCATGGATTTACCTAAGGTTAAAGGGGTTTATAAAGAAGATAGTAAACTTGCTCATCTAACATGGTTTAAGGTTGGAGGAAATGCCGACATTCTTTTTAAGCCACTTGATGAAGAAGATTTGGCAGATTTTTTAAAGCAAATTGATAAAAAAACTCCTATTACTATTATCGGTGCAGGTTCTAATGTTATAATAAGAGATAAAGGCATTGAAGGAGTAGTTGTAAAACTTGCTAATTCTTTTACGGAAATAGAAACCCTTCCTGGGGGTAACTTACTAGTGGGAGCAGGGTGTTTAAATTTTAATTTAGCTAAATATGCGCAAGTAAACACTATAAAAGGTTTTGAGTTTTTGGTTGGTATTCCGGGAACGATTGGTGGTGGTGTGGCTATGAATGCAGGCTCTTATGGGGCTGAGTTTAAGGATATAGTAACTAGTGTTCATGCTCTTGATAGAAACGGTAATAAGATGTTATTTACCGGTGAAGATATGGGTTTTGGATATAGAAAAAATTCTCTACCAGAAGGGTATATATTTACAAAAGTTGAGTTTCTAGTAAATCATGGTGATGAAGAAGAAATAAAGAAAAGAATGCAAGAAATTAGTACTGCAAGAGCAAGTACTCAGCCTATCACAGAGAAAACTGGAGGAAGTACTTTTGCAAATCCAGCGACTTGTAGAGCTTGGGAGCTTATAGATAAAGCTGGTTTAAGAGGGGCAAAAATTGGAGGGGCAATGATGTCTGATAAACACTGCAATTTTATGATTAATACTGGAAATGCAAGTGCTTCAGATCTTGAAAATTTGGGTGAGTTAGTTATCAATCGTGTAAAAGAAAAAACTGGTATAGAGTTAAAGTGGGAAATAAAGAGGATAGGGAGAAAATGAATAAGTTTAATACTATTTTTTTTGCTAAATCAAAAATCATCGATTGTACGAAAAAAAATAACCAAGAACTAAAACAGTATCTTGGAGCAAATGCAACTGAAATTGATGATTTTATTCTTGTGCGACCTAATGGGAAAAAGTTTGTCATGGTAATTGGTGGAGGAATGTCTGCAGAGAGAGAGGTTTCTTTGATGTCTTCAAATGGTATGGTCAATTCTCTGTTAGAATTAGGTCATTTTGTTGTATTCGTTGATATGGGCGCAGATATTGCAACTGTTGCTGATAAATTAAGACCAGATGTAGTATTTATTGGTCTTCATGGTACATATGGCGAGGATGGCTGTGTGCAAGGAATATTAAATGTCTTACATATCCCATACACTGGTCCTGGGGTATTAGCCTCAGCACTTGCAATGAACAAGAAAAAGACGCATTTTGTCTTAGAAGCAAATAATATCAAAGTTCCTAAAACGCTTTTTATTAGGAAATCAGATGTGCTAAAAACAGATCCAATACCAAGACCTTATGTCATTAAACCAATATCACAGGGTTCTAGTATTGGAGTTGAGGTGATTTTTGAGGGTGATGATTTTAATTTTGTTGATTATAAGTTTGAGTATGGTGATGAAATAATAGTGCAACAGTATATTCCTGGTCGAGATATTCAAGTTGCTGTTTTAAACGGAGTGGCAATGGGCGCTCTGGAAGTCAAGTTGTTAAAAGGAAAGCGATTTAACGACTACGAAGTCAAGTATACTCCAGGTTTCTCTGAGCATTTATTGCCTGCGCCTCTTGAAAAAAATGCTTATGAGAGAATTATGAAGATTGCCCAGGATGTATGCAGGATAATAGATTGTCAGAGAGGGATAATTAGGGTAGATTTTATGTATGATCCTAAGGAAGATGAGTTTTATGTAATTGAGCCAAATACTCTGCCTGGTATGACTGCAATGTCGATGTGTCCAGAAATTGTTGCATTAAAGGGTATTTCTTATGTTCAATTGGTAGATCAAATCCTAAGTTGTGCAAAATTTGAATAATGAAGAATAATACGGCTAAAGGTAATAGTACAAAGAATTTGTCTCTACAGCGTAGAATGACATTTTACTATAAAAGGGCTTTGTTGATTCTTAAGATTATAATAATAAGTTTTATTGTATTATTCTTTTTTACAAATGTACTGGATAGCTATAAAGCTATCTTGCATAAGAAAATCAGTCATTTTTTAGCTAATTATGGTTTTGTTCTAGAGAATGTAGTAATTGAAGGGCAAAAAAATTCCTCACTTCAAGATATTATAGATATCGTCAATGCTGACAAAGGAACTCCGATTTATGATGTCAATATTAATTCTGTTAAAACTAAACTAGAAAATAATATTTGGATTAAAGGCGCCTTAGTAGAAAGAAGGCTTCCATCAACGTTATATATTGCAGTGGTTGAGAGAGAGCCTATTGCAATTTGGCAATTTGAACAAAAATTATATTTGATTGATACAGAGGGAAATAGAATTTCTCTATATAGTGGTCAAAATGTTGGTGACTTGATTCAAGTGATAGGGCAGGATGCAAATATTTATGCTCAAGTCCTTATCAATGATTTAATAGTACACCCTGGTCTTTCAGAAAAAGTTAAATCTGCTGTAAGATATGGACAAAGAAGATGGAATTTGATTTTTAAGGAAGGAATTACTATAAAAATGCCAGAACAAGGTTTTGAGCAAGCGTATGATTTTTTAAATTCTCTTGATAAGCAAGGTAAGCTATTTGGTAACGCCTATAAAATGCTCGATTTACGAGATGCTAATAAGTATTATTTTGAGAAGATTGATAGTAAGTAGCAAGATTCCAAATCAAGTTTGGAATGACTTTCTTGGTGTTAGGGGGCCAGATCAGGTCACCCTGAATTTAATTCAGGGTCCATAGGGCTTTGAGTTTGTGACTACTTTAAGTGGTGGATCCTGCATCAAGTGCAGAATGACTTTATTTTTTTTTAAACATAGTTGATGACTTTAATAGCGATGTTTGAGGTGATTAGAGCGCTCTTATTACTAATAAAAAATAAAAATAATTTTAGCTAAGTAAAATTTGGCATGCTTTATGCTCCTATTTACCTTAACACGTGAAAAACATAGGAAATATAATGGCTACAGCGACATTACAGCAAACGCAAATTATAGTAAGTGATTCTAGCAGTAAGGAGACAAGAAAATCTCCCGTAGAAAAAGTTACTGATGAAAATCGTTTTGCTAATTTTATCAAGTCTGATAAAAAACCTCATCCAATGCCTCGTGCGTTGTCTTCGAATAAAGAGAAGCAAGACCAGCCGGTCGAAGGAATTTTTGAAGAAATGCCGTTTGTCAGTGGTGATGAGTTGTCTTTTGAGCATGCAAAAGCCGATGGTCTAGTTGAGGATCAGGGGCAAGATCAAGATGTGATCGAGGAATTAGTACAAGTGCCTCAATTTTTATCTGTTTTGCCACAGTCGTTTCAGGGTGTTCAAGAAGAGGCTGTTAAACTTGATCTAGAAGATGGTCAAGTACAAGTAGAAGAAGTTGATCAAGAAATGGGCGTAGCGGCGGTTGGTTTGGCGGTATTACAACCTGCGGAAGAAGTATTAGCGCAAGTAGTTGATTCAGTTCTGCCAGCACAAAACTTACCAAAAGAGAATCAGATAAAAATATCAAATGATAATAATCCAAATAGTCAAGTCATAGCCCAGCAAGATGGTCAATTTACACTTGGCGCCGAAATGGTAGAGCCACCGGTAAACTTAAGCCAAATCGACAATCATGCTACTAGGCGTTATGTTATCGCAGATGCTGGTAAAGATAAAGCTGTTATTAGTGCGCTTCAAAGAGAAGAAATGACGCTTTTAACGAAAACAGTTGTTGATGTCGTCGGTAAAGAGGATATTGCAAAGCATGATATTTCTGGCAGTGTTAAAGTACAAAAGCAAAGTGCGGTAATGCCAGAGTTAGTTACAGTTAGTGCAAACTTGGTGCTAGCCGATGAAACAATGCAAGGTAAGTCAGTTATTGCAAAATTAGACACATCTTCAGCGAAAGACGGTCTTGATCAAGTAATTGGTGAGCCGATATCTATTTCTGCGCTTGCTAAAAAACTTGCTAGTGATAATGAGCAGTCAGGTGATTCAGATATTATGAGCAAAGATGATTTGTTAATGATTAGTTCAGGTATAACAGCTTCTGCAGGTAATGAATTTACAAAAGAGCTTGGTATTAGTGAAAAATCTGTGTACGAACAAGTAGCTTCATCAATTAAGGAAATGCTAGTTGCACAAGATAATAATGGTAAAAAAGAAATAACGATCAATTTATTTCCAGAAAAATTAGGTGCAGTTAAAGTAGAAATTATTTCTGTTCTAGGAGAAGATGGTGCAAGAAAAGTAGAGTCCATAAAATTTGTGGCCGAAAAAAGAGAGACATTAGAAATCCTAGAAAAATCAAGATTGGAGTTAGAAAAAACCCTTAAAGAAGTAACTAGTACTAACGAGGAAACATCTCTAGAATTTGAGATGAACCGTGATGGTCAAAATGGTCAAGCAGGCGCATATTTTGATTCTCTTAAAGAAAGAGATAATTGGATGAATAGTTTTCTAACCTTTAATGATATAGATAATGAGATTATGCAAGGCCAGGTAAGTGATGATCACTCACGCGGTGTAGGTCACATAACAGAAGATAGTGTAGATATTAGGATATAATTATGGCAGGATTGGAAGTAGCAAAGAAAGCTCCACAAAGTATACCTTTGGGTACTAAGGGGGCTTTAAAATCAGAGCAATATGGCAAATTCTTTGAGTCAATGCAGGCTGATAGAAAAACTGCAAGTCAGTTAAGAGGGGCTGATGTTACCGAAGCGATGAAAGGTATTGATGATGCTATTGATTTTTCAACAAAAATGCTTCTTGCATCGGCAAAAAATATGGGCCTTCCTGGGGGAGATGGTGATAGCAGTAAAACCAGAGAAATTTCAGAAGCAGCTAACGCGATAGCTGCGATGATGGGTACCAAAGCAAATATTCAATCACAACTAGCTCAAATTGAAGCTCAAAAGAATCCGGCCGTTGACTTGATGTCTTTGAAAGGGAAAGTTGTTGACTATAAAGATGATGTAAAATCTTTCTTTGGTGAACCAGTTAAATATAACTACAAAGTAGAACACTCAGAGCAGTCCCCATCAGCAGTGGTGAATCTTACTTTTACGATTAAAGACAAAGAAGGGAAAACTGTCCTTGTATCGAGACAAAGTGGAAAAACTGGTGAGCATGAATTCGTATGGAATGGTAAAGATGATAATGGGGATTTAGTCTTACCTGGTCAGTATAAACTGGAAATAAAGGCCGAAGGGCGAAAAAGCGAAGGGGGTAAATCACTAACTTTCCCAGTCAAAGCTAGTGCTACATTATCTGGCACAGTTGAATCTGTTAAAATTGAAAATGGCACAGCAACTGGAGTGATAATTAATGGTAAGCTAGTCAAACGTGACATGATTTCTGACGTCAGAGAAGTAGAAAAACCAAAAGAAGAAGCAGAGTACTTAAATGCTGAGCTAATTGGTAAGAGGGTCAAACTTGATTTCTCCCGTGGTCAAGTTATTGATGGTGAGCTTGATGTTTATTTTGTAAATCACGTTGAAAAGGCAGAAAAAATCAAAATCAAAGTTTTTGATCAGGATAATAAATTCATCAAAACTCTAGAGCCACGTGATAAAGTAGGAGTTGGTACTGGTAAGGTCCATTTTTCAGCAAGAGAGCATGGGCTTGAAGATGGAAACTATAATTTCAAGACTTATGTTGTTGATAATTCTGACCCAACTAATCCAGTTGATGTTGAGCTTGCCTATGATAAGACAGTAATCGTTGCTGGTATTAAAAGCAAGATAAATTACTGATGTCCACAGAAGAGCAGATGTATAGTCCTTATAATATTGAATCCGTAGTAGGTAAATATTTAACGCCGCTTGCTGAAAGAAGACAGGAATATTTGGGCACAAGGATAGTATACGGAAATGACATGTTCAAATATGAACCAAATAAGCCAGTTAATTTTACCGTATCTAAACCACAAGAAGATGGTGTTCTTGCATATGGACAGATGTCTGTTTATGAAGGTAATGACCTAGTTGCGATTGTAAAAGGCAAGTATGATTTGTTTAATATGCTTGATCAGCAAAGTCAAGGCAAGTTATATGGTTATATGAGAGGAGAGTTTAATGTTACACGCTCTGATACATTGACTCAAAATGAACTAAATCAGTTGAATACTCATATTGAAGATGAATTGAAAGTAAATCGTCTTGCTTTAAAACCTGAATTTGTAGAAGATTATCAAAATGGTAGAGTTAAATTGACCTTTAATTGGAACGGCAAAAAAACTCAAATACCAAATGTTGGTGTTGATGTCGACCGCAACGTTCAATTAAGAAGAGATTTCACGCCGATTTATGCAAGACCTGATAATTCAACATATGGTGGTGTTACAGATAAAGAAGTGATACAAGCTACTGTTGAGTCAACAGACGAAGAGGGTGGGAAGTTGTCCTTAAATCTTGTTGGTGGTGGTAGCATTAGTGAGGATCTCGTGCTTAGAAGGTTGTAGTAATAGTTTTCTAAATTGTACCTTTATCCTAACCCTCATTAGTTATCCTGGAACGATCAAAGTCATCCTGAATTCCCTGCTAGTCGTCCTGTTCTCCCAAAAAAAGTTATCGCAAACTTGGTTTGGGATCCATTACTTAAAGCTGCCAGCAAACTCGAAGTGCATTATGGACCCCTTCCGGGGTGACTGTGTATTGTGCCCGGGAAGGATATGCATTATGTGCTCAGGATGACTATGTACTGAGCCTCTATTACCACTAAAAAATAAAAATAATTTTGCCAAAATAAAATTTGGCACGCTTTATGCGCCTATCTAGTTTATAAATAATTTTAATTATAACTTTGGAGAAAAAACATGGCTGGATCAAGCGCAATTACAATGTATAGCAATTCCAACAAAACTCATGAAAGCAATATCGCTGGTAAAGAAGTTTGGGGTGGCAAAAAAAAGGAGAATTTATTCTCAAGTTCTTTTGTTGGCTCAAGCAGCGGCGGAGTAAGTTTTGTTAACAATAAAACAAGATCAACAAATGACGTACAAGGAAAAATCATCGGTACTGGTATTGCCTCAGATATAGCTCTAGATGGTGCTGGTATGCTTGTTGTATCTGACAGTGCAACTGGTGCTGCTAAATATACAAGAAGAGGAGATTTTAGACAAGATGAACTAGGTTTCTGGAAAAACGGATCTGGTATGCTTCTAAAAGCTTGGAAATTAGATCCAAACGGGGAACTACCACAAAACTCTTCTTTGCTTTCAAGTCTAGAGGCAGTCAATTTTGCTAATACTAAAGGCCTTCCGGTTGCAACAAGTGTGATATCAATTGCGATGAATTTAAATGCGGACCAAGATGCATTAAGAGGAGCTGGTGTTGATACTGTATTGAACCGTACTGGGCTAAACACTGGCAAAAAAAATGATGGAATTTTATTTCCTGAAAAAATTAATAATGCCAGCTTAAAATTAGGCGATCAATATACTTTAAAGTCAAGTGATGGACAAGCAAGAACGTTGACATATGGTGGTTTGGTGGCTGCAAAAAAAGCAGATGCAAATACCGGAGAGCGTGTGTTTGGTGCTGGCGGAGCTGGTGTTAGCTTTACTTTTAATGATCCTGCAAATGGTAATTTAGTAGCTGGGCAGGCTTTAACAATTACTCTAACTAATGGCCAATCTTATACTTTCACTGTGCAAGCAGGAGCTGAAAGCAAAGCGAATAAAACTTTTAATACAATCAACGGTCTTGCTGCTGCAATCAATACAGTCAGTGCACTGGCAGCTGAAGTAGATAGTCAAGGGAGATTATATATTGCACCAGTTGATCCACAACAAGGCCTTACTTTTGCTGATGTTGGTGGTGGGCAAATTAGAGCGCAACTAGCTCTTGCTGATTTAGTGCCAGTAGTTGGTACCACATATTTTAACAGCTTAAGCACACTTCGTGATGCAGTTAATGCGAATAAAGATGTATATTCTTTAAGTGCGACATTTGATGGCGGCAAAGATTTAAAAATTACTTCAGCTCTGTCTACTGCTGATTTCGATATTACAGCTACTTCTCTTGGTGTGAATAAAATTACTACTGTAGCTCAAGGAGCAGGGGATAGGGGAAGGGCAACTATATTTATAAGTGCACCTGGTAATACCTTAGTAGCTGGAGATTATATCAGAATAACAAATGCAGGTAATGCTAATTTACCTGATGGTTTATATTTCGTATCAAGTAGAACTTCTAATGGTTTTACTGTGAACTCAAATCAAGCTCCTGCAGCTTTTCCGGCCACTGGTGCTGGTATTGGCGTTATAGGTGCTAATGCGGTTTGGCAAAAAACAGCTGGTTATACATATGCAACAAGGCAGGCTACTTTACCAAATACGGCGTTGAATGGTGGTGATATTGTATTAAACGTAGCAAATCCAAATCCGGGAGGGAACAGGGTATTAGGTGCTAATGATCCAAATAATGCTAATCCATTTCCTGAAAATTGGGCAGCAGGGGACGTAGTTTACATTTCAGGGTTAGGTGTAGTTGATGATGGAGCAAATGCGACGGTAACAGTTCCAGATGGTTATTACCAAATAACCAATGCTAACGTTGCAGGTGACCCAGCTATACTTAGAGTGACTCCGGCTGCTAATGCTGCTACCGGGGGTGTTAATAATATTCCAGGGAATTTTTCTATTACAAAAATATCCCAACAAGGTGGTATAGGAGCTTTAGATACTTTTGCTTTTGCTACTGGTGGCGGTGTTGGTCCAAATAGTTTTGTAAGGCATTATATGCCAAATCATGGCTATTCTGTTGGTGATGTAATATCATTTGATATACCAGTGCTTGTTGATGGTATTCCACTTGCTGCAAATACTAATTACAAAATTACTGCAACTGGTGCAGGTTATGTAGATTTTCAAGTATTCGATGCAAATGGAGCAGTTGTCCAAGCTACAACCGGTACTTTGACTCGGGCAACTTCCCAGCTTTTATCTGCTTTTGATGTTCAAGTCAATAGCGGTTCACAATTAATGAGATTCTTTGGTCTTGATCCAAATAAAACTCATTTTGACAAGAAATATGATGCAGCTAACGTTGATAAAAACTTAAGTGCAGCGGTTAATGGCAGAAGTGCAAATTTTGCTTCAAAATACACCTATTCTGTTTCACTGAATGTTATAGATAGTCTTGGATCAGATCATCGTTTAATTCTCTATTTTGCAAAATTAGACAAAAACAAATGGGCAGTGGAACTTGTTGCACAAAGCGAAGATGGGGTTTTTGATGTTACTGGTCTAAGGACAACTAATGGACTTATAAGACAAGGTATACTTAAGTTTGATACTGATGGTAAATTAGCTGGGGTGCCTGAAGGTTTTGAAGGACCAATTTCAATACAGTTTGATAATGGTAGTGCTCCATCTAATGTTACTATTGATTGGGAGAATACTTTAAGTGAAATTAAGTCTGGTACTGTGAGCCAAACTAAAAACCCAAATAACGTTGAAATCATTCAAAATGATGGGCAAGTAGCAGGTAATTTAACCAGACTTGAAGTTGCTGCTAATGGTGATGTTATTGGTACTTTTGATAGTGGTGAGCAAAGAGCGCTTTACCGCGTGCCAGTTGCTATGGTTGCAAATATTAACGGTATGGTTGCAGGTAGCAATGATACGTTTGATGTGAGCAGAGATTCAGGCGATGTGGTGATCAAAGGTGCAGGTGTTGGCGGTGCTGCAAAAACTCTTGGCGGGGTACTAGAAGCTTCTAACGTTGATACAACCACTGAGCTACTGACTGTTCAGGATTTATCCAACACTATCAGAGCAAATGCAAGGGTGGCTGCTGTTGATAATGAGAACTTTAAGACTATCCTTTCAGAACTACAATAATAATAAAGCCACCCCGGGCTTGACTCGGGGTCTTTTTAACTAGTCATTCTGAACACCACAGTAGTCCCCTGAACTTGATTTAGGATCCACCTTATAAACAGTCGCAAACTCAAGGCCTTTTGGATCCCGGATCTAGTCCGGGATCCATAAATAAGTAATAGACCCTGGGTCAAGCCCAGGATGACTATAAAGTGCGCCCATGAATAAACTAATAATCAAATCGCCAATTTACTCCAAATGACGTTGCTCCTTCTTGTTTGGTAGTATTCTCAAGGGATATTTTAGGAGTGAGCTGAACATCGACTCGTAATTTAGTTGAATCAGCTTGACGTCCTCTTTCAATTTCAACGTAAACTTTTTCTGTAAGATATTTTCCAATTCCTATGGCGCTATTTTCTGGGTTGTCGTTATCAGTTTTTAGGCTTATATCATCAACTCTTAGCATCTTACGCCCCAATCCTAGTGGATCAATCCCTCGCCCTTGACCAGATAATCTTCTTGCTCCATCAGCTAGTTGCAGAGCCTGAAATGGAGATATATCCTCAGGATGTTCTCCAAATAGTAAAAATGATAATGCTCTTTCTTGGCTCATAGTTGGTGTTGATTCAATTGAAATTTGTGGACTAAAAATTGAGCCAGATAAAATCACTCTTATTTCATTTCCTGAATTTACATATACACCAATAATATTTAAAAATGGCGATGGTGAAATTGGACCATCAAATAATAATTCACCCTTTTTTATGGTGAGTAATTTACCAAATTCTTGATATCTACCACGCACCGAGTTTAGTGTACCATGAAAAGAAGGAGCACTAATATCCCCTGAGACTTTTAATTTTCCTTCTAATCTTGAATCCACACCATGGCCACGAATGAATAGTTTATCAGCGGTAGAGAAATCAACATGAAGACCGATAGGATAAGAGGTTTTTATATTCTTAGGCTTTTCAGGGTCATATATATTTAATTCTTGAATGTCATCGCTAAATTGATCTGGGATTTTTATCTCTGCTGGCCCAAAAACGAGGGCACCTTCTGTTTTGGCAGAATTTATATCGCCGGTAAATAATAGTTTACCTTTAACTTGGCCAAAGATATACGGCGTATTAATAGGATTGAATTTATTAGTATTAAGATCAAAATTATAAGGAAATTTATCTGATAATACTACTTTGCCCTTGGATGATATTATATTCCCAAATGCATCCTTGGCTGACAATTCAGACAGCATAATACTATCTTTTATGGTTGCTTTGGCAGCAATATTGTTAATTTGAAAACCAAATTGTTTTATTTCATATCGATCACCAGTAAATTTCGCATTACCATTCCAAATCAGATCATCAAGAGTTCCAGATAGCTTTAAATCACAAGCTAGTACAGCGTTTTTCATCGTTATTGCTGAAGAGTTGAATATATTGTCAAGAGCTAGATTATTTATGGAAATATTTCCACCGATGCTTTGATGGTTATATTCTCCGCTAACAGTAATTGTACCTTGATTAATTTTAATATTTCTTAGATCTATAGTGATTTTAGGTTCTAAAGAAATATAATTTTTACCACTACTTTGTAGTTTGGCGTCAGCAATCACCCCCCGAATGCTATCTATAACGATAGCTATACCATCGGCTAACTTAACCTCACCTTTACTTTCTATTTTAGCAACTACTGGCTCTAGTATAGTTAAAGACAATTCATAGGGTATTATAGCATTTGAAGCATCATGCACTAAGTCCATTGTTATAGACAATATTTCTTTCTTTAAATTCTTAATTTTTGCAATTACTTGAGCTTTCTGTTTTAACTTCTCATCCAATGAAAATTTAGTCTGTAAGATGCAATCCCCGTGATTGAAATAAGGTATGTAGTGTGAAATAAAATCCATATTTTTATCTACCGTATCAACTACTCCTTGGATTGTGTATTTTTCTAAATCAACAACGATATCTGCGTTATTTTCAAGCGTACCAAGATTTGCCTTTAATTTAGATATATGGAGTTTTTGATCGTTATACTTTACTTCCGAAGTTGTTTTTATCTCCTTATACTTTGCTTCTAAACTACCTGATATAATCTTATCTCTTATGCTGGTAGACAATTTATAATCTAGCGGCTCATCATTTATTTTGGTTTGACCTTTGGTACTAAAATCTGGTGCAGAATTTTTTCCTAGAACATCAAATGTTCCTTCGATTGCACCAATACTTAGCTTAGCGTTGTTTTCTGTTAAACTATTCTGGGGTATATTTATTTTATATAACCCTTGACCAATTAATTTGTCATTTATTAGGTCAGCAGTTAAATTACCAGAAATGTTAATCTCATCTTGTTCATAAACTGCTGATTTAACTTCTAGTAACTGCTTTATAGTGCTGTAAGAACCAATTATTTCTAACTTTTCATCTACTGCGTATCTAGCAGCTTGCAGAGCAAAATCAAATTGCTTACCAGTACCTAAATATTCAAAATGACCATTAACAGTGAGATCGGGTAAAACACTTGTATTGCCGTTCATTACTCTCAATTTAGCAATATTAGCTTGTCTAATTACAATGTTGGGGTTAAAAAATGAGTCATTATTATTTTTGCTTTCAGTCAATGTGAAATTTCTACTTACTCTTATTTCATCAGATGAGATTGACCAAAAATACAACTCCCAGAATGGAAAAATTGTTGGTACTAAACTCAAGTGTAAATTTTTTAGCTCACACACGTTTCCTTTCTGGTCAACAATATCTACATATTCTATATCTAAAACCAGCGGTAAGGATAAATTAACTTTCCCTAGTTTTATATTAGAAGTAGTCTCCAGCTTAAAAAACTCTTCTATTTTCTGCCTAACATATAAATCAGCACTTTCAGTAGTTAGCCACACGATAAAAGCGATTAGTGAAAATTTCACTAATAGAGAAACTATAATTAATATTTTCAAATATAACTTCATATTCAATTTATACTAGAATGATTGACCGATTCCAAAATATATCTGATAGGATTTATCAATAAATTTGCGTCTTTTCAAAGGAAAGCCAACATCGAATCTCAATGGTCCAAACGTTGTCATATACCTAAACCCAAGTCCAACACCTTGAAGTAATTTACCATTAAATTGTGGTAACTTTGCTAAATATGCGTAACCAGTGTCCCAAAATGTAACAATTCCTATTGTATCAGTTGCTTTAAGACGTAATTCTACTGAAGTTTCTAAAAACGACCTACCACCAATTGGTCTTTTATTAGGATCAATATCACTAGCTAGCTGGTAGCCATAGCCTCTTAGGGAATTATTGCCACCGACATAAAACCTTTCTGTACGTGGAATTTGCCTAGAATTGGATCCTATAATGGTTCCCATTGCGGCTTTTACTGCTATTGTTGGGCTAAATTTAGCTTTCGTATGGAAATATGTTGATCCAGAAATCTCACTCTTTACAAAAGGTCTTGAAGCAGAATCTAGGAAAAAGAATGGCTCTAAATTAAGTTCTATTAATTTACCTCTTTTTGGATTGAGTACGTTATTCCTAGTATCATGAATTACATAAAGTGGTACAGATCCAAGAGAGTAATTGTCCTTACTAGTTGAGGAATCGAGATTAAAACTAGTCACCCTTGCTTGTAGAAAGCTTCCACCAAGCCCTGCAGTCCATTTGGGAGTTAATTGTCTTTCTAAGGTGGCAGAGATCTTTGCTTGGTTAGTCAAAAATGCTTTTGTCTTACGATTTTCATATTTACTAGCAACTATAAGCTTTTGATTATCTTGTTTGAAAAATGGCTTGGTATAACTAAGATCTATAATTTGTTCTTTTTGATTACCAAATAGGCCAGTTTTTACCTGCTCACCAGAACCAAAAAAGTTTCTGTGCTCCCAGCCAAAATTTGCCCCAAGCCCTAGGTCAGTATCATATGCAACACCAGCTTTGACACTCCTTGGTTTTCTCTCAGTGATATTAAAACCAATTGGTACCATCCCATTAGCTTTTACATATTCTGGAATTATTGGTGCTGTAGATGAGAAATGTCCACTTTGTTGAAGTAAAGTCCTAGAATTATCTATATAGGTTTTTTTGATACATTGTCCATCTTTGAGTGCTACCAATTTTCTTGCATAATCTTCTTTTATCGTTTTAAGGCCAACAAATTCTACTTTCTCTAGATGAGTGTTTGGACCAGAATTAATGATATATTTAATACTCACTTTGTGCGTTTCATTATCAAGTTTTGCTTCATGGGTCACAGAAAAATTAAGTAGACAATTCTCTTCTTCGATACTCTTAATAATTTTCTTTTCAGCGTTTACAACATTTTCTGCAATGGCGTAGTATCCTGGCAAAATACCAATTCTGCTTACATCAATGTAGTTAATATTACGATTGCTATTTAGAGAAAATGTAATTTGAATATCGGATATTTCATATCTAGGTCCTGGATCAATGTTGAAAATTATAGCATTGCTATTTTCATTCAAACGGGCGGCTTCAATATTATTTTGATAGTAGCCAATGGATCTAAGAAGTTTTGCAAAATTATTTTTACCTTCGCTTTGCCAATATGAAATTTGACTGTCGTTTCCGTATTCCTTAGCTTGTTCTTGCAAATTTCTAGCAAGTTTATCTAGTTGTTTTTTTAAAGAAGCTGATTTGACTTTTGCAATTAAGATAACACCTTTTTTTTCTGCTGCGTATGAACTGCCAAGGTGAGATAGTAAAAAAATAGAAAAAAAGAAAATCAGTCTTAGTAACAAATCGATCTACCTTAAATAACTTTTAGCTTAGAATATATAAATTATCAAAGCAAAGAAATAATCTCTATGGATTAGGCGCTGGTGCTTAAAAAGCGCTACATTCATGTGGCATTCTAGTATAAAAAATGCCTAATTTGTGGACTCCAAAGCGAGTTTGTGGCGTAGAATAGGGTTATGCTACCGGCAGTTTCCTGAATCCTTTCCTTAGTTACCCTGAACTTGATTCAGGATTCCATCTCAAAACAACCACATGGAATAATGCTTTGAGTCTAAGGTATACCACTTATCTTTTCTATTTATGTATCCCAAATCGATGTATTACAGAGCTTTTTTAGTGGCTACATAAAAGCCCAGCCAAAAAAAATAATTACTCCTAAAAAAACTTAGTTTGTATAAGAAAAGCTATGACAGAAAGTGCTGTACAAGTCCAAAATACAGGCTTTGCATAGTTAATGTTAAACCAAAAAGACAATAGGTGATGAATGGCAAGGGCAATAAGCGGTGGGTAGGCTATTTGTAAAATGAATACTAAATAATAGCTTATGTAGCTAAAACCCATTAAAGATAAAACATAGGTAACTGCTAAAGTTCCTACGATTGAAGCTGCAGTGGGAAGCTTTAAATGCGCTATATGATCTACTAAATCAATTTTCAGAAAGTCTACGAATAACAAAGTTAATATAGTTGCTGTTGCAAGGCATGATACCGCTAAAGTTACACCAACAATTATAAGTGCATAATGACCTAGGGTATGTTTTGCAATAGCAGCAAGTAGCGCTTCAGGACTTGTTTCAACAAGATGAGGTGCGTAATGAGCACCAAGAGAAACAAAACCAAAATAAACTAAACCAAGGATCGCTGCACCAATTAATGAGGCATAGATACTTGATTTTATTACTTGATGTGAGTCATTATGACCAATTTTGTTTTTTAAGTATTCCACTATTGTGGCAGAGAAAAAGAAAGCGGCTATTAAATCCATGGTTTGATAACCAAGCATAAACCCTTCCTTAAAAGAATCAAAATTTGTAACTTTAGCTATGCTTACAGCTTCAGCGTAATATAGACCAAATATTATCAGTAGTAGTAGGCCTCCGAGTTTAAATGGTGTCAAAACCAGCCCAATTATATCAACTACTCTATTTGGTCTCCATATTAAAAAACCAATTATCATGCAGAATACTAAGCTAAACAGTGGTAAAGACAAGCTAGGGAATATCAATTTAAGCCCGCCATATGCTACTGTTATACATCGAGGAATAACGCCAAATGGCCCCATAAGAGCTAACATGATAAAAGTTAACATAAAGCCAGGCCATTTACCAAGAGAGCTAAAAAAACGCTCTCTTTGTCCTTCAAAAGCAATCATTGAAATAAGACCAATAAAAGGCACAATTACAGCAGTAATAAATACACCAGCAATAGCATAGGTATAATTAGATAATGCCGTTGTTCCAAGCAAAAGAGGAAATACTAAATTGCCTGAACCAAAAAACATGGAAAACATTGCAAACCCTGCAGTGAGTATTGTTTTGTACATTTTAAGTAAATATTTAAATTAATATCGTCCATTAATATTATCGATCAAAACTAGATAAAACATTTAAAATATTAAGGTAATGATCTTTAGCAATCGACATCGTCAGTAATTCTAGTGTTATAATATATAAAATCAAGGAGTTATTAACAAGTTTAGTGTAAATATACACAATTACTCTTTAACACAAGTAATAAAAAGTTAAGACTTGGTTGATTATTTAACAACGATACAATTTTGTTTACGTGAAATTAACTTGTCACAAACAAGTTTTGCGTGATTTAAAGTGGGGTAATAACCAGCCATAATAAGATGGAAGATTCTATCTTTTTTACCTTCAATCTTTTTTGTTAAAAACTTAGCTCCGGCCAATATTTTACCATGACGCTTTTGTATCTCAAGCCAGGTTTTGTTTGCATCTGATAATGAAAGAGAGGTTGCCAACTGGACTTTATAGCCTTGTTCCAATGATGACTCTAAAGTCTTACTATGTTTATATCTACTTTGGTCTGATTTGATGATATTTAGATTTGAGGTGGCTATTTTTATCTTGTCATAATTTTGTGTATCATTTGGCCTACTATCGCTACTACTAGTATCGGCATTTTTAATATCATTTGGCATTATTGAACCTTCTATGTTTTCGTCAGAAGATTTTCTATTTAGAGAAGCATGTTTACTTTCTTCTTCTAATACTGACATTGGGTCTTCATCCTCAATTTTGGCTAAAATTTGATCTATGGAATCCATGTCCACTACTTGCACAGTATTTGAAGTTTCTGTAACTTGCGTCCTATCAATTTCAATTGGCTGTTCTGGTTCAGGTAAAATATTGATTGCCCTATTTTTTTCAGCATTACTTTTTAGCTTTTCATAAACTAAACTATCAGAGTTAGGTATTACTATTCCTCCAGGGTCATCTGGTCTTTTTTTTATTACTTCATCATCTGGAGCAAGGGTAGGTATATCGCTTACAGTTCGAAGCTTTAACGCTACAATTATGATAGCAGTTAAAAACAAAATAAAAATAACTGTAGTAATTTTTTGTGTACGCATAACAAAGATTACATTTTGTCCATAGCTGTCACCCCGATCAAGCTAAACCCTTGAGCTATAACCTTTCTAATGCTTTCAGCAAGAGCAAGGCGTGATGCAGTAAGTTCAATATTATCTTCAATGTTAAATCGATATTGATTATCTTCTTTACCAAGATTCCAAAGGGAGTGAAGGCTTGAAGCTACATCAAGTAGATAATATGCTATTCTATGGGGTTCAAAAGCTTTCGCTGCTGAAGCTAGCTGCTTAGGCCATGATGCAAGCATTTTGATTAACTGTATTTCTTCTTCAGTATTTAATAATGATAAATCAAATTCCTTATTGGTAAATTTATTATAAGCTTCTGGAACTGTTTCAAAAGCATTAGAGATTATTGATCTAGTTCTTACGTATGCATACTGCACATAAAATACAGGGTTATCTTTAGATTGCTCTCTTACTTTATCAAAATCAAAATCTAAACTAATGTCATTTTTGCGTGTAAGCATAATAAATCTAACGATATCTTTGCCTACTTCATTTACAACGTCTCTAACGGTCATGAAATTTCCACTTCTTTTTGACATTTTTAGTTGTTGCCCATTTTTGACAAAATTGACTAATTGGCAAATTCTAACATCGCCTTTAACATTCCCATCACTCAGAGCATTTATGACTCCTTTGATTCTTTTAACATAGCCGCTGTGGTCAGCTCCTAGAACATAAATTAAAGTGTCATATTGTCTGTTTATTTTATCAAGAGCATATGCAAAATCTGCAGCTAAATACGACCAAGTGCCATCAGATTTTTGAATAGGACGATCCTGATCATCGCCAAAGTCAGTTGATTTAAACAATAACTGCTCTTTTTCTTGCCAATTTTCATCAATTTTTCCTTTGGGAGGTGGAAGAGCTCCTTTATAAATTAATTTTTTATCAGTCAGGACCTTAATTGCGTGTTTGATTTTTCCGCCTTCATGAAGAGATTCTTCTGAGAAAAATACCTCATGAACTACTCCAAGGTCAGCAAGATCAGCTTTAATTAGTTTTAATATTTCCTCAAGGACGATTTTCTTAATTAGTGGTTTAATTTGCTTAGTGTCCATCGATAATAGTGTATCCTTAAATTGGTCGACAAGTTTTTGTCCAATTGGTTTTAAGTACTCGCCAGGATATAGCCCAGCTGGTATTTCAATTGATAAGCCATCAATCGCTTCCTTGTATCTTAAATAAGCACTTTCCAAGAGTGTGTCCACTTGAGAGCCAGCATCATTGATGTAGTATTCTTTGGTTACTTTATATCCGCATGAACTTAATATGTTTGCTAGTGTGTCTCCATACACAGCACCACGTGCGTGACCAATATGCATCGGGCCAGTAGGATTAGCAGATACGTATTCAATATTAATTTTTTCTCCATTTCCAATATCTACTTTCCAAAACTCTTCATCGTCATTAAGAATACTTTTGATACAATCGTGCCATTTTTCTGATTTAATTGTAAAGTTAATGAACCCAGGTCCAGCTACTTCAACGTGTGCAACGTAAGGTATTGTTAGTAATTCTTCTTTTAACTTGAGGGATAGTTCACGAGGGTTTGCACCAGTTTTAGCAGCCGCAATCATTGCTATATTTGTTGAAACATCGCCGTTTAACGGATCTTTTGGAATTTCAAGACTCGCTTGACTCCATACTGATTGATCGGTGATAATTTTTGAACCACGACTAACAATTTGGGCCCATAATTCATTGAATACATTCATAAATCTATATTTGCAAAATTCATATTGTAGAAAGCTTGGTATTGCTTAATGGCAAAGCGATCTGTCATACCAGCGATATAATCTGCAATTGTTGACATTCTGGCTTGTTCATTAAGCTCTTTGATCATGTTTCTCCAGCTAAAAGGTAATAGTTCTATATTTTGGGAATATAACTTGAATAAATCCCGAATTACAACTTTACTTTGTAATGTAACTGAAGTGACTCGGTGATGCTTATACACTCTTTTCATCAAAAAGTCTTTTATTAATTTGATCTCTTTTGTGGTTTCTGGAGTGAAGTCTACGAGCTGATGACCAAGCATTCTGACATCCTGCTCTGATTTTATTTTATATTTTTGAATATTTTCTCTAGTTTGCTTTAGTAAGCTTTCTATTAAGTGATGAGTTAATTTTCTACATACTTCGTAGATCAGTCTGCTATCATTGATATTAGGATAAGTTTTTCTGACTTCATATATATATTGGTCAACAAATTTAATTTCCTCTAGATCAGAATATTGCACTATTTCTGCTTTAATACTATCCTCAAGGTCGTGACAAATATAGGCAATGTCGTCAGATACCGAAGCTACTTGCGATTCTGCAGAAGAGTGTTTTTCTAAATCCAATTTATGTTGATTGTCGTATTCATAGATGAATGCATAAGCATCTGTTTTAACAATTGGACCATTGTGTTTTACAATGCCCTCGAGAACTTCCCAAGTTAGATTTAGCCCGTCATAGGCAGCATATTTTTGCTCAAGATAGGTCAGTATTTTGAAAGAGTGAGCATTATGTGAGAATCCACCATAATCTTGCATACATTGGTTTAATGCCTCTTCACCCGCATGCCCAAAGGGAGTATGACCAAGATCATGAGCTAATGCTACTCCTTCTGCGAGATCTTCACACAATCCTAAAGCCTTACATAATGAGCGTGCAATAGTTGATACTTCAACAGAGTGGGTCATTCTGTTTCTATAATGATCACCTTCGTGATTCACAAAGACTTGAGTTTTATATTGTAATCTCTTAAATGCATTTGCATGAATTATTCTATCCCGATCTCTTTCGAATTCGTTTCTGTAAGGAGTCGGCTTTTCTGGATAAAGTCTTCCACGAGAATTTTCAGGGAGACATGCATAGCTCATCATGGTTAAAACTCTTGAAAAAAATGATATAGACAAATATATTGTGATAAAGAAATCTTTTCAAACCATTTTTGGTTTAGTAGTTTAAGTTTAGTGATATAATTTTATGCAAATCAACATAGCTGATAGTGCAACTTCGCGCGTGCTAGAGTTAATCCAGCAATCTAAAGGTTCCAAGATAATTGGTCTTAGAGTATCTGTATTTGGAGGTGGTTGCTCGGGTTTTATGTATAACTACAAACTAGAATCTAATCAAAATGATGATGATTTAGTTATAAATAGTAACGGAGTAAAATTTTTTATTGATTCAACGTCTCAACCATTTTTAGAAGGGTCTACGCTAGAGTTTATACAAGAACTAGGCGCTAGTTACTTTAAAGTCAGTAATCCTAATGCTACTGGCAAGTGTGGTTGTGGTAGTTCATTTTCTATTTAACAGGAAAGCTATATAGTTCTAGTAATGTTATGATTAGAATTCTTGTTTAATCTTGTTACACCTTGATTTACTAGTATAGTTTTTTCGTTGTTAATTTTTTCTTGTATATATTCGGTAAGCTCTCTTGGATCAGAGAATTTAGATAACTGTTCTTTGGAAATATATTCAATTATTTTCACTTTTACAGTACCAGGTCTACTAAACCAGAAACCTTTAGGCCAAACAAGACCTGCATTATGAGCAAATAATAAAATTGGCGTGGAAGTGTCTAGTGCAAGCTTAGCAGCGCTAGGCTTAAATTTTACGCTTGAAGTTGCTTTAACTCTTGTTGATTCAGGAAACATAACTATCGAAATACCATTAGCAATTTTCTTGCTACCTTCTTCAAGGATTTGAGATACTGAATTAGTTTTTGTTCTGTCAACCGCGATGGGTTCAACGGTTTTTAAAGATGGTCCAAAAACTGGAATATCATATAGCTCTTTTTTAATAACCCAAGTATGCATGGGGATAATAAGCTGGACAAAGAAGTTTTCCCAGAATGATTGATGATTGGAAAGAGCCAATATAGGCTTCCCATTAGTCGGTATTTTCTCTATGCCTTCAACGTTATATTTTATTGAGCAAATAATCCACATTAAGTGAATAAAAATATATGAAAAAAATACAGCCAGTCTATAACGTAATTTAAAAGATGAAGGGATGAATTGAAGTGGAAGCCAAAACAGTATAAAAAAGGATACCATTACCAAACTAATTAAGGTATAAAATAGAAGGATTCTTAATTTCCAAATCATTGCGCTAGTACAACATATTTTTTTCAATCAAGATTGGCTGTATAGCACTTTTTTTTTAATAAAACTATAAACTTGTATAAAAAAACATAATTATGACAAAAATTGCAGTTTCAGGAATACAATCAAGTGGCAATTTACACATAGGTAATTATTTAGGTTCAATCAAAAATTGGCTAAAGATGCAAGATACTTACGGCTGTTTTTTCTTTCTAGCTGATTTGCACTCTATTACTGTTGATCAAGATCCAATATCTTTAAAGAATAATATTATAAATTCAGCAGCAATATATCTAGCAAGTGGTTTAGATCCCAACAAATCTACTTTATTTTTGCAATCATCAGTAAAAGAGCATACAGAACTTGCATGGATTTTGAATTGTATCACTCCAATAGGCTGGCTAAAAAGAATGACTCAATTTAAAGATAAAGCTGGTGGTAATCAAGATAACGCAAATACTGGGTTATTTACATACCCAGTGCTGATGGCTGCTGATATTCTTCTGTACAATGCAGATGTGGTGCCAGTGGGCGATGATCAAAAACAGCATCTGGAGTTAACTAGAGATATTGCAGGGGCGGTAAATAGAAAATTTAATCATGAGCTGTTAAAGATACCTGAGCCACTGATACAAGGAGTTGCCACAAGAGTAATGAGCCTAAGGGATGGAAAAAAGAAAATGAGTAAATCAGATTCTAGTGATGCGTCTAGGATAAATCTTCTAGATGATGCCGATACTATTGTTAAAAAGATAAAAAAATCTAAAACAGATAGCCAAGAGAAAATAACTTATGATGTGATAGAGCGCCCTGAAGTATCCAATTTAATCAATATATACTCAGCTTTTACGAGTGAAAGTATAAATGATGTGATAGCAAAATATGATAGTAAGGGATTTGCAGTCTTTAAAAATAATCTAGCCGAAGTAATTGTAGCATATATTGAACCAATCACTAAGGAGTATTCAAAGATTATCCAGGATAAACAATACGTACTAGGTGTACTAAATACTGGAAAAGAAAAAGCAAGCATAGTTGCCGCTAGTACTCTAAGAAAAGTTTACGATAATTTTGGTTTGATATGAAGAGAGAAAAAGAAAATCAATTTAGGCGCTAGTTACAAAATATACTTGCTAGGGAATATGATCTGATATATATTACCCTCCGCAAGCAAAGACGCAAATAGCTTTGATTTGTAAACTCTTAATGGGGGTGTAGCTCAGATGGTTAGAGTATCTGCCTGTCACGCAGAGGGTCGCGGGTTCGAGTCCCGTCACTCCCGCCATAATTTTCTAGAAGTTGATACTTAACTTGAGCGTAGCCCGTAGCCAAGGATTAGTTATTCTGAGCTCCTTGCCTAGTTCTACTTAAGCCTTACCCGGTTATTTATGGATATCAAATTTGGGTTATTATTAGCATAAATCTTGTACCAAGAGGGAAGTGGTATTTGCGCTACCACTGTCCTAAGTGAGTTTAAATAATTTGTTTAATACTTTGTCAACAGTTTAATACTATACTAATATTCACTATATTGATGAATTAGGCTAAAAGTTATGATAAATAGACTTTATAAAACTACCTTACATTGCAACCAACTAGATATATTAAAGGCTCTGAGGTATGTTTGTTTTAGAATTGTTTTTGTTTTAATAGGTAGTGTTGTTTGTATTAAGATTGCTGTAGCATCACCTAATCCAGTCATAGTCCAAGGTATAGGTGAATATTATCACTATGAAAAATTAAGAAAAAGTGCACAACTACTATTTGGCAGGCAATCAGTTTTCGGTAAGTTATTAGATGCAATTGATAGTGAAAAAGTTAAAGCAAGTGATGTAGTTGTTTTTTTCGATTTTGATAGCACAATTGTTATAAACAAAGACGAAATGAAGCATAAAGCAGAATATCATGGGAATCCACGAGGGTATGAAAACGAAAAAACAATGCCAAAAGATTTTCATGATATTAAAAATATGCTTTTTGTGCTTAAGATTCTTAACGAAAGACACATACCATGGGCTGTCTTAACTGCTCGTCCAGATGAAAAATATAAAGGTATTGAGAAAATTAAAAAAGAATTTATACAAGCTGGAGTACCTAGTGACGAATTATCTAGTTTTTTATCTCCTACTTTCCAGAGCTATCAAATTAATATGAATGATGAGTTAATTAGAAAATTCGAGCAATATAAATCCAACCCTAAAAGCCGTGATGAATTATGGAAACAAGGAGAGATATTAGGTTTCAAGCTTAATGAAAATAGGCATCCTGCGCAAGAGGGAAACATTATATTGATGGCTCATATGCCAAAATCCTGGGGAATATATTACTTTTTAGAGCAAAAGCAGCTAAGTGGTAATCTGCCTAAATTTGTATTGTTCATAGATGACTCTAAGCTACATATGATAAAAATGAAGGAAAGCGTGAGCGAGAAAACTGCTACAGAAAAATCCACTGGTTTATTTCTAGACTTAGCTCCTTTAAATAATTTTACGGGAGTAATTCAATTTATTTTAATGCACTACGCTCGTCAAAGTGATCATGTTTTAGAAAAAGATTTCTTTACCTCAGATCAAGATCTTTTTGCAATTCTTAAAAGGGATAATAGTTTGTAGAGTAAAGCAAATGGTTGTTTTGTATCATTTTAAGAATTCGTCCGAAATGCCACTCATTGTTATCCCAAACTTGATTTGGGATCTATTACTTAAGTGATAGATGCTGAATCAAGTTCAGCATGAACTAAGTAGCCAGTAATGGACAATAATGACCGCGCGTTAGAGCAATTTAGTGTACTATTATTTTAAATTTCAATCAATTATACGGTGTAATTTCTTACTTTTTTAAAATATCTAGTCCAACCTAAATTGCTACAGCATTTTTAGTAATCTTTAATCAAGGTTTCTTACTTCTTTAAACTTGATTGTGTTATCGTTTCTTCTAATTAGCAAATTGAATATTTTTTTAGCAATACTACTTTTTATAACAGTGAAATCTCTCTTGTATTCCTTACCAGTAAAGGCGCAATAGCTATTAATTAGCGATGGTATTACTTCATTGTAATAAACTTTATACAAATCATGCATTAGTGTTTTTGTAGTAAGGTGTCCCCATTTCATCACTTGTTGCGGTACTCTAGCCAAAGCTTCAGCGCAATTTACAGCTTCTTCTGCATCAGGATCATCTCGCTTGTATACATCTGCCATTGGTGATAAGTTAGCCAGCATATCTTCAATTGCTGCAGCAATCATTAATCCAGTATATTTTTCACGATTATAGAATTGTCTGACAAAATGCAAATTATGATTCGTTGCAAAGTTGACTAATTTATAACTATAGTATTTTGCTAAAAGTTTGAGCCAAGACACACGTAATCCTGAGATTTTTTGTACATCATAGAATTTAAGCTGTTTTTCTATATTGATTAATTTATCCATACCAGCCTTAGTTAGCAGTGTCATCAACTCATGGCATTTTTTTATATCATGTTTCCTAGCGTGACTCACATGAGGAGTTGGCTTGGTACATGAAAAATTAGATGAGTGACGAGTGACTTGCCGTCCCATAGCGTCTCTTTTAATATCGGCAAAATGGCCTATTTCTTGTGCTGCGATAATCTGCATTCTAGCAAGTGCAGCCCAGCCATCGCCGTACATTGGGTGTGAATCGCTATTTTGTCCAAAAGGATCACCGCCGCATGAAACGTAAATACATACATTTAGGCCATCAGTGCTTTGCATTCCACTATTTGATCCAGATCTTTTCCAAGAAGAGATATCCATTACATCGCCAATATTGTGAGAATAAGTGATGAACACTTCTACTTTATCCAGCAATAGCCATCTTATTACTATTGGATGAGCTGATTGAACAAATATTCTTGTTAATCTGGCTTTAAGCTCGTCACTAACCAGCAGCAGCTTCTTCACCTTCTTATTTAAATCTTCTATGATAAAGTTTAACTTATTATCATCTAATGGTTTTCTATAATTTCTATAGAGTTTTTTAATATTGCTCTTAGTAGCTTCTATTTTGTCTGGCTGTAATTCATCGTTGCTTAATATGACATTGATACCAGTTGTTTTGTCTGTGTATCTAGCAAAATTAGAGTAATAGTTCGTGTCTATTCTAAGCCTTCCAGAATTAATCAATTCTTGTGCTAGTTGTTCATATTCTAATTGAATATTTTCTCTTTCAATTATTGGTGCTGCATTAAGAATGTGATAGACTGATTTCAAAATTTCCTCTTAATTCCTTAAGACAGTTAATTTAGTTATATTAACTATAGTCATTATATTATGGCAATTGTTTTTGTATAATGATATACGTTCTTAAAAAAATAATTGAGTCATTTATGAACATTAAATTAGTTCTTGCTTCCCAATCACCAGCCAGGCTTATGCTATTAAAACAGATGGGAATAATACCTGATCAGGTGATGGTATCAGATATTGATGAAACCGAAAAAAAAGGAGAAAAACCAGATAAGCTTGCTCTAAGACTAGCCCAAGAAAAAGCACTAGCAATTGCCAATCAAATAAATGATGCAATAATAATTGGTGCTGATACTGTTCCAGTTTGTCAGGGAAAAATAATGCGCAAAGCATCATCAGTTGATGATATTATGGCTAGTCTAGAAATTCTATCAGGAAGAAGGCATAGAGTATTCACTGGGGTGTGCGTAATTAAGAAAATAGAGAATGATTTTATTACCAGAACAAGCTTAGTAAAAACTATAATTAAATTTAGACACATATCAAAGCAGGAAATAGAACATTATGCTCATCTTGAGGAGGGAATAGGTAAAGCTGGTGGGTATACTTTACACGGCTATGCGGAGTCTTTTGTATCATATATTTCAGGTTCGTTTTCAAATGTAATTGGTTTACCACTGAGCCAAACGCAGAAATTATTAGCCGCTTGTTCGTTAAAGATGTATTAGTTGGTAGCAAATTAGTACTAATGATATTGAATCCTGTGCTCTCCTAAGTCATCCTGCACTTGATGCAGGATCCATTACTTACTTTATGGGTCCCGGGTCAAGCCAGGGAAGACTAGGTACTGCGTTCTGGGTGACTAGAATGTTGGTATTCTGACTCACCCATAGTCGTTCTGAATTTAATTCAGGATTCACCTTAAAGCAGATCATATATAGCACTACAATTTATCTTGAAAATATCTATTCTAGCTGCTATAAAAGCCTTATCATTTTATGATATATTCTATCTTTAAGCGCCCTTAGCTCAGCTGGATAGAGCAACGGATTTCTAATCCGTAGGTCAGAGGTTCAAATCCTTTAGGGCGCGCCACTTCTAAAAAACGGATTAGCTCTATGAATGAAAATACTGTCAATGTAATATGCATGAAGTGGGGAACTAAGTACACATGCAAGGATGTTAATGTATTGAAATCTATGGTCAAACGGCATTTGACAATTCCTCATAGATTTGTATGTCTTACTGATGATAGAGACGGTATCAGCGAGGAGGTAGAATGTTTTGATTTACCACCAATAGAAGTGCCAAAAGAAAAGGATGTATCGCCATGGAGAAAACTAGGGATGTTTTCAAAGCAAATTGGTAACCTATCTGGTAAAGCTCTATTTCTTGATCTTGATATTGTTATCCTTGAAAATATAGATTGCTTTTTTAATTTCTCAAATAAATTTACTATAATCGAAAATTGGACCCAAAAAGGGCAGGGAATAGGCAACTCATCAGTATACTGCTTTACCATTGGTCAGCATTCTGATGTTCTAGAGCACTATAATAATAACATAAAAGAAGTCACCACTAAGTACAGTAATGAACAAATATATTTATCCATAAAAATTGGTGATATTGTCTACTGGCCAGATAGCTGGTGCAAAAGCTTTAAACGTCATTGTATCCCACCTTATATTATTAGGTATTTTAAATCACCTGTAAGACCAAATGGTGCTAAAATTGTTGTATTTCATGGTAATCCAAAACCTGAAGATGCAATACATGGTGGATTTTATGGTAATATTTTCAAATACATAAAACCATGCAAATGGATTGAAGAATCTTGGTATTAGGATTAATAAATTTATGACGTAGTTTTTGATTTTCTGCTGCCATGAAATAGAATAAGTAGCGATCCGAATAATATTATAACCACCCCAAATAATTGATTTATAGTAACTACTTCATGTAGAAAATTTACACCAATTAGTAAAACAAAAACAGGTTCTAAAACTGATAATATTGAGGCCTTTTCAGCGTCAATATATTCTAAGCTTTTTAGAAATAAGATCATTGGAATTGCTGTGCTTAGAATTCCAAGTATTAGCGTATTTTTTATAGATAATAAATCTAATGGTATAAAAAAATGTTGATCACTAATGTATGAAACTAAAAAGCAATTAATTGCACTTCCACCAGAGACAATTGTTGTTGACACTAAAGGATCAATTGATAATTTCTCTGAAGCTACAATATAGCACGAATAAATAGTAGCGCTAATAACACCTAGAATAATACCAATAATATTAAATTTAAAATTATTTGGATTCGCTACTAGTATTAGTCCAATAAGAATCAATGCTGAAGTTATGTAATACACTTTATCTATTTTTTCTTTAAAAAGTATAGTGTTAATAGTCATTATTATTGCTGGATATATAAAGAAAATTACCATTGCAAGTCCGGTGCCTATTCTAAGGCAGCTAGAGAAAAAAATTATTGCTGAAAAAGAGAATAATATTGAGCCAATTATTGATGGCATTATAAGTTTTTTAGTGAATATTTGTGTTAATATTATTCGTTTTTGTACCAATAATACGATCATAGTAAATAAAAAGGAGATGAAGAATCTCCAAAACAGCATATTTGAAATTGATGCACCTTGATTTAAAATGGTAATGCCAAAATACCCTAGAATGCTGTACGCAAGGCCAGATGTTATAGCGTACAAGCTACCAATATACCTCATTTTGGTACAGATTTTTGGTAAGATGTTATCGCTGAGTCGTTTAGCAAAGTGATACCAACACGAATGTTTTTTACTCCGTATGGATCTTTAGGGTCAAATGGTTCTCTATCTGATATGCCTAAAATTTTCACTACTTGGTTCTTATCAATTAGTTTTTGTGTTAAAAATTTACGAACTTCATTTGCTCTTTCAGATGAAATATGCCAAAAATCAATTCCAGGACTTGTTCCTGGTTTTACGGTAGCAGTATGCCCACTAATTGAAATGTAATTAGGTTGGGTGCTGATCATTTTACCAATGACAGTGATGATTTTTTCCATATAAGGTTGTAGCTCAGCGGTATTAGGCTTAAACATTGGTCTATTATCGGTGTCCATTATTTGAATCCTTAGTCCTTCGTTAGTAATATCAACTTGAATATTATCAGCAAAGCTCTGTAAATCAGAATTTTGCATAATACTATTCATGATAGTAATAAAGTGATCTTTTTCAACATCGCTCATATTGGTTGGTTGTCTAGCTGAGTCAACCCTATGGCCTTTCGAAGGTGAGCCATATATCAATGAAGTTGAGGCGGCATTAGGAGCACCAATGCCTTTTTCTATATTGCTATCGGTGCCGCCATCAAAACCAAGTCCAGCTTTGTCACTAATCGATTCAGTTGGAGTAAAGTATTGCGCAACTCCTTGTAAGGTGGCTTTATCAGAAACTGATATTAACCACAGAAGCAAGAAGAACGCCATCATCGCTGTCACAAAGTCAGCATAAGCTACCTTCCAAGCGCCACCATGATGACCACCAGCTTGAATCTTCTTAACTCGTTTAATGATTGGTGCAGGGGCTTTTGCCATCTAAATCAACCCATTATTTTCATTGAATTCTCATTGATATATGTATCAAGTTCTTCAAAGCTAGGTCTCATATCTTGCGGTATATTCTTTCTCATAAATTCTACAACTATTATTGGTGGATTTCCATTAAGATAAGCAATAAATCCTACTCTAGCGCAGTCAATGAATTTGACCTTATAGTCTCCATATTTATGCAGGAAATGACCCATAGGGCTAAACACTCCATAAGCATTTAGCACACCAAAGAACGTACCTACAAGTGCGGCGCCAATAAGTGAGCCAAGAACATCTGGTGGTTCCATAATGCTTCGCATTGTGATAATCACCCCAAGAACAGCTGCAACAATTCCTAGTGCTGGTAAAGAATCTCCCAGGCTTGCAAATACGTCTCCGCCTGCAGCACAATTACCTTTGTATATATCTATTTCCCTCTCCATTAAATCTTCAAATTGATATGAATTATCCATACCCATAGTCATTAATCTTAAGTTATCGGTAATAAAGTTTAGGACAAATGGGTCTTTTTTAATTGCAGGAGCAAGTTTAAATAGTTCACTGTCTGCATTGTTTTCTATATGCGACTCAATCTCCAACATTCCTTTAACTTTCATTAGCTTGAAAGTGTTGAAGCTAAAAAGTAACAGTTCCATGTAATCCTTTTTCACATAAGGTTTTCCATGTACTATCTGTTTAAAACCAATCAGAGCTTTTTTGAGTGAAGATACGGGAAAGCCAATTAAGACTGACCCAATGGCGGCACCGAGGATTATGATGAATTCATTTGGTTGGTAAAGCACCGCTAGATTACCGTGGTGCATAGTATAACCAACAACTACTGAACCAAAAACTACTATTAAACCTAAAAAATAAAACATTTGCTATATTATTGACATTTAAGTGTTGATACGTTGATATTGTAACATTACAGTTAAAACAACTCTAGAATTTAATCTATTTTATTCTGAGTTTTGCAAAAAAATCTCTTAATAGTGTTTCAGATTCATTTTTCATAAGGCCTGAATAAATCTCAGGTCTATATAAACATGACCTAGAATTAAAAAATCTAATGCCGTTCTCTACTGCGCCTTGTTTTTTATCAACAGCAGAATAATAAACTCTTTGTATTTTTGCATTAGAAATTGCGCTAGCACACATCGCGCATGGTTCTAGAGTAATATATATATCACAATTTGATAAATTTTTGTTATTAATTTTTTTGCAAGCCAGGCCAATAGCAATAATTTCAGCATGCAAAGTAGGGTTTTTTTTTGTTTCACAAAGATTGTGTGCTTTAGCCAGTATCTGTCCGCTATTCCTATCTATCATAACACAACCAACTGGTACCTCGCCTTTTTTAAAAGCTATTGTTGCTTGCTTGTATGCAATGTCCATGTAAGACTTAAAAGGTTGGCGCACTATACTGGATCCTGATGAATGATTATTTCTGCTTTTGGAAAATGTTTCGCTAACTCTTCTGCAATGGAATCAGATATAGTATGAGCGTCATAGAGCGAAATAGACCCCCTGAGTTCTAGATGAAATTGAATGAAAGATCTATCCCCTGCTGATCTAGTTCGAAGTTCATGCACTCCCTTTGCTTGTGAAAAAGTACTAATGATTTGTAGAATTTTTTCTCTTTCTTTATCATTAAATTCTTCATCTGAAAGGTTTTTTATTGCTTCGCGCAGTAGTTTATATGATGCAAAAAAAAGGTAAGCAGAAATGGCAATACCAACTAGTGCATCTATGTACCATAATTTGGTGCTAATATATAGCGACGCAACTACTGCCAGATTAGTCAGAAAATCTGTGAAATAATGCAGTTTATCTACAGCAATCATCTTTGATTTTGTAGTGGATATAACATAACTTTGGTATATCACTAAGAGAAAAGTTAAAGCAATACAGATATACATTACATTCATACCTTGAAGGTTGTTTATTGCTTCTTCTCTAAAGTAAATGGCCTTAAGAGATGAGAAAAGAGTAAAGCAACATGACAAAATAAAGAATATTGATTGTGAAAATATAGCTAGATCTTGGAATTTATCATGACCAAATCTATGGTTGTAATCTGGTGGTGCAAGAGAGATTCTAATCGCTATAAGATTGATCACAGATGATGAAATATCAAGTAATGAATCAACTAATGAAGCAAGTACAGACTGAGAATCTGTTGCAAACCAAGTGTAGCTTTTGAGTGTTGTAATTATGATAGAAACAGTCACGGCCGCATAAGATGCAGACTTGATAAGTATCTTATGGTTTATCAGCGTCATAACTAGAATTTAATTGCATTATTGTAACTTGGCATCTATCATCTTATTATTCAATAATTAATTGTCAATTTATTAGATTATCTTTGAGGTAAACAAACATGAAAAAAATAGTTAATTTGTTTTTAGTAACAACTACAATTTTATCCTTAGTTGCTTGTCAAGGTGGTGGTATGAATAAGCAAGGTGGCGGCACGCTAATTGGTGGTCTTGCCGGTGGTTTATTAGGTTCCCAATTTGGTGGAGGAGAGGGGAGGCTTGTTGCAACTGGGGTAGGTGCACTAGCTGGAGCAATGATAGGAGGGCAGATTGGTAAATCTATGGATGAATATGATCGCCAGATGCTACAAAAGAGCTCGTATCAAGCACTAGAATACTCTCCAAGTGGTAGTACGGTTGAGTGGAAGAACCCAGACAGTGGAAACCGTGGTTCTATTACTCCTACGAAGACCTTTAAACACGATGGGCAGTATTGTCGTGAGTATCAGCAAGAAGTTACAATAGGTGGTGAGAAGCAAAAAGCATATGGTAAAGCTTGTCGCCAAAAAGATGGACAATGGAAAATTGTTCAATGATTTGTTGATCTATAAGGGGTTATCAGCCATATTTGAAAGAAGATAAGACGATGACCCTAGTTGCGTGCAGTTCTATATCAAAGAGCTATGGTTCCTTTAAGTTGTTCGATGGGGTAACTTTTAAGCTCAATAAGGGCGAAATTACTACCTTAATTGGCCATAATGGGGTAGGGAAAACTACTCTGGCTCGGATTATTCTTGGATTAGAGAAATACGAACAAGGAAAGATAGAAATAGCCAAAGGAATAACGATAGAGTATGTACCGCAAAAGCTAGACATTCGTTATTCGTTACCTATCACCGTTGATAGTCTTTTAGAAATTCTATCAAAGAAAAAGTTTAGTAATAATGGTGGTAGTTTTTACAATAATCTAGCGACGTTTGTTGATTACGATAAGATAAGGGAAAAAGATATTTCTGACATATCTGGAGGGCAGCTGCAGAAAGTGTTGCTTGTTGGAGCTATGCTTAGTAAGCCGGATTTGTTAATTTTAGATGAACCAACACAATATCTTGATGTCTCTAGTCAGCAAGAGTTCTATAGTATATTAAATATTCTTAAAAATAGTTTTAAAACCACTATTTTTATGATTTCTCATGATTTGTTTACGGTAATGAAAAATTCGGACCAGGTAATCTGTATGAATGGTCATGTGTGCTGTAGTGGGAAGCCAACAGATCTTGAAAATAATTTAGAACTCAAGAATGCATTATCAGAAATTGGTCTGTATATACACCAACATGACCATAAACACTAAATTAATATGTTAACGATAGCAGCAGTTGCAATTTTAGTAAGTCTGATTTACGCCCCACTAGGGTGTTTGGTGCTATGGAAGAGATATGTCTATTTTGGTGAAGGGTTAGCTCATGCAAGCATTTTAGCTATCGCAATAAGCGTGGTTGCTGATCTACCAATGATGTATGCTGCTATAATAAGCTTAATATTTTTTGCACTGCTAGTTTATAAGGTCAATATCTATGAAGATAGTAACGCTGCGGTTGGTTTTACATCGAGTTTTATGGTTGCTTCAGCCCTTGCTATTTCTAGTATTTTTCCAGGCAAATTTAATTTTAGTAGAATGCTGTTTGGAGATATAATATCTGCTAGTAGCAATGATATTCCCGTACTAATATTGATTTTGGTTATTATTGTGCTGTACTTTTTTATCTTTTTTAGATCATTAATTATTACTATCTTGAGTAAGGATATTGCGCATACTAAAGGAATTAGAGTAAGAATACTTGAGCTAATATTTATGTTGATATTATCCTTCTCAATAGTTTCTACTATGAAAATTGTTGGGGCACTACTTATCACAAGTATGATACTGATTCCTGCCATGACAAGTAGGATCGTTTCAAGAACTCCGAAATCCATGATATGGAATTCAATATTGTTTGCATTAATGATGAACAGCCTAGGAATGTATATATCACTTAAATATGATATTCCTTATACCCCGGTAGTCATTGTCATTGGTGGCGTAATTTATTTGATAATGCAAATAATAAAGCAAAAGGTAACAAGCTTTAAATGAGGTTATTTGTTGTAAAAATTGGTAATTGGGTACCTTCTATCTTTTTCAAAATTTTTAGTAGAAATTTTAATTCCCGGAGCTGACTGTCTTCTTTTAAATTCAGCATTTTTAACTAGTGTCAGCACTCTATCCACTGTTTCAACAGGAAATTTTTTATAAAGTTCTGTCTTGTTTTCATTAAGTTCAATATGTCTGGCCAAGATTTGGTCTAATATGTCATAATTTGGTAAAGTATCTGAATCTTTTTGATTTGGTGCTAGTTCTGCAGAAGGAAAACGAGAAATGATTCGCTCAGGAATAATATTATTGTCTAAATTAATCTTCTTTGCTAAATGGTAGATTTCAGTTTTGTATATATCTTTTATAGGATTGAATGCACCATTCATATCGCCATATATTGTTGCATATCCTACAGCATATTCAGATTTATTGCCTGTGGTTAAAAGTAGAGAATGATTTTCATTCGCAAGTGCCATTAGAATAGTTCCTCTAATACGCGATTGTAGATTTTGAAATGTAATGGAGTATTCTTTGCGATGAAGATGTTGTTTTAACCCAGAATCAAACGCATCATAGATGTCATCAATTGGCATATTGACTAGCCTAATTCCTAAGTTAGATGATAATTCGAGTGCGTCATCGATACTTTCTTTTGAAGTATATTTAAAAGGAAGCATATAGGTGATAACGTTTTCTTTTCCCAAAGCTTTTGTAGCAATGTAAGCCACTACCGCAGAATCTATACCACCAGATAGACCTAGTATTACTTTTTTAAATCCATTATTTATGACATATTCTCTTGTGGCAAAAATAATAGCCTCAAGTATCTCCTCTTCAGAATTATCAATTAAATCATACTCTGTATGGCATTTAAATTTCCCGGCTGAGAATTCGACAACATTATGGTCTTGGCAAAAGCTTTTGCCAATTATTTGCACTTTTCCATCATAGCAAAATGATGTTCCGTCAAACACAATACCATCTTGGGACATCGCTTGATTGCAATAGATAATTGGTATGGAAGTTTCGTTAAATCTTTCTTCTACCAAGTTTATTCTATGTTTGATTTTGAATTTATCATAAGGGGAGCCATTAGGAACTAAAAATAATTGTGTTCCTTGATTTTTCAAGGTATGGCAAACTTTTTTATCCCATATGTCTTCACAGATTGGGATTCCAATTTTTAGGCCTTTGATATCAATAACCACAGGTTTTCCTGAGCTAAAATATCTTTTTTCGTCAAAAATCCCATAATTTGGTAGGTTGTGTTTAAAGGTAATGCCTATGATTTTTTTGTTCTCTGCTACAATTGCACCATTGAAAACTTCATCTTCCTTATTTATTACAGTGGGTAATACAAGAACGCAGTTTTTAGTGGAATTAATGAGTTTGTGTGTGTAATCAGTAATATCAGAGATATATTGCTTGTTTAAAAATAAATCTTCCGACATATATCCTGAAATAGCTAATTCTGGAAAAAGACACAAATCACAATTTTGTATCAATGCTTCTTCATAACCTCTTAGGATTTGAAGGTAGTTTTTTTCTAAATTGCCAATTTCAGGTTTAATCTGGCAGACAAATATTTTCATATCAGATTTGTTGAATTAGTCACACAAATCATACAGTTATTTATATTTTGGTCTACAAATTTCTATTTTAGAATTGTTGCATTAATTTTAATAAATTAATCTTTTTGATAAAGGTGAATAAATTAGAGAAATATGATTGAAAATTAAAATAGTCTTTTTCTTAGTTTTGAATTTATTTATAGCAGAAGTCACAGCAGGCGGATTGCTATTTCCTTTGGATTGTCAATTAGGAACAAATTGCTGGTTATCAAGCCTTCCTCGTCATTATTTCAAAGATAAGCAATTAGACTTTAGGTGCGGTCCTATTACTAAGGACAATAATTTGGGCACCGAATTTATTATAAAAGATATGCAACAAATGATGGAAGGCGTAGATGTGATTGCTCCCATATCTGGGCAAGTAATTGCGAAGCAAGATGGTCACGAAGATAACCTTAGTCTTGGAGGTGATAGTTGTGGCAATATGATTACAATAGCAAATGAGCAATTTATTGTAATTTTTTGTCACTTAAAAAATATGTCAGTAAGGCTTAACAAGGGAGAAAAAGTGAATACTGGAGATGTAATTGGTCAGGTTGGAGCTTCAGGTTATGTAGATCACCCAAAGCTCTTTATGAAACTAGAGATGGTAGATGATGATAAAGTGCGCGATCTTGATCCATTTTATGGGCGACAATTAGATTGTGGTCTTCCACCAGAGTCTCTGTGGGAGAATGTAGAATTGATGGATTTTAATGCTAGAACTGGAATAGTTTTTAATTATGGTTTTGCATTCGATAATATCACTGCATATATAATCGCTAATGGGGAACACAAAAAAAATATTCCAGCTAACCCTAAAATATTCGTAGGTTTTGTAGAGATGCTTTCTGTAAATAAAGGAGATGTAGTTAATATCTCTATTACAGATTCTAGTGGTAGTGTCATAGCGAGCAGAAAGCATGAATTTGGTAAATTTCAGACTAGATACTTGTTATATGTCGAAAAGAATCTGAGACAACAAAAAATCAGGGGTAATTTTGAATTAAAAATAAAGTATCAGCATTATGATGGTAAGGAAGAGGAGTTTACTGACAAAATCAAATTGTAATAATTATTACGAATTCTGTGAAGTTTTTATGTGATCGATGATCAATCTGTATTTTAGTTAACCAGCTACTAATTGGATATACTTAATAATTGTAACTTTATTTTAAAATAATACAACCCAAGATTGATTATATACCTAAAAAAAATGCACGTAACATATTGATTTTTTGTGCAAAAATCATTTTTATTAATCTTTTTGCAATTATTCCTTAACATCCAGGTAAATGATTCTATATTAGGTCCTTAATTATCTAATGGGTAATTTGTGGTTTAAGTAGTTGGTATAATGTAGAATTGGTATTTTGTATGAATAGTAAGTACGGGGTAATTAAATTTCAGGCACCATTTGAAAAAATTAGAGAGAATGAGTCATCGCCTGAGGTAAAGCTGTATAAAGCAATTATATTACAAGCGATTATTGATGCTTCTAATGTATCTGAGGTTTTTATTGCAAGAAAGGTTGAAATCGAGGCAAAAAATTGGCTATTTGGTAAATCAAAGGAATTATATGATATATGTAATAGAGCGGGAATGGAATTAGATTATGTGATTAAAATCGCTAAAAGGGCAATTAAAATGAATAGAAGTAATGGTAGTTTAAAATCCATGTTATTTGCATGAATGTTCAATAACCCCCTTGAACTGCTTTTAAAGGGCCATCCTATAAAAATAAAAGAAAAGATGGCCCTGGTCTTGTTATAAGTTTTAAAATTAAAGTTCATCAATAGTTGAATAATCACCAAGTAACTCTGATACATTAACTTGATCTAAGTCATCAACGCGACTAACTATCTCACCCACGTGGCTTTTTATCAAGCATTCATCACTTAAAACGCCAAGCCCTTTGAAATATTTGCTAACAATTAACAGCTGCGTGATTGAAGGAGAATAATGACCGCTACCATTATCGATCTCAGTTATTTTTCCTTCTTGGTTTATTTTTATATATCCTCCTGAGGCAATTGCTCTACCATATCCATACAAGTTGCCACCAATCTTACCTTTTAAAAAATAACTATGATGTACTGCGCCGTGCTCTGAAGATTGGCCATGGGTATATAACATCCCATTTTTATCTACAACATATAAAAATCGTCCTACATCACCTGTATAGGCAATTTGTTTACTGCCACAAAAATAAACTCTTCCTTCTTGAAAATATGTTTTACTATTTTCCTTTAACAATGCATGGTTACCAGAATGGGCTGATTCGTCGCCGCTATTTTGGGTATTTAAAAGAAAATCATTATACTTAAACGTCACTTTTTGTTTATTGAAAGTGTAGCGATACATTTGTTCTGTATAACTTAGCTTTGCTGGAATAGAATAAACAAATTTTGGCAAATCGTCGCCTAAACCGAAAAGAGGTAAAGAGCCTTCTTGGCATTTTTCAATAAGAATACTGTTAACAATACCGCTCTTGCTACCAGTAACTTTGAACCAACTACCACCATATTCGTCCTCATAATCAAAAGTAATAATAGGATTTTGAGGAGCAAATCTAGAAGCTACTACTAATCTTACAATATGAATTTTGCCATTCAATTCCATTTTAACTGGTATAGAAGCTGCAGCATCTGGGCCAAGTGTTTCTATTAATTTAGTGTAATCCTTATTTGAAAAGCTTAAACTTTTTTCCCATGTGCACAATCTATTAAGAGTGCTATATATATCTTTGAGGTATTCTGAGACGATATCTCTGGGGTATACAGAGACTTTACTACTACCTTGGACTAAACCAATTCCAGACTCTTTGTCTCCTTCTTGATCCAAAATACTTGCTTTTGCCATAACGCAAACATTAAAAAAAATTAACTATTCACGGGGTTCTTATATATTAATTTTTGTTAATGGTCAATAGGTGTATATTAAGGTGTACAACAAAATTGCTTTTAATAAGGCTTTTTTTCTTAAAAGACTTAGATATAATCTGTTATTGGAAAGGTCAATAAGTTTTACAACTATCAGGGAGGTATAATGAACATTCAGATATCAGGCCAACATATTAGTACTGGCGCTTCAATACAAGAATATGCTAATCAAAGATTGGATTCAGTTGTTACGAAGTACTTCAAAGATGCTCCAAACGGGCATATACATTTTTCTAAAAAAGGTAGAGAATTTGGTTGTGATATTGTAGTCAATGATGGCACAAGTCGTCATATGACCATAAAGAGTAATTACTCTTCAGATGATATTTATGATTCTTTTGATGTGGCTCTTAGTAAACTAGAAAAACAGCTTAGAAGGTATAAATCGAAGTTAAATGACCATAGTGGCAAGGTAAAGGTATCAGAGATTACCACAAGTGCTGTTAAATATGTGATTGCACCGTCTAAAGAGTGGGAAGAGGAGTTTAATATCGATAGTCCAGCAATTGTTGCGGAAAAGCCTGCAGAAATTCTAACTATGACAGTAGGGCAGGCGGTGATGAAAATGGATTTAGAAAATCTTCCGGCTTTATTATTTGAAAATGCAAAAACTAAGCGAATAAATGTAGTTTACTACCGCAAGGATGGTAACATATCTTGGGTAGATACAAAGTAAGTTTAAACCCCTAAAAGAGGTAATAAGAGTTAAATAACATTGAAATGAAAAAGGCCAGCAAAATATTGATGGCCTTTTTGTTAATATAAATTAAGTTTAGTTCTATGACTTAGTCTTTTGTCTTTCTTGAATTCTTGCAGCTCTACCACTTAAGTTTCTCAGGTAATTCAGTTTAGCACGGCGCACTATACCTCTTTTTACTACTTCTATTTTTGCAACGATAGGTGAGTATGTCATGAATCTTCTTTCTACTCCTTCGCCATGGCTTACTTTTCTCACCACAAAAGAAGAAGTTATACCTCTATTTCTTTTTCCAATAACCACTCCTTCGTATTGCTGTAATCTTACTGTGGTTCCGTCAATAACGCGAACGCTTACCTTGACAGTGTCGCCGGCACGGAAATCAGGTATTCCCTTGTCAGCTGTGAGTTTTTCAATTTGATTTTTTTCAAATTGTTCAATTACGTTCTTCATTACTTAAACTCCAATAACTTATTTATCAGGTATCCTTATTTTTCTCATGAGTCAGTCTTAATGACTCGGTATTTTTCCACTTTTCTATTTCGGCATGATTGCCTGAAAGTAAAACCTGTGGCACACTTCGTCCTCGCCATACAGCTGGCTTAGTGTAAAGTGGGTGCTCAATCAACTCCATGTCGCCTAGCTTATTTTCAAATGACTCAGTAAGGAGAGTATCTTGATTTATTAGCACACCAGGTAGTAGCCTGACAACACTGTCTAACATTACGAAAGCAGCGATCTCGCCGCCAGACAAAACAAAGTTACCAACGCTAACTAGCCGGGCATTATACTCTTCAATAATCCTCTCGTCAATCCCTTCGAAGCGTCCACACAAAATAATTATGTTTTTTTCTTGTGAAATTTCTTTGGCTATTTTTTGTGTGAATGTTTTACCTCTTGGCGAAGGGTAATATATTACGGTATTAGGATGCTCCTTGATTATACTATCTAGGGCATTGCCGAGAACATCTGGTCTCATAATTAAACCGTTACCACCACCACATGGTTCATCATCAACCTTTTTATGTTTTGTGATACCATAATCTCTGATATTTTTTATGTCTAAGGACCAAATGTTTTTCTTTAATGCCGCGCCTGCAAGTGATGAACCTAAAGGTCCTGGGAACATTTCGGGGAAGATTGTTAATACCGTAGCGTGGAAGTGTTTTGTACTCATTTGTGGTAAAATAATATATAACTAATATCATGAATATTGAAACAGTATAGTTGATTTATGTTTACGTGGTTAACAATATTTTTTACTTGATTTATAATGGGGCCTAGAGTATACAAAGTGCATAAACATATGAGTTGTAGTATTAGTGTGGTTCACAGTTAGTGTTATAATTCTGGTGGCCTAGTCGGGGCATAGCGCAGCCTGGTAGCGCATCTGGTTTGGGACCAGAGGGTCGGGAGTTCGAATCTCTCTGCCCCGACCATTTTCAAGTGACTCAATATAAATTTTTTAATCCTTCCTAAGCGTATGCTAGTCGTCCAAAAAGGCCAGAAAGTCACCCCAAATTTGATTTTGGCTCCACAAGTTAAGTAATGGGTGCGTAAATCTCGGTTCAGCATGACCGTATTTCTAGTCTTCCCGGATTCTATAACGTGTTAAGCATTACCTATCTCTCTTGAATCATGGTCACATCTGAGTGACTTATTTTTGATATAGCGTATTTAAAATATTGTTTATCCTAGAGTTTCTGTGTAATCTGAGCGATGTTTGTGATAGAATTACAAACCGTAGCACAGTCAAATTATTATAAGGACAAATTATGTCTAATGATTCGTATGAAATAAAAAAAGCAAGACCTATTTCACCCCATCTTAGTATCTATAAACCACAGATTAGTACGGTATTGTCAATAGGCCATCGTTTAAGTGGTGTAGGGTTGTTTTTTGCCTTAATTATTGGTTGTTGGTGGTTTATATTTTGGGTATTTAGCAGATTCGATACTAGTTATCTTGAATGTCTAAATCATGTGGGTATAAAATTCATACTTTTTGTTACAAGTTTTGGCTACTTTTATCACCTTTGTACGGGCGCGCGTCATCTAATTTGGGATCTGGGATACTGTTTTTCAATAAAATCAATCAATTTAACTGGTTGGATTGCAGTGGTGTTTTCGGTTATTTTGACGGTGATATACTGGTTATTTATGTAAGGAAGATGAATGTATGAAAAACAAATTTAGATCAGATTTGTCAATAGCTAAAAATCTAGGTTCTGCTGGTTCAGGGTCAAAGCATTGGTGGTATCAAAGATTCAGTTCTTTGATGCTACTATTTGTAACATCTTGGTTGGTAACTTTCTCCTGGGATTTAGGGCGAGCAGAAACTAGTGCTATAGTTGAGATTTTAAAAAGACCATATAACATAATTATGCTTGGCATATTTGTAATGAGTGGCTTATATCACGCTGCATTAGGTATGCAAGTTGTGATCGAAGATTATGTGCATTGTAGGGCGGCGCGTTTGGTTACCTTACTCTTAGTACAAGTTTTCTCAATAGTGACTGCAATTAGCTTTTTAATAGCAGTTTTACATGTAATGAATTTATAGCGGATTTGGTAATATGGTGCATTCATATAATATTATTAATCATGAGTTTGATGTAGTAGTAGTAGGTGCAGGTGGCGCTGGTCTTAGAGCTACATTTGGTATGGCTGAAGCCGGTTTAAGTACTGCATGTATTACCAAGGTATTTCCAACTAGAAGTCATACTGTAGCTGCTCAAGGAGGAATTAGTGCTGCTCTTGGTAATATGGGGGCAGATGATTGGCGCTGGCATATGTATGACACTGTTAAAGGATCAGATTGGCTTGGTGACCAAGATGCGATTGCTTATATGTGTAAAAATGCAGCAGAAAGTGTTATTGAACTTGAGCATTATGGGGTTCCATTTTCAAGAACAAAAGATGGTAAGATTTACCAAAGGCCATTTGGTGGTATGACAACTGAATATGGCAAAGGTAAAGCTGCTCAAAGGACATGTGCGGCTGCTGACAGAACGGGTCATGCTATACTTCATACTTTATATCAACAAGCATTAAAGCATCATGCGCAATTCTTTATAGAATATTTCGCAACTGATTTGATTATGGAAGACGGTAAATGCAAAGGAGTGTTAGCGTGGAACCTTGACGATGGTACTATGCATGCATTTAGAGGTCACATTACAGTTTTAGCAACTGGTGGATATGGTAGGGCTTATTTCTCTGCCACTTCAGCTCATACATGCACTGGCGATGGTGGTGGAATGTGTATTAGAGCTGGTATTCCTATGCAAGATATGGAATTTGTACAATTTCACCCAACAGGTATATATGGAGCTGGTTGTTTAATCACTGAAGGTGCCAGAGGAGAAGGTGGGTATCTTGTGAACTCAGAAGGTGAACGTTTTATGGAAAGGTACGCTCCTTCAGCTAAAGACTTGGCTTCAAGGGACGTTGTATCACGTTCAATGACAATGGAAATAAGAGAGGGTAGAGGCGTTGGAGAACATAAAGACCATGTTTATTTACACTTGAATCATTTGCCACCTGAAGTGCTTGAAAAAAGATTGCCAGGCATCTCTGAAACAGCCAAGATTTTTGCAGGTGTTGATGTAACTAAAGAACCTATCCCTGTGATTCCAACTGTGCATTATAATATGGGTGGAGTACCAACGAATTACCACACTGAAGTTATAACGATTAAAAAAGGTAAGCAAGAAGTAGTTGAAGGGCTAATGGCTGTGGGCGAAGCGGGATGCGTATCTGTTCATGGAGCTAATAGACTTGGTTCAAATTCATTGCTTGATCTTGTAGTATTTGGTAGAGCAGCAGCTCACAGGGCAGCAGAAGTCATTAAAAAAGGAACTGCGCACTCCAATCTAAAGAGTGACACTATGGACATACTACTTGAGAGGTTTGATAAAGTTAGAAATGCAAAAGGTAAAACTTCTGTTGCAGAGCTTAGATTGAAAATGCAAAAAACTATGCAAGGGCACGCAGCTGTGTTTAGAACCGCAGAAACTTTGGAAGAAGGAATGAAGTTAATTGATGAGCTTAGAAAGGAATATGAGAACATCAATGTAAACGACAAATCTTTGATTTGGAATAGTGATTTGGTTGAGGCTCTTGAGCTTGGAAATCTACTAGATCAGGCAGTTCTTACTATGCATGCTGCCGCAAATAGAAAAGAAAGTAGAGGTGCTCATGCTAGGGAAGATTTTCCTGATAGAGATGATGAGCACTGGATGAAACATACTTTGCTATGGCTTGATGGTAAATCAGGAAAGGTCATTATTGACTATAAACCAGTTACACTTGAACCTCATATGGATGACGTTGAAAGTGTGAAACCGGTCAAGAGGGTATATTAGAGAGGATTTATGGCAGATTTAAGATTACCTCCAAATTCAAGAGTATTAGAAGGAAAAGTGCATGTTTCTTTGGAATCCGGGCAAGAACCAAAAAAACTAAGAATTTATCGATATGATCCTGATTCAGGCGAGAATCCAAGGGTTGATACATATGAAATTGATCTTGAGAAATGTGGGCCGATGGTTTTGGATGCATTGATCAAAATCAAGAATGAGCTGGATTCAACGTTAACTTTTAGACGCTCCTGCCGTGAAGGTATTTGCGGTAGCTGTGCTATGAATATTGATGGGACTAATACTTTAGCCTGCACTAAACCAATTGAAGAAATATCAGGTGATATCAAAATATATCCGCTGCCTCACATGAGTGTAATAAAGGACCTAGTGCCAGATATGACGCATTTTTATGCGCAGTATCGTTCAATCCAGCCATGGCTTAAGTCTGATACTCCGGTGTCCAAAGATAGTGAGAGGTTGCAATCTGAAGAAGATAGAGAGAAATTAGATGGTCTTTATGAGTGTATTTTATGTGCATGTTGTTCCACTTCTTGCCCAAGCTATTGGTGGAATGGAGAGAAGTATCTTGGGCCTGCGATATTACTGCAAGCATATAGATGGATAGTGGACTCAAGAGATGATGCTACAGGAGAAAGGTTACATGAGCTAGAGGACCCATTCAAGTTATATCGCTGCCATACAATCATGAATTGCACAAAAACTTGTCCTAAAGGGTTAAATCCAGCCAAAGCCATTGCTGAGATAAAGAAAAAAATGGTCGAGAGAGAAGGGATTTAGGATACTAAACAATGAAAAGTGGGAATTTAGTATTTTGTTTTAAACGTTTTTTGGGGATTCATTCAGCTAAGCTTCATGGATTTTTATTAGTATTACTACTCCCTATTGGTAACTGTTTTGCTGATTCAAGAAACAGGCCAATAATTTCCTATTTTGTGGATAATATCGTGTTTCAAATAATAGTAAGTGGTGGGTATTATAGTCTTGCTATAATACTTGGTGTAAGTATAGGTGCATACTTTCATAAAAAATTTCGTGAAGTAACTCTTAGTATATTACTAGCATTTGTTGGTATATTCTTACTTATTTTTGTTTATCAAGCTTTTGAAGATTTCAATTGGCTCCCTGAGGTAAGTTAAGTTTTAGCTAACTAATTTTCCTATCTATTTTTGTATGTTTTTTGATTAAGTCAGTAGTCATAGTTTTGTGATCACTTAACTTAATCAATAATAGTTGTGTTTGTACAAATCAATTAAAATGACCATCAAATTTTAGTTGAGATATGGTATCATGTATTCATATTAAAGTTACAATCAGGAAAAATTATGGCTAAAACTCAAGAAGAAATTTATCAAGAACGTATTAATAAACTCAAAGAAGAAAGGGATCGTACGCTTGTTGCAATTCCTGATGTGGATGGTGATAAGGATAGAGTGGTTATTTTAGCAGATAAAGGTTCTAAAGCTGCCTCATGGCGTGGGCAAAGACTTACAGCTCAAGTAGTAGAAGTTGAACAGCAGCAAGAGCAACAGCAAGAGCAACAACAAGAACAACAGCAGGAGCAACAACAAGAACAACAGCAGGATCAAATAAACATCAATGTTTCAGTTGAAAATCTTGTTAACTATTCGCAAGCGAAAGAGTCAATAGCTAGAACGTTGCTAGAAAGCAGTTTAGTGGTACAGGATGGCTTGAGTCCAGAGGAAGCATCCAAGTACGTAGAGGATCTTGTAGTTGCTAAAAAGAAAATCGAAGATAGAGTAATAAAAACTGCTTACCTCAAAAGTAAATTTGGTGATCTGAGTACAGAGCAAATAGAGGAAATGGTTAGTAATGCCGCTAGCAAAGAGAGTTTATCAGAATATTTAGGTAGTGAAAATATCGTTGCCCCTGATGGATTATGGGAAGAGTTAGAAAGGGATTATGAACAAATAAGAAAGAAACAGGACTATAATATAGGCAAAACACTTAAGGCGGAATTACCAAATGATGATTTCCCTGAGGCACAAAGTCCATATATCACAAAGTTTTTAGAGAATAGCCTTGGAGAAGATAATGTAAAGCAGTTACTCAACAAAGATTCTAACTCTCCTGGTATTAAATATCTCTCTAAAGAGGCGCTGAGGGAAATTAGTAAATATCCAGATTATTTTAGTGGCGGAGTGATAGATAATAAAGATCCTCTGTCTCTTCCTCCAGGTTTTGTATTAGGTCCACACCCTGATAATCCAGATGATCTGATTTTGCACTACGATAAGAGTATAGCAAAAGATATGTACTTAGCACAAAAGGAGCGTCAGAAAGATCCAAGTTTTGTCGCAATGAATCATTATTATTTTCCTGATAACCCAGAAGTGGAGAAACTATGGGGTTTGGGTAATAGACAAGTATTTGACTCTAACAGCGCTGCAGCACCTGCAAAAAAAAATAAGGCAGAACAATTACTTGCTAAAGTAGAAAGTAACTCCTTGGTTGATAAATTTTTTAATGAGGCTGGGGTATTAAAGGCTCCAGAGGATCATAATTTTAATTATTATAATAATGATCCTGCAGCAGTAGAAATATTTAAAGAAAAATTGGCAGCCTTATCAAGCAAAATCAATGAAACTTATATAAAAGATCCTGATAAAGCTGCGGAAATGAACAGGTTTATGTATGATTCGATACTTAGAAATAGGAAAGATTTGAGCTGTTTCATTGAAGGTAGGGAACTTGCTGCACTTAATAGGGTTATTGATTTACCACCTGAAGAATTTAGGCAATTTTTAGATGTAACTGTTAGGCCTCTTGGGCGTGGATCTAAATTAGTAACTTCATTTTCGGAATTAGAAAGTTCTTATAGTAGCTATAAATCGTTTGTGCAAGGGCTTGATGTATCAGTCAGTCAGAAGGACAAGTTATTGAAAATTCTGCCTGGCGATGATAAAGGAGAGCCAAGTTGTAATATCCTTTTTGCTCATCCACATATAGCTTTAGCTAGGATGCAATATGTCGTATCTGGGGCTTCAAATGTATCAGATCAGATCGAAAAAATTAATTCTATTAATTTAGATTCTTATGGATCTGCTTTTAGCATGAAGAGATATGGTGGTTTACCTTTAATTGACAAAGAATGTATGTTGATGGGGGTTTTACCTAAAGCAGATTTGAATTTATCCAATGAGCAGATTTTAGGCAAGGCATATGAGATCTCATTAACAGGTTTCATGACATCAAAACAAAATAATCAAGGGACGATAATCAATGCTAACCTAGCTAATAAGTGTATTAACGCTAATATTTTGAAGGATAAAGTAAGAGGTGCTTCAGTTTATGGTGAAATACAGCTTCTTAGCAATATAGGTTATATGGTCGCTTTATCAGACAAGGATTCTAACCCTATGGCGGTTAGAGATCACATGAATGATATAAACACAAAAATTGGACTTTATTTGAGTGGCATTGACTCTGCAGCTCACCCCGAGGTCAAAAAGTTCCTATTAGGATTTACAAAAAATTGTATCCAGAAAGAGAACATAGAGGGGCAAGATCACTATAGTTTAAACCCAAACATAAGGTCTGTGGAGGAAATGCATGCTATTTTAAATAGCGTTTTGCCTTCAAAAGAGATGGCAGAGGGTGCACCTGGTTGGGCGGAAAAGCAAAACCAGATAATGTTGGACATTATCGAAGCAAGTAAAGGGTTAGAAAACCCAGCAAGAGAACATTTCTTTGCGGCTCTAAGATTAGCTGATGACCCAAAGAAATTTGTAGAATTAGTAAATACATTAGACCGAAACTCAGAAGCTTTTACTTCAAATTTATGGCGTGCAGCTTTAAAAGGCGCTATTGATCCTAGTGAGGTAAACTTAGCTCTTTCTAAAGGGGTGTTGGCTAGCTTAAAAGATATACATGCCTTAGACAAAATTGGATCTACTTATGATAAAGAAAATGAAATTGATAGATATCATTTAATAAAACATCAAGTACCTAAGGCTGAATTATATGATGTTATTAGCAGAATTCCCGAGAGTGAAAAAGATCCTAAATCGCTTATATATAAGGAATTTGCTCAGAGGCAGTATGGGATCTCATTTAATTCAGATTTTGCGTTTAATAAAGAGTTAGTGAGTTTGAAAACAACTATGCTTGCAAATCAAGAATTCCAATCAATTGCTGATGATTTGCGTGGTGCAAGAAAAAAAGAAGATATTACAAAGGCCATTCAAAAGTACGAACTAGAGTATGCAGAAAAAGGAAGGAAAGTTTTTCAAGATACTCAAGAAAATATACTAGAAGTAAATAATATTCTTAGTACGATTACTCAAGGTAAAGATGGTAAGCCATTAAATGTCAATGATTTACAGAGAATGTTTGCTAATGGCATAAACTTTGATATGGCTAAAGCTGTGAAATATAAACTTGGTAGTAAAGATATTGATCTTGATGAAGGAGCAAAAGAGTTTTTAGATTCGCTTAGAACTACTTCGGTTCTTGCTAATCCAAAAGCTATATCGCGTTTAATGACACTGCTGGGGGATATTGATAGGAGTCAGAAGTTACTAGAAGAAAATGCACAAAAATATTTTGCAGTAGTTGGTGATAGTGATAATACTTTTAAATCAAAAGAAAGCCATGATATTGCAAATAAGCTGTATGAGATTGTAGTTGAAGGTAATTTGCGAGAATTTCCCAAAGAAAAAGCTGCAATTCTAACTTTGTCGCCGAAAATGCAACCTAGTTCGTTTGCACTTTTAACTTCTAAGTTACAAACAGGTCCAATTGCTAGTGAAGCCATAGATTTGATTACTTCTAATTATAAAGCATCATATGAACCTAAGATCGAGAATTACGTTGATAGAGCTTATCAAGTTTGTAAATTAGAAAATAAGAAAGATAGGTCTTATGCATTGCAATGGGCTATGAGCAACAAAGTTGATCCAGAAAAGTTGGATCAAATAATTGGTGTTTGCAATAATTATAAAAATATACCAGCTGCAGATATTATAAAATTCAGTTCAAGGTCAAAGCAATTAGAAAAAAATCTAGAAATATTGAGAAGTACCTGCGCTGATCCTAAGCTCGAAGCACCATTACTTAAGTTGTGCAATAGTACTGGTATTAATCCATCACATTTAGCTGGGATGTACGGAAGTAGTGAAGGTAAAAAAGATATAAGTACAATTTTGGCACATGCTTATGAGGCTCAACCACACCTTAAACCAAAAGAAGTAGGTGATCTGGTTGCTAAGTTAAAATTAATGAATCCTGTAGAACTTGCAAATCTTGCTCAAAAATATGAGAAAAGGGAATTATATGCAAACATTCAGGTATTAAATAACGTCTTGGGTCCAGGTGGTAATATATCTCTTTTGGAGACTGATCCACATGGAAAGAGAACTCCTGCTGGCTTGAAGGAGCAATTTAGTACTGATACAGTGGTTGATAAAATAAACCAGTTAAAGTTAATATCGGCTAATAATAAAGATCAAAGGGTAGAAAATACCATTCTTCTTAGTGAAAAACAGCAATTACTCGAAGATTTTTTAGCGGTAAATAAATTTGGCGAAGAGCATGTCAGACATTTAGATCGAGGACAGTTACAAAAACTTGCCCAAGATTATAGGGATGTATTACAGAATCCAGAAGCAAGTCCAGCAGAGCAAAAAGAAGCAATGCTAGGATATATGGCTGTTGCTAGAGAGAGTATGTATCGCGTTAGTGGCAAGTTTGCTAACTCTACCCAAATGCTAGCAATAATGAATAATTTTAGTGCTGGCAGTCATGTTGTGAATGAAGTACAAACCGGACAAGGTAAGTCAATAATAAGTGCTATTTCTGCTTCAGTGTTATCAGCATCTGGTCATAGTGTTGATGTTTGTACATCCAATATGGATTTAGCTACTAGAGATATTGAAGAGAATGGTAAATTCTTTGATTATATCGGAACAAAATACTCTAAGACTCCAATTAGTCAAACTTCCACCAGAGAGCAGTATTCAGTAGGTGGCATAAATTATTCAACTATCCCAGATCTATCATTATATAAACAAAACATGCGTTTCGAATATGGTGATGCATTGCCAAAAACGAAAACAGCTTTAGTAGCGGATGAGTTTGATGCGGCAGCTAATATGACTACTGTTATGCGTCTTGCTAAACCAAAGGAAATGATCGATAAAGCAACAGATAGTCAGTATAAAGTAGTATATGAAGCTGCAAATGAGTTTGTTGCTTTGCACAAGGAAGACTGCAGAACTAAAACTGTAGGCGAGTTAGTTGAGATGATGCAGCAGGCAATAAAAAATAATGATCAAAGAGCATTTGGAATCACTAATCCAGCTGATTGGGATGTTTTTGTTAAAAAAATGGCTAAATATGTTGGTGCAGATAGTGTAGATGGAGCAAATACTGAAAAGATGGGTGAATTACTATCTGCGGCCTATCAGGCAAGTCAATTAAAAGAAGGTAAGGATTTTAGAGTCGTTACAGAAGAAGTTCAGACCAAAGATGGTGTTGTAAAAATTTCTACAGCAAAAGTATTAGCCAACAGCCTAATTACTGATAATGTGTATAGTGGAGGAATTCATCAATGCCTTCACGCAAGATTAGAAAAAGAACGTACTACTGGACAATCAAAATCACCTTACAAGTTTGTTATTAATGCCGAATCTGAAGTAGTATCATCACAAACTGTAAAAAATTTCATAGATAGTTATGACAGGTTAAACGGATATACAGGTACTTACGGTTATGACGTAGAGCTTTCTGGGTATAGTAAAGACATACAAGCTTTTCAAGTTCCTAAACACCAAGCCCACAATAGGACAGATTTAGAACCACAGTTTGCCCAAGGCAAGGATCAACATCTTGATAAGATCAATAAGTTTGTTGATAAGTTACCAGGAGATGTAAGTTCTAGACAACCTATACTGATTGTATGCGAAAATGATGAAGAAGCTAGGTTAATGTATGAGGCAATTAGTAAGAAAAGACCTAATGACCCTATACAAATGGTTGATAGTGTAAAACAAGATATTGATCCTGAAACACGTCTAGCTGGCCAGAAAGGAATGATTACTATTGCAACACCACGTATGAGTAGAGGAACTGATATTAATCCAGAGCACCAAAATGGACTATGCGTAGTAACGGCTTATGCAGATTTTAGAAGAGTCGAAGGTCAGATCCAAGGTAGAGCGGGACGTCAGGCAGCAAAAGGTTTGACAGTTCAGATATTAGATGAAAATGATTTAAGGAAAAAATTACAAACATCAACTGGTAAACCAGTCACTGATAAAGGAAAGAAACTACTTAAGAAGTATCATCAACATCTTGAACAAGAAAACCTCAGTTCGGTACAAGCAAAACAATTAGAAGGTGATTTGCGTCAGGCATATATTTTATTAAAACAATCAGATGTTTTAGAACAAGATAAGGATGCCCCGGAAAAAGTAAAAGAATTACACAAAAAATGGAATAAAGAATTTTCAGATAAGTGGAAAGATTTAAATGCAAAGCACTCTGGTGATACTAGTAAAATTAAACAAGAATTATTTGATAATAATCCAAAACTTGCTGAGAAATTAGAAAAAGTGCAAGCAGCAAAAGCTAATAGAGCAATGTTGTCTCATCAGCAAGAACTGACAAAAGCACAACAATCTAGCGCAATGCTCAAACCTTCTGATTTAGGAGGGGCTGATAAATCTGCTAATTTACAAAGTGATATATTGAAGAAAAAAGCAAAATCATCCCCTGAGCAAATGACTATGGAAAAAAGCGAAATTAGGCAAGAGTATCTGGAGTTTTGGCGACAAAAAGTGGATAAAGACACCCTAAGAAGTCTAAGTCCTAAAGAAAGAGGAGCGCTTCAGCCAAATGATGGTAATTTTGAATTGATCAAAGGAAAAATTATTGAATCACTACTAGAGTATCGTAATGATACGTCTAATTCACTTTCCAGCAATCAAAAAATGGCGGTAACGAGCTTGATAAAATCTCTTGAAGATACAAAATCTATAGGTGAATTATACAGTGCAGTTAAGAAAGCTCAGCAAGATTCAGTTGTATCAGATATTCAAAATCACTCCATATTTTCTAGTAGCAAAGGTGGAAGTTATCAAAAAGTTCTAGATGGCATTTTAGATAAAATAGTTGCAACTGGTGGAATAAAGCAAGATTCAAGGTCAGTAAAACAAGGGATTGACGAGGTTGTAGAACAAGTATCAAAAATTTCTCCAAAAAATAAGGTGTTAAAAGATATCAAAACCTTAATGAGTATGAAATTTGATCCTGAAAAAGAAGGTATCTTAGTAAGTGGATTAATCAAGAAGACGTTAATGGCAAATGTGAAAAAGTACAATTCTAGTGATAGGGCTTTAGCTGAAAATATCATTAATAACATTGATCGTGTTGATTTAGGTAACACAAAAATAGCTAAAGTTGAAGATAAGCGGAAAGCACCGCCACCACGTAGGAGTAGTTCGGTTGGTATGATTTAGAAAGTTACAAGAGTAAAAAACGAGTTCATTTTGCATCTCTTACCTTAAAAAAGCTATAAGATAGAGTTATATTGTGTACATTATCCATTTCTGGGTCTTTGTCAAGGTCAGCATCTATAAAGAAAGACACAGGCATTAGAACCTTTTCACCAGCTTTTAGAAGTTGTTCCTCAAAGCAAAAGCACTGCACCTTAACAAAATACTTACCAACTTTCATAGGAGTCACATTATATACAGACGTGCCTATAATATCTTTGTTGCTAATATTTTCAGCTTCATAAAAAACCAGCGCTATTTGGCCAGTTTTTACCTCAGTTTTCCTTTGTTTTGGAACAAATTTCCAAGGCAGGTTTTTATCGACATTAGCATCAAATTCTACAGTGATTGTTCTAGATCCTTTTTCTATTACTCCAAAGGCTTTTTCTCTCATTACTGTTCCGCCAAACCCTGTTGCTTTACAGAAAAGATCATATATTGGAACTGCAGCAAAGCTCAGTAGAAGCATGCTTAATAATAGAGCTATTACTGATGATGCAAGTTTTTTATTATTATTTTTATCCATTATAAGTTGATAATTAATAATACCCATTATCAAGGAAATTTTGACCAAGATATACTTCGCGAACTTCCATGCTATTGACTACTTCTTTAGCTGAGCCTTCCATCAATACTATACCGTCGTAAATGATATATGCTCTGTCTATTATATCTAATGTATCACGCACATTGTGATCGGTAATTAGTACGCCAATTTTTCTTTCTTTTAGGTGTAGTATGAGGTTCTTGATATCTTTTATTGCGATTGGGTCTATTCCCGCAAGTGGTTCATCAAGCATGATAAATTTTGGATCAGATGCTAGGGCTCTAGCAATTTCTAGCCTACGTCTTTCGCCTCCAGATAAAGTATACGCTTTTTTATTACTTAAATGTGAAATTGAGAATTCATCTAACAATTCAGAACATCTTGCTTCCACTTCTTGTCTATTATTTATATTAATTTCTAAGATTGCTTTTATATTATCGCTCACGCTAAGGCCGCGGAATACTGATGATTCCTGTGGTAGATAACCAAGACCAAGTTTTGATCTTTTATAGATAGGAAGGCCGGTAATATCCTGATCATTGATAGAAAGCTGACCGGTATCTGTCTTAACTACTCCAATTATAATACTAAACAATGTAGTCTTACCTGCGCCATTTGGTCCAAACAAACCGACAATTTCCCCTTGTCCTAGAGTACAATTTATATCTTTAAGTACAGGTTTTCCTTCATAATATTTTGAGATGTTCTTTACCAGTAATTTATGAGCCATGTACTCTACTTTCTATATTTTTTAATTTTGCAATCACAACCATTTTATCAGTATACAATATATAATCACCTTTTTTTATCTTAACATTACCAGATAAAACCATTTTTCCTGTTAGCTTGTTAAAGGCGCCTGAATTTGCTAATGCTACTTCATCACTGCAAAAATTAATATATTTGATTTCTTTAGGAAAGATAATTTGCTCAATATCATTCTTTTTATGGTTAGTTGATCGTTTAGAATATTGTATAATTATTTTTTCAGTAAATACTGTGATGTTATCAAAAGTTACCACTACGTTGCCTTGGTAAATAGCAGAATTATTATCCTTAATTAAAGAAAGTTCATCTGAATTAATATAAATTTTTTGATCAGATGCAAAACAAATGAGTGTATTAAATATTGTTATAAAAAATATGAATATCTTAAAAGTCATCTAGATCAAAACAAGATTTTACATTGCCCTTAAAAATTATTTTTGAAGAAAAATCTTCAGAATATAATTGCTGAGCAGTGATTTGTGAGTTTAAGTATATTAGCTGTACTAGTGGCGTATTTATGGTTTTTTTGTTAATATCAAAGTTAATTTTTTCTGATTTTAAGAATATATCGCCGAAAATAACCATTCCCTCATCTTCAAGCACAAAACTTTCATTTTTTTCATTCATTGTACCTTTGTTAGATTTAACTTCTATTACCCCATTAGGCATATAAAATTTGGCGTTTAGAGAGTTAAGTAAATATTGATTATGTCGATTTTTTAGCACTTTTTTTGCGATTATTTTGTAAGGGATATTATCTTTGTTGGTTCCATCAAAAATTGGATTATCTAAGTTCATAGAATATTCTTTTGTTTTGGTAGCGTTACTATTATCACTAGCTTTGATAGGGGGTAGTACACTAGAGTTTCTATTTTCTGATATAGTAAGTTCGAAACCAACATATGAAAATATGGATATAGCGCAGAGCAAGAAGATGTATTTTATAACTGTGATCTTGTTTCTGTTACTATTAAATAAATACACTATGCTACTCCGTGTTTTAGAATATCATGAATGTGGATTATTCCTACCACTTGACTATTTTCTACAACTGGAAGTGCGGTTATAGATTTTGAATTCATTAAAAATAAAGCTTCGCTTGCTAAAGTGTTGGGATTGACCGTTTTAGGGTTTTGAGTCATCACATGCTTAGAGCTTTTATTAGCTAAGTTCTCGCTTATATGTCTTCTTAAGTCACCATCTGTAATAATGCCTAGTAACTTATTGCTTTTGCCAAGTACTATAGCGCACCCAAGGCATTTAGCGTTCATAGTCAAAATTACATTAGTGAAGCTATCTTCTTCGTGTACTATAGGTATATCTTCACCTTCTTTCATGATATCTGAGACTTTGAGCAAGTTAGTACCAATTTTTCCTCCCGGATGAAAAATTTTAAAATCCTCTCTCGTAAAACCTTTTAATTGATGAAGAGTAGTGACGATAGCGTCACCTAATGCCAGGCTCATCAGGGCAGAAGTAGTTGGCGCAGACACAGAAGAAGTTTCAGCATAAGAAGGTAAATTAAGGAGGAAATTACAATTTTGTGCTAATGTTGAATTTTCTTTCATGGTAATAGCTGCGATCTTTATTCCGTATCTTTTACAAAAATTAATAGTATCGAACAATTCCTTAGTTTCTCCGGAGTTGGAAAGCATGATTACCATATCTTTTTCGGTAATCATTCCAAGGTCACCGTGGCTTGCTTCGCTAGGATGGATATAAAATGCAGGAGTGCCAGTAGATGCAAGACTAGCGGCTATTTTTCTTGCAATATAGCCACTTTTACCCATACCCATTAGAATCACTCTCCCATTGATCTGTAAAATGTATTCAATCAGTAAATGAAAAGCATCGGGTATGCTATTTGCAAGCAGATTAAGAGCAGTTGATTGCTCCATTATGCATGTCTTAGCTAGTTTGCTTATTTTTAAATCAGTTTCCATGGGCAAAAACATCTATATCATTCCAACCAATTAGGTCTAGTTCAGCTCTCGCTGGAAGAAACTCAAATAATTTATGCGCTATATGAGCTCTATCTAGGTCGATTAATCTTTTTATCAGTATAGTTCTAATGCTATGTAAATATGTTACATCTTTAGCTGCATACTCTTTTTGCTCTTCACTTAGCTCTTCTGCTGACCAATAGGAAGATTGTTGTTGTTTTGAAATTGTAATTCCCAGCAATTCACGGCACAAATCCTTTAATCCATGACTATCTGTATAGGTTCTGGTGAGTTTAGATGCTATTTTAGTACAAAAAACGTTCTTAATATCAACTTCCAAATATTTTTTCAGTACTGCCAAATCAAATCTGGCATAATGAAATATTTTTCCTCTAGATTCATCTAGTAGCAGTCTTTTTAAATTGGGGGCTGAATAATCTTTGCCATCAAACTGTATAAGATATGCATTTCCATCTCCATTACTAATTTGCACTACGCACAAACGGTCACGATGAAAATTTAATCCCATTGTTTCAGTATCAATGGCTATATCCCCATCTATTGGTAACTCGGTTGGGATATCATTTTTATATACTACTACTCTCATAAAACTCCATATAAGTTAATATTCTTATTGCTTAAAATCAGTATTATGTTCTGTTGGCATTGTAAAAACCTTTTCTGTGGGCGCAGAAAAACCAAGTACATTTCTAATTTTTTCATCTAACATATCTTTGTCAATTGATTCATGTCGTAATAGCTTTGTTCTGTTTTCAATTTCGAGTCTTTCTGCGCGTAAAACCTCTAATTTTTTATGAGAGTTAGTAAGTTCAGCCTGTAATTTAAAGTATGCTAAAATGCCCCTATTGCCATAAATTGAATGAAAAACAAAGTAAAGTAGCATGAATACCACTATAGCATTAAACACTATTTTCTTATTAAATACGAATTTATTAGATGCTTTTTCATTCATATAGTATTAATTAAAATATATATACCAACTAGTGGTGCAGTAATTATTAAACTATCAAAACGATCTAAAAATCCTCCATGACCTGGTATTAAGGTTCCAGAGTCTTTGATGTTGAAATGTCTTTTTACAACTGAAATACTAAGGTCGCTTAGCTGTGCAGCAAATCCTAAAATTAATACATATACTGAAAATCCAATATTTGAAAGTTCGAACATATAAGGTAACCTATATCCTGGAATGAGTGTAATGAAATTCACTAGAATCACAGCGCTAATAACACCTGTTAGTAGACCACTAATAGTTTTCTGTGGGCTGATTTTAGGAGCTAATTTAGGGCCCTTGAGAGCTTTACCCCCAATCATTGCCATTGTATCAACTGTCCAAATTAGTACAAAATACGTAATCAATAACCAACCAGATTGATCTACGTATGACATGAGCAAAACAGCTGCTAAAGGTATCGGTACTGCAACAAGCCCGAGTAAGGTAATAGATCTAGATGATTTGGTAATATCGTACCATTCCATCAGCATAGCTATGTTAATAAGATAAAGAAGAATATAAAAAAGAGGTCGTAAATAGAAAATTGTAACAACAAATGCTAAACCAATTACTAGCCCTGAGATACACCTAATTAAAAAATTATTATTTATCATAAGTCTATCTGCCACCAAAATTACGTTGACGTGAATGGTAATTTTCTATTGACTTTTCTAAATCAGAAGCATCAAATTCAGGCCAATATTTATCACAGAAATACAACTCAGCATATGCCATCTGCCACAAAAGGAAATTGCTTATCCTATGGTTGTTGCCTGTTCTTATTAATAAATCAACATCTGGCATGCTCGGATCATACAAGAATTTTTTGAAATTGTCTTCTGTAATTTTATCCGTACCTGCTTCCATTGCCTTGTGACAGGCGTTAATAATTTCTTCTCGTCCACCGTAACTAAAGGCAATACATACTGTAGCAACTGAATTCTGGCTTGTGTCACTAATAGCTTTTTGGATTTTATTTTGTAAATCAGTAGATAGTTTTTCCAAATTCCCAATCACTTTCAGTTTTAGGTTATTTTGGTTGAGTAATTTTACTTCATTGAGTACATAATGACTAAGTAATTCAATAAGAATTGACACTTCGCTTATTGGTCTGTTCCAATTTTCAGAAGAAAAGGTGTACAATGTCAGATATTCGATGCCGAGTTTGGGAATATGGTTGATCAGAGATTTTGCTACCTCAGCTCCTTTCTTATGTCCTTCAGCTTTGCTTAGGTTGTTTAGCTTCGCCCACCTAGCGTTGCCATCCATAATAATAGCTAAATGTTTTAAGTCGTGTTTCATAATTTATTTCTTTTTGGGGAGTTTGATTTGTACCAATAATCCATTTAGTTTTTTACTTTTACCAAGTGAAATTGTTCCATAATGACCAGTTATTATTTCTTTAGTTATAGCAAGTCCTAATCCAACACCAGCTACATTGTCAAGAGGTCTTGATTGATCTGATCTATAAAATGGTTTAAACACTTTATTCCGTTCTTCCTTTTTTATTCCTTTGCCATTATCTTCGATATCGATAATTATTTTGTCTCGCTTTACATGTAATATAATATCAACTTGATTAGCGTATTTAAAAGCATTGCCTACTATATTTGTGATGGCTCTTTCAAACGAATGTGCTTTTATTAATACCATGGCAGTTTCTTCCGGGGCAATTAAGTTTATATTACTTTTAGCCCATTTGTTAACTATATACTGTTTAAGCCAGGTCACTAAGTTTATTTCCTGAAAATTTTCACCGCCTTCTCCTCTAACAAAATCCAAGTACGTATCAACCATATGTTTCATACTGTCAATATCATACCTTAATTCTTCTTTTTCTTCTGAATCATCCATTAACTCAACTTGCAACTTCATTCTGGTAAGGGGTGTTTTTAAATCATGAGAAATCATTGCTAGCATATGTGTTCTTTTAGCGGTTTGTCTTTGTATTCTTTCCTTCATTTTCAAGAATGCTAGTCCAGCTTGCCTGATCTCTTTTGCACCAGATGGTTTATATTCATAATTACTTTCACCGCTACCGTATCTCTCAGCAGCATCAGCTAATTCGATAATAGATTTAATTTGATTTTTAGAGAAAATTAGGGAAATAGATAAGAGCAATAATGTAAGAAATACAATCCATAACACGAATATGTCTGTGGTTGGATTTAATATAGCTTTATAGGGCAATTGGATTTGTAGAGTTTTATTATGATTATTAAGGTAAAGGATAATATTTCGCCCCTGATCAACAAGCACAATATTATTGATTTCTAATTCTTCTTCAAGTGACTTTTTTAGGATTTCTAGTTCCTCAATATATTTATCGGACTGATAATATGATGGTTTATTCACGTATCTATATTCTAGATTGAGGTAGATACCAGATGATGGAAGAGTGTTGTTATTTAAATCTGATAGTAATTGAGATACCTCTTTAACAATAATATTGCTAGTATGTTCTGAGACATTATACCAGTGTTTACGATAAAAGAGGTATACTGCTAGTAGCTGAGCAATGAGCACAGGTAAAATTATTATTAGCATGAACCTGGTCAGCAAACTTCTAGGAATCAAGTATCTTATGATTGGCTTAAGTGTATAAGACATAACCTTTATTTCTTATTGTTTTAAGAAATTTTGGATTTTTAGGGTCATCCTCAATTTTATTTCTAAGTCTTACGATTTGTACATCAACCGATCGTAAATTAGAGACATTAATTTTTTTTCTTAACTCTTCTCTTGCAATTACAGTGTTTTGTGAATCAATCAGAATATCAAATAGTTGATTTTCAGCTGAACTTAGCTTTATTGGAACTCCATTATTAGTCAGAACTTTTGACTTTAAACCATAAATAATGTTCCCAAAATGCAGGGTTTCTTGTTGTTTTTTTAGCTTGCTATAAGTGTTAATTAGATTGTTAATTCTTAGCAATAACTCTCTAGGTTCAAAAGGTTTTGTTATATAGTCGTTGGCTCCGCTTTCAAGTCCAATAATTTTATCTTCAGGATCTGATAGGGCAGTTAGCATTACAATTGGCATCGGGCTGTTAGTTTGTCGGATTTCTTTGGCAAATTCAATCCCGGTAACTTCTGGCATCATTACATCAAGAATTATTAAGTCAAAAACGAATGTTTTGAGTAATTCAGTTGCATCTAGAGCTGAGGCAGATGTTGATACCAAAAAATTATTCTGTAGAAGAAATTTCTTCAAAAGTTTCAGTATTCTGTTATCATCATCGACTATTAAAATATGAGGTTTCTTTTTCATTTGTGACTTATATGGTGTGTAAATAGCCTAAATAATGGTTGCCAAGTATAACATCAAGTAAGTACTATAATCTCATTTACATTTATTGACTATATTATTTTAAAGAGCAACTATGAATTTTAGATCATCGGCAAGAATGTCAGATTATATATGGATAAATGGTGAGTTTGTGACCTGGGAAGAAGCCATGGTTCATGTGATGACTCATAGCTTACATTATTCTGGCGCCGTTTTTGAAGGAGAAAGAGCATACAACGGTAAGGTATTTAAACTAATGGAGCATACTAATCGATTGCTAAAATCAGCTGAACATATGCACCTAGCAGTCCATTATTCTGCAGAAGAAATCAATAAAGCTACAGATGAGGTTTTAAAAAAGAATAATCTTAAAAACGCTTATGTAAGGCCACTGATATGGCGAGGAGCAGAATCTTTAGGGGCATATAACCCAGTTCTTAAAAGTAATATTTTAATTATGGCTGTGGAGTCAAACCCAGCCTTTAAGAACGGCATGAAGTTATATGTAACTCCATGGAGAAAAATTGGAGCAGATTCAATACCGGTCCAATGTAAATCTTCTGCTCATTATGAGATGATGACTATATCTCAGAAAATGGCGCAAGATTTAGGTTATGATGATGCACTACTACTTGATCAATATGGTGATGTGGCAGAAAGTTCAACGACTAATATCTTTTTTGCCAAGGATAACATGTTGGCAACTCCTATAGCAGATAGGTTCTTAAATGGCATAACTCGTCAGACTGTAATTGAGATTGCTAGAGATCTTGGTATGAAAGTCATTGAAGATAGAATATTAATTGAAGATTTGGGAAAATATGATACGTGCTTTTTAACAGGAACATCTTCTGAAGTAAAAGGCGTAACTTCTATAACTCACGATCATGGAGTGTACAATTTTCCAAATGATGGATTAGTTACTAAATTGCAAATGACATATGCAAAAATTGTTGGAAAGATACTATGATTTACAAAGGTGTTTTTACTGCTGTTGCAACGCCATTTGATCAGAATGATAGGGTTGATTATTTAGCGCTTAAGAAACAGCTTTTAAAACAAGTAGAAGCAAAAGTCAGTGGAGTAGTGATTGCTGGTTCTACTGGTGAAGGAAGTAGTATCGAAGATCACGAATATCTGGAATTAATAGAGAAATCAGCAGAAATCATTCAAAAGAAGATACCTATAATTGCTGGTGTTGTTGGTGTTAGTACTAATTCAGTGGTTAGGAAGATCAAGATATTATCGAGCATGAATATTGACGGAATAATGTGTACCGTTCCGCATTACATCAGACCGGAGCAAAGTGGCTTATATGAGCATTTTAAATTTATAAGCAATGCATCAAAATTTTCTTTGATGATTTATTTGCACCCAGGAAGAACAGGGGTAAATATGTCGGATGATTTGATTATAAAACTCAGTGCATTGGACAAAATTGCTGCTATTAAGGACTGTAGCTCTGATATGGAAAAGCCACTGAGATTATATAATAAGATCAATAGTTCACTAACATTTTTAACGGGCGATGATATTAAAAATCTTGCCTATAGTGCAAATGGTGGTGCAGGGTGCGTTTCGGTCATAGCTAATATAGTGCCCAAATTATGTATGCGAATAAACTCATTAGTTATGGATGGTGACCTTAATTTAGCAAGAGAATTGCATAGAAAATTAAGTCCATTGCTTGCGGCAATATTTTCTGAAAGTAATCCAATAGGAATCAAGTTTGCCTTAAGCCAACTTGGTTATTGTGATAATAGACTAATTTTGCCACTTACTAGTGCTAGGGAAGAAACACAAAAGAAGATCAGCTCTTTACTTCCAGATGTAATGAGATTGGAGGAAAATGTCTAAGGAGCTTTATAAGAAGATTGTTGCCAAGAATAAAAGAGGTTCATTTGACTATTTTATTGAACAAAATTACGAAGCAGGAATAATTCTTACAGGTAGCGAAGTAAAATCTGTAAGGCTTGGTAAAGTATCATTAGCAGACTCGCATGCTGCGGAAGATAATGGTGCTATCGTTTTGTATAATTGTCACATTGCTGAGTATGAGAAAGCAAATAGGTTTAATCATGAGGCATTAAGGCCAAGAAAATTACTACTTCATAAGAGTGAAATACAGAAAATCATAGGCAAGATTAAAATTAAAGGTTACACTCTGATTGCTTTATCTTTGTACTTTAATGATAAGAATAGAATAAAGCTTGAACTTGGTCTTGCGAAAGGAAAAAAACAGCACGACAAAAGGCAGTCAATCAAGGAAAAAGACTGGAAGAGAGAACAGGGTAGAATTATTCGGGATAAGTGATGGCTACTAAGAATGAACTAGTTGAAAATCTTGTTAAAAAACTTGGTTACTTGAGTAATGATGATGCTCATTACGTAGTTGACTGTGTACTTGATCAGATTAAAGAGGAGCTAGCTAATGGTAGCAGGGTAGAAATAAGAGGTTTTGGTACTTTATCCTTGCGCAAGAGAAAGTACGCTGGTCAAGATAAAAATTATAATTCCATATACTATCGCATGTCCAAGAATGTTCAAGAAGACCTAAACAATAAGGTGTAATTTATGTCTGCCTTGTTGACAAATAATACAAATTTACATAGTATCCGCCATTATTTTATCAGGGAAGTGGATGAATTCAAATCAGCTATACCTCCTCAAAGATAGGAGATTTCTGCCTATTTTTCTTGTGCAATTCTTTGGCTGTCTTAATGACAGTATCCTGAAAAATGCCCTTATAATTTTAATAACATTTAGACTAGCTTCTGATTTAACTGTCGCACCATACTTATTGGTGATGATAGCTAATGTTATGTTTATTCTACCATACGTATTATTTGCCAGTCTTGCTGGACAACTTGCCGATAGATATGAGAGAACAATTATTGTAAAAATTGTTAAAATGGCTGAAGTAGTCATAGTTCTGCTCGCAGGATACGGGTTTTATACTATTAACTTACCAATTTTATTTTCTTGCATTGGGCTTATGGGTGTTCACTCGACTTTTTTTGGCCCAATCAAATATAGTTCTCTTCCAGATCATTTAAAGAAGGATGAGTTACTGAGCGCTAACGGTTTTGTTGAGGCTGGCACTTTTCTTTCAATTCTGTTTGGGACAATAATAGGTGGATTTTATAATTTCAATGAAGTTCTAATAATATTAATAGCATTACTTGCTTCAATTGTTGGGTTAATATTTGCATTCTTTTTACCTAAGTCAAAGAATGCAAATTCAGATATTGCCATTAATCTGAATATAGTATCTGAATCAATTAGTATGGTAAAATATGCTGCTTCTAAGAAGAAAGTTTATTTAGCCATATTAGGTATTTCGTGGTTTTGGTTCATTGGTGCAGCCATTCTTGCTCAAATACCATCTTTAACTAGAGATACTCTTGGGGCTGATGAAAATGTGGCTAATTTATTCTTAGCGGTGTTTTCTATCGGGGTTGGGATAGGTTCATTTTTATGTAATAAAATACTAAGGAATACTATTACTACAAAATATGTATTTCTTTCTGCTCTTGGCATTAGTATCTTTGGTATTGATTTGTATTTTGCCAGCCATATCGCTTCTGTTAGTTATACCCCAGAACAGCTTAAAACTGTCGCTGAGTTCTTGGTCAAAAAGCACTATTGGAGAATATTATTAGATCTGTTATTTATTTCAATGATTGGAGGAATATACGTTGTTCCTCTTTTTGCAGTTATGCAATATTTCACTTCCCCAGCTTATAGAAGTAGAGTGATTGCAGCCAATAATTTAATAAACTCATTTTTTATGGCTGGATCAACAGCCATATTGTCATTTTTATTCTATTTAGATTTTACCATTCCATCAGTTATTTTAATGGTAAGTATACTTAATATGGTGATTGCAATTCATATATATAGCTTGATTCCCAATTCCAAAATTATACCAATGAAGGTATGGAGGGCTATATTTAGAATATTCTTTAGGCTATGTTATAAAGTTGAAGTTGCGGGTATAGAGAATTATAAAAAAGCTGGAAAAAGGACGGTGATCATTGCCAATCATTTATCTTATATTGACCCGCCACTAATTGCTAGTCATATACCTGAAACTCTACAATTTGCAATAAACTTGACGGTTGCGAAGGAGTGGTGGGTAAAGCCTTTTTTAAAAATAATAAAAACATATCCCATTGAGCCCAATAACCCAATGGCAATTAAGAGTCTAATAGAAGAAGTCAAAAAAAATAAAAAAATTGCTATTTTTCCTGAAGGAAGAACTAGTATGACTGGTTCTTTGATGAAAATTTACGAAGGGCCGGGGATGATTGCTGATAAGGCGAATGCGACTATTCTGCCAATTAGAGTGGATGGAACGCAGTTTACTATTTTCTCTAAGGTCAGAAAGTTAATGAAAGGCAAGTTTACTTTGCGCAGGAAAATCACAATCACCATACTGCCTCCTGTAAAGCTATCTCCGCCTGATTCCTCAGGAAATCGAGATAGACGTAAATATATTGGGCAAGCACTTTATGATTTAATGAGCGAGATGATATTTGAAAGCTCGAATTATAAAGAAACTCTTTTCCAATCGTTGATAAATGCTAGTGATATATACGGTAAAAGCGCAACCATTATTGAGGATTATGATAGTAAAGCTTCATATAGAGATGTTATGCTTAAGTCGTTTATTGTTGGAAATCTAATTGAGCAAAATACTAAACTAGCTGAAAAAGTTGGGATTATGCTGCCGAACATGGTTGGTAGTGCAATAGTATTTTTTGCCGTTCAGGCTTTTGGTAGAATAGCTGCGATGATTAATTTTACATCCGGTTCTGGTAATATAATTTCAGCATGCAAGACGTCTAATATTAATACGATATATACTTCACGCAAATTCATAGAAAAAGCCGAACTAGACTCTATAATTAAGGCAGTTGCTAATGAAGGAATAAATATTGTTTATCTGGAAGATCTAAGAAAAAATATCACCTTGGCATTAAAGCTAAAATGCCTTGTTGCAAGCTTTGTTCCTAGTGTTTATTATAAATCAATTTGTCCTGTACAAAATAGCAATGATACTGCTGTAATCTTATTTACTTCTGGTACTGAAGGCAAGCCAAAAGCTGTTGCGTTATCACATAGTAATATTCTTGCTAATAGGTTTCAGGTCTTATCAAGAATTGACTTTAATCCATATGATCGTGCGTTTAATGCTTTGCCATTATTTCATAGTTTTGGCCTAACTGTCTCACTAATCATGTGCTACAGCGGCGTTAGAACGTTCTTTTACCCATCGCCACTGCATTATAGGATTATTCCTGAACTTATCTATGATATAGGCGCTACGATTTTGTTTGGAACAGATACTTTTCTTTCTGGTTATGCTGCATATGCTCATCCTTATGATTTCTACTCATTAAGATATGTTGTTGCGGGTGCAGAGAAACTAAAGGCAAAAACCAGGCAGCTCTGGTTTGATAAATTTGGTATAAGAATTTTTGAAGGATATGGTGTTACCGAGGCTGCTCCTGTAATTGCTGTGAATACCCCAATGCATGATAAAACAGGCACTGTTGGAAGATTAATGCCTAAAATGGATTATTTTGTGATGCCTGTTGAAGGAATTCAAACAGGAGGTAAACTGTGTATTAAAGGGCCAAATATAATGCAAGGTTATATAATGCCAGATAATCCCGGAGTGATAGTGCCTCCTGTGGTCGAAAAATTAGGAAAAAATTGGTATGATACTGGGGATATTGTTTCGGTTGATGATGAGGGATATATCACGATCATTGGTAGGGAAAAGAGGTTTGCTAAAATAGCAGGAGAAATGGTTTCTTTGTATGCCGTTGAAGAAGTTTTATCTTTGGTTGACCAAGATTCAACAAATGCAGTAGTTAGTGTTGACGATGAGAAAAAGGGTGAGCAGATTATATTATTTACTACTTCTTCCGATTTTAGTAGAGAGAAAATTGCTAAAGTTTGTCAGGATAAGCAATTATCTGAATTATATATACCAAAAGTAATTATTAAGGTAAGCGAAGTACCTGTTCTTGCTACTGGTAAGTTAAATTACCGTAAAATGGTTGAAATGGCTAAAGAGCATCTATCTAGATAGTTATATTGTTACAAAATGTTTATTAAACTTACTTAAAAATAAAAGTTTTTCTTAGTGAACCAGAAGTCTTGATATAAAATAATTTTATAAACAATTATTGGTGCCAGGATGAGTAAAGATTCTCATAAGTTGGAAGATGTTCAAACAGCGGTGTTAGCTGCAGCGCTGAGTAATAAAGGACCAGATAGTCCGAAGTACGAAGAATATAGGCAAAATTTGGTTAAGCAATTAGAAAAATCTGGAGAAAAAATTGTTAAAGGGCCAATACCTTTTTATAAAAAAGGTGTTAAAGGTCCGGCTGGCTATGTAATTGAGACTGATAAAGAGGTGTTAGTTTGTTATCACGGTACTAAATTCGGCAAAATATTTGGTTCTGGGGGTAAAGAAATATTACATGACTTGCAGATCTCTAGGGCAAAAATGAATTTTGGAGGACAGAAAGTTTCGGTTCATAGTGGATTTAAAGCCGAATTTGAATCGTCTAAAGAGAGTTTATATCAAGCTCTAGCTCAAACGAATCTTAAGGATAAAGGGGTACATTTAACCGGACATAGTCTTGGTGGGGCGGTATCACAAATTGCGGCTATGGATTTATCTACTCACTTTGGAGTAAAGGTAAACAAAGTTACAACATTTGGTGGGCCAAGGGTATTTGCCAAAGATGCCGCTGAATTATATAACAGCAAAGGATTAGGTGATGTTACTCTTAGAGTAAAACAAGATCGTGATCCTGTTCCGCGTTTAGTTCCACGAGGTATGTATCACCATACTGGTAGGAAAATAACACTCAAAAGCTCAAAAAGAAGTATTCACTCTGGAGCTGTATACAGAGATATTGCGACTAAAAAGGTCACAGAGAAAGATATAGCAAACGCTAGAGAGTCAGATAAACCTTGGTCATTTACTGAGTCTTATGTAAAGCCAGTGATGCGTATGACTAAGGCAGCTTTCGCCATTGCTTATCATTCTACTATTGGTGCGGTGGTGGATAAATTAAAACCGAGTAAATCGCAAGCTAGTGCTATTTCTACTCCGGCCAATCCGAAAAAAGTAAGTAAGGGGAATGAAGTGGGTTTATAGCCCAAAACTCACATAAAAATTAGTTCTAAATGATTGTGTGGGCGAAATAAGTTGGTGAGCTCTTTTCGTTTTAAGTCACATGCAATTTACTCCATCACAAAGTCATATAATGTATACAGCGATATTTTCTCAATCTTCTCTAGAATGTGCGATAGATCAAGAGTTACCATTTACCTTAGCTCTTGTAACTACTGTTTAAAATCTTACCACTATTAACGTTAATAATTACATGCGATTGATGCTTCTTCTTAGAAATAGTAAATTTTTTAATAATTTACGTATTATTTAACTAATAATTAATTTATTAACTATTATAATAAAGATATAGGTCAAAAAACCTATATCGGAAGAATAGACAAGTAGTTTAGCGAAAAACATAAAGTGGAGAAGAAAAAATGGGTCCAGAAATCTTAGCAATAGCAATAGTAGCAGGTGTACTATCTCTAACGTCTGCTGGTGTATCATTAGGTACTTTTTTTCATTTTAAGAAAAAATATAGTGCTGATAGCAAAAATAGAGTAGGGATTGATATTGATCAGAGCTCGGTTGATGAAGAATTAGGTGATTTGCACAGGCATGTAACACATAAAAAAGTACACTTTGATCAAATAGATGAATCTTCAGTAAAACAAACTGCAGATTTTTTAAGAACAGGGCTACCAAATGAAGTAGCTAGTAAATTAGCTTCTAATGCTGGAGTGCTATCTAGCGCACTATCTCCTTCATCTTCTCTTATGGGAAGTCATAAGGTATCTGAATCAGCTCCAAAAAAATTAGTTGGTTCTCATGAGGAAAAAGAACATCATCATCACCACAGAAAACATTCTGATTCAGATAGTAAAAAGAAAATTAGTGAAGTTGACAGTAATGAAAGCTTATTAGATCAAATTATCTTATTAGAAGGCATGGACAAATCATTATCACAACATGATGGCTCAGTTGAGTTAATTGGTCACGAAGGCCAATACTAATAGTGCTATTCTTTATAAACTCTAGGTGATTTCCCTAGAGTTTATATTTTATAAGTAATTCTTAAGATACTGACCTGTGTAACTTTCCTTACATTTTACTATTTCATGCGGTGTTCCTTCTACAACTATATATCCTCCTTTATCACCACCTTCTGGGCCAACGTCAATTACCATGTCTGCGGTTTTTATAACTTCCATATTATGCTCGATTACTACCACAGTATTACCTTTATCAACAAGCTTATGCAGTACCTTTAGTAATTTTTTAATATCATCAACATGTAAACCAGTTGTTGGTTCATCAAGTATATATAATGTCTTCCCAGTAGATCTCTTAGAAAGCTCTTTTGCTAGCTTTACTCTTTGAGCTTCTCCGCCGGATAGAGTGGTTGCAGATTGGCCAATTTTTATATATCCTAGACCGACTTCCTTTAAAGTTTCAAGTTTGTCATTAATGGAAGGTACTTTCTTAAAAAATTCAGCCGCATCTTCAACTGTCATATCAAGTACATCGGCAATATTTTTTCCATTATATCTTACTTCTAACGTTTCTCGATTATACCTTTTTCCATTGCACACATCGCAGTTGATATATACATCAGGCAAAAAGTGCATTTCAAATTTAACCAATCCATCACCTTGGCATGCTTCACATCGCCCTCCCTTGACATTAAAGGAAAAGCGACCCACTTTATATCCTCTAATCTTAGATTCTGGTAATTCAGTAAACCAATCACGAATTGGAGTAAAGGCACCAGTATATGTTGCTGGGTTTGATCTTGGAGTTCTACCAATTGGAGATTGATTGATATCAATTACTTTGTCAATATTCTCAAGTCCAGATATTGATTTATATTCACCTGGATATATTTTGGCTGTTGGTTCGAGGAACTTTAGTGCGGCTTTATAAAAAGTATGTATCACAAGACTCGATTTGCCACTGCCTGAAACTCCGGTAATTGCTGTAAATGCGCCAAGTTTAATTTTGAGTGTGACATCTTTTAGATTATTTATATCTGCTCCGGTCAAAATTATTTCTTTCCCATCATGTCCATTTCTGACATTTTTTGGTACTGGAATAGATTTTTTACCACTTAAGTACATACCAGTAATACTATGTTCAGAGTTCTTTATTTCTTCAGGAGTTCCTTGTGCTACTATTTGCCCGCCGTGAATGCCAGCTCCAGGACCAACATCAATTATATAATCAGATTCAAGCATCGTTTCATCATCATGTTCTACGACTATTACAGTATTACCTATATCACGTAGACTTTTTAGGGTGGCAATTAGACGTGTATTATCTCTTTGATGTAGACCTATGGATGGTTCGTCAAGAACGTACAACACACCGCTTAAGCCGCATCCTATTTGTGAAGCTAATCTAATTCTCTGACTTTCTCCTCCTGATAACGTGCCTGATTCTCGAGAAAGGCTTAAGTACTCTAGGCCAACATTATTTAAGAAATTAAGTCTTTCCCTTATCTCTTTTATTACTCTGCCGGCAATTTGATTATGTTTATTGGAAAGTTTTTGTTCTAAAGTTTCAAACCAATTACCAGCTTCATATATTGTTTTCCTGGCAACTTGTCCAATATTTAGGTTGTCAATCTTAACACATAAAGATTCTTGTTTTAATCTATATCCATTGCATATTGAGCAATCATGCTCAGACATATATCTAGATAATTCCTCTTTCATCCAGGCGGCATCTGTTTTTCTGTATTTTTCTTGTAAGCTTGGTATTATTCCAGCAAAAACTTGTCTAATTACCTCACGCTTGCGTTCGTCATGATATTCAAAATCTATTTCTTCCTCGCCAGAGCCAAAAAATAAAATCTCTTTTATTTGTTCAGACAGGCTATTAAAAGGTTTAGTAAGACTAAATTTGTAATGCTTAGCAAGCGATTCGAGTGTGTCATAAACAAATTTAGAGGTTGATTTACTCCACGGAGCAATTGCTCCGTCTTTGATGCTAATAGATTCATCTGGAACAACAAGATGTTTATCAAAGAATGACTCTTTGCCAATCCCTTCACACGATGGGCATGCGCCAAAAGGGCTATTAAAGGAAAAAATTCTTGGCTCAATCTCTTCAATCTGGAAACCAGATACTGGGCATGAATATTTTTCTGAAAATGTTATTCTTTCTTGTACTTTATACTCTTTAATACCTTCAGGTAATGACGCAAACTCTATGTATGTTATTCCTTGCCCTAGTAACAACGATGATTCCATGCTCTCAGCTAATCTATTACCAATTGAATCATTGATAACAAGTCGATCTACTATTACCTCTACTGTATGTTTCTTGTTTTTATCAATTTTAGGTAGCTCATCAATGTTATACATCTCTCCATCTAGATATATTCTTTGATATCCGTGTTTGACTAGATTTGCTATTTCTTTACGAAACTCACCTTTTTGCCCTCTAATGATAGGAGCTATAATATAAATTTTAGTCTCTAGTGGCAGAGATTTAACTATATCAATCATTTCACTGATTGACTGACTTTTGATCGGTAAACCTGTAGTAGGGGAATATGGAATACCAACCCTAGCAAATAAAAGTCTTAAATAATCATATATCTCAGTAATCGTACCTACGGTTGATCTTGGGTTCTTAGAAGTTGTTTTTTGATCTATTGCGATTGCTGGGGAAAGACCGGAAATAGATTCAACGTCTGGTTTGTTTTGTAAATGTAGAAATTGTCTTGCATAAGAAGATAAACTTTCGACGTACCTTCTTTGACCTTCAGCATAAATGGTATCAAATGCAAGCGATGATTTGCCAGAGCCACTAAGACCAGTAATTACAACAAATTTATTGCGAGGAATATCAACATTTACATCTTTTAGATTATGTTCTTTTGCTCCTCTAACTTTAATATATTCCTGCATCATTTTATAAAAATTTATTAGTCAGTCATTATAGATAGTAAAAACTAGACATTGCAACAGCTATCTAAATTAAATTTCTCTTTGAAGATAATATATAATGTGATATAGCTAGTATTGGTTCAAATTTGCGAAGGTTTACAAATGGCAAGTAGTGTAAATAAAGTGGTTCTAATAGGCAATCTAGGTAGAGATCCTGAAATTAGAATGACTAGTGATGGTAGGGAAATAGCAAGCTTCAGTCTGGCGACTAGTGAAAGTTGGAAAGATAAAGTTACTGGTGAAAGAAAAGATAAAACTGAGTGGCATAGAATAGTTGTGTTTAATGAAGGATTAGTCAGGCTAGTTAAGAATTATGTTAAGAAGGGCAGTAAATTATACTTAGAAGGTCAGCTCCAGACAAGAAAGTGGTTGGATGGGGAAAATCACGAAAGATATACAACAGAGATTGTACTGCAAAACTTTAATGCAAGTCTCATTCTGCTTGACCCTAGGAGTGATTCTACGCCAGAGTCATTCTCAAGCTCGAACCAATCAGGAACTACTAATTTTGACAATAGTGAACTCGATGATGAAATTCCGTTCTAATGCCATTTTGGCGCTGCTATTAGCAGCATTTTCCTTAGCTTCTTGTAAAACTATGACTTATGGCCAAGATCCAGCAACGCTTGGTGAAATGTATGGCTTCAATAAAGTGCTGGTAAAGGGAGGTGATTTTTGGATAACAACTTACCAAAAAGTCACAAGTAAACACCAGCCATATGTGTTTTATATAGAAGGTGATGGAGCTGCATTTAATGGAAGGTTTAAAGTTTCAAGAAATCCAACTCCTAGAAGGCAAATGTTCATTCAATTAGCTGCTATGGATAAGAGGCCAAATGTAATATATGTTGCTCGTCCGTGTCAGTATACTCCGATGGATTTAAATCCAAAATGCAGTAGCTTCCAATATTGGACCAATAAGCGTATGTCAGATGATTCGGTTGCTTCTATTAACGACGTAATTAATAGCTTTAAATCCACTCATCCAGTAAGCTTAATCGGGTTTTCTGGAGGTGGTGGGATCGCTGTTTTAGTAGCTGCACGTAATAAGAGTATTAAAGATATTATTACTATTGCCGGTAATTTGGATCATAAGGCATTTACTACGCATCACAATGTGTCGCCTATGATAGGTTCTCTTAACCCAATAGATTATGCAGATAAAGTACGTAATATTCCGCAACTGCATGTTTCTGGGGGGAAAGACACTGTTATCCCGCCTTTTATAGCGGACAGGTTTGTACAAAAAGCAGCATCACAATGTGTTAAACAAGAAATTTATCAAGATGCTAGTCATCAATATGGGTGGAATAGACTTTGGGAATATATTTATACAAAACCACTTACTTGCTATAAGTGATTAGTTAATTAAATTTATAAACTACATATAATTATTATGACTAAAGTGTCAATTATCAGACTAGAACACTCGAGTGATTTAGAGTTACCCCATTATGCTACTGCTCAAAGTGCGGGTATGGATTTGCCAGCAGCAGTAGTCTCAGACTTAGCTATTGAATCTGGGCAGGTTGCAATAGTACCAACAGGTTTTGCAATTGCTTTGCCTGCTGGTTATGAAGCTCAAATAAGGCCACGCTCTGGTTTAGCCGCTAAAAATATGGTTACGGTGTTAAATACCCCAGGTACGATCGATGCTGATTATCGTGGTGAGATTAAGGTTATCTTGATTAATCATGGCCCTGAAAAATTTGTGATTTCACGAGGAATGAGAATAGCTCAAATGGTAATATCCAAATATGAACATGCGGAGTTAATAGAAGTCCAAGAGCTTGATCAAACCGCAAGAGGTAATGCTGGATTTGGCTCAACTGGTATGGATAGAGTTAAAAAAGACTCTAAGTAAAGCTTAGAATTATCTCTTATTTAGTCATTCCGACATAGAGCCAGTCATGCCGGATGTTTTTTTAAGTCATCTCGCACTTGATCTAAAGTCAAGTTTTGGATGATTTTGGAGAGTTTATCATGACTTTCTATCCTGTCTAAAGATTGGCCTTGTATCTATATAATTTCAATACTAATAAAAAAATAGTAAGAGAAAATTTATTATTTGCTAATGGCATATTGTGTTTATATAATCCGAATGCATGGATTATAAATGTTTTATATATAAATTTCTGACATATGAACAAGCTTATTCTTAATCTCTTTTATCTTACTTTAGCGCTGTTTTCTTTATCTGGTTGCCTGCAAACGGTTTTTACCGGTGCCGCTGGTTCTGCTGTAGAATTAGCAAAAGATAGAGGGGCAAAACAAGCTTTAACTGATGCTAGAATATCGGCTGGGATAAAAGCTGATTTAATAAAAAGTGGTGTCAGAGAGTATTTTACCAAAATCAAAGTAGACGTGGTTGATGGTAGAGTACTTCTTACTGGTGCAATTGAAAAAGATGCTGATGCATTAAAGGCAGTAGAGATTGCGTGGAATCAAAAGGATGTAGAAGAAGTTGTGAACGAACTGAAAGTAAATGAAAAAAGTGATCACTTTAGCTTAGCGCAGTATACCAGAGATGTTATGATTACTAGCCAGATCAAGTCTAAAACTTTTATAAATCGTCAAGTGAAGTTTGTTAATTACACAATCGTCACAGTTGATAATGTTGTTTATATATTTGGTATTGCAAGATCTGAAGAAGAATTGGCAAAGGTGGCAGATATTTCTTCCAATGTACGAGGTGTTGAACGAGTAGTTAGTCATGTAAAAATAAAACCACTTGATGCAAACAAGCTAGGGGATGATGCTATATCTAACCAATCAACAAAATCTACTGTTGATGATGATGATAAGATAACTACGATTAAAGCTCCTACCAAAATGAAAGAAGTAAAAACAGAAACTTCGGTAGACAAAGAAGCAGTAAAAGATAACCTAGATGATTGGTAAACATAGTGTTTAACAAGGTTATCAGCTTTGTTTTATTGATTGTATCATGTATTGTTCTATGCTCTTGTCAAGGTGGTTATAGGAAGCTATCACGCGAAGATTCAAGAAATACCAAGTACAAAGGTCATTATAAAGTTGGGTCGGCTTATACCGTTAAGGGAGCTCAATATAGACCAAAAGAAGTAAAGAGTTTTACGCAAGTAGGAATGGCTTCGTGGTATGGAAAAAAGAATGGTTTCCACGGAAAAAAGACCGCAAATGGCGATAAATATAATAAAAACACTCTATCTGCTGCGCATAAAACTCTGCAGTTGCCATGTCTAGCAAAAGTAACAAATCTTGAGAACCACAAGTCAGTCATTGTTATGATAAATGATAGGGGGCCATACTCTAAAAACAGAATTATTGATCTTTCCGAAAAAGCTGCTGAAGTAATCGGTATGAAAAGAAAGGGAACAGTTAAAGTAAAAGTTCAGTATTTACATTCTGATACAAAGAAATTCTTAGCAGACATAGGACTTGAAAATAAAAGTGGCGCTAAATCAAAGCGTCATGTCAAAAATAAGAAATGTTCCGTTAATTGCCACGTTAAGTTAGTTAATCAGAAACATAAAATCAAAGTAGATTAATCTGAGTAATCAAGCAATTCAAGTTGAACAGATTGTTACAAGTTTGACTGATTTTGCTCCAGCTTTCTTCAGGATCTTTGCGCAATAATTTGCCGTGCTGCCAGTAGTTCTGACATCGTCTACTAATAATATATTCGAGTTTAGTATACTATATTTTTTATTGCAGCTAATAGAGCCAGCTAAATTTTTCATTCTTTCAGATTGAGATAATTTAGTTTGTGCTTTTGTCCATCTAGTTTTAATTAGTATATCAGCTTTACAGGGAATTTTAAAAAGTGTGGCTAAATCATATGCCAATATTTGAGCTGGGTTGTACTGTCTTAAAATTCTTTTTACCCTGTGCATTGGAATTGGTGTTACCATATCAACTTCTTGCAAATCCTCTCTATATCTATTGAATAGTAGTTTAGCAAAAGTTTTTGAATAGTTCGTTTGATCGTGATATTTAAATGCGTGAATCAACTTTTTACTTGCTTCATCATATTTAAAAATGATTCTTGCAAGATCGTATGATGGATGTTCAGCAATACATTTTCCACATAAAACAACATTACTTATGGAGAATTCAAAGGCTATTCCGCAACATTCGCAATATGGGTTTGAAATAAGTCTTAATTTATTAAAGCAACTAGGACAGATGCTATTTGATTGCTCTAATATTTCAGAGCAAGAAATGCACCTTGATGGTAATATAAAGTTAAAGATATGCTTCAAAGTGGTTTTCATTATTTTCGTTTACCCATCGCATATTCGATAAGTAGTTTTTTAAATGGGTCAATTTTATTTATTGCTTTAAATGCTGTTTGTCTTGCGTGATGAAGTATTTTGGAATTATTGGCGAAAATAACATTAATAGTATCTGTGATTTCAAGCATGTCATTGTTATCACGCTTTCTTTCATTTTCATAATTTGAGAGCGCTTTTTGATTTACCCCATATTTATTTAAATTTTCCTTAAGCGACTCTATATCTTTTATTCCTTGGTTTAATCCTTGTCCAGCCAAAGGATGGATAATATGTGCAGTATCTGCTATTAGTGCTATGTTCTTATTATGGTATTTTGATGTTAAATAGGCTCTTAAAGGGTAACTTGCAACTTCACTGATGATTTCTACTTTACCTAGGAATGGTCCAAAATTCTGTTCTACAAGATATAAAAACTCATCATTTGGTAGATTTAGAATAGTTTTGGCTAGGTCTGATTCAATCGTCCAAACTACAGAAGAATTATATTTGTTTTTTAGCGGTAAGATGGCAAATGGTCCGCTATTCATAAAATGCTCAACCGCAGTTCCATCATGAGATTTTTCATGCTTAACAAGAAAAGTTAGCGCAAATTGATCATATTTCTTATCTATGCTACTACTAAAATAGTGCTTTCTAGTTGAAGAGTTTGGACCATCACAAACAATAACTAAATCGCTATGTACGCTATTAGCGTAGGCATCTATTTTGATTGAGCATTTATCTCTATTTTCAACAACTTGATAACTCGTCTTGTCAATAATATGTATCTTAGGATGCGAAGAGGCAATAGAGTATAACTTTTTCTTAAAATCATCATTTTTGACTATATAGCCCATTATTTGTCCAGGAGCTAAGTTATCTTGACCAAAGTGCAAAATGTTTGGCGATTTATTATCGACTACATAAATGTCAATAATGGGTCCAGCGATTTCTGATACTTCATTCCACAATCCAATTTTTTCTAAAAATAATTTTGAATGATCTGTCAGGGCGGTAGTTCTAACATCATGAAAGAACTGATCTGATGAGAGGTCTTTTTGTTCTAGGATAGTTACTTCATAACCAACATTTGCCAATGCTAATGCGGTGATCATACCACTAAAACCACATCCTAAAATCATTATTTTTGTGCCATGATTAGACATGGGTGATTTAATCTCTGATTTTTGTACCATCTTTTTGCATGAAGTATTTAAGATAAGCTGCATTTACAATAGTAGAAAGTATAAAATAAATAATACTAATGTCCAAATAAGGGCTGTTTGCTTTAAAAGTTCCCAGCATGCATATCAGCAAGGAAATAACACTTGTGGCACTGTTTAGAAATAAGATTTTCGTAAAAATATCGTTCTGAAAAAACAATCCTAATATTAGCATAACAGCAATTATTGAAGTAAAAATTAAAATCAAATATAGCATTATTTTATAACCTTTATTATTCTTGATTCCATTTCTCCATCTTCTAATGAATCAAGTAAAGACGAATTTATAGCATGAACCAGTAATAAATTCTTATCAACTGATAAAGTTACTGTTCCAGGTGTTAGTGTAATGGAATTAGCGTAAATTACCATTCCTAACTCGCTTTTTATATCAGATTCAATAATTGCTAAACCAGGGTAAAGAGAAGTATTTCTTTTCCAAGCAATTTTAGCTACATAGATAGCAGATAAATATACTTCTTTAAAAAGCCATAATACATAAAACAAGAAACTAAGTTTTATATTATTTTGACTTGGAATGAGCTCAAGTTTGTAAGAAATAAGAAATACTGCTAGACAAATAATAGCACAAATTATCAGTCCACTAATAGTAAGATTACTATTGAGGCCAATCCAAAATAAAATTAGTAATAAAATATATAAAATCTTAATGCGCATTTGCAACTGATTCTTTAGGTGAAGTTGAGAAGGGTATAAGCAACATGGCAATACAAAATAGTAAAGAGATGAAATTGAATACGTAATTCATGGACATTATGAATGCTTCACCACCTATAACATTGCCAAGAAGAGCAAATGAAGTCAGTTCTGGATTATCAACTTTTCCGGTCAGTTCATTTGTAAAGAATGCAATCCTATCCTGAACTGCACTAGATGTTAGAGGCATGTTTTCATTAATAGTTTGAGTAAATAGCCGAGTTTTTTCGTTAATAGTACTATTTATTAGAGCAAGTCCAATGGCTCCACCTAGGTTTCGTGTTAAGTTATAGAGACCACTAGCATTTTGTACTTCCTCTTTTTTCATAGTACCAAGAGCTAGGTCATTTATTGGCATAAAACAAAACATTAGGGCTAGACCTCTTATCATTTGCGGCAAAAAGAACTCCCAAAATTGTGATTGATTGGTTAAATAGCTATTCATATGACTGCCAAAAGCAAACATGCCAAAGCCTATGGCCAGGATAATTCTCTTATCTATACCAGATCCAAACATTTTGCCAGCAAGAGGTGCTGAAACAAATTGAAAAATACCAGTTACAACCATTGTTGTACCAATTTGAAGAGTGCTATATCCAGCGATGGTAAATAAAAACAATGGCATAAGGTATACTGTGCCGTACAAACCAACTCCTAGTATGAAAGAGTATATACAGCCAAAGGTAAAATTCTTGTTTGCAAAAGCGCTTAAATCAATAATGGGGTTTTTAAATGTTAGTTCTCTTATGATAAGCCAAATAAAACCTACAGTGCAAATAATCGTTAATGTTAATATATGAGTATCTTGTAGCCAATCTTTTTTATTACCTTCTTCAAGAACATATTGCATCGCTCCGAGTGATATAATTAATAACGAAAAGCCGATATAATCAAAATTCTTTACTAGGTCATAATTTGGTTTATCAATATGTAGAAACAAGAAAACAGTTGAGCATACAAATACACCAGGGACGATATTTAATAAAAACATGAAATGCCATGACGATACATCGGTTATATAACCACCTATAGTTGGCCCAATAGTTGGAGCTACAGTGACAACCAGACCTATGATCATACTGACCTTTGTATGCATACTTTTAGGAAAAATAATAAAAATTACACCGAAAGCTGTAGGAATCATGGCGCCACCAAAGAATCCTTGTAGAGCACGAAATACAATCATAGATTCTATATTCCATGCGATTGCGCACATAAAACTCATTACTGTAAAGCCAAAGGCGGCTATAAAATAGGATATTCTAGTAGATAATACTTTAGCAGCAAATCCAGTCATAGGTATCACAATAACTTCAGCTATAAGGTATGAGGTTTGTATCCAAGATAATTCATCACCAGATGCTGATAATCCTGCTCCAATAACTTGAAGAGAGCTTGAAACAATCTGAATGTCTAGTATAGCCATGAAAATACCAACCACCATAGCAAAAAATGCTAGGAGAGTTTCTTTTGGAATTTGTTCTTCTTCTGGTACAGTCATAGTTTTGATTTTGTTTTTATACTGACTGCATGTAGCTCTTTTGAAAGTACATCAGATAGTGCATCTTTGACAAGTCTATGTTGTTTAATCAATGGTAATCCTTTAAATTGATCACTTTCTATTTCAACTAAATAGTGATCTTGATCGCCCAATGTATCTGTAATTTTTATTTGTGCATCGGGGAAATTATTTAGTAGAATACTCATAAGCTTGTTTTCAGGTATAGCCATATTTTAACTTTATCAGTGTTGTAGATAATGAAATTTAAGCCTAATGTACTCAATTTGCAAGCCTTGAATGCATTGCATAACACACTAATAAAGGTTGGTGTTCTAGGTGGTTCTTTTGATCCAGCACATGAGGGACATTTGATGATTTCTAAGCAAGCGTTGGATTTTTACCATTTTGATAAAGTAATATGGCTTGTCGCTAATCAAAATCCTTTTAAACCCCAAAAAAGTAATGATTGTTACACACGTGCTGCACAAGCAGCCAATGTAGCAAGGTATGATAATAGAATAATAGTATCTACTGCAGAAAAAGAACTTGGTACGTTTTATACTTATCAATCCATGGAGTTTTTGGTTAAAAGATTTCAAAGTGTAAAGTTTACCTGGTTAATGGGTATAGATAATCTTCTAGATTTTAAGAAGTGGCACAGATTTAGTGACCTTATTAAACTTTGTGAAATAATTATTTTCGATAGACCAAATACAAATCGTTTAATAAATGTTGGTTCTATATTGCAAAATGACCAACCAAATCTTGATAAAACTCAAAAGCACCATATAATTGTTCACAGAGGGAAGTTATTAGATCTTTCTTCAACGATGATTAGAGAAAGTAAGAAATGAGAAATAGTAATAACGATGAATTAAAGGAATTCATTTTAAAGTGTCTGGAAGAGAAAAAAGCGGAGAATATAGTTTGTATATCACTTAAAAATGATATACCCATTGCTGACTTTATGATTTTTGCTAGTGGTAGGTCACTAAAAAACATCAAAGCTATCGCTGAGTATGTAGCCTATGAGCTTAAACATGAAAAGAAGTGGAGTTCTACTATGGAGGGCTTGAATAACTCTGATTGGATTTTACTAGATGCTGGTGATGTCATAGTGCATTTATTTCATCCAGAAGCAAGAGAGAAGTTTAAAGTTGAAGAATTATGGGAAAGTAACTAATGGCAAATAATATTTTAATCATAGTGATCACCTTAATTGCTACAGCGGTTTTTGTTGTGGCGATCTTTAAAAAGCTTAACTTGAGTCCAGTGTTGGGATATCTAGTAGCTGGTGCTTTTATAGGGGATCATGGAATGAAAGTGGTTAACTATGAACAAACATCATTTCTCGGCGAGTTAGGAGTGGTATTTTTACTTTTTGCTATAGGTCTTGAGTTGTCTATTGAAAGGCTAGTGTCGATGAGAAAATACGTGTTTGGTCTTGGTACTATGCAGGTATCTATTACAAGTATTATTATTGCTGCAGCGATTGTCTTAACAACCGGAGATAACAAGGCTGCTATTATAATAGCAGGTGGACTTGCACTTTCATCAACTGCTATTGTTATGCAGGTTATAAACGAGACTAAAAGTCAATCTATGCAAGTTGGTAGGGTATCATTATCTATACTATTGTTACAAGACTTTGTTGTCGTTCCTTTGCTTGTTATAGTGCCTCTATTAGGTGGAGGAGCTCAGTCGGCAGGGTCTCTTGCTTATGTACTAGGTAATTCAATGGTAAAAGCTGTCCTAGCATTAGGTATAATTTTTGTAGCTGGTAGGGTGTTGCTACGTCCTTTATTTTCTTTCATTACACCTGACCATACTGAAAATAGCGAGTTGCCAATAGCAGTTACTTTGTTAGTTGTACTTAGTGCTTCATGGGGTACGGAACACTTCGGTTTATCATTGGCGCTTGGTGCATTCGTTTCAGGAGTATTAGTTGCAGAAACGGATTTTAGGGTAAGGGCCGAGGAAAGTATTTATCCTTTCAAGAGCCTTTTGCTTGGTTTGTTTTTCATGAGTGTAGGAATGAAAATAGACGTGATGGAGATGTATAACCAAGTATTTAATATAATTACCTACAGCCTTGCTTTGATTGTATTAAAAGCTCTTATTATATCGGCATTATGTATTTTATTTGGCTTTAATAAGGGTGTTGCTGTACATGCTGGTTTGTTGCTATCTCAAGGTGGAGAGTTTGCATTTATTTTATTTGGACTCGGGAAAGATTATGGAGTGCTTACTGAGCAAGAATCAAATTTACTTCTCACTGTGGTTACTTGTTCTATGGCTTTGACGCCATTACTTGCTATGATTGGCCAGAGATTTGCTGATAATATAGAAAAAGGACTTGGTAGAACTCCTAATCAAATTATTGAATATGGAGCAAGAGACCTAGCTAATCACGTTATTATCGCTGGATTTGGTAAAGTAGGTAAAATGGTAGCAAGAGTTCTAGAGGCTGAAGGTATCAACTACATAGCGCTTGATGTAAATGAAGATGTTATAAAAGACGAAATTGCCAATGGTTTACCTGTTTTTAAAGGAGATGCTTCTCAAATTGGTACCTTGAAAGCTATTGGTGGAGAAAGAGCTTTGACTTTAGTTGTAACAGTTAACAATGAGATCACGGTAAAAAAGATTTGTAAAGTTGCTAAGGGGCATTTTGATAATTTAGATCTAATTGTAAGACTAAAAGACTTGAAAACTTCGAATGAGCTATACAGTCTTGGTGTGAACACTATAATCCCACAAGATTATGAAACTGGTTTGCAGCTCGGGAGTGCGGTATTAAAGTCTGTTGGAGTAAGTGAGTACGAAGTAAGTAGAATAAAGGGTCAATTTAGATCTGGAAATTATGAAGTTGCTAAGCAAGATGAATCATTGTTTGAAGTCGAAGAGGATGAGTAGAGCGATTATCTTTATATTAGCTTTGCTGTTTAGTATATCAGCAAGTGCTGTAGCAGCAAATTCAGCTGTACCAAGATTTGTTTCAATTAAATTCAATGAAGTAAATGCCAGAACTGGACCAGAAAATGACTGCCCAATAGATTGGGTGTTTGTTAAGAAAGGTGAGCCAGTAGAGGTAGTTGCTGAATTTGGGCATTGGCGTAAAATTAAAGATATTAAAAGTGAAGGGGGGTGGGTTCATTCAAGTGTTATTTCCGCTAACAGATCGGTTATTATTGTTTCACAAGCTAAAGTTCAATTGATATCATCTCCGTATGAGTTATCTAGTGTTGTTGCCAATCTAATTCCAGATTTACGATGTAATCTGCATAAATGCATAAAAGAGTGGTGCCAAATTTCTTGTAAATCCTATAAGGGCTGGGTGATGCGTAAATACTTATGGGGCGTATATCCTGAAGAGTTCCAAGATAAGTAAGTTAGTTACCTATTTTGCTAGCCTATTAAGTTTATCAAGTAGAGTATCAATTCTTGATATCATTAATGTTTGCTGCCGTGGGTCGTGCTCTAGTTTTGTTGGCTCTAAGCTCTTAGTTTCTTTTATCTTTTGCTCAATTTTGCTAACTTGTGTGTTATGAAGATCGTAGTTTGAAGTAAAATCTATGCCAAAGCTTAATTGTTCGAGAGGATTATGATCTAGATGGTTTGGTAAAATCTCTTCTTTGACAATTACTTCATTTTTAGTTATTACTCTGTGATCATTAAAATCTGTGGTATTTAATACTTTTTCCTTAATCTTTTTACCAGTATAATTATCATTTAGATATGTAATGCTATTGCTAGTGTAGTATCTTCTGTTTCTTACTTTTGTAATTTCAAGATCAGGGTCAGTCTTTTCAATATAGCGCAGTTTGTGGTGTGGTAATCCAGTTAGGTCAGATGCTTCTGCTATAGAGAAATATTTTTTAAGGCTAGACATCTTGGTTAATCCTTTCCTTAAAGGTTCTAGAAGGCACCAATCTCAAGACTGTTCTTGGTGGGATTGATACTGAATTGCCAGCATGGATATTAAAGCCAGGTCGTGATTTTTTGTGTTTAATTTTCCAGGTGCCAAAATTCTGCAATACTAATTTTTGGTCTCTCTTTGTCAGTCTTAGTATTTCAGCAAAGATATGTATAGTTATTTCTTCACAAAGTGAGAGAGATAAGCCAAGCTGTTCCTTTAGTTTAGCAGCAATTTTTTCTTTTGTAACGGTTGTAGTCATCTTAAGTTACTAGAGTCTAAAACAATATAATAACAACTATATTAAACTTGAATAAAAGCTAGTTCAAGAATATTAAGCTATTACCACCTAATTAAAGCAGCGCCCCAACTAGCACCGGCACCAAAAGCTGTAAAAGCTAGTATATCACCTTTTTTAAGGGCTTTCTTGTTATTAAGGTCCCAAAGTGCAAGAGGTATAGAGGCGGCTGAGCAATTTGCATGCGTCTCAACCGTTGTAACGACTTTGCTTGGGTCAAGTTTAAACCTTGAGGCGATATTATCTATTATTCTTAAATTAGCTTGATGAGGGATGAAAAAATCAATATCAGATAAAGATAAAGAGTTTTTTTCAAGAAGATATAGAACTGATTCAGACATTTTTTCAACTGCTTTACGAAAAACCTCTTGGCCTTTCATTCGTACAGCGCCAGCCTTGCCAGTGCTTCCTACTCCACCATCCGTGTAGAGTATATCGCACATTGATCCGTCGGAGTAAATATTACTGTCCAGTATTTCTGAGTTTGAATCAGTCTGCTGTAAAATTACTGCACCAGCTCCGTCACCGAATAGTACGCAAGTAGACCGATCATTCCAGTCGAGTAGCGAGGACATTTTATCTGCGCATACAAGTAAGATTGTTTCATAAGTGCCTGATTTAAGCATGTTATCAGCGACATGAAGGCCATAAATGAAACCACCACATATAGATTGGATATCAAACGAGGGTATTGTACCAAGCTCCATTAGTCCTTGCAGTTTATTTGATACAGAAGGGAAGCTATTATCTGGGGTATTAGTACACACTATGACAAGGTCAATATCACTTTTATCTATTCCAGCATTATTAATTGCATCAAGAGCAGCTTTATAAGACATGTGGGAGGTGTGTTCTTCGGGAGCGCAAATATGTCTCTGTGTTATACCAGTTCTGGTTCTAATCCACTCGTCACTTGTGTCTACAATATTTGCTAAATCGTTATTGGTTAGTATTTTTTCGGGCAAGTAGCCCCCGCAACCAATAATTTTTGCCCCCATATTTTACCTAAATTAGTTTACTTTTCAGAAGCGACTTCGCTTTTTTCGACTATGATCGGGCGATTATTATATGATTTGTTACTACTGTCCATGTGGTGAGGTAGTCTGTACTCTCCGGTATCTTTGTCAATAATAACATTTATTGCCTTGAGTGCATCATGTGCTCGTCTCATATTACGTTTTGATTTAGAAGTTTTTCTCTTTGGTACAGCCATGTCTTTATCTCCAGTATACTTATTGATTGTCTTTTACAAAAAGTAATTGTCAAACCGTCGCGCATTGTATTATATTTCATCTACAAAATCCATAACAATTTTTAAAATTAGCCATATGACGAACTTCTTAAGAATAATTTCAGTAATTTCATTATTATTTCTTTACGGTTGTAAGACTGTTGATGTACGAGGTCAGTATGTTAGTGACGAATATATTAATGAGATAAATAAAGAAAAACCTACAAAGGAAAAATTAGCAGATATGATAGGGTCACCTACTTATGTTCCTGATTATTCTCCGAATACTTGGTATTATATACAGCGTTCTCTGGCTAAAAGAGCGTGGTTTACCCCAACTGTACAAGAACAGAGAATTGTTAAAGTAACTTTTGCTAATGAGAAGGTGATAAGTGCGGAGTTATTGAATAATACTCAAAATGAGTATTTGCAAGCTCAGTCAGCTTTTACCAAAACAAAAGGAACTGATCAAAGTGGAATTCAGAAGTTTGTTAAGAATATAGGGAGATTTAACAAAACCACTGATGGAAAAGGAAGAAAGAAGAAAAGGAAATAAATATAGCTTTTGCAAGCTGACGAATTTAAGAGGCAATTATGATTAATAGAGAAGAATTAATTAACATTGAAAGGCTTTCTAGAATAAGTTTTTCTGATAAAGAGAGAGATAGTTTTACTCAAAAATTAGAAAATGTAATCGCAATGATTAATCAAGTTCAGGATATAGAATGCCAGAATGTCGAACCTTTAAGATCGGTATGTGAAATGAACCAGCGTCTGCAAGAAGATGAAGTAAAAATTGGGGATATTTCAGATGAGTTATTTAAAAATACTCCAGGGAAAACGGCTGAGTTTTCTAAAGAAATAAAATGTTTTGTAGTACCAAAAGTGGTGGAATAAAATGAGTGAATTAACAAAGATGACCATAGCTTCAGCGCTTGAAGCTCTCAAAGGAAAAGAAATATCAGCTACTGAACTTGTGGCAGCTCATATAGAGCAAGTGGAAAAAAATAAACCACTAAATAGCTACATAACAGAGACATTTGATGTCGCAAAGCAACTAGGAAAACAATCTGATGCAAGATATAACAATGGAACAAATCGTAAATTAGAGGGAATTCCGGTTGCAGTTAAAGATCTATTTTGTACTTATGGAATAAGAACTACTGCTGGTTCTAAGATGCTAAATAATTTTATTCCTGCTTATGAATCTACTATTAGTAAAAATATTGCAGATAATGGAAGCATTATGCTTGGCAAGACCAATATGGACGAATTTGCTATGGGCTCTTCCAATACCACAAGTTATTATGGTAACGTAAAAAATCCTTGGAAGTCTAAAAATAGTTCCATCGATTTAGTTCCTGGTGGTAGTTCTGGTGGATCAGCAGCGGCTGTAAGTAGCTTTTCTGCAATGGCAGCTTTGGGGAGTGATACAGGTGGTTCAATTCGTCAGCCAGCAGCTTTTACAGGAATTGCCGGGATTAAGCCAACTTATGGTAGATGTTCAAGGTGGGGAATGGTGGCTTTCTCAAGTTCTCTGGATCAAGCCGGTATATTTGCAAGAAGCATAGTAGATTGTGCATTGATGCTTGAAGCAATGATGGGGTTTGATGAAAAAGATTCAACATCAGCTAATTTAGCTGTTCCAGAATTAGTATCGGCTACAAGCAAGTCTGTAAAAGGTATGAAAGTAGGGGTGCCGTACGATCTGATGAAGATGGACGGTGTTAATCAAGATGTACTCAAGATGTGGAATGATTCGATTGAAATGATGAAGCAAGAAGGGGCACAAATTGTTGATATTTCTTTACCTCATGCAAAGTATGCACTTTCAGTGTATTATATTATCGCTCCAGCAGAAGCGTCATCGAATTTATCAAGATATGATGGAGTCAGGTATGGATATAGAACAGAAAAACCATTTTCATCGCTTGATGAAATGTATACTTTAACTAGGACAGAGGGTTTTGGTGAAGAAGTGAAAAGGCGAATCATGATTGGTACCTATGTTCTTTCTTCAAGCAAAATGGACGCTTATTATCTGAAAGCCCAGAAGGTCAGAAGATTAATTGCTGATGACTTTAAAAAAGCATATGAGAAAGTAGATGTTATACTTCTGCCATCAGCTCCAACTGCTGCGTTTGGAATAGGGAAAAATCAGAGCGATCCGGTTACTATGTATTTAAATGATATTTTTACTATTCCATCAAGTCTTGCAGGGTTACCTTGTGGTTCTGTTCCAGCTGCTTTATCAAGTGATGGTCTGCCCCTTGGTATGCAGCTTATTGCACCGGCATTTGATGAATATAATCTAGTCAAAAGTATGGCAGCAATAGAGCGTGCAGTTAGTAATATAAGTTTTGTTCCAGGAGGTTTCTAATGGCTTATATAGAAGGAAACACAGGAAAGTGGGAATATGTAATAGGTCTTGAGGTTCATGCTCAAGTATCATCGAATGCTAAATTATTTTCTCAAAGTTCGGCCTTATATGGTGCCGAGCCCAATACTCAAGTGTCATTGATTGATGCTGCAATGCCTGGAATGCTGCCTGTTTTAAATAGAAAATGCGTGGAGGAGGCGATAAAAACTGGTCTTGGGATTAAGGCTAAAATTAACAAGCTGTCAGTTTTTGACAGAAAAAACTATTTTTATGCTGACCTTCCACAAGGGTATCAAATATCTCAATTTTATTTACCGATAGTTCAAGATGGCTCGCTTACGGTTACATTGGAAGATGGTTCAGATAAAACTATAAGAATAAATCGAATACACTTGGAGCAGGATGCTGGAAAAAGTATTCATGATCAGCATCCAGATTATAGTTTAATTGACCTTAATAGATCAGGTGTTGCGCTTATGGAAATCGTATCTGAGCCAGATATAAGGTCTCCATATGAGGCAGCTGAGTATGTAAAAAAGCTAAGGAGTTTACTCAGATATGTTGGATCTTGTGATGGTAATATGGAACAAGGTTCAATGCGTTGTGATGCTAATGTTTCCGTAAGGAAAGCTGGAGCGCTACTTGGTACTAGATGTGAAATAAAGAATGTTAATTCTGTAAAGAATATTGTCAAGGCCATTGAGTATGAAGCTATGCGTCAAGTTGAGGTTCTAGAAAGTGGCGGGATAATAGAGCAAGAAACTAGGTTGTTTGATGCAAATAATGGCACGACAAGAACAATGCGGAGCAAGGAAAATGCAAATGATTATCGCTATTTTCCTGACCCTGATTTGCTGCCTGTAATTATTGATGATCAATTGATCGAAGATATGAAAAAACAGTTACCTGAGTTGCCAGAAGCTAAGATCGGACGATATATTTCTGATCTTGAGCTCAGTAAATACGACGCTGAAGTGCTAGTTGCTGATGTTGAAACTGCTGCTTATTTTGAAAAGGCAATAAAAGGAACTAACCCAAAGGTTGTAGCAAATTGGATAACAAGTGAACTATTTGGCAAGTTAAATAAGGCCTCGCTAACTTTACAAGAATGCAAAATTACTCCTGATATGATTGGTAAAATGGTCCAATTAATTGAGAATGGTACCATTTCAGGTAAGATTGCCAAAACTGTTTTTGAGGAGATGTTTAACAGCGGAAAAAACGCAGAAGACATAGTTAAAGAAAAAGGCTTAGTGCAGGTGTCAGATAGGTCTATAATCGAAGTGGTGGTTGATCAAGTTATTGCAGCGAACCAGGATTCAGTAAAGGCTTACAAAGAAGGAAAAGATAAGCTCTTTGGTTTCTTTGTGGGGCAAGTGATGCAAAAAACTGGAGGTAAAGCAAGCCCGGCTATGGTGAATGAAATTTTAAAAGAAAAATTGGGTTAGTAGGTAGCTAAAATATATGATAATATTGGCTAAGTTAAGATCAATTGTAAAAATAAATGGCGATAAAAATTCATAATAAAGATGATTTTGAGAAAATGAGAGCAAGTGGAGCACTTGCTGCCAGGACACTTGATTATATTACAAATTATGTAATGCCTGGAGTTACCACTGATAAATTAAACGAATTATGTCACGATTTTATAGTAAACAACGGAGCAATTCCTGCACCTCTAAATTATAAGGGGTTTCCCAAGTCTATATGTACATCGATAAATCACGTGGTATGCCATGGTATCCCATCAGACAAAAGGCTAAAAAACGGTGATATAGTAAATATTGACGTGACAGTGATTTTAGATGGGTGGCATGGTGATACTAGTAGAATGTACTACGTTGGCGATGCTGGCGTCAAACAGAAAAGACTCATTCAAGTTACTTATGATGCAATGATGATAGGTATAAATATGGTCAAACCTGGGGTTAGGCTAGGAGATATTGGTCATGCAATTCAAACTTATGCAGAAAAGCATAATTACTCTGTTGTACGAGATTATACTGGTCATGGTATTGGTAGGGTGTTTCATGATGAACCTTCAGTGCTGCACTACGGTAAACCAAATACAGGAGTGGTACTTGATGAAGGTATGTTCTTCACTATTGAACCAATGATCAATTCTGGCAAAGCTTACACTATTTTAAGTAAGTTTGATGGCTGGACGGTAACTACTAGGGATAAATCACTTTCTGCTCAATTTGAACATACTGTAGGAGTAACAAAAGATGGTGTAGAAATATTTACTTTGTCGCCGAAAAATCTATTATTTCCGCCTTATATTTGATCTATGCAAGATAAGTCAGATACTAGCAAGCATTATATTGGACATCGAAAGAGATTAAAGGATAAGTTTTTAGCTTCAAATGGTATAGCAGTTCATGATTATGAACTTATCGAATTACTATTGTTTCAAGCTATTCCAAGAAAAGATGTCAAACCACTGGCAAAAAAGTTACTTGAGATTTTTGGAGGTATAAATGAGCTTGTTAATGCTGATAGAGATAAAATAATGAGAATTGAGGGTGTGACTGAATCAGTTTATTTGCAATTGAAATTAACGAAAGAAGTTATTAATAGAATTTTTAGTAGTGCAATAATAAATCATCATATAATTAGTTCTTGGACTGCGTTGCTTGATTATTTAAAATTTAATATGGGAAGTTTAAAAGTTGAGCAGTTTAGGGTTTTATATTTAAATAAAAAGAATGCATTGATTAAAGATGAAATCATGGCAACTGGCACAATAGATCAAACGCCTGTTTATCCAAGAGAAATAGTAAAAAAAGCGCTATTCCACGATGCAGGAGCTATTATATTAGTACATAATCATCCTACAGGAAACACTAAACCATCAAAGGCCGATGTTGAGCTTACCAAACAGATAGTTGAAGCTTGTGAAACAATAAATGTTGATGTTCATGATCATGTAATTATTGGGGTAAACGATTACTATAGTTTTAAATCTAATATGTTGTTATGAATCACGTTTATAATTTTGTTGCAATATTTGCAATATCTTTTGGGTTATCATTGCTTTTGACTAGGGCGTTAATAGCAATTCTTCCGAAATTTGGTATGGTCGATGCTCCGAGTAATAGGAGAGCTCATAGTAAAATAACGCCACGAGGTGGTGGAATAGCTTTTGCGTTAGTGTTTGCCAGTCTTTTGCCATTAGCTGAAAATTACTTCTTTGCTAAGGTAGAATATTCTCGGATGATGCTGCAAGTTTTCGTGCCAATCACCTTAGTTTCATTTTGGGATGATATCTCTCATGTTTTTATTCCTATTAGATTTGCCGTGCAAGCATTATGTGCAGTTCTAGCAGTAATGTGGTTAATTCATCCACATACGGTGATTCATGAAATGCCAATTTATATGGATTTAGCTATATCTAGTTTTGCCTTGCTGGCATTCTTGAATGTGTATAATTTCTTGGATGGAATTGACGGTATTACATTTAGTCAAACTGCGCATTTATCTACTAATATTATTCTATTATGTTTAATAGAATATAGCATTGTACCATATGCTGATATGCTAATTATTATCAGTACCATTCTTTTGGGTTGGGCGCTTGGTTTTGGTTATTTCAATTGGCAGCCAGCAAAAATATTTTTAGGTGATGCAGGTAGTATTGGTATTGGCTTTGTGCTAGGAATATGCATACTTACAGTTGCATCTGGCAGTTTAAAATTATTTGCTGCTTGTTTAATATCTGCTCTTTATTACGTAGCAGATGGAAGTATTACTATCTTAATACGCATAGTAAAAGGCGAAAAATTCTGGGAACCTCATTTGCAGCATTTTTTTCAAAAAGCGGTACGAAAAGGTTATAGCCATAAGAAAGTAGTAAAGCGTATTATCGTGTGTAATTTTTTGTTGATGTTATGTTCTATAGCATCACTTTTTTATCCCTTAGTGTCGATAGTTTTTGCTGCTATAATAGTGATGGTTACCTTAATTCGGTCAACATTATGATGAAACAAATTTCTGATCACGCAAATAAGATCATTCGAAATATCATCAAAAAACAAAATCCAATTTTATCTGAACTAGTTATTAACTGGGGGAAAATTGTTGGAGTAAAATTTGCTACAGAGTCGTGGCCTATTAAGATTAGTTCTAGTACAGAAAAAGAAAAGAGAATAAATATACTTCAAATTGGGGTAAGTAATTCTAGTATGTCTATGGAAATGGCATATCAACAGGAATTAATCATTGAACGAATAGCTATTTATCTTGGGTATAGAGCTATAAGTAGCTTAAAGTTTGTGATTAGGTGAAGGGGGATAGGACAAAATTGTAGAGAGAAATAAATGAAGAAAAATATTACGCAATTACCAGAAATAAAGTTGGTTGGCATTAGTGTACGCACATCAAATGTTCTTGAGATGAATCCAGCGACAGCTCAAATAGGAGCAACAATGCAGAGATTTTTTATGGATAATATGCAAGCTAAAATTCTAAACCGTAAAAACTCAGGAAGAGTGTTTGCGGTTTATACAGATTATGAGAGCGATGAGCATGGGCCCTATACTTATTTTTTAGGTGAAGAAGTAACAATTTTTGATAAATTGGATAATGGCTTCGAGACTTTAGTGATTTCACCGCAAAATTATATGAAATTTACATCAAATCCAGGTGTAATGCCAAAGGTTGTAATAGATATGTGGCAAGCCATATGGAAAATGACAGAGTCAGATTTTGATGGACCAAGATCATATTTAGCTGATTTTGAAATTTATGATGAAAGAAGTCATGATAGCAATCAAGCTGTTGTCGATATCTATATAGGTACAAGGTAATGGATGCTGAATCAAGTTCAGCATGACGAAGAGATAGTGTCATCCTAAACACCTCCCATCGTCATCCCAAACACCCTAGTAAGTCATCCTGAATTTAATTCAAGATCCATTAGCTTAAAGCTGCTGCAACGTGATGTCCTTTGGATCCTGGGACTTACGCCCGGGAGGACTTGAGGTGTCTGAAAGATTAGAAAAGAATTACCTTCGAATTTTAGCAAGCAAGTAGGAAAATTAAAAAAATTCCTATTTTGCTTTATCCTTCTTGTGAGAAGTTTTCTTTTTATTTCTATTAATTGCATCAATAGCTGCAAAAGCGGCAACTTTTAAAATTTCAGTAGCAGAAGATCCTACTCCAACTATTTGTACTGGATACTCAAAGCCATCCAGTATTGGTCCAATAAATATCCCGCCGGCCAGTTCTTCAAGTAAATGAGTTGAAATTGCAGCTGAATGTAATCCAGGCATTATTAGGATATTTGCAGGTCCTTTGAGTCTACAAAATGGGTATAATTTTCTTAAATTTGGATTTAGTGCAACGTCAACAGACATTTCACCATCATATTCAAAATCTAGATCCATTTTATCGAGTAATGCTACTGCATCCCTGACTCTTGAGGTTTTTTCTCTCATTGGATTACCAAAATTAGAATACGAAACTACGGCAACTCTTGGTTTAAAACCAAGCATTTTTGCTGTCTTAGCTGTTTGAATTGTTATCTCAGCTAAGTCCTGAGCAAGAGGGAATTCACAAGCAGTATTATCTGCTATTATAACGTTATGTTTATTTGATAGTAAAATAGAATAGCCCAAGATTCTTTTACCTTCTTTAGGGCGAATTACTTTGCATATATCATCAAGGCAGTTAAAATAACTTTTTGTAACCCCAGTGACCATAGCGTCTGCATCGCCACAAGCAATCATACAAGCGGCAAATACGTTTCTGTCCAGTTTGACCATTCTCGCACAATCTCTATATAGATAACCCTTTCTTTGCAGTTTGGTATATAGATAATCAATATATTTATCCAAATTTGAGGTGTTAGCAGCATTTACAACCGAAATACCGTCTAGGGTATAATTTTCACCCAAACTAATTACTTTTGGGTCGATTTTGGTACTTCTTCCAACAATTATAGGTTTGCCGTAATGTTCATCTCTCATCATCATTGCAGCTTTTATTACTTCTTCTTCCTCGCCTTCTGCAAAAACAACACGTTGTGTTTCTGAATGTTGCATTCTCTCATAAACGAAATGCATGTAGGAGGAAGTAGGGTTTAATCTGCTTGCTAGCTCGGCTTTATACGCTTTTATATCTAGGTGAGTAATTCTTGCGACACCCGAAGAGATAGCTGCTTGAGCAACTGCGACAGGAATGGTACTAATTAACCTAGGGTCAAATGGTACCGGGATAATATATTGTGGGCCAAATGATTTATGGCCAGAGCCGTATGCTCTATATACCTCTCCAGGTACTGGAAGTCTTGCAAGATCCGCTAAGGCTTTGGCTGCCGCAATTTTCATTTCTTCATTTATGCATTTGGCTCTGACATCAAGTGCGCCTCTGAATATGTAAGGAAATCCCATCACATTGTTTATCTGATTATTGTAATCAGATCTACCAGTTGCAACTATTGCATCATCTCTTACTGAATTAATATCTTCAGGAGTAATTTCAGGATCGGGGTTTGCCATAGCAAAAATTATCGGTGATTTAGCCATAGAAGCGACCATTTCTTTGCTTACCACTCCTTTTACTGATAAGCCGATAAATACATCAGCACCAATCATTGCCTCCTCTAGAGTACGAAGCTTAGTGTTGACTGCTTTTTCCTCTTTCCACTTATTCATCCCATCTGTTCTGCCTTTATAAATAACACCTTTGGTATCACATAAAATGATGTTATCTTTATTGGCTCCAAGTAAAATTATAAGATTTATGCAGGCAATAGCTGCAGCTCCTGCACCATTTACTACGATTTTAGTTTTTGCAATATCTCGATCGGTTAAAAACAGAGCATTAATGAGACCTGCTGCAGTAATAATAGCTGTACCATGTTGGTCGTCGTGGAATACTGGAATATCCATGTATTCCTTTAATTTCTCTTCGATTATAAAACATTCAGGCGCTTTTATATCTTCAAGATTGATCCCGCCCCAGCTATAGCCTAAGTGTTTTACTGTATTAATAAATTCTTCAGGATCAGTACAATCTACTTGAATGTCAAAACCATCAATATCAGCAAATTTCTTAAATAGAACAGCCTTTCCTTCCATTACTGGTTTTGATGCTGCAGCCCCAATTGCTCCAAGCCCAAGAACAGCTGTGCCATTTGAAATAACAGCTACAGTATTACCTCTAGAAGTATATTTGTATATATCATCAGGATTCTTTTCAATCTCCAAGCATGGTGCGGCCACTCCAGGAGAGTAAGCAAGTGAAAGATCGTGTTGAGTATTTAGTTCTTTAGTGGGCCTAAGAGATATTTTTCCTGGTTTACCTGCTTCATGGTACTGTAAAGCTTTTATATATTCTTGGGATTTTAGATCTGTCATATTTCTAACATTTTTGTGAATATAAATACACTATTCATTAAATATAGCAAATGAAACTTATTATTGCTTTATTGTTTGATAGGCTGGAGAGAATTTTACCTTAATATGTGTGAAATTGTCATGTTTTTCTATTAATATAATGAAATGTAATGTTTTATAGGACCCCAAGATCAAGTCCGGGAAGACTAGAGCGTGGTCATCATGGGCTTGACCCAAGATCCATTTATCCTAATACATAAACTAGTAATGAAAGAGATAATACGGATAGTAAAGTTGTAGAAGTTATTATTGATGACATAGTTTCGTGATCACCTCCCAGTTGCCTTGATAAGATATAGGATGAACTAGCACATGGTAAACAACTAAACAATATTCCTACAGACTTTGCGGTACCATTAACAGATAAAATCCATAGGGCTATGTATGTAATCACTGGAGTTAAAACTAGTTTAATAACGCTAGTTACAGTAATCATTTTATAATGCGTTGGATCTATTTTAAATTTCATTCCAGCTCCGACAATTAACATACCAATAGCAAATGCTGAGTCAGAAATAATCTGTATAGTATTTTTTATTCCCAAATTTAAGTTAATTTCAGAATAATTAACCAAAAAACCCAATAGACTAGAGATAATAAACGGATTAGCGATTATTGACTGACCAACAATGATAAAGCTCTTACGACCGGTGAGATTACCTTCTTTTGGTAGATAATAATAAAAAGCCGTGATTGCTGATACATTTGTGAGGATCAACATATATGGGGAAATAGCCGCAATAATTGTTACTCCAGTGGAGCCAAATAATGCTGAACCAATGGCAAAGAAAATATAGTTATTATATCTTGTTGCTCCTTGAAAAACTGAAGTAAACTTGACCTTATCAAAATCGGTTCTAATTTGGTAAAAGACTAAAATTGCTATTACAAGTAGATTTGCAATAACTAAGCTAGAGATTAATCGAAGAAATTCAGAAGATTTCAGATCAATAGAGGCACAGTGATCGAATAGAACTGTTGGAAAAAGCAGGTAATATGACAACTTTTCAAGACCACGCCAGAATTCATCTGAAGTAAGCCACTTGCGTCTAATTACGCTTCCCAATACTGCAATTAGGAGAATCGGTAGTACGCTATAAAAGACATTATTCATCAATCTCTACCACACAAGTTTTTATGGTAAATCCAAGAAGTACCATAACCAACTTATATTATTTTAAGTTGTTAGGAATCGATCATGATAGCAACTTTTTTCTAGAATATCAAGTTGCGTATCTAAGAATAATTAACTCAAATTTAATTTTTTATAACAATAGTATTTGCGATTTTATCGTGAGTAGCCATGCCATTCTTACTAAAAGCCATTGACCAAATGCCGATAATAATTGTGATATAGCCAAAGAATCTTTTTATCGAGTTATAAAGAGATGGTTTGTTAAAAGTTGCTGCATCTACCACTTTCATTCTCATGAAGATTTTACCAGGTGTGGCGCCAAGTTTATGCCAAAAAGTGACAAAATAGGCTGCCATACCAAGTGTATTAATGGTAAAGATTGTGCCAAAATATCCAAAAAACTGCCCAGCTTTAACTTGGTCAGCAAATTCCTTAGTTCTGACTGCTACTGTTATAGCATCCTGATCAAATATATTTATATTGTTTGCAGTTAAATAATCATGAAAGAAGAAAATAAACACGTATTGAGATATATAGTTCATTATTGGAGTAAGTACTATAGATAGAATAACGAGATCTAAAGTCATAGCGAATACTCTTGGTATAAATCTTGGGTAAATAATTTGTTTTTTCATATTAATCAAAATTGGTAATTTGTAATATTCGCCACGAAAATAGTGCGCTAAGTAATCCAGACAACAATACCACTACAGCGACTTTCAATAAAGTTCCATCGTAGATATTACTAGATATTGCTACAAAAGTCGCGCATATCAGAGATCGAAGAGACATTATAGCAGAAGATGCAGTGCCTTTTATGTTTGGAAATATTTCAAGAGATTTAGTAAATAATATTGGGTAGCTTATTGCTGCGCCAATACCAAAGACTATCATTCCCAGACTTGTGAAGTAAGGTGAGTGCATAGAAAATATCCCAAATATGATAAGTAGTATAGCTCCAATAAGATTAAGGCAAATGCCATAAGACACTGAATTTGCTTCACCTAAATATTTATTGATTTTGCTGCAAAAAAGGCTGGTGATACAAAATGCACCTATAATTGTTGCCTGATGAATAGCATATTGTATTATTGAAAGATCATAGCTTTCTATGTATAAGAATGAGCAACATGCGACAAAACTCATCCACCCTGCGTACATTAAGCTTGGAGTGATTGATAGCAGAAAAAAGTCGTACCTTAAGATTATAGTTTTGTAATCTTTGAAGATTTTTGTGAGCTTTAAGTTTTCAAAATGCGGTTTTGTTTCTGGTAAGTACAAATACAGCATTATCCAAGAAATAACAGATAGCCCTGCAATAATTACATAGCTTCCATGCCATCCAATATATTTATTTATTATACTGCCAACCACTGGAGCACCAGACATAATAATTGTTATTAGAGAATTCATAAATCCTATTATTGTTGTAGCCTCTGATTTTTTATATTTATCCGCTACCATAGCAAATGCTACAACAGCTGAAGTTGCCGCTCCAATACCTTGAATTAGCCTTGAAAATAGTAATATGTATATGTCTGGAGAGAACACACAACCACATGCTCCTATCATCATTATAGCATTTCCGTAAATCATGATACGACGTCTCCCAAATGTATCAGATAGAGGGCCATAAAATATGCAAGCTAAGCATGAACCAAGGAAATTAATTGCAACGGTAAGTTGGGTCATACCATCTGATATTTTGTAATAATCAGAAATATCCGGAAAGCTTGGTACAGATATATCTACTTCCACGCAGCATGTGATTAATGATAACACTAATAAAAATGGCAGGTATTTATTCATATTTATTGCAAAGCACTTTTAATTTGTTTAACAATTTCATTGCATTCTATTTCTTCATACGGTGAAGTCTTGCTTCCCCATACTGTATTTGGAAATAGGGGGTCATTTTTATATCTTGCTACTATATGGATATGCATTTGCCTAACTACATTCCCTATAGTTGCTATGTTTAGTTTGTCTGGAGAAAACTGGGTTTTTATTATTCTAGAAACGAGCATAATTTCAGTACATAGAAGGCTATATTGCTTACTGTTTAAATCAGTAATTTCTGAAATATCGTCGATTTCTGGTACTAAAATTACCCAAGGAAAGTTTTTGTTATTTATTAATCGCAATTGGCATAAATCAAGTTTTTTTATAAAAACACTATCTCTTTCTAAAACATTATTAATTCTGAAATTATTTTGCATATTAGTATAAAAAATATTTAATGATTATTTTGTTCAAAGTATAAACTTCATTTTGGATTTTCTACTGTAAATTAATATAAAAATACAGGATTTTCTCTTAAGTTATGCACAAAAGCTTGATAAGTACTGTATGTTGAGGCTATTTCGTGTGATAGTTAACTATATTTTTAATAAAATTATAAGCTTCAAGCCATTTTCAAGGGGGTGCATATTTTTTAGTCAACACGACAAGAACGTGAGAATTTGTAGCTTGGCGTGATAGTTTAAACACTTTGTGCACTGAGTTATCCACAATTTTTGTGGATATTAATCATTTACACAATCACAATCATTAACTGCTTTTATAGAGTAAATATAAAACAAACAAAGCCAAAATAGCAAACGCTTGAGAAATTACCCTCAAAGACATTAATTTATTGCTGTATTTTTTATTGATCTTACCACCTAGAGCCATTGATAGGACTCCTAAAAGTAGGATAAACGCAGTTAAAGTAGCAAATATATAAGCGATTAAAACCATTTCTTTATTATTTTTTATGCAGAAAAGATCTGTTTTGGTATCAAGGGGCTAGAAATACACTTAAGACATCATAAACCGAATGATGTTAAATATACTTGAAGCTTATAAAGAATTTCTCTGATTTTGCATAGTTTAAGATCATAGCCAGTTAGTATAATCTTTGTCAAGACAGATTTGATTTAAGCAAATATTAGTTATTGACTTTTTAGAGCGCAGTTATTAGAATGCAGACAAAATTTGTATAAAACGAAGAAAAGTTATGAAGCGTACATTTCAGCCAAGCAACCTAGTGAGAAAAAGAAGACACGGTTTTAGAGCAAGAATGGCTACAGCTGGTGGTAGATTGGTTCTCAAAAACAGAAGAGCTAAAGGAAGAAAAAAGCTTTGTGCATAAACTGGCTTTAGATATAATATCGCTCAAGAATCAAAAAGAATTTGAGCTTGTTAATAATTTGGGGGGTAAACTGACCTCCCAATTTTTTTTGCTAATTATTTGTAAAAAACCCATCACACTTGAACCAGATTTAAAAAAAGTTGTGAGAATAGGAATAAAAGTAAGCAAGAAATTTGCCAAAAAGGCAGTAGATAGAAACAAAGCAAAAAGACGAATCAGACATTTAATAAAAAAATTAGTAACGACTATTGATAAGTTACCTGATAATTTATCAATAGTATTTATTCCTAGAAATAGATTCTTAAATGCTAAGTTTGATGACATTTTTGCTTCCATGAAAAATATCACAAAAGATGCACTATAGCGCGCATAGCATTGGTTTCATGTGGATATATTTATCCCAGTGGTCATCATAATTTGCCAATATTCAACTCTCCATATTTGACTAAATATTAGTGGTGGTACACTCTTAATATTAAGTGGATTTGTAATATTATTATGGTACAACAGATCGTCTAGCATTTGTAATATTGGGGTATTATGGGAGTGATTGATGATGAAGAGCAAGAAGGGAATCTTGCTAATATCTCTGAAGCAAATAATGAAGACCAAAAGCGTATAGCTGAATTAATTGAAAAAATAGACAAAGAAGGAGAATTAGGCGAGCTCATTGAAGAAGTTTTTTATCAAACTAGCGACTTAAATGAAATACAAAGTAATATTATCTTATTGATCAAGGCTTACCTAAAGAAAAAGCATAAAGGTAAAGCTCCTTATGATGCAACAGTAGATGAGCAAATATCAAAAGATATCAATGATATTTCTAGCAAATTCATGGTCAACTTAAGTGCTAATACCAGGCTTGATGCAAAAGGTAATAAAATTGAACATAGTACCCTAAGTAAGCAAGTACAAAGTGATGTTAAGAGAGTAATTAAGAATTTTGCAATTTATGAAGTATATAAGGTGATGAATCCAAGGAGAATTGCAGGAGAAACAGCAAAAGATAATTTTGCTCATAATATGGCATACAGAGGTGAGAAGAAAGCTATGCAGTATGAAGGTGGCAAGGAAGAGGCGATGAAGGAATATGGCTCAGATGAAGTTGCTAAGATAAAAAAACAAGTCTCATCTCTTGGAAAAAGTAAAGGTCTAGAAAGATGAACGCTGTTCTTTACTAAATATTAATGACTCATGATCAGGTGCTGTCGTATTCAAAATCAAGTACTTATTCCTTTCTTCAATTAATCTACATTCAAGGAACTTAGCAAGCATAGTTCCGTATGGTGTAAGATATTTATCATAGGCTTCTTGTTCTTCTGGTAACACATTAAAAATTTTACTATCAAGAGCCGCCATTGGAGTAATCAAGGCTGGTTTGGTATTTACTTCTAAAAAATATAAATTCTTATCCTGGTCTAGGATAAAATCGTAAGCCATTTCTAACACTTGATTTGGATATATTTTATCGAGTAACTTAGTGATGTCTTTGGCATGTGATATAATCATATCCATCATTTGATTTGCTTCTGCTTCGTTATATAATTCCTTTAAAATTGATATAGTTTCAACACTATTATCAAGGACGTGAGGTCTATTAGTGACGTGACTATCGGCAAAACCTAAATATGTTACATCAAAACTATGCCACTTTGTCCCATCACTTACCATTAAGACCCTGAATTCTATTGGAGAATTGTTGTACCTTGGAACTTCTATACCTTGCTGAATAATATAACTTCCAGTAGCGTAATCTTTCACCTTACTTATTGCTTCTTCCAATGATAAATTAGAAAAGATAATAGCTTCATCGGGCGAATTATAGCGCTGTGGGTAGTAGTAAAATTTAAATCCCTCTGTGGTTTTATTCAGCACTATTATTCTCTCTGATCGACCGCCATTTTTAGGTTTGATGAATAAATTAGAGTAATTTTTAATAAATTCAGGAAGTTGTATGTCAGTATCGGATAATATTTCATATTTTGGTATCTTAATATGATACAAATTATCTTTTATTAATTTTGCTACAAGATCCTTATCAGCCACAAAGGAACTAAATTTAAAATCAGTATATATTTTTATATCTAGATTTTTATACCATTGCGCAAATTGATTATACGATTTATTTTTCTTCTCAAATTCACCTATAAACCCAGTAACATAATCACAATTAATCTTAGGAACATTTGTTAGCTTTTTTATAAATCTCTTATCATGTAACTCATAACCATTTACCGTGTTAGTTGAGTAATCTATATCTGTTGGGCAATATAAAAATGCTTTTATTCCTACTGTCGCTAAATAATTATTCATTGGTACAAATCTATCAAAATGAAAGTGATATAATTCATTTTCTGGTGGTTTTATTCCACGTAAATTAGCCATAAAACCTATATAACTCAGGCTGTCTGGTAAAATACAATCTAGTAGATCGGACATGATGTTTAATTACTAATTGAGTATTTTATACATTGAAATAAGTGAAGATAGATTATGTTGAACATAATCTATTCTGATCTCATGGTTATTAATGCTTGTTCTAAATCCGCCGAGAGCTTTTTCTGGGTATTGTAGATATATAGTATTAATATCTGTATATTGAGTTCTCAGCTGAAAACAAATGGTTCTTTTTGCGCATTCTAAAATTATATCAGCAGTTTTTTTATCATTTCCAAATTCACTAACTAACTTATAAGCTGCAAGCAATCCTTCGCTTCTCGTAGCAGCTGGGGTTGAGCGTGGATCACCTTTATAGTAACTTCCATGATAGTCTGGATATTTAACACTCAAATTTTGGCTTTCAGTTATTGCGCTACAGATTTTGATACTATGCTCAACAAATTGGAAATCTTGTCTTTGTCTATATAACTCATTTAGGCCATATAAAAGCCAATGATCATGAGGTAACTTATCGGCTGGTGTAGATATGTCACGAACATTAATTAGCCACTTTGCAATCTTAAACGCTGCTTCTGCTAGATTTTCATCAGCCAATATCTTGTATGATTCCATTAGGCCGTAAATAACTTCACCAGGATAGTATTCTGAGATCATGTTCTTATATCTACCTTTTGGGTAATACTGAACATGTCCTTTAAAACTACCATCATCGTTCATCTGCTCTAAGATCCATTGGCATATTTTTTTTAAATATACTATAAATTTCTGATCTTTAGTCACCTCAACGTACTTTGATATAGCAAGGGCTGCAAGGCCATTTCCTCCTAATTTAATTGAACCGCTCTCAAGTAAGCACGTAGTGTTTGGATTTTCTATACCACTAACAAAAAATCTAGTCATGAAATGCATGGCTCTTTCAACTGAGGGTAATATACTCCTGTCAGAGAAAGCTAAGTAATATTCAATCATTGAAAATGCGGTACCGGCGTGACGAAGCAAATTATAATCTCTTAAACTTCTATTAGCATCAACAGCAAACTCGTAATCAAAACGGCCGGAGGGTAGTACTGCATTCGCTAGATAGTTTGCTGCCAAATTAATAGATTTATGGAGGTTATCTTTATCAAATTTGTTATATAGCTTTTGCCCTCTATAAAGAGGATTAAGTTTACTATTTTCAAATTGATAACCTTCGGTCCTAAATAAATATATCCTGAATTCTTTACTTCTTAGAACTTGAAACCATTTGGTAGATTCAAAGGGATTGTTGCCTAGGTAGTAATATATCCTATTTATTAGAAATTCACCTTTGTTGTTAATCAGGTAGTTGTATGCAATCTGTTCTGGTAAAATTGCTAAGTTACATTCATGATCAAATGCAATACCATCTAGGCCCCAATCTAAAGGTACTTTAGTATCTTCGTTACAGTCATTAATTGTTGTGACTTGGGTTACAATATCTAATTTAACTATTAAATCCTCAATGTTAGCATCGGCAAATTCTTTCCAGAATTGAATTAACAGATTTTCTAGGCAGTTTTGTACTCCCTTATCTCCATGATAAAAAACATTAGCAATTATTTTCTTTCTTGCCACGCTTAAAAACAAGATCCTAGGCGCCTCATCCTTAATTTGTAGATTATTTGGATTATATTTTTGGTATTTAATTGATTCAGATAAGATTTGTTCAATTGTTTCGAAATCATTCTTCTTGAGTTTTGTCTGCGATAGCTCACTAATGTCGCCAAACCATATCTTTTTCACGTTCATTCTTCTTCACCTAGGATTTTAATCTTTTTCCGATGCTATTGCTCGATTTCGAGTAATATGATAGCATACGTTTTTTTTATAAATCAAATTATATGACCCAAGTAATCACAAGATTTGCGCCTTCTCCTACCGGCAAGCTTCACATAGGGAATGTCAGAACGGCATTAATTAATTGGTTATATGCCAAGAAGCATGGTGGCAAATTCATTCTTCGTATGGATGATACTGATGTTGCAAGAAGTAAAGAAGAGTATAAACAACAAATAGAGAGGGATCTGAAGTGGCTTGGACTTGAGTGGGATTCGAGTTTTAATCAGTTCAGCAGGATCACAAGATATGAAGAGTGCAAACAGAAATTAATTGCGTCAGGTAGACTCTATGCATGTTATGAAACTCCAGAAGAACTAGAAATCAAAAGAAAATTTCAACTATCAAGTGGTAAACCACCAATATATGATAGGGCTGCTCTCAAACTAACAAAAGAGCAAATTGAAAATTATCAAACACAAGGGCGTAAACCGCATTATAGATTTCTTGTAAAAGATGCAGATATAATTTGGCAAGATATGGTCAAAGGAGAAATTAAATATGCAGGTGGTAACTTGAGTGATCCGGTTATTATAAGGGCAGATGGCACTATGACCTATATGTTGTGTTCAACTATTGATGATATTGATTACAATATAACTCATGTTATCAGGGGAGAAGATCATGTTAGTAATACAGCGATTCAAATTCAAATGTTTGAAGCACTTTATGCTGTTGCTCCAACCTTTGGTCACCTAAGTTTGGTCAAAGCCAAGGAAGATAAAATTTCAAAGCGTGAAGGTGGCTATGATATTGAGTCGATGAGATACGAAAAATGCCTCGAAGCAATGGCGATAAATAGTTTTCTAGCTCTAATTGGTACTTCTAATCATGTTGTGATACATAAAAACCTAGCAGATTTAGTTGCGCAGTTTGATATAAATTCTTATTCTAAAAGTCCAACAACTTTTATGCCCCAGGAACTTGATCAACTGAATCACAAACTGGTTATTACGTTAGAATTTGATGAGATCAGAAATTTCTTAACAGAGTATAAATTAGATCAAATTGATAAAAGCTTTTGGTTAGCCGTAAGACCAAATTTACAAAAACTATCTGACTTAAAAGAATGGTGGCAGATCTGTCATTCGCCTGAGCAAGTAGATGACCTAGATCATGAATTACTGCAGACTTCAGCAAAGCTTTTGCCTGCTGAAATTACAAGCTCTACATGGCAAGAATGGACAACCAGGGTTTCAAAAGCTACTGGTAAAAAGGGTAAGGAGTTGTTTTTGCCACTTCGGCTTGCACTAACTGGCAAAACTAGCGGCCCAGAACTGAGAGATTTATTACCACTGTTATCAAGAGATGAAATCCTCGCAAGGTTACAATAGTTTTCTTAACTGCCACCCAGGACCAAGTCCAGAAAGTCACTCCGGACTTGGTCCTGGGCCCATGAGGATTTAAGTTTGTAACTGCCTTAAGTTAGTGGATACTAATCAAGTTTGGGAGATCGTTGGCCATCTTCTATGACTAATACTACCTCTTTCTCATACTTTTCCTAACTCATTGTATTATATCTTTAGTTATAAGTGCCAAAAATTTTTATATTTTTTTGTTGACAGTTGCAAGGAGGTTGCTTATAAATACTTCACACGAAGCGCACTCGTGTTCAAATAAAGGTTGCGCAAGCTGTTTAACTAAGTAAATCAAACAATACCAAGTAATTAGATAAAGGTAGTGACAGTAGTAAAATTAGTCATCAAAAGATGACAAAACCTGTCTAAATTTTTTTGATAAAATGTGATGACAGGAATCAAACTTGAGAGTTTGATCCTGGCTCAGAACGAACGCTGGCGGTATGCTTAACACATGCAAGTCGAACGGATGCCTTTGGAGCTTGCTCCAAAAGCGTTAGTGGCAAACGGGTGAGTAACACGTGGGAATCTACCTATCAGTACGGAATAACATTTGGAAACAGATGCTAATACCGTATATTCTCTTCGGAGGAAAGATTTATCGCTGATAGATGAGCCCGCGTAAGATTAGGTAGTTGGTGGGGTAATAGCCTACCAAGCCGACGATCTTTAGCTGATCTGAGAGGATGATCAGCCACACTGGGACTGAGACACGGCCCAGACTCCTACGGGAGGCAGCAGTGGGGAATATTGGACAATGGGCGAAAGCCTGATCCAGCAATACCGCGTGAATGATGAAGGCCT
>JACCDN010360998.1_pt1 | contig 110198 bp, 104 predicted proteins | sample 7441691 | NCBI WGS metagenome assembly JACCDN01 (sample SAMN15323439, study PRJNA562643) | freshwater metagenome | isolation source: river surface water | place: USA:Blue River Watershed | collected 2017-08-16 | reverse complement strand
TTAAGGACTTGGTGCCTGTAATTATGTGATTAGATTTTGAGTGTATGAACGCGATGCGTTTTGCCATAAGCCAAAATTTTTTCATCATGGGTTGCCAAGGTCAATTCTAAAATGCGTGCTGTTGCTATGAGAAGGCGATCAGCCGGATCACCATGAAAATGGTCGGGAAGCTCGGTGCTTTCGACGACAATTTCGGGTAGCAATCGAATTAATTGTACATTAGATATTTTTAGAGCATGCTTTAGCCACTGTAGTGTTGGCTGATCTAAAGTGATTCGCCCTTTAGATGCCAACATGCTTACTTCCCACAAAGATATATCGGAAAGATATAACCCTTGGTTTTGTTGAGCTGCTTCAATGCGTGTGGCTGATTTTGGAGAAAGACGCTGATCGCCCGCCAGCATCCAGATCCAAACATGGGTGTCTAAGAGTAGGGATTTTGTCATAGTTACTTGTCTGCATCCCAATGCTCATCAATGGGCGCAACAACATCTTGGTGGATGGTAATGGTTGCTTTGAGTGCGCCAAATAGTCCATGTTTAGACACGGCTTCTTTTTTGTAAGGCATGATGGTTACCATGGGAACGCCCCTTTTTGTCACAACGACAGGCTGCTGCGTTTCTTGTATTTGCTCCATCAGTCCTAGGCACTGGGCTTTAAATTGTCCTGCCGGAATCATTTGTTGGTTCATAGTCATATTAAATCACCATAGTCTTTTCTATATAGTTATGTACTATAGTTTATTTTTAAGCATTTAAAAACTATATTTTTAATCAGCCCAAAAGATATCCCTCAAACCCTGACTATACTTCTTAGTATGCGTCCACCTTCCCCTGGTAGCCAACCCTAACAAATGATGTGGGTAATTGGACCGCTTACGGGGGCTTTATGGAGCACGTGGGCGTGATGTAGCTTGCTGTAACAATGGCTCATCATACTGCTTTACAAGATCTTTACACGCTTTGTTCGTATTTGCGTTTGCACGAAGCGTTGTAAGCAGTGGTTCAGCAATAGTCACTTGCACTCTATTTGCTTGCAGGGACTTTAACGCTTGTGCAATTATTTTCGCAGCGCGTGTGAGTGCTTCTGGCGTCGTGGGAAGGGGGCCTATTATGCCGAGCGTCGCGCTAAGCCGACCTGTTTTTATATAAGCGTTCACAAGATTCGCGAGTGATTCAACAGTTATATGGAGATCTAAGCGCAAATCATTTGAAGAGAGGCCCGAATAGGTGCTGGGACTCTGGTAAAGCTTGGTATACTGCGTTGTTATCACATGTGGTTGGGTAGATGTGGGAGTGGGTACACTCGTGCCGTTTGTCTGCCCCTGTGCTGCAGCTGCGCCTACGTTTTTAAAAGCTTCTGTAAAATTCGGATTAGAAGGTGTAGGTTGGGGCGGAGTAGGGGCTGTATCTGGTTTAGATGTTGTGAATGTTGCTGCAGTTGGTTTAGATGCGGTGGGGTTAGGTGTTGTAGGTGCTTCTGCAGCTTGTGGGGTTTGATTGATCTGTGCTTTCACTTCCAGTCTTTGTTTTTCTGTTTCTAGTGCGCAATAATCATCGATAGCATACATATAATCAAGTGTTATACCCGGATTCTTGTCTGGGTGTGCATAGAGCATGACCTTTTTACGCACCTTCGTTGGGTTATCTAGAAAAGCTTGGAATAAATCCACATTTTTCGGATTTTCCTTATCAAGGATTATTGTTTGACCTTGAAGCTGGGGTGTTTCTTTGAACGCTCTTAAATGAGCGGCAATCTCCTCCAGTGCCATTGGCATATCAGCGCTCCTTAGTAGTAGTGTCCCTTAATTAAGAGTGAATTCTCAAGTAATTAGTTCAATGGCTTTCAAATAGTTTCATTCAAAAAGGTTGCTGTACTCCAAAAATAAAAGAGATAAAACATTTGACATCCGAGGAGATTGGCATTATCATCACGTCTCTTTCGAATACGTTCTTTAAAAATGAATAGCCAGCAATTTGTGTGGGCACTTGTAATAGAGTGCAAAAAGCCAAGTAAAACGCTAAATTAAAGATCCTTCGGGATCTGATGAATTAATTGAAGAGTTTGATTCTGGCTCAGATTGAACGCTGGCGGCACGCTTAACACATGCAAGTCGAACGGTAGCAGGCTCTTCGGAGCGCTGACGAGTGGCGGACGGGTGAGTAATGCGTAGGAATCTGCCTCATTGAGTGGGATAGCCTAGGGAAACTTAGGGTAATACCGCATAAGCCCTAAGGGGGAAAGCAGGGGACCGAAAGGCCTTGCGCGATGAGATGAGCCTACGTCGGATTAGCTAGTTGGTGGGGTAAAGGCCTACCAAGGCGATGATCCGTAGCTGGTCTGAGAGGACGACCAGCCACACTGGGACTGAGACACGGCCCAGACTCCTACGGGAGGCAGCAGTGGGGAATATTGGACAATGGGCGAAAGCCTGATCCAGCGATGCCGCGTGTGTGAAGAAGGCCTGCGGGTTGTAAAGCACTTTCAGTGGGGAGAAGAGGCCGATGCCTAATATGTGTCGGATGAGATGTTACCCACAGAAGAAGCACCGGCTAACTCTGTGCCAGCAGCCGCGGTAATACAGAGGGTGCGAGCGTTAATCGGAATTACTGGGCGTAAAGGGTGCGTAGGTGGTTGAATTAGTTAGGTGTGAAATTCCTGGGCTTAACCTGGGGACTGCGCCTAATACTGTTTAGCTAGAGTATTGTAGAGGAAAGTGGAATTTCCGGTGTAGCGGTGAAATGCGTAGATATCGGAAGGAACATCAGTGGCGAAGGCGACTTTCTGGACAAATACTGACACTGAGGCACGAAAGCATGGGGAGCAAACAGGATTAGATACCCTGGTAGTCCATGCCGTAAACGATGAAGACTGGCTGTTGGGCATCTATTGATGCTTAGTAGCGAAGCTAACGCGTTAAGTCTTCCGCCTGGGGAGTACGGCCGCAAGGTTAAAACTCAAAGAAATTGACGGGGGCCCGCACAAGCGGTGGAGCATGTGGTTTAATTCGACGCAACGCGAAGAACCTTACCTATCCTTGACATCCTAGGAACCTGCTGGAAACAGTGGGGTGCCTTCGGGAGCCTAGAGACAGGTGCTGCATGGCTGTCGTCAGCTCGTGTCGTGAGATGTTGGGTTAAGTCCCTTAACGAGCGCAACCCTTGTCCTTAGTTGCTAACAGGTCATGCTGAGAACTCTAAGGAGACTGCCGGTGATAAGCCGGAGGAAGGTGGGGATGACGTCAAGTCCTCATGGCCCTTACGGATAGGGCTACACACGTGCTACAATGGGCGATACAGAGGGAAGCGAAGCCGCGAGGTGTAGCGAATCTCACAAAGTCGCTCGTAGTCCGGATTGGAGTCTGCAACTCGACTCCATGAAGTTGGAATCGCTAGTAATCGCGGATCAGAACGCCGCGGTGAATACGTTCCCGGGCCTTGTACACACCGCCCGTCACAGCATGGGAGTGGGTTGCACCAGAAGTAGGTAGGTTAACCGAAAGGAGGCCGCTTACCACGGTGTGATTCATGACTGGGCTGAAGTCGTAACAAGGTAGCCGTAGGGGAACCTGCGGCTGGATCACCTCCTTAATATATAACTTGGATGCGACTTTATATATAAGTGTTCACACAAATTGCTAGCGGGTCTGTAGCTCAGGTGGTTAGAGCGCACCCCTGATAAGGGTGAGGTCGGTGGTTCAACTCCACCCAGACCCACCAAGGGGTCATAGCTCAGTTGGTAGAGCGCCTGCCTTGCACGCAGGAGGTTGTCGGTTCGATCCCGACTGACTCCACCAATTAAAATGGGTGCAGACCCAAACGATATTTGAAATGTTCTTTAAAAATTTATAGTGGTACAAGGCACAAATAACAAACTCTAGGAATGGAGCATTGCTCTAAACTTAGATTTTGGATAATGGCGAATATAGCTGAGACTAATTGAGATTATATGGTCAAGTGAATAAGCGCATACGGTGGATGCCTTGGCGGTAAAAGGCGATGAAGGACGTGGTAGTCTGCGATAAGCCTCGGGGAGCTGACAACAAGCGTTGAACCGGGGATCTCCGAATGGGGCAACCCATCCCACATGTGGGATATTCTGTTCTGAATAAGATCAGAAGGCGAACCTAGGGAACTGAAACATCTAAGTACCTAGAGGAAAAGAAATCAACCGAGATTCCGAAAGTAGTGGCGAGCGAAATCGGAGTAGCCCAGTTGCTGTAATAAATAGTTCTATTAGTGGAATAGACTGGAAAGTCTAACAATAAAGGGTGATAGTCCCGTACACGAAAATAGATTATTTTGGGCAACGATGAGTAGGCCGGGACACGTGGTATCCTGGTTGAATATAGGGGGACCATCCTCTAAGGCTAAATACTCTTTACCGACCGATAGCGAACAAGTACCGTGAGGGAAAGGTGAAAAGAACCCCGGAGAGGGGAGTGAAATAGAACTGAAACCGTATGCGTACAAGCAGTAGGAGCTCTGCGTAAGTGGAGTGACTGCGTACCTTTTGTATAATGGGTCAGCGAGTTATATGTAGTAGCAAGCTTAACCGATAGGGGAGGCGAAGGGAAACCGAGTCTGAATAGGGCGTTTAGTTGCTGCGTGTAGACCCGAAGCCGGGCGATCTATCCATGTCCAGGGTGAAGGTAGGGTAACACTTACTGGAGGCCCGAACCCACTAATGTTGAAAAATTAGGGGATGAGGTGTGGATAGGAGTGAAAGGCTAATCAAGCTCGGAGATAGCTGGTTCTCCTCGAAAGCTATTTAGGTAGTACCTCGTGTGATCACTCTTGGGGGTAGAGCACTGTTTCGAATAGGGGGTCGTAAAGACCTACCAACCCGATGCAAACTCCGAATACCAAGAATTACAGCACGGGAGGCACACAGCGGGTGCTAACGTCCGTTGTGGAGAGGGAAACAACCCAGACCGTCAGCTAAGGTCCCCAAGTTATGGTTAAGTGGGAAACGAAGTGGGAAGGCACAAACAGCCAGGATGTTGGCTTAGAAGCAGCCATCATTTAAAGAAAGCGTAATAGCTCACTGGTCGAGTCGGCCTGCACGGAAGATCTAGCGGGGCTCAAACCATACACCGAAGCTACGGGTGCACACGTAAGTGTGCGCGGTAGAGGAGCGTTCTGTAAGCCGTTGAAGGTGAGATGAGAATCTTGCTGGAGGTATCAGAAGCGCGAATGCTGACATGAGTAACGATAATGCGGGTGAAAGACCTGCACGCCGGAAATCCAAGGTTTCCTGTTCTACGTTAATCGGAGCAGGGTGAGTCGGTTCCTAAGGCGAGGCTGAAAAGCGTAGTCGATGGAAAACAGGTTAATATTCCTGTACTTGAATGTGCTGCGATGGGGTGACGGAGAAGGCTAGGCCATCCACCGAATGGTAGTGGTGGTTTAAGCGCGTAGGAGGTATCTTTAGGCAAATCCGGAGATACATTACTCTGAGACGTGATGACGAAGTGATCCTTTAGGATCATGAAGTGGTTGATGCCATGCTTCCAGGAAAAGCCTCTAAGCATAAGTACATTCGAACCGTACCGTAAACCGACACAGGTGGATAAGTAGAGAATACTAAGGCGTTTGAGATAACTTAGGTGAAGGAACTCGGCAAAATGGCACCGTAACTTCGGGAGAAGGTGCGCCCTTGAAGGTGAAGTCCTTGCGACGTAAGCTTTTGAGGGTCGAAGATACCAGGTGGCTGCGACTGTTTAATAAAAACACAGCACTCTGCAAACTCGAAAGAGGAAGTATAGGGTGTGACGCCTGCCCGGTGCCGGAAGGTTAATTGAAGGGGTTAGCGCAAGCGAAGCTCTGGATCGAAGCCCCGGTAAACGGCGGCCGTAACTATAACGGTCCTAAGGTAGCGAAATTCCTTGTCGGGTAAGTTCCGACCTGCACGAATGGCGTAACGATAGCCACACTGTCTCCACCTAAGACTCAGTGAAGTTGAAATCGCTGTGAAGATGCAGTGTACCCGCGGCAAGACGGAAAGACCCCGTGCACCTTTACTATAGCTTTACATTGGACTTTGAATGTCTCTGTGTAGGATAGGTGGGAGGCTTTGAAACATGGTCGCTAGATCGTGTGGAGCCAACCTTGAAATACCACCCTGATACAGTTGAAGTTCTAACCTAGATCTGTGAATCCAGATCGGGGAAAGTGTATGGTGGGTAGTTTGACTGGGGCGGTCTCCTCCTAAAGAGTAACGGAGGAGCGCGAAGGTACCCTCAGCATGGTCGGAAATCATGCTATGAGCGCAAAAGCAGAAGGGTGCTTGACTGCGAGACGGACAAGTCGAGCAGGTACGAAAGTAGGTTTTAGTGATCCGGTGGTTCTGTATGGAAGGGCCATCGCTCAACGGATAAAAGGTACGCCGGGGATAACAGGCTGATACCGCCCAAGAGTTCACATCGACGGCGGTGTTTGGCACCTCGATGTCGGCTCATCACATCCTGGGGCTGAAGCAGGTCCCAAGGGTATGGCTGTTCGCCATTTAAAGTGGTACGCGAGCTGGGTTTAAAACGTCGTGAGACAGTTTGGTCCCTATCTGCCGTGGGCGTTGGATATTTGAGAGGAGCTATTTCTAGTACGAGAGGACCGAAATGGACGTACCTCTGGTGTACCGGTTGTCACGCCAGTGGCATTGCCGGGTAGCTAAGTACGGACGGGATAACCGCTGAAAGCATATAAGCGGGAAGCCTCCCTCAAGATCAGATATCCCAGGACTTTAAGTCCTCTAAAGGCTCGTTGAAGACTACGACGTTGATAGGCAGGGTGTGTAAGGGCTGTGAGGCCTTGAGCTTACCTGTACTAATTGGCCGTGCGGCTTGACCATATAATACTCAAATAGTTTTATATCGTTTTTTGTGTTTTAATACCGTTTTATGCTTGGTGAACATAGCGAGCGTGACCCACCCGATCCCATCTCGAACTCGGAAGTGAAACCGCTTAGCGCCAATGATAGTGTGGGGTCTTCCCATGCGAAAGTAGGACATCGCCAGGCACCCTATTCGATACATACTGGTCCAACGGGGTCAGTATTGTAGGGGCCGGTCTCTGTGCCGGCCCTTTTTCTAAAATATCCTGCTGCGTTCTAACGCTGGATATCCTCCTGAAACTTCGCTCTAAGCGCTTTGTTGCCTTTGGGCTCGAAGGGAGCCTTTCTCAATCGTACGTTCGTACATTTAAAAAACCTTTAATTCTAATGTTTTTAATGTTGTTTTCTCTTCTTTTTTGCCACCGCACCAGGCGTGGCCAACAATCACTTCAAGTGTCGCCAGATAATGGCCCTGCCCATTTTCATAACATTCATAATGCTTCTTAAAATCACCTAGAAATGCTTTTAGTACAGATCTTTTCATGCTTGGAATAGCATAAGACCACCCTGTGCGATGTAAATCACGTAGCAGCGCAAAAGGGCTGTTATATTCAAGGGTCAATAAACTACTATCCATCACGGGATTTTCAAACGATGCTTGTACTAATTGATCGCCTACATCATGCATATCCATTAGAAGCGCATTTTCATGCACCTTGCGCATGTTCATAGTATCGAAGACTTGATTGCATTCCTTTAAAGTATCGGGCCCAAAACTGGAAAATAAAAATAATCCACCGGGTTTTAAGACACGACGTACTTCTTCAAAAATAACTTCACAATCGGGCAGCCAGGGCAAAAGCGCATTGGAAAAAACAAAATCAACACTATTGGATTGTAAGGGTATGGCTTCTGTATCGGCACACAGATCCTGATGTGCTGCACAGGGTACCGGTGATTCTGACGAAGTGCTTACACGATGATGTGCTGCATACAGCATTGCAGTGCTTAGATCCAACCGAACAATCTGTGCCTGAGGATAACGCAGGGCTAGTTGTTTTGCATCATGACCGGTCCCAGATCCTAAATCTAAGATAAGTGTCGGATTGATCTTAATCAGGTCTAAGCTTTCTAATAGGCGTGCCCCGATAGCTTGCTCTACAAAAGCAAAGCGATGGTAGGTAGGTGATCGATGATGAAGGTTTTGTGAAACGATCTGTTTATAGTATTGGCGTTCAGAAAGGACTCTCATGTCTTCATTCTGGCATGTTGAGCTGTCTTGAACAATGGATCTTTCCACCCACCTGTTGTTTATGTGGGTTATCGAGTATTTCGTCCAATAAGTATTTCGGCATGCAGAGGAAGGGCATCGATTCCAGGGATAGGAAATCAATGAATACAGGCCAAGACTTTTGTGAGGTCTGTATCGAATTATTGCCCTGGGCTATCGATCGCTGCTTTCGTTGTGCAAGGCCTTTGGCCATGGGCCTAGAGGCTATTTATTGTGAGACGTGTCGGGAACGACCGCCTTCCTTTGATAGAATGCAGGCGCTCTTTCATTACGAGCCGCCGATTAATCGCATGATTACCCAACTTAAATTTTCAGGGGACTTGGCTTATGGTCGGATCCTCGGAACCCTCTTAGCCCAAACACTACAAGCCGATAGCTATAGGTATCCATTACCACAGGCGCTTGTGCCTGTACCCCTGCATCATAAACGATGGGTGCACCGAGGGTTTAACCAAGCCCAGGAATTAGCCTTGGTGGCACATCGCACTTTAGGGATCCCCTTGTTAGATAAAATATGTATGCGGGTAAAAGAGACACCTGCCCAATCTACCTTAGATAAAGATAATCGCAAAACCAATCTTAAAAAAGCTTTTCGTGTACAGGCCTTAGAGCCTTTGCCCTTTGAGCATGTTGCGATTATTGACGATGTGGTGACGACCGGTAGTACCGTTGATGCTTTAGCCGCTGTGCTTAAAGATGCGGGGGTTGAACAAGTGGATGTGTGGTGTATTGCGAGGGCTTAAGATTAGTTACTAAACAAACGAACTATTTATGTTTTTTTGGTCTAAATGATCAATGAGTTTCGATAAAAATAGGAATATATGCAATGTTTCATCACCATGAGAGCCATTTTTCGCATCGCACACGACAATTAATGGCTTCTTTGAATGTTTTAATGCCTGAAGATTATCCCGAAAAGAATAGCATAGTGTGTTTGTTACGCGACATATTGTTTAAGTCGCAAAAAACAAAAAAAATATTATGTGGACTTGTAGAAAATCATATTCGTTTTCATAATCCAGACGATTTATTTAAAGTCCAGAAAATATTGATAAATATTATCAATCAAAAAGAAATAAAAATGTTAAGCACACTAGAGGCAGATGCCAGAAAGATAGAGCAGGCAGCTCATAAGGCTTTAAAATATGAGAGGGATGTATATGAATGTTTAAAGCAACTTTCCGTCTTTGCAACATCTCGCCGAAAAGACCAGAATGACACCAAAACAAATCTTTCATCTCATATACTGGAAATAAATAGTCTGATTGAAAGATTAGATCGCCATGGTATTTCATTGCCTAAACAGTGGCCGGGAGACATGAAACAATATCAAGATCCACAGGCTCTATTGCAGCGGTATTCAAATTTATATAAAAAAGCAAAAGTCATGGGGGTCGCGAACGCTGTGCGATTCGATCGCTATAAAAATTTTTCCAGTAAAATAAAGCAATATTTTGTTCAATTAAAGAAAGAAATTAATAAGGTTGCACAAACGATCGAAATGAATTTTATAGGTTTTAAAAATTTCATTCAAGCAAAATTACATAACGATCGATTTGAGGCCATGGGTGCGACCGTTCGTCGCCGTTGTGAGTTGCCTCAAACGAGGCCACCTGTGTTGCCAGGTGAACCCAAGGAGCTGAATAAAGAGCGCTCCGTTAACGTAACGAAATGCGGGATAAACGCATGGGAAGCAGAGTGAAATACTGCTTCCACCTGATAGCCAAAATCGGGATAGTACAAGGGGAATAGTAAGCATGGTGAATGTAATGTGAAGTCATGTAAGGATCGTTATCGAAAAGTAGGGAAATGGCTGAATAACCCTATGCCCGAAATATGGGCACGGCAGAGAGAATGGTATTTTCATGGTATACCATTCGCAACTCACTAGATGCCCGGTCTATAGTGTCCACCTAAACTTACGTACAAGAAGAATAATCTTGCAATGGTTAGAGAACGGAAACTCTGTACTGGTCCCAAGCAATTGGGAAGGCGGTCGTGAGATTTGCTGATACTGGTGCAGATGGGGATGCTGGAAGAAGCGAACGCTATGGGTAACTCCATAGATATTGGCTTATGCCGAACGCGAAAGCGGGCTGACGTCCATGCGGGCTTTTAAACGCGAGAGAATTTATGGAATCAACGGAAAGAGGTAAAGCAAATGTCGGCCGTAGTTAATCTACCTGCTGGTGCAACCTCTGCGATGCACAACGACTGGGATGCCATTCAATGGCCCAAGGTTATTGAGCATGTACGTCGACTGCAAATGCGTATCGCGAAAGCATTTAGAATGGGGAAACATGGCAAGGTTAAATCCTTGCAGTGGATCCTCACTCACTCATTCTCTGCTAAGCTTTTAGCAGTCAGACGAGTGGTTCAAAACAAGGGTTCTAAAACACCTGGAATTGACAAGATCACATGGAAAACTTCTAAACAGAAGATGCAGGCAGCACTATCCCTCAAAAGCAAAGGTTATAAAACCACTGCGTTGAAGCGGATATATATACCAAAAGCGAATGGTAAAAAGCGCCCGCTAAGTATCCCCGCTATGTATTGCAGAGGGATGCAGGCTTTATACCTGCTCTCACTCGAACCCATAGCGGAAACGATAGCGGATAAAAACTCTTATGGGTTTAGACCCTTGAGATCAGTGGCAGATGCAATTGAATACTGCTTCTATGCTCTCGCCAAGAAAAGAAGCGCTCGATACATTTTGGAGGCTGACATTCGTGCTTGCTTCGACAGGATCTCACATTCATGGCTTGTTGAGAACACGCTCATGGACAAGAAAATCCTGAAGAAATGGTTAGCTGCTGGTTACGTAGAACGAGGCCAATTGTATCCCACTGAAGACGGGGTACCGCAGGGTGGCCTTATATCTGCAACCCTGTTGGTTGTCACACTGAGCGGGCTAGAGCGTGCCATCAAGGCCGTGGTAAAAAAACGGGATAAAGCAAAAGTAAATGTCTGTATTTATGCAGACGACTTTATCATCACCGGCGCCTCTCGGGAAATACTAGAACAAAGGATAATGCCTGTCGTTGTAGCCTTTTTGAAAGAACGGGGTCTAGATTTGTCGATCGACAAAACCCAGATTTCCGATATTGATCAAGGCTTCGATTTTCTCAGTATGAGTATAAGGAAATACAACAATAAGCTAATCATTAAGCCCGCCAAAAACGGAATTAATCGATTCAAAGCTAAAATACGAGAAACCATCAAAAACAACGCAACGTGCAAAACGGAAAACTTAATCCACCTTTTGAATCCAATGATTCGAGGGCGGGCTAACCATTACCGACACGTCTGTTCTAAAAAGATATTTGTGACAATAGACACATGCATCTTTGAGGCCTTATGGAGATGGGCCAAAAGACGACATCCATCAAAAGGCAAGAGATGGATCTATCGGAAGTACTTCCGGTATAAAGATCTCCGCAGTGGGGTATTCTCTACAAAAACAAAGAAAAAAGGAGAACCCTATCACCTCGATCTTGTCCGTATGAGCGCGACCCCAATTAAACGTCACATCAAGATTAGATCTGATGCAACACCCTTCGACCCTGCTTATCATAAATACCTTGATAAGCGAATTTCTGATCGCAAAAACGAAAGGAAAGCTGAACGTTCGGGTTGGTGGGGTAGATGGTGGGACCAACCTCAAACTAATATGAACCTAAATGATGGGTCTTTGTTGGCCTTATAAAAGCTTGAGCGTAATGCGTCGAAAGACGCACGTTGCGTTCTTGGGAGGCTGAGGAGTGGTAACACTCCTTGGCTATCCGACAACAAAGCACGCATCTTAAATCAGTTCATCAATCAGTGTCTAGTTCATTAAAACGTTTATCCAATCGATACCAAACGACAGATGCTAAAAAAACCTTTAAAGACATTGAAAATGCAATTCATACGGCTGTTTTAAAAGATCCACAAGATTTTTATAGAACAGAAGCACTCAAGGGACTGCATCGTATCAAAAAACATGGAGATTGGCTTGAAAGCAACAGTGGCTTAACGCTTGCGCAAGCGATGGCACTTGTATGGACTGCGACTAATGATAATAAGGTTTATAGTTTATCCGAGCATCCAGAGCGCGATGAACAGGATCGGATTAATACCTTTGTGGAACACTTATGGCGCGCACAAAGAGAATATAATCTGAGTGAATCAGGACTTGATGACTTCAACGGATCCATGCCTGCTTGTTTGGCGGGTACTTTTAATAAACTGGTTGAAAGTTTGGATTTAGTCCATCCAGATGTGAAGATTATTCGTTCGGTTGAAATTGCCAATGATTTTGCTACAGAAAGCGCGCAAAAATTTTATGAAAACTGTGAAAACCAGCAGGCTTTATGCGATGCTATATCGGCTGACAGTGATGAAAGAACCATAGAACAACAAGGTTTATTTGAATCGCTTCGTGCTTTTGTCCGTGAAAAACTGATTGAAAATTTAGGTGATTTATTAACGACGGATAAAATGAATGAAATTTTAGACAATTTACAATATGTACCATTACCAGAGCCTAATAATGCAAACACGGATAGTAATACTGAACAATTACTGATCTCAGGTGATTTAAAAGACAAGGCTCCTGCGCGATTCGGTATATAAAACCCGATGCGTGCAATCGCCCTGTATTAATAATACGCGTAGTTGACACAGACGTCAATTATGCGTATTATTAAAAAATGTTTAGGGTTAGGCAACGCATAGAAATCTTTCATCTACTGTTCTTGAGACATCTGGAACAGAAGCTGGATAAAAATTTATATGCGCTCAAAGGCGGGTGTAATTTACGATTTTTCTTTAAAAGTATTCGATATTCTGAAGATATCGATTTGGATATTCGTACAATCGCCAGGGAAACCTTACGGCATAAAATAACCAATATCTTAAATAGCATTCCTTTTACGAACAGTCTTAAGAGTCAGGGTATTGAGCTTGTGCATTGTGTGGAATCCAAGCAAAGCGATACTACACAGCGATGGAAGTGTGGTTTGAAAATAGAAAATGCTGCTATGGCCATACCAACAAAAATAGAATTTTCTCGTAGAAATATGACAGAGGCTAGTATTTTTGAGCCGATTGATAAGACCTTGATTCAACAGTACAAATTGTATCCGGTGCTCACGAATCACTATGTAGTTTCTGCTGCATTCCATCAAAAAGTGAATGCCTTAATCTTTCGCACAGAGACACAAGCGCGGGATGTTTTTGACCTCAAGTTATTATTGGATAGGGGCTTTAGCCCTGCCAGCAAAGAATTGCATAGCCTAGATATCAATCGAGCTGTTGCTAACTTAGAGATCGTACAGTTCTCTGATTTTAAAAGTACAGTCGTTGCTTATTTGCTGGATGAATATCAGGAATATTACAATAACCCATCTGTATGGCAGCAATTAAAAAACGAAGTGCACGCTGCATTGGAGGCTTCTTAAGCATGACTCTTATAGAAGCACAACAAAAAATAAAAGCACTTGGAGTACCCGTCTTTCAAACTTCCGATGCTGCCATTTGTTGTGGCATTACACGTGAACATGCTAGCAAGTTATTGGCGCGTTTAGTAGATGCGGGTGTTCTATTTTCGGTCGCGCGCGGTCTATGGGGTGTTGTGGGGGAGGTGGATCCCTTATTTTTAGCAGAGTCTCTTACTGCGCCAGCGCCGGCTTATATTTCCTTATACTCAGCGCTTTTTTATCATGGGATGATCTCGCAAATTCCAGAAAATGTGTATGCCGTTTCTTTGGCGCGAACAAGAAAATATAAAACCCCTTTGGGAACTATCTCTATTCACCATCTACACGAATCATTTTTTTTCGGTTTTGAAAGTGTGGGTGATTGGGGTATAAAGATGGCCATTCCAGAAAAAGCCTTATTAGACACGCTTTATTTTTATCCTGCGAAATCAGGATGGTTTAGAAAATTACCAGAGTTAGATATTCCTTCTACTTTCAACAAGCAATATGCTTTTGAAATGATCAAGAAAATACCTTCTGCTCGTACCAGAACCATGGTACAGAAAAACTTAGAAAAAATAGTGCCCCCTTTTTAAAAGGGAGCCGGCGTTAGCCGGGGGATTTTTGCACCAAATGATAGTACACCTGTCCTGCCTTTTTCTGGCGTAACAATTCCCAACTTTGAGGTAACTCAGAGGGTGTGATAGGGGCATTATGTTCAAAATAAATGAGTGTCTTTGGTTTTATAAAAGATTCCAGCGCCATAAAACAACGGGGTAATAGTCCGGCTGGATAAGGTGGATCGACAAAAACAATATCAAACGGTACAGCATTCTCTGATTTTTCAATAGATGCTTGCTGCGATGCTAACCAATGCATGACATCCATGTGTAAGATCTGCATCCCATGGGCTTGTAGCGATTGTTTGTTTTCTTCGAGTGTCTTAATAGAAAGTCTGTCTCTTTCAATACAAATAACTTTTGAAGCACCTCTAGAAAGCGCTTCAAAACTTAAAGCACCTGTGCCTGCAAATAAATCCACGCAACATGCATTTTTTATAACCGGTTCTAACCAATTAAAAAGGGTTTCGCGCACCCGATCGGGTGTGGGTCTAGCGGGGATCTGGGGAAACCGTATTTTACGGCTACGCCAAATCCCCCCAATAATGCGTATTTCGGACGGTTGCATGATTTAGGGTGTACGGGGCGTTGTGGGCCCTACAACAATGAGTACCATCTTTTCGGGATTCAGATGCTTTTGAAGGGCAGCCTTCACTTGAGTAAGCGTAAGCGCGCGGATCCGTTCCTGATAAGTATCCAAAAAATCTAAAGGCAATCCATAAAAAGCAATGGTGGAAAGTGCATCGCTCAGTTTAGCATTACTATTGATCGTTAAGGGGAAGGCACGTATAAGACCATTTTTACCGATTTCCAGGGCTTCTTCGATCGGTCCTTCTTTCACAAAATGTCTTAATGTTTCTTTGACACAATCGATAGCTTCTTCGGTTTGTGTATTCTTGGTTTGTAATTTGATAACAAAGGGTCCAGGTTCTTTCAAGGTATTAAGGCGGCTACCCACATTATAGGCGAGGCCCCGTTTTTCTCGTACTTCATTAAACAGTTCATTGCTGAGTCCATTTTCTCCCAATAGATAATTACCCAGCATGAGGGCAAAAAAATCGGGATCGCCCTCTGCAATACAGGGTGCGCCCATCATGATATGGGTTTGTTCGGCTTCATAGGGGATCCGTTGTTCAAAGCCTGATTGCAGGGGTTGCACGGCTTCTAAAGCGGGTGCAGACACACCTTCGGGTAGTTTTTGAACCAATTTTTCAGACAATTGTTTTGCATCATCCACACTTAAGTTACCTACCAGTGTGATGGTGCTATTTTTGGCAACGGCATAGCGTGCATGAAAGGCCCGCAGTTCTTGTAGGCCTATCGATACAAGCGTTTTTTCGGTGCCTAAACCAGGATGGGCATAAGGGTGATTACCATAGATGGCTGAAAAAAAAGCATCTTGTGCAATCACATTGGGTTGTTGCTGCTTTTGTTGAATGCGTATTAACTGCTGGGCCTTAATAGAGGCGATAGACGGCTCGCTAAAGGCTGGTGTGGCGATTAAGGTTGCTAGCAGATCGGTTAGTGCAGAGACTATTTTGGGATCCGATAAGCTACGTAGTGTGAGTGTCGCCCGATCCTTCGCCAAGCTTGTATTCAATAAGGCACCTGTATTTTCAAATTGTTCTGCGATTTGATCGGCACTTAATTGGGTGGTGCCCTGGTCTAAAAGATTAAGCCATAAGGCAGCTAAACCAGGGTGGTCGGCATCACGGCTCGATCCAGCATCGAGGCTTAGCGTGATATCTACCATGGGGAGTGTATTATTTTGTATAAAATAGACTTTCGCACCCTTGGCAGTGTTCCAGGTTTGGATAGTTTGTGAGGCGTGATGGATAGTCTCTGGCAGTGTTGTGTGGGTGCTGGTATTCGGTGTAGCGCTATTTATCTCCGTTGTATCAGCGCTTGGATTTTCTTGGGGCGCTATGGTTTTTTGAGGTAGCGATCGCAGTGCATAATGCAAGCCTGCAGGCAGACACAGAATAAAAAACCATAGAATGATTGTGTTCTTTTTCATCGTTTATTTCCCAGATGGCAGTGGAATAAGTTGTGCAACCGTGAGTCGATTATCGTGTAGATATTTTTGTGCAACTGCGCGCACTTCCTCAGCGCTGACCGCTTGAATGCGTTTGGGGAAGGCTTCGGCGATTTGCCAAGAAAGCCCGACGGTTTCTAAAGCCCCTAATTCAATGGCTTGATCAGACATGGAATCCTGTTTAAAAATGTGTTGTGCAACAGCATTGGTTTTAATGCGATTGAGAACAGCTTCGCTTAATAAGTTTTTTTGTAGATCCGCTACTTCTGCTAAAAAACCCGCTTCGACCTCTGCAAGCGTATGCGTGCCCATTGGCACGGCCGAAAAACAGAATAGATTTTCATATTTTGAAAAGGGCTCGTAGGAAGCCTCCATATGGGTTGCTAGCCCTTGTTTGCGTTCCAAATGTTGTGAAAGGCGGCCACTTTGTCCCTGACTTAAGGCCATGGATAACACCATGAGCGCATAAGGCTCTTTGGGATCGGTCGCTGTTTTAAGCGAGGGTACATTGTAGGCCATAAAAGTACGGGGGACAGAGACTGTCGCATTCACTTGGACCTGTCGTTTCCCAAGGGGGGCTACTTCTATGCGAGGTTTGCGTGCTGGCAGCGTGATGGGTTGTAGCGCACCAAAATGCTTCTTTACCATGGCAAAAACATCATCCGCTTTTACATCGCCCACAATTACCACGGTGGCATTATTAGGGCCATACCATGTTTTGTACCAGCTGCGTAAATCGTCTGCCGTTAATCCTTCGATGTCACCCATCCACCCTATCGTTAAATGATGATAGGGATTGCTAATATAGGCTGCAGCATACAAACGTTCTAGGGTGAGCATTTCTGGGTTATCATCATATCGCATCCGACGTTCTTCCATGACCACTTTCAATTCAGGCTCAAAATCTTTAGGGTAAAGACTTAAATTCACCATGCGATCGGCTTCCAGACCTAAGCATAGATCCAAGCTTTCTGTTCCAATCTCTTCAAAGTACGCGGTAAAATCATTCGCGGTAAAAGCATTAAGAACGCCCCCATGTACAGCGACTAGGTGTGCTAAGGTTTTGTTGGGGTATTGGGGTGTTCCCTTAAACATCATATGTTCTAAGGCATGAGAGATCCCGGTTAAACCATTGGGTTCATCGCTACCTCCCACGCCATACCACACTTGTGCCACCACGGTTGGGGCACGGTTATCTTCACGCACGATCAATTTAAGTCCATTATCAAGCTTATAGCTAAAGGTATTGGTTATATCAGAGGCATAAACGGGCGATACGTGGCCTAGACAGAAAAAAAGCCCTACAATAAGGCACTTGAAGGTGGCGACCCTTGTGGGATTACGGTATGCTGGGCGCTTTACCTTAGTCGGATGCTTCGACATGCTCGATTTCCTTAAAAGAAAAATGCTATCCAAGGATGGTACACCAAAAGAAGCCCTCGTGCCAAAAGCATCCACGGGTTTTTTTGATCGTTTTAAACAAGGGTTCGAGCGTATCCTCAAAGGCAAAACAACGCTTGATGCAGCCTTGCTAGAGGATTTAGAAGCATTTTTAATCGCGGCCGATTTGGGCGTACGCAGTACCGAGCAGATCTTAAACGATTTGCAACATACTTTTGAAAACAAGACGGATGTTCAGGCGAACGATCTGAAACAGTTTGTAAAGCAGGCGCTGTATGAACGCTTGAAACCTTTAGAGCAACCGCTGGTTTTACCCATCGCGCCCACGCCTTTTTTTATTTTGGTGGTGGGTATTAATGGTTCCGGTAAGACGACCAGCATTGCCAAGATCGCCAAATGGTACAAAAACCAGAACAAGCAGGTTCTTTTAGCAGCAGGCGATACCTTTCGTGCCGCTGCGATTGAACAGCTACAGCATTGGGCCACGCAACAAAAGATTCCGCTCATTGCACAACATAGTGGTGCAGACAGTGCTTCGGTTATTTTCGATGCCTTTGCAGCAGCACAAACAAGGCAGATGGATGTGTTGATTGCCGATACAGCGGGACGACTCCATACCCAAGATAACTTGATGGAAGAATTACGAAAAATATGTAGAGTGGTGCGTAAATTAGATCCCACAGCCCCCCATGAAATTCTTTTAGTGTTAGATGCAAGTCTTGGGCAAAATGCCTTAATACAAGCTAAGAAATTTCATGAGGCGGTACAATTTACAGGGATTGTCTTAACCAAATTAGACGGTACTGCCAAAGGTGGACTTATTTTTGATATTGCCCAAACCTTAAATATTCCCATTCGCTTTATCGGCGTAGGTGAAAAGATAGATGATCTCAAAGTGTTTGAGGCTAAAGTTTTTATAGATGCACTGTTTGATGAATGACGGCCTATGCAACACTCAAATCCCCTCCCTCGGATGCGGGGGAGGGCTAGGGTGGGGGGGGTAATGGCTATAGCCTTTCATCTAGTCTCAGAGCCCAAGGGCCTCACCTTGGTGTGCCAAGAAGCCTTTGCTAAAAAGCCCAGTCATCTTCGGGTAGAGTTTAGCCAAGGACCTTTGGCCTATCGTCGTGTGCATGGGGGTGGAAAAAACCAGGCCATTGCCAAGGCTGTAGGCTTAAAGCATTATCCACGGCCCTTCAGGGTGATGGATGCTACGGCGGGTTGGGGGCGAGATGCTTTTGTGTTGGCATCCTTGGGTTGTACTCTACACTTAATAGAGCAATCCCCGATAATGGGGGCTTTATTAGAAGATGGTCTTAAACGAGCATCTGCGGATCCTATCATTGGTTCTTGGGTGAGTCTTATGAAATTAAGCGTGGCAAAAGCGGAAGATATTTTAAATGATTTAGAAGCGTGTGATTGTCCCGAGGTTATTTATCTAGATCCTATGTTTCCAGACTCCGAGGGTTCAGCGCTGCATACCTTGCGTATGCGCGTTTTACGCGAGATTGTGAGAGATCTGGAACCTTCAGATAAACTGTTGGCCTTGGCGCGATCCAAAGCGCATAAGCGCGTGGTGGTGAAACGGCCGAAGCAGGCAGAGCCTTTGGATGATCAAGAGCCTGATTTCGCCATTCACAGTGTTTCGCATCGTTATGATGTCTATTTAACCAGATGAAAGTATGGCTATGAACATTTATTTAGTGGGTGGCGCTGTACGCGATCAATTACTGGACTTGTCAGTTCAAGAACGCGATTGGGTGGTGGTGGGTGCACATCCAGAGCAACTTTTATCTCAAGGTTTTAAACAAGTTGGTAAGGATTTTCCTGTTTTCTTAGATCCCAAAACGCATGAAGAATATGCCTTAGCACGTACCGAGCGAAAAACGGGCAAAGGTTATACGGGTTTCGATTGTTATGCGGCACCTGATGTTACGTTAGAACAAGACTTAAGCCGACGTGATCTCACGATTAATGCCATCGCAAAAGCGCCCGATGGAACGCTTATCGATCCCTTCTCAGGCCAAAAAGATTTAAAAGACCGCATCTTACGTCATGTATCGCCTGCTTTTTCTGAAGATCCAGTACGTATTTTAAGGATTGCACGATTTGCAGCGACTTTAGCATCCTTCCACTTTAAGATCGCAGCGGAAACATTGGACCTGATGCGTCGCATGGTCGAGGCCCATACGCTTGAGGACTTGGTGCCCGAAAGAGTGTGGCAAGAAACCCAGAAAGCCTTATGTGGATCCGATCCCACCCAATATTTTCTAGTATTGCGTGCCTGTGGTGCGCTGAAACGTTTATGGCCGGATTTAGATAAACTTTGGGGGATCCCACAGCCCCCCCGTTATCATCCCGAGGTAGATACCGGTGTGCATGTGATGATGGTTTTAGCCCAGGCCTCTGTATTGTCGCAGGATCCCATCACGCGTTTTGCAGCACTCTGTCATGATTTAGGCAAAGGGCAAACGCCTAAGCATGAATGGCCGAGTCACCATGGGCATGAGGAGCGAGGGGTTGCTTTAATTCGTGGTTTTTGCGAGCGTTATCGTGTGTCTCATGCTTATCGTGATCTAGCCATTATTACCAGTCGCTTTCATTTGCATTGTCATAAAATAGAAGAATTAAAACCCACGACCATTCTTCAGACGCTCGAGAAAATGGATGCCTTCAGACAGCCCGATCGCTTTTATCAATTTTTAATCGCCTGTGAGGCCGATGCTAAGGGGCGCACCGATCGTACAACGATTGATTATGTACAAGCGGGCCGCTTTCGAGAAGCCTATGAGCTCGCTAAGGCGGTAGCGGTAGCACCTCTGATAGCGGCGGGTGCTACCGGCGAAGTGCTAGGCCGGCGCTTGCATCAGGCCAGGGTGAAAGCCATAGAACAGGCTTTTCATTAAGATTTTGGTTTGGGTGGCTGTGACAGGTTCAAGAGCCCTTCTTTGAGGAAAGCCTTAACAGCCAGTAAAAAACCGTGTGGTTTTAATAACTTATCGATGTGTTCTTCAATACTCGTTAAGGCTTTTTCTACTAAAACCGCTTTTAATTGTTCTTTATTGGCCAGTGGTTTTATATTCGGAAAACCGGTTGATAATTCGCCAATATGTCGCTGGATAATATCTTCCAGTCGACTTTTTGTCGGAAAACCAAGCCATTCTGTCCAGCGAAATTCGTGTTGAAGATTGTTTTGTGCAAGGGTTAGAACACTATAAAAAACTTGTGCATGATCGGCATCGTTCATCTTGTTATCGGAAAGCAATGCTTTCTCTATCATGTCTAATAATTGAATTTGTTCTTCTCGTAGATGATGATGTAAATGAAGCTTTTGTGCGAAGCTTAGGTTTTTTATAGCTTGATATTCATTGGTAAAATTTACGTTTTCAAACATTGTTCTGAAAGTGGCCGGTGTTTGAGAGGGTTGTCGTTCAGAACGGATCAAAGCTTGTACGCGTAATCTGTCGGATGTGTCTAGTCTTAGATAATCATCCATGGCATTGAAATAAATCTCACTCTTTATTTCCGGTGGCAGTTTGTCTGGGTGCGCGTACAATGCTATTTTTTTATACAGTCTGTTTTTAACGACGGTTTCTTCTAAGCCATCCATTTCTATTTTGCCTGGATCATCTAGGAACGCTTGTAGTAAATCTACCTCATCTTGATCCTCTGCAAGCTTTATTTTTTTATTCTTTAGCTCTGTTTTTTCTTTTAGCACGCTTAAACAAGAAGCGATTTCTTCTGGCGTCATAGGCATGTCAGTTCTCCATGAAGATAGTGTGTTTCTATGATATGAGACTTATTTTTTGGCTGTTGGTTCTTCCCCTATGTTTTTGGTCTACAATTGTTGGGGTCTTTAGGTGCTGTGTGTTTTACATGTTTGATAAAATCCATCACAGCCTGTAAAAAACCATGTGGCTTGAGTAATTTATCCATATTTTCTTTAATGATTCCAGCTGTTTTCAGAGAAATTTTTGGGTGGTTTCCCTTGGATTCCTCCAAAAAAGCAAAAAATTGCGCTGGGTTTGTTGCGCTTCCATAGGCCTGCGCTGGGTTTTCTGGAACAGTCTCAGTCTCAGTTTTGAGATTGGGTTTTTGAAGTGCGTCTATTTCCTCATTCAAGATTTTGACCAGCTGACTCTCTCTTGAAAAAAAGCGGAACTCCTTCTCTATATGCGCGCGCGTAAGCTGTAGAACATCCATGAATATTTTGTTACGATCTTCTGGTGTGCTTTCGGTATCGTTACTTAATTGATATTGAATAGCCTCTAAGCATCTCATTTGATCGTCTCTTATTTTCTTATGTAACCAGAATACTTCTTTGCCGGATAGATTTTTCATGGCAGCGTCATAGCACGCTTTTATCTTGAGGTTGCCCATCGTTGGTGTGAAAGCCTGGGGGTTTGGTAGTTTATCTGGTGCACCGGGCATTTTTTGAAAAAGTGGTTTATTTTCTGATGCCGTAGGCGCTGTTGTCGGTTGTTCTGGTTCTTTTCGCGTAACCATAATCTCGCTCCCTATAAAAATAGTATATCTCTAGGGTATGAGACCTATGGATTGCCTATTAGTTCCTTAGAGTGGGTGTTTGAAGGTGGGCTTTAAATGGGTCAGATGCAAACGGAAGCTCTTTTTACAATATACGGTATTGATACCGCGCTTCAAGCTACCATAAAAACCCTAATAGCCATAATGGAATATTCTCTTTTTCTACAGACAGGGTGTTATCTGCAAATACAAAACTATTGCTAATCGATTTAATTTGACGCTTATTTTTAGATTTACCGCCCACTTCAAAAACCCAATGACCGTCTAAGCAGAAGTCCCCCACGGTTGGGGCGGTGAGTATACCTTGATTGGCCAAACAATTGGCCGTAAATGTTTCGCGAATAGTGCCTATATCAGGATTAATGCTAAACGCATAGGAAAAATTGGTATTGTTTAAAAATATTTTTTGTGGTTTTTGAAAATCTTTATGTGATTTATTACTAGGATATAGATTGGTTAGAACTTCGCCTTCGCTTAGATAATATAAATATTTTTTCAGGGTGTTATCATTGGCAATGCCCAAATATTTTGTTAGTTCGGAAATATTGGGCGTAAAAGGGCATTTTCTAGAAATATGCTTCAATAAGATTTTAATGTTTTGTTTGCTTAAATTATCAATATCTTGATGAACGCTTGACAAGTCAGAATCTATAACACTATTGATGGAGTTAATTAAACTGTCATAATAAACAGATTCGGTGGTATAGTTTTCCCGAGACAGAAAATAGCCATTTTTAAGATAAGTATGAAACCATAATAGCAACTCAATTTTATTTTTATTCAATTCTTTTACAATGCTCAAGGTAATATCAGATGCAGAAGATAATATTTCTTCTAAAGAATATCGAGGTAGATTCAATGCATGATTTTTATTAAGATATTCCCTAAAACTGAGTCCTTTAGCATGTAACATGATATGTCTTCTGCTTAAATCAGCAGAGGCATAATCCAAATTCAACGATGAAGAACCGGAGACAACCAGCTTAAGATTTGGAAAAGAATCTAGAATGGTTTTAATTTCGGCTTGCCAGCCTACATACTTATGAATTTCATCAATAGCCAAATATTGACCAGCACGTTTATTGTACGCATAGGCTAAGTCTGCCAATGTGAGGTCAAGGAGAGTGCTGTCTGCGGAAACATAGAATACTTTCAATCCAAGCTTTTGTTTTTGTAACAGGAATTGTTGTATGAGGGTTGATTTACCAATGCCGCGAGCACCTTTTAAAATCATGACATTTTGGTGGGGGGGATCTAGGGCCTGTAATAGTTCCAATCGAACATAAGTGTAGTTACTCACTTCCTGAATTAAGTCGTCTGATATTTCTGTAAGTCTTTGATAGGACATTATTTTTTCCTTTGTTTTCAATAATACCATCTATAGATGGTATTATTTGGCAATTTTACCATCTATAGATGGTATTTTCAAGATTCCTACAGTTTATGCTGTAAATCCAGCCAATCAAAGCCCATCAGGGGGGTATCAATCCCTCGCCCAAAAGCTATCACCTTAAAGAGCTCACCCATTTCGGCTGGCGACAGTAATTGTTGCAGGGCTTGGTGTTGCATGATTTGTTCTTTGGGATCTGCGAAGGCTGTATCAATACCAGCCGTAGGCGTGTTAGCCCCAGTAGCACCCGTACTTGCATGGGCATGAATACCACAGCCGAGTAAAAAAGCTGCTTGGTGCGTATAACCTAAGCACTCTAAACCAGCAGTCTGTGCGGCTTCTGCCACTGCACTAAAGTCTACATGCGTAGTGATATCATGTAAGCCCGGATCCACAAAAGGATCGGTGTGTGCTCTATGTCGATGATGGCACATTAAGGTGCCCATACTGCGATCGGGGTGATAATATTCTGAGGCAGGAAAGCCATAATCAATCAGAAGAATACAACCTTGTGTAAGGCAATTCGATAGATCCTGCATCCAGGGTTGTAGCTGTAGGTTGATCTCACTGCTATAAGGATTGGGCCAATGGTGCGATTTTGCGAGTGCGATCAAAGGCTCTAAACGGGGATGATCCCATACAAAAGCACGCTCTTTGAGTTGCCCCTGATCTTCAACCACGCGTAGTTCATAGCTAATGTTATTGTTGATCTGGAAACGATGCACAGGCATGGCATCTAAGACTTCATTGGCGACGATCATACCTTGAAAGCCAGCGTTAGGTAGCGTGTCGATCCATCGCACACGATCGTGGTGTTCCGGACAGTGTGTCGCCAGTATTTGCTTTTGTCGTTGCGCTAGGCTTTTGCTTTTTTCCAGAATCCAATAATGCTTAGGCAATCGATGAGTATTGGCAAGTGCATACAGTATATCGACCGCCATTCGGCCGCTACCCGCACCTATTTCTAAAATAGAAGCATCCGGAATATTTTCTGCGATCTGTTCATATTGTCTTGCAATACACTGCGAGAATAAGGGCGAGATTTCTGGGGCGGTGACAAAATCCCCTTGGGGTCCAAATTTTTGTGCCTCCCCACTGTAGTAACCCAGTTCTGGGGTATATAAGGCGCGTTCCATATAACCTGCAAAAGAAATACTACCTTGGTTGGCACGAATCACGTCCAGGATCTGTTGCAGGCATAGCCGGGGGGGTTTTTCGATCGTGGATTGAAGCGCATTATGTTGGTTTTCCTGTTTCATGCGGTGATGGTAGCACTTGGCTTTGACGATTGTCCGTTTTTCATGTAAATCTGGCAGGGAATGCAGGTTTTACAACGAAGCTGTGTTTTTTATCAGTGTTCTATAATCTTAGGTTGGGTCATGAGAGGCAACAGGAGAACTTTGAATGCTCAGTAATCTTTTGTTATGTCTAGGGGCGTATGGTCTAGGCTCTATACCCACTGCCATTGTGGTGTGTCGTTTGATGGGACTACCCGATCCGCGCACCACAGGTTCTAAAAACCCAGGGTCTACCAATGTGTTGCGTATGGGTAATAAGCTTGCAGCCGGGCTCACATTGTTGGGTGACGCCCTGAAAGGATTGCTACCTGTACTCCTGGCCCTGCATTTGGATTTTACGCCTTTTTGGGTGGGTGCTGTGATGGTGTCGGTGTGCTTAGGGCATATCTATCCGGTGTTCTTCGGATTCAAAGGTGGCAAAGGGGTCGCAACGGCGGCTGGCGTTTTTTTAGCCTTGGATGTCTTTTTAGGTTTTATATTGATTAGTACCTGGCTACTGGTTGTATTGTTATTTCAATTTGCTGCGATGGGTGCTGTCGTGGTAGCCGTTCTAGCCCCTTTTATAGTGATGCGGTATTTAGGCCCTTTATTGGTGATACCTGTAACCATGATAAGTGCACTTGTGTTATGGCGGCATCGCAGTAATATGCAGCGTTTATGGCAGGGTGTGGAGCCTAAAATAGGCAAGAAATAAAACCCTTTCCCGCAACGGGAAAAAGCCAGGATCTGTTTCACTTTTCAGTACTAAGTTTTCAGGCTTTGCTAAGAAATCTTTGATCACGCGTATTGTGCCCAAACGCTTCTCTGTATATTCAACAGCTTTTTTATTCATGGATCATTTTATTCTATTTAAAAGTTGGCTCTAGCGCCAGGTATTAGGCTCATTGTGGTCAAGGTTGAACTTTTCCCTTTTTGCGTGTCCAAACTAATCAGGCACACAATGTTTTGCAAATTGTTGTATATGCATTGTTTTATTGGTGACTGAAAGATGGTTGTTGTGAAAGGGGATTTATATGCCCGTAAAAAAAGAAGATATAGAAGAATTATTTAGAAAAACTGAAGATGTATTTAATCAACTGTTACTCGAATACAAGATTGTTGCAGAAATAGACCGCAACAGTAGTGTTGTAACCGTGAGCGGCGTGTCTGATGAGCGATTAAAGAAACACATTGCCTTAATAAAAAAATATATAGAAGAACAAAGAGTAGCATTCGGTCAATATAAAGAGAAAAAACTCATCTCTCAAAAAAAACCTGACGAATTATTTGTTGCATATCAGAAAGCAATTTTTTTGCGTCAGAATCTTTTAATAGACGCCATTAAAAGGATGGCGCCTCAAAAGATGTCCTCGATAGCACTTAATGAAGAAATGTTAAAATTGATTAAGGATGATCTAGTTAAAGCGGGGCTTGCAGTACCTACGCCTTTAGCAACCCCAAGTTTGGTTGTATCTGCTAGGCCAACGCTTACCAGGACTCCGGAAGATGCAAAAAAAGATCTGGATTCGCTAAAAATGCAAGTTGAAGAATTTAAAAAACAACTAAGGATGAAGCGTCTGGGGAATCTTGTAAGCGGTGTAAGAAATAAGGCTGAGGATTTTTTAAAACCTAAAAAACATGGTTCTCGTGTTGGGTTTCCGGAAAAAAGTCGTGCATCGAAAGCCAAGTCCAAAGCTATTGTGAGCAATAGGGAAAGACCCCTTCCAGAGAGTCTTGTCGCAGAAGAAAAGAGCCGAATATGGAAAACAAGAAAATATTTTTTAAAGAATTTTGTTCAAAAAAAGGCTGCTCAACCACTGGTTACACCAGTGCCGGAGAATTGTCCAAAAATCAAATTTTCTATAGAGCCTATAGAGCCTAAAGATGCAAAACCATTGCTTGACAATTTAAGAGGCCTGTTGTTCTCTGAGTTAGATGGTTTTGGAGAATATGGAGGAAATCCAACAATAGAAAACCGTGATTTAATAGATGCTGTAAAAAAAGCAGACAAGAGTGTTTCTAAAAAAATAATAGTGCAAGATGAATCTAAAAAAGATACAAAAGAAAATATTTTTGTTCTAAAAAGAGCATTTGGCGATCAAGAGCCGTTGGCGAAAATTTGTTACTCTCCCGTTGAGACTGCACAGGGTGTTTTATTTAATGTTAGCATTTATTTACTGGGTGATGCGGAAAAGCTTTGTACAACGGGCCAAGACCAGGGGCTTGCAAAAGGTTTGGCAGCGCTTCTTAAAGATCGCTGGCATGCTCAAAGTCTTTTGGCGTTTGAGCATTTCCCGGAAGATAGTAAAACAGTCCATGCTTTGCGTGATGCACGGTGGCATGCAATACCAGATGCTACTAAGGCTTCGGCCTTAGCGGCTGCTGCGGTAAAGGCTTCAGATGTTTCTGCTGCAAATGATGGTGAGGCTTCTCTGGGAAGCCTTGAAAGTGACGAATCAATGGAAACCCCGAGCGAGTTTGGTAGCAGTAAACTTGAGGATGTTGCAGAGAGTGTGTTGCATAAAGATGAATTTGAAGCTGTGCCGCTTTCAGGTCCAGCGCAGGATCCAGAGCTACAGTCTGTTAGCAGTCTGGACAGTGCTGTGTCAGCAAAAATAGTTACAGGAAATAATATAACATTCTCCCAAAAGGGTGAATCACCTATAGAAAACGCTTTAACCGAACAGTACCTTTATAATCTTCCCATAGCACCACATCCATTTTTCAGTGATGAGGCTCCTTTGGATCCTCCCTCACAGTTACCTTTAAAACCAGAAGAACCGCTAGCAGCATCCGTTGTACCAGATAACACAAACGAGCAAGATGGACCTCTAGAGAAATCTTTACAAAAAAAGTTGCCTGTTCCTCATACTGTGGTTTCACCCAGGGGAATACCTCAGGCCTCTGCTGGATCTGTGGTTGAACCCGCAGTTCATGTGCCAACTGCGCGAGAAGATCATATAAACACTGCGCGTGCGTTTGCTATGAGTAGTCCTGCCATGTTTGGGGATGATATAAAATCAAAAAAGGAAAAAAGTGTTGAAATTGAGATGGCTTCTCTTAAACCAAAAACGTCTGGGTCTGATAAGAAGGATATACCAATAAAGCGCTTAGGAAAATCCCGATTGCCGGTATTAGAGACAGAAAATACACCGAAAAGGAGGCTGGGAAATATTATCAATAGGCTGAAACAATCAAATCCATTGAAAAGAAAGGCAAACTATCAAGCAGGTCTTAGTCACAAGGAAGATGTGGCTCAAAATACTGTAATTTTCAGTATGCCGAACGATAAATTAGATAAAACAAAAACAGATGATTCTCTTACTACCTCTATGGCTCATGTTCCATCACCTTCTATCGTGGGAACATTGCGTGGTTTTTTATATGGTTTTTCAAGGATATTTCGTTCTGATACGCAAAAATCCGGTGGTGATGAGACAGCGAGTTCGCGCACCGTAGTGACAGAACCTTCACGCGTTATTGCGGGCGCCGAGGATGATGGGCCGCCTAGAGAGCCACTAAAAATAACTTCTGAAGTTGAAAAGCTATTAGATGACAGGGAGGATATGTCTCCTGGTTCCCAGGGTGATGCACCAGCCTCGTCTTCTAAGGGTAGCGAGCAGGGCGCTCCGAGGGAGGGTTCTGGGGTTGCTGCTGCTTTTGCTAATGTAACAGGAATATTAGCGAACATGACAGCCAGTACCCGTCTAGTAGAAGACAAAGAACCTAAAACAAAAACATTCTCTTTTAAAACATCAAAAAACATTGCAGCTGATCAGTCCGATGTCGCGGTTGACGATCTAGACGACTGGGAAGCATTTTCAAAAAAACCAGGATTTTTTGCAAAAACAGCACCCGAATCTTTTAATAATCTTCTAAAGGAAGCCGAAGAAACAACCAAGAAATCGGACAAGTTGGCTACCGAAACAGAAACCCCTTCAAAAAACAAGAAGAAAAAAGATCACGCAAGAGAACGTGTATTAGCAATGCATAAAGATCTTTCGGTTGATAAACCGACAAAAGATAAGCCCTATCAATTTAATATTAAAAGGGGCGAAGATATTATAGTAACAGTTGAAAAGCATAAGAAAACGAAAAGCGATTCTGCTGATAGAGATTCGCTGAGCGTTTCCGCAACACAACAAGATCCAGATGAAAAAGTTTGCGAGCTGATGTTGCATGATATGTGGCTAGCTAAGCGTAAAGATAAGGATAAAACTGTTTTGATTGAAGGATGTGATCATGATTTACCTTTGGCGCTTAGGTTTTATATGGGGTGTATCGTGCGAGGGCTTGAGCCGCAGTTTCCAGAAAACACAGAAAAACTGATAGAATCCCCGGACAATACGAATTTAAATAAAATTTATAAAGCGCTTAAAGAGAATAAAGTTCTCTATCAAGATGCTGTGATAGCCCTTAAAAAAGCCAATGCATTTAAAATGCCGGGTCTTACCAAGTCGGCAAGAGATAAAATAAATGAAAAACAAAGAGAGGCCCTGGCCGAAAAAAAACGTATTAAAGGTCTTTTGATTAGACAAAAGCAATTGCTTCAGAACCCAGCAATGCGCGGATTATTGTCCGATGCACTCCCTCCTGCAGCAGCAACCGAAGCAGAATCATTGCTATGGTCACCTCGTGGTGCAGAGGTGCTTCGCCCCGAAACACCTAGGCAACCCAACATTGATGAGCGTGAACCTTTTGTGCCCGATGCTATTGAGACTCCACGCGTACCCGGTAAACACCATAAATCCAAACCAGGCTAAGCTTTTTTTGTAAGAACTCACCCGAAGGTAAGAGCGAGCAATTCTATCAATACTTCTTTAAAAACGCTGCCATCAAAGCCTTATCATCACGCACCTTGGCAATGGCGTCCCAAACTTGTTGGGCTTGTGCCAAGTTTAAATGACCACCTTTTGAAAAGGCTAAATAGTAGGATTTAACCACCAAGGGTTGTTTGTGAATATAAAATTGATTCTTAAATGCGGGTTCTAAGCTTAAATGTTGTGCAACCTCTGCCAGATCGATGAGCGAGCCGCTTTTATCGTCTAAGAGGTCTTGAAAATTTTCCAAAGAGGTTTGGCCTTCTTTTACTTTTAATCGGGCTTTTTGTAAATCGTGCACAATAAAATAACCGGCAGGTACGTGTATGGGTTCTGGAAGGTTGGCAATATTGCCATCAAACGCATAAGTGTTCGGTTGTCCATTCGGATCGAGTCGTTTGCTAATAACCTTGTATTCTACCTGGGTGATTCGCCAGGAAGATTTATTGTCATTGTTGGCATCCATCGGGTAATACAGATAAAGGGCGCGCTCATCCATATAAGCAGCGGTTGCAACCGAATCGACACTGCCTGCTTTTGCACGGTTTAAACAGGAAGACCAGGTGGTGGGCTCGTAAATCGGTTCTATGCCTAAACTTTTTAGGGCTGCATCAATAATATCAATATGCAAACCCACGGGGTGTTGATTTTTCATAAAGCTAAAAGGAAATTGAAAGTTAGTATCGGTACAAATGGTAAAGGTTTTAGGCATTGTGACTTCAGGAGATGCTGCGTGCGCAAGACCCGCGAAAAAAATCGCACTGAACAACATGAACCCTTTTTTTATGATGGCATGCCGCACCCTAACCTCCTGTTGATGGCTAAAAAAAAACGCAAGCCCTGCGTACAGGGAAATGCGTTTCGTAGTGTGTCATTCCTGCCCTAGCTTGTCCAGAGGCCAGCGAGGTTGTATGCGCATGGAAAGTGAAGGATCCGGCTTGCCGTGTTGTAAGCGTTTATACCCTGCAAAAGCAATCATCGCACCATTGTCGGTGCAAAATGCAATCCGTGGATAATAGACTTGCGCTTCCATGCGGTGGCACAGGGCATCCATCGCCTGTCTTAAAGCCAGATTAGCACTTACCCCGCCTGCAACGACTAAACGTTTGCGCCCTGTATGTTCTAGTGCTTTCTTCGTTTTAATGATTAAGCTCTGTACCACCGCTTCTTGAAAGGCATGGGCAATATCAGCCTTATCTTGTTCTGATTGGGTGCTGGCTTTCCATGTTTGAAGGGTATGGGTCTTAAGGCCACTAAAACTAAAATCCATACCGGGTTTATCGCTTAAGGGTCTTGGAAACACAAAGCGCTTGGCCAAGCCTTGCTCTGCGAGTGCGGCTAAAGCGGGTCCACCTGGAAAGGGTAGTCCGAGTAATTTGGCGATTTTATCAAAGGCCTCGCCCGCCGCATCGTCTAAAGATTCGCCTAAGATTTGATACTGCCCCAGATCTTGAACATCCACAAGTAGGGTATGTCCTCCCGAGACCAGCAAGGCCACAAAGGGAAAATCGGGGGCGGGATCCTCCAGCAAAGGTGCTAGTAGATGTCCTTCCAGGTGATGGATCCCAAGGGTTGGGACATCCAAGGCATAGCCTAAGGCCTTCGCAAAGCAGGCCCCCACCAGGAGGGAGCCCATAAGCCCAGGTCCTGCGGTATAAGCAATGGCTGTGATGGTTGTTCTATCCACCTGGGCCTGTCTCAAAACGCTTTGTAGCAGGGGAACCATATGGCGTACATGATCGCGAGAGGCGAGCTCAGGCACAACGCCCCCATAACGTTGATGGGTCGCGGTTTGGCTGTGTAAAGCATGTGCCAGAAGTCCTTTGGCGCTGTCAAACAGGGCAATACCGGTGTCGTCACACGAGCTTTCAATGCCAAGAACGCGCATAGTACTCCAAAAAACGTTTATAGTTAGAACACAAAGGGCTGTATTGTATCAGATAGGTCTTGATGCCTGGCAGACTTTTGCTTTACTATGAGCCCTCTCAAGGGTTGTGATTAATGTAAACCAACTAACATTAAAGGAAGTGTTGTTTAATGCCAAGTGTTCGTTTAAGAGAAGGGGAGTCTTTGGATTCCGCGATGCGTCGTTTCAAACGGGCGGTCGAAAAAGCAGGGATCCCCAAAGAATTGCGTCGACGTGAGTTTTATCAAAAAGGCTCTGCTGTGCGTAAACGCAAAGCAGCGGCTGCCAGAAAACGCCATTTAAAGCGTTTGGTGCGCGAGCAGACGGGTGGGCCTGTTAATCGCAGTGCGGATGCACGTGCTTAAACAGCGTCTGCAGGCTGAAACGGTCGCGGCCATGCGTGCGCAAGATAAAAATCGCTTGAGCATTTTGCGGTTGATTCAATCAGCGATCAAACAGCAGGAAATTGATCGTCGTCCTACCCTTGCAGAAGGCGCGGATGCCGCTTTAGATGATCCGCAGATTCTCGAATTGTTAGATAAAATGATCCGGCAACGGCGAGATTCGATTGCGCAATTCACCCAAGCTAAGCGCGATGATTTGGTACAAAAAGAATCTTTTGAAGTGGGTGTTATCCAAGAATTTTTACCATTGCCTTTAGATGAGGCGGCCATCCAAGCGTTAGTGCAGGAAAGCATTCAAGCCACAGGCGCAGTGTCGATCCGCGATATGGGCAAAGTGATGGCCCTCCTAAAACCACAGGTTCAGGGACGTGCGGACATGGTGGTTGTGGGTGCACGGGTGAAGAATCAACTATCTTCTTAATGTTCTGGAATCACTATGGGGCAAATTCCCCAGACTTTTATAGATGATTTACTGGCGCGTCTCGATATAGCCGAAGTCATTGGTGAACGACTACGGTTGCGTCGGGCCGGGGCTAATTTAGTGGCCTGCTGTCCCTTTCATGCCGAAAAAACCCCCTCTTTTAGTGTGAGTCCTGCGAAACAGTTTTACCATTGTTTTGGCTGTGGGGCCTCAGGCGATGTGATTCGTTTTGTGATGGAACACGAAGGGTTACATTTTGTGGAGGCTGTAGAAAGTTTGGCACAGCGTCTGGGTTTAGTGGTGCCGAGTCAGGCTCCAGTGGATAGTCGCCATGCCAATGATCCGCTGCTGTATGCACTTTTAAGTGAAGCGAAAGTTTTTTATGAAAGCCAATTGCGCAAACATGCTTTGGCACCCAAGGTACATAGCTATTTAAAAGGCCGTGGATTATCGGGTAAAACCGTGAAACAATTTTGTGTGGGATTTGCGCCACCGGCTTGGGATGCTTTGTATACGGCACTTGGTACGAGTCCCGAACGGATCCAAGCCTTATGCAGTGCGGGGCTGATTATCGAACGATCTTCGGGTGCGGAGGGTTTTTACGATCGCTTTAGAGATCGTATTGTTTTTCCCATTCATGATAAAAGAGGACGTGTGCTCGGCTTTGGGGGTAGAACCTTAGAAGCAGGGGTAGAGCCTAAATATCTTAATTCGCCTGAAACCCCGGTATTTACCAAGGGTAAATCTTTGTATGGCCTTTATGAAGCGCGTTTGATGCATCAACAAGGGCACAATGGTTTGTTGGTGGTTGAGGGCTATATGGATGTGCTAAGCCTGGTACAAGCCGGTATTTACCCGGTGGTCGCAAGTTTAGGGACTGCTTTAACCGATAAGCAAATCGATAGTTTATTCGCACAAAGTGCAGAACTTGTTTTTTGTTTTGATGGGGATGCCCCCGGACAAACGGCTGCCAAACGTGCCTTGCCGCTTATTTTAAGTCATATGAAAGAAGGTCGACGTGCACGCTTTATGTGCTTACCCGATGCTGAAGATCCCGATGCTTTTGTACAACGTCATGGTGCGCAAGCCTTTTTGGATCGAATTGATCAAGCCCTTTCGCTTTCAGACTTTTTATTTGATAGCCTGATTAACCAAAGGGATCTCCATCGTTTAGAGAATCGAGCACAGTTGGTGACAGAGGCTAGACCTTTGATTCAAAAAGTACCGGAAGGCATTTTGCAGCAAATGTTGTATCGGCGTTTAGCAGAATTGGCGCAAATTGAACCTGATACTTTTATGCCACAGAAACAGCGGGATGTCCGAAAATACCCAGCCTTTAAGCCCAAAACGGTATCTGTATCCATGGGTCGTTTGCCGAGTCCAGCCCTGCGCGCCATGGCCATGTTACTAAGCGATCGGTCGCTTATCCGTTGTGTAGAGGATCCCCATCAGCTCGCGATCGTCGATGTTCCAGGTATTGCTTTATTGTGTGCTACCATAGTCATCCTGCGCGCCAATCCAGAGGCGTCCTTGGAGATGGTGGCTCAGGCACTGCCGGATGAATTAAAGAGTCAGTTTTCTGGTGTAAAATGGCAGTCGCTGGTAGACTTCATCCCAGAGCAGGGTGTAGAGGCAGAATTCTTAGGGGCCTTACAGCGCTTGAAAGAACGCGCTGAAGAACAGATTATGGAAGATGTATTGGTGAAGGCGAAGCTTGGTAGTCTTTCTTTGGAAGAAAAGCAGTATTTAAACCATTTGCTGATCCATCGCGATAAAAATCGCGCCGATTAGGGGAGATAAAAAAACGGTATGGCTAGTTATTCAGATCGCGATCGACAAGCTGCACAGATCAAACTATTAATCGCTTTGGGGCAAGAAAAAGGCTATTTAACCTATGATGATGTAAACGAGTATCTAGGTGATGAGCTGACAGAGCCCGAGCAGACCCTTGAAGATGTGGTACAGATGCTCGATGAGATGGGTATTACCGTCTATGAAATGACGGCCGATGCCAATGGTTTATTACCCTCGGGTGAAGAATCTGAAGCGGTTGTGACCGAGGAAGTTGTGGAAGAGGCAGCCCAAGCCGTTGTGGCCATTGAAGGCGATCTAGGACACACCAATGATCCAGTGCGTGTATATATGCGTGAAATGGGGCGGGTCGGACTCTTAACCCGTCAGGGCGAGCGTGCCATTGCTATGCGCATTGAAGAAGGCGCTCGCGATGTATTATTAACCATCGCGCATTATCCACCGCTTTTAGATCTCTTGTTTGATGCCTTTGAACAAGCCGAGCGTAATGAAGTAAAAATTAATGATGTGGTCAGTGGTTTCTTAGATGCGCAGTCTGCGATTGTCGAAGAACCCTTAGCCGCGGTGGTTTTTGATGAAGCCGCGCCTGTTGATGTTATCAATGATGAAGTTGATGAAGAAGAAGAGACAGAAGCCACCGAATTTGATGCGGCCCCCGATTTTGTAGAGGCCAAAAGACGTTTTGAAGAATTAAAGAGCCTTAGTCTGGAGGCCAAAGCTTTATTGAAAAAACGAGGTCGTACCCATGTACAGACCCAAGCTGCTTTTGATTGTTTAGGTGAAGCACTGGCCTCTTTTAAACTAGCACCTCATTTGTTTGATGCTTTAACGATTGCCATGCGTGCCATGTTAGAGCAAGTGCGAGCTGTTGAACGGGACATTATGGATCTCTGTATACAACAAGCCAAAATGCCCAGGCCCTGGTTTATTAAACATTTTCCGGGTCATGAAACCGATCTGGCATGGACGGAAAATCAGATGGCTTCTAAGCAAGCCTTTGCAAAGCATTTAGGCGATTATCAGGATCAAATACAGGCCCTGCAGCAATGCTTGAGCGAGTTAGAAAAAAACTTGAATCTGAGTATTCCCGAAATCAAAGAGCTTAATCGCCGTATGTCGATTGGGGAAGGTAGAACCCGACGCGCCAAAAAAGAAATGGTCGAAGCCAATTTGCGTTTGGTCATTTCTATTGCCAAAAAATATACCAACCGAGGCTTGCAGTTTTTGGATCTGATCCAAGAAGGCAATATTGGTTTAATGAAAGCGGTCGATAAATTTGAATACCGTCGCGGTTATAAATTTTCCACGTATGCAACGTGGTGGATCCGTCAGGCCATTACACGGTCTATTGCCGATCAAGCGCGTACCATTCGCATTCCAGTGCATATGATTGAAACAATTAACAAGCTGAATCGTATTCAACGTCAAATGTTGCAGGAAATGGGTCGAGAGCCTACACCCGAAGAATTGGGTAAGCGCATGCAGATGCCCGAAGATAAGATTCGTAAAGTGCTTAAAATTTCTAAAGAACCTATTTCTACGGAAACACCGATTGGGGACGATGAAGACTCGCATTTGGGAGACTTTATTGAAGATCCGAATGTGCAGTCGCCCATAGAAGCCGCTACGATGGAAGGCTTACGTGAGGCGACACGACGCATTCTCTCAGGACTTACACCGCGTGAGGCGAAAGTCTTAAAAATGCGCTTTGGGATTGATATGAATACCGATCATACCTTGGAAGAAGTGGGCAAGCAGTTTGATGTTACCCGCGAACGCATTCGGCAGATCGAAGCTAAGGCTTTACGTAAGCTGCGACAACCCAGTCGGGCCGAGCAGCTGAAAAGCTTCCTGGAAGAAGACTCGAAGTCCGGTGGCAGGGCTGAGGGGTAGTATCGCCTAGCGCATTCCCGTGAAAGCGGGAATGCTAGCCATAGTTGTTTGATGCGTGAATACGCGCTACTATTTGCTTGAGGGCTTTTAAGCACTCTGCATCCTTACATGGGGCCCATAGCTCAGTTGGTTAGAGCAGAAGACTCATAATCTTTTGGTCCTAGGTTCAAGTCCTAGTGGGCCCACCCTAAAACCCCTTAAAAAACAGTACTTTTTCAATTTACCCCATTCCCAACCAAAACGCACTGTGTGGGTTTTGTGTGGGTTATGGGTCCTTGATCTGCTTCAACATTGGGCAATGGCTCCATTGGACGCACATTGCTGCTGTTTGGACGACGAAGCAATGTGAGCATAACTACATTGTTTGCGTTCCTTTCACAGGCTTTGTTCGCTGCGCGATGTAAATTTTGCAACTCAGCTGAGGAGTAATGGGTAGTGATCCGACTAGAGCGATGCCCTAGCAGATCCTGCCGATCCTCAAAACTCACCCCGGCAGCGCGTAAACGCTGACCAAAGGTATGTTTTAGATCATGCACACGCACTGGAATGCCCACTTTGACCCTAGCTCGTTTCCAAGCCGACGTTAACATCTTCGCTAAAGGTCGTTTCCTATAGTGGAATACATGTGTCGGATGCTTAGCTCGTTGGGCTTCCACCACCGCGCTAGCAATATCATTGCAGACAACCAGCCTATCCTCACCGTTTTTAACAAAGTCAGCTGGAATAATAAACACCTTGGCGGTGCCTAAAGCTGGAACCTGGATTTCCCATTCCCAGCGCAGATTACAGATTTCTTGATCTCGGCATCCCGCGTTTACGGCAAACGAAGCCATTTGCAGTAAATGGGGGGGTAGCTTATCAAAAAGCCTGTCTTGTTCCTCCCAGCTTAAGGGATAGGGCTTGCGCAGATCAGGCTCTGGCAAAAGCTTGATCTTAGGTGCAGTGAGCAACCAACTGAGACCATATTCATCAAGCCATTCTGTTGATGCTAGGTTTAGGATCCGACGTACGACCTTTAATCCATGATTAATGGTACGCATCGATACCTCCTTGCGCCGCGCTTCAATAAATGACTGTAATGATCCCATGTGAATCGCCCCTAGCCACAAGTTCCCAATATAGGGGTTCAACATTCTAAGCTGACTTGCGTCTGAACACAGGCTACGCTTATGTTGATTCTCCATCAAAAACTTGGTGGCTGCCTCTTCAAAGGTTCGTTTAGGCCGAACGCCATAAACGTCAGCCTGCCTTATTTCTTCGCATCGCCTCGCGAGGTAGCGTTCCGCTTCTGAGAGTAACTCAGTGCCAGTGCTTTCTCGAAGGCAATGCCCGAAGATTTGCTTTTGTACGTGCCAGATCTTGCCCCTTTTGTACAAGCCTGGCGTTTGTTTACGTCCCATAGTTCTATACTCCTAGAGTTAGTGACTGTTGGACGCCCACTACGTTGCTTATAATCGTTTATCCAGGCGTCTAAATCAAGTCTGTCAAAGGCCACTCCTTGGATCCCGATGGGGATCAGGGTCACGCTGGGCCGCACCTCTTTATTAAAACGGTGTCGGTCCATCCCTAAGTAGGTGGGTGCATCCCTTAAACGGATCAGTCTTGGTAAAATATCCTTATTTTTCATGTTATGGGCTCCAATAACATTTAATCGTCAAACAAACCCCGGTCCGTTAAAGCTTTGCGTACATGCGTTATACCGATATGTCTAGAATGGTTCAGGGCAAGATTGCTGTACTGCATCCAGTTGGTATTGCGTAACACATTCAGCACTTTGGCCTTATCGCGTTTAATCACAATGCCTAAACAGCCCTGATGTTTTATTTTGTCTAAACGAAGGACTAGCTTAGGGACGCGTGTAAAAAAAGTACATTCTAGAAAACAATGGGCCTCCTGTAAGCGTTTCTGACCACAAAGTTTGCCGGGCTGCCTATTGATGCTAAACAAATCGATGTATTGATCGCAGGTTCTAAGCGGTTCTTTGGGAATAGAGGTTTTTCTTGACCATATTTGCCAAAGTGTATTAATCTTTGAACGCTTGCCATCCGCTTTTATAAAGGATCCAGGTGGCAATACCGAAGAATGCACGAGATTTAAACCCCGCACTCTATGGGCTAAACCGCCTTGCCCACTATTCTGGAACCCCATGGGTAAAATAAAACCCACGTAATCGCAGAATTGGGCTGCATGATTCAGAAACAGTAAGGCCAGCCATGCGCGAGCGCCAAAGGGCGGATTGCCTACACAAATATGCTGATAACCCTTATTTTGGGGCTTCCAGCACAAAAATTCACTTTGAATGTACTCAGTACGAAAGGGCACCACATCAATACCAATGCGTTGATGTGGGGGTAATAAATCATAAAAGGCTCCTAAACCTGCGGAAGGTTCTATAAAGGTATAATTTGAAGGTTCTACGCCCTCTGCGCGCATAAAATCATAGAGTCTTTGCCAACACTGTTCTGCCACGACTGGGCAAGTAAAGAATTGATCTAAGCCTACGCTATCCCTATCAACCCATGGGGGTATTGCCGCATTTGTTTTCCAGGCTTGATTACGAATCTTAATGGCCCAAGCATTTTTTTCGCTCAAATCGTAGGGAATCACAGTCTTTATAGAATATTTATCCAAAATATGCCCCTAGATTAGGGCTTGCTATTCCTAAAACCATTCCCCAAACATTTTTGAATGCAAACATTATTTCCCCTCAAATTGGCTTCTTGTATTTTAAATAAACTTAAAATACTTCCTGGCTAATCTTAACTAAAAAGAAACGGAAAAATTTCCAGTTTTTATGGAAGAAATAAAGCTTGTTTACTGGAGGGTTTGTATGCAGGCAAATGATTTTTTGAATGGTTTCAGAAATAACAGTGTAGGTTTTTAGAAAATATTAACCAGTTAGCTTAAGATTTTCTAAATAAATCATAAAAATTATAAGTGAAAATAAGTCAGTATGTTCTTTAATAGATCCCCATCTGGGGAGAAGAAGGTGTAAAATTACTGTGTCTCAGCTGAATATGATGTTTGTAATAATTTTTTGTGGTTTGCATCCCCTAGTGCACCATAACCGGTGGCAAAATTCAATGAAATGTCGCCTATGTTATAAGCTTGTTTAATTTCTTTAGCTCGTATAAATAACATTTGTGATTGATTGATATTGTGAATGGTCTGATACAAATTATTTAAGATAATGGCAGCTGCCAAATGATCTTTACCATAATGTTGCTCGCTAATTTTTAAAGCTTTTTCTAAACAAAGACGAGCCTTTCTTGAATCTCCTAGATCTTTATGAATATTCCCTAAATTATTTAAACTAATGCCTATAGCGATATGCTCTGCATGATAATATTGAGCCTTAATTTTTAGAGATCTTTCAAGTTGTGCTTTTGCTTGATTTAGATTTCCTAAAACCCAATTCGCGTGTCCTAGACTAGTTAAAACAGTACTGGTTAAAAAATAATCTGGGCCATATTCTTTTTCATAAATATCCAAAGAACGTTCCAACATGGACTGTCCTTTTATTAGTTCTCCTGAGGCTATATAAGCGGTTCCAAGATTATGTAAGCTTGCAGCAATATTATGAGGAATTACATCAGGAGATTGCTCATCCATTTTTAGAACTCTTTCTAACAGTTGACACTGTTCTTTTACTCTACCGAAGATTCCGTAGACAATTCCAAGGTTATTTAAAGTGCTGGTTATTTCATTGGAATAGATTTTTTCATCGATTCTCAAGGCTCTTTCCAAAAGCGCTTGTGATTTTTTGATATCACCTAGCAGACAATAGATGCTTCCTAGATATCGCAAGGTTCTGGAGACGTTCAGATGGTTTGAACCATGTTTTTGTTTAAAGATAGCTAAAGATTGTTCAAGATAGTCCTTGGACAAAGCAGGTTCCTTATAGCATAAGGAAACACCTATATCAAAGGAAATCAGAGCTAACAGAGCACTGTTAGGGTTTAAGTGTAAGGCTGTGTAGTGGCTCATTAACGATTGAAGATGTGGCAACAAGGCTTGCTGCCTTTGATCGTCTTCGCCAGCTAAAGTTTTGCGTGTAAATTCTTCATGAGCAAGATTTAAAATATTTTCATACCAAGATTGGCTAAGAGAAGGATTATAAGGATCAAGTTCTTTTAATATTTGCTTATGTTGATGTCGCAGTACCGCTTGCACTAAACGGTGAATTTCGAGAGTCTGCTTATTTGGATCTAGGGTGATAAGTGAATAACGATTCAGAAGCCCCAAAAGTTGGTCGAGAATCCATTCGGGATTTTCTTGGTTAGGAACGGTTTTTTTTAGCCAACTTAAAAGCAATGCTCTTGGGATTTGATTGGGTTCTAAATAAGCACAAACAGTCATGAGTTGCACAGAAAGCGAAGGTATATTCTGCTGCATGGCTTCTTTTTTAATGGCATCGAAGTTCGTATGCCAAGTAACGGATACAGGTACATGCTCAGTTCCTTCGGGTATGGCATGATCTGCTAACATTTTTTGTTCTGCTTGATAATAGCGGTCTAAATAGTCCTTAAAACCGATGCCATTATTTCTAATGTAAGCACTAGCTTGGGCTAAGGCCAGTGGCAAATAACCCAACTTTTCTATTAGTTTTTGCACCACTTCCTGATCTTCTGTGCGTATTTTACGTAAAGTGATGGATTCTATGAGTTGTAATGCTTCTTCTGGAGTCATGACATTTACCTCTAGTAGATTAAATTTATTCGGCCAATGGCGTTGTCGAGTAGTCAAAATGATATCGCCACCGGTTTCTGGTAAGAAATCTTTAATATCTTTATAAGTGGTGACATTATCATATACTAAAAGCCAACCAGGGTTTTTTGAAAGCCAATCTTTAATATAAGGCAATACTGAATCGAAAGAAGGTTTTTCTTCTTGATACCCAAGCACTTTGGCAAGCTCAATATATTGTTGTTTTAACTGAGCAATATTTTCCGCATAAAACCAGCCTTTGAAGATATAAGGATGTTGAGAATGACGGATATAATAAAGTGCTAATTGAGTTTTGCCAACCCCGCCCAATCCAGAACAGGCACTAATAGCCAAAGTATTGCTATTTGAATTTGGATTAAAATGACGGACATCAAATGATTCTTGATTATGTAATTTAGTATGCAAATTTTCAAGCAATTTCTGTCTGCCAACAAAAATATAATCTTGTCTAGGTATGTTCCAAGTTTTAATCTCTTTGTTAGAAGGTGTGGATATTTCCGATTTAATCTGCCAGAATTCCGCCGCAACATTTTTATAGAGCCAACCTATACAGAAAAGAAGAACCACAAGATTCATGAATGAGGTAAATTTTCTTTGCTTCAAGATAGAGTCTGAAAAAACAGCCTGTTTTCCACTATTTTTTAGTAAAGTTTTTTCTTCTTCAAGGTGATTAAAAGAACCATCAGAGAGAGTTATACATTGTTTTTTAAAATTTAAAATATTTTCCTCAAAAGAAAGGTTGGGCAACAATATTTTTAACACCTCAAATACCATAAGATAGTAGTTTTTTTGCTTTGTTAAATCAAAGCGCTGAATATCATTTGGCAATGCTGTGGGGGCGTCCGTCTCAACTGCTGTGTTCAAAGAAATAAAAATTATCGATTCGACAGAATGATTATTTTTAAAAAAGTCAAAAAGTTCTCGATTGTTTTCTATCAATGATACGGACAAACAACAAATAACATGGCTAGCAGATGGTTCGTTTTTCTTGTGAGGTTGTGCGAGCGTGTAATAATTTTCCTTGCGTTCCCATAGTGTCAGACCAGCCAACTTCAAATGCTTTTTTAATTCGCGAAGCATAAAAAGGTTATCTTTTTGTTCCCCATCATAAACTAGGTAAGAAACAGGATGCTGCGTGACTGACCTGAATAGCTTACTTAATTCTCGTTCGAAGGCAATTTCAATTAGCAAACTCGTATAGTATTGATTCATAAAAACGAGCTTCCCGGATTTTTCGATAAAATCGATAATCCCTTCCTGTGAACCACATCCTAATTTTAGTTTGATACCTGCAATGCGATTTTCAACATTTCTAACTGCAATCGATAATAGAGAAGCTATTTTACTCGATCGTCTACCTCTCAAAAGACAGGCAATAATATCTATTTCTCTAGAAGTAAAGGCAATGCCCTGAATTTTTTTTAAATGTGAGGCATAAATATTCTTGGGAGGAATAAGGTTGTTAATAATCTCATGATTAATTTGGTTGGCTTCCGTTTTCGTATCTTCCACTAATACTATTTCAAAAAAACTTGTTGATTCATCTATGAAATCGACAGCTTACCAAGCCTATCAAATTCCTTGAGATAGATCATTAAAAAATTATCTCAAACTAGAAAACACGATTCTATAATTTAATGATAGGTCTTTATTATGGTTCATAAAACTCCATCACTTCAATGCTTTTTCTAAAAAAGACCTGTGTTTTCTTACCAAGAGCATCGCCTGAGTATATTTCACACATCGTCAAAGGTTTAAAACCCATGGAAAATATGATTTCAAAAAAACTTCTTACTGATTTTCAGGAAGGCTTATATAGTGAAAGGAATCTCAACCCCCTCTAAAACGATCACGTTCGTCATCTTCATCTTCATTGGCGTAGGCTTTAAATCTTCTAGTCTTTTGAAGGTCATATTCAAGGCGACAGCTTTGAACGGCTTTAATATTGGCAAAAACGGCTATCGACTCAAAAATCATCCGTCCACCTCCTTTTTGATGCACCTGAAGGCTGGTTTACAGGGGTTCAATATAAACCATCAAAACCGGAAATATTTCCGGCTCTTTGTGGTTAGGATTGTCCACAGGTTTCATTGAAATGCTGAGAAAACTTTCTTGTAAGTCTTGAAAGAATCAGCGATGGGGGCAATAGGATGTTTTTTGAAGGGCAAGATAAAAATGTGATGAGCAATCGCAGTTTATCTCAAGCTATTGCCATGTATAAGACGGCTGCCAATCTGGCTAGAACCTTAGGGGTTGACCCAGACTTGATCTACAAGTGGCACAACCAAGATATAAGAATACCTCTACCGATGGCTCTGCGTATAGAAGATGTCACAAACATCGATTTTGAAAGATTATCACCCCATACACCAGAAGCCAATTTTTTAATTAAAAACCGAAGCCATAGAAAAAGTCTGATCAAAATAGAAATCGACGCTATTTTGCTTGATGTGAGCCAAAGTCTGCGAAATCTGCCTTCAGATCGACCCCTTATGATCGGAGAGGATCGCGTATTAATTTCAGGCTGGCATCCATTAGAGGCAGAAAAGCTAAAGGGTTCTAAACACCTTAAAGTCCTGGTGATAGATTTGGAATCCCTGTTTTTAGGCATGAAAGCGATTCATGAATTCCCTTATCTTTTTATCAGTGAAAAAATTGAAATAGGGCTGCGCTTGGAGGGATTAATGGGACATCCTCCAAGCGCAGGACATGACTTGAAGTCCAATGCTGCACTCATAAATAAAAATACTTCTGAACCCATCCCCATTTGGGGAGCGTTTACAGGTAGAAAAGACATTTTTATTGCAAAAACATTGGGTTACTCGACTAATACTTATTACCGTGCCAAGCAAGTTTATCTGCATGGCATTCCAGAACTGATTCAGGCCATGAATCTGAAAAAAGTACGCATTAACAAAGCCTACACACTTTCAAAACTGAACGAAATCGAACAAACCGATTGGATCCAATCACATCTCAAGGAGGCCCCTGTGTTATGAAAAAAAGACGACCCAAACCCTATGTGGAACAGCCGCGTATTCGGACGGTAAAACCCCAGTTATTCAAGCATGAATGGCTTTACCAAACTGAAAAAGAAACACAATTGCCGATTCGTCTTGGGTTTATTGGTTTGTTTGGTTTATGTGATGGCGAAGGTTATTTTAAGTGGCAGCCTGGGCGCATGCGGGCCGAGGTGTTTCCCTACGAATCGGTGGATTGTGAGGCACTTTTAGAAGCGCTCAGAAAGGCTCAATTTATCGAAAAATTTGTTTTTGAAGGGGAATCCTTTGGCCGTATCCCCAGTTGGTTAAAGCATCAGGTGATGGGAGACCAGGAACCCGAAACCTGGCTCCCTCGTTTACTGCCTTCGGGTGAAGTGGTGCCTGGATTTATTGAGTTAGAAGACCTTAAAAATAACGATAAGCTTTGCGATGGCTTGAGCATCAAAGCGCATTTTTTTGGAAGGGAGGGGAAGGGTAAGGGAAGGGGAGGGAAGGGCAGAGAAGGGAAAGGAAGGAAAGTGAAAGAGAGGGGAAGGGAAAGGCAGGCATTGGTGTTGTCGGATGCCTCTGAAACCACTTCCACCGAATCTCCGGTTGGGCAAGTTTTTGCACACTGGCAGACCGTGATGAATCGTTCACGTGCCCAATTAGATCCAAAACGCCGGGCCTTGATTCAAAAAGCGCTGAAGCTCGGTTACACCGTGCAAGATTTATGTGAAGCCATTAGTGGCTGTAGTCTCACACCGCACAACCAAGGCCACAACGATCGGGGTGAACGCTATGATGGTTTGGAACTCATTTTACGCACGGCCGATCAAATCGATCGCTTTATGCATAACTACCAACATCCCCCTCGGCTTTTAAACCCTATTGAGGCACAACAGGCAGATAATATCCGTGAGCTACAAGCTTGGGTGAGAGCAAAACAACAGGAACGAAGCCATGAAAGCTACTGATGCAGAAGCTTTTGCAGCGATCTTAGCTTCCATCGCTCAGCTCTACGGGAAAAGCTTTTCTAAACATTTGAGTGATATTTACTGGAATCTTTTAGAGCCTTATAGTTTGTCGGAACTTGAAATCGCTCTGAAGGCTCACCTACGTAATCCCAATGGGGGTCAGTTTTTTCCAAAGCCTGCGGATCTGATCCGTCATCTGGAAGGTGGCAGCGGCACCAAAGCTTTACAAGCTTGGACCCTGGTCGAACGTGCCATTCGGCAGATTGGAACCTACCAAAGCTTGGCTTTCGAAGATCCCTTGATTCATGCGGTCATCGAAGACATGGGTGGTTGGGTAAAGCTTTGTGCTATCAGCCTCAAAGAACTGCCCTTTTGCAGCTTAGAGTTTCAAAAACGCTATGAAGGTTTAGTCCATAAAGCACCGCATCGTTATCCCTCCTATTTGCCGGGTGTGATCGAATGTCAGAACAGCTCCAAAGGCTATGCAGTGTCTGAACCCTTGCTTATAGGTGATCTGCCCAAGACCCAAGCGGTCATTCAGGGTGGAAGCCCTCTACCGCCTTTATGTCAGAGCCGTGCTTCGCTTGAGCAATGGATTGCTGACATTCATAAGATCCAACAGAGCAAGGATCCTAAAGATGCATAAGGATTTTTATGTTCAACCGCCCTTAGCCCATCTGAAAGGCGTACGTCTGGCAGTAGCGCAGTTGGTGATCCAAGGCTACACCGAATCACAAATCGCAGGCAAACTCTGTTTGTCTTTGAGCTCCATTAAAAAATATGTGGTGGGGCTTAAAGAGCAAATGAACTGTGCAACCTTGCATGGACTCAGTGCAAAGCTCATGCGCCTAAGTTTAGAACACAAAACAAACCCTTCTTTTTTCAAAAAAGGCCAGCAGATGGTACTAAAGATCAATGCTTTTTTGAGAAAAAAGGAGAAAACTAAGCTTTTAGGAGGTGCCCCATGAATCAAGCAAAAACAAAAAGTTGGACCGAAGATCCTGCCCTGCGAGCCTTCATGTTCTCGGTGCTGGTACTCATTCTTTACGTCTTAAGTTTTCAATGTCAGGCCGCCTTAGCCGATACCGACAGGGTCGCAGAGCTTAAAACCCTGACCACTGAGACACAAAAAATTGTAAAAAATGGCTGCTATATCGCAGGTTCTGCCAGCGCTCTGGTAGGAACTATCTGGGCAGTGGCTTCGCAAAATCTAAAAGTGGCTGCAAGTTCAGCGGCCATTACGGTGGTTGCCCTCAAAGCAGCGAGTTTTTTTAGTGGAACCTTGCTCATTTAGGGAGGCAAATATGTGCGATCCGATCCCTGTCTTTTTAAATAGGCCCGATAAAGTGGTGTTCTGGACTTGGAAAGAAATCGGTACTTTTTTAAGTACGGTCTTTTTTGTTTGGTGTACGTCTTCTTTTGTACTGGGTCTCTTTCTAGGTACTTTGATGGTCAAAGCTTTAAGAGCCTTACAATCCCATCCGCTGGGCGATTTAACACAGCTAGGTGTTTATGCCTTTCTGCCCTCTCAGCGACATTTTAAATCGCTGATTCCTTCGGATATTCGGGAGCTTTTAGGATGAGCCTACAACTCGCAGAACATTACAACAGTGTCGTCATGCAACGTAATCGCTTGATGATGGCCTGTGCCGCCCTTTGTATGATTTCAGTCCTTTTGGGTGCTTCGAACTTTGTACTAATCGGTAAAGAACGTGTCATCGTATTACCCGCAGAAGTGCACCGATCTTTTTGGGTAGCCTCGGATTCCGTATCGGACAGCTATCTAGAACAGATGTCTCAATTTTTGGTGCATCTATTACTCAATGTCAGTCCTAATACCGTCGCCCTGCATAGTGAACAATTTTTAGCCCAAGTCTCTTCTCAACATTTTGCAGCGCTTAAAACACAATTGGTGGCCCAGCAATTAGAAGTCGAACGTTTGGGCATCAGTACGACCTTTGATACCAAGAACTTTAAAATCAATGGCAAAAAATTGATAGCAGAAGTTGAGGGAGAGCTTAAAACAACCCTGGGTAATAGCCCTATGCCTACACAGAAAAAAATCTACCGCTTACAGTTTGTGCGCGAGCAAGGCCGCTTATGGATCCGTTCCTTTGAGGAGTTCAAAGATGCATCACCTTAAATTTCTATTGACCTTCATCACACTTAGCTGGAGCTTGAGCACACAGGCTACCCAAAGAATCTTTATACAAGAAGGTACCACCACCAAAGCTGTTGTTGGAGCCAAGCATTTAAATCACATTGCCATTGAAAACGATCGCATTAGCAATGTGAAAGCCTTGCAAGGACAATTTGAACTCGACAAAGACAGTGAAGCGGGTCAGATTTTCATCAAGCCCTTAGAGGGTTCTCAAAATCCGATGGCACTTTTTATAAGTACCGAAGCAGGTAAAACCTATACCTTAGAACTGTCTCTGCATGCCCAAAGTGCACAATCCATTGTGTTGGTTCCACCACTGCCGCCTGAGCCTACGGAGACTGACTATTTAAGTCTCTTGCAACAAGTGATTTCAGACTTACATAGAGGCCATACCCCTAGGGATTTTGTGCCAGCCTCCGTGAATAGTCCTATTCGATTTTCTAAGGCATTGAAGGGGCGCATTGTTCAAATCTACCAAGGCCCTCTTTTTAAGGCAGAAATCCTAGAGCTGCAAAATGTAGGCTTCACCCCTATTGCTTTAACAGAGCTCGATGTGTATCAAGAAGAGGTTAAGGCGATTAGCATTGTGGATAAAACACTCTTCCCTAAAGCCTTCACCAAAGTGTATTGGGTGCGGCCATGAACCTCAGTTTAAGCCGGGCGCAGCTTCGAACCCATCAACGCTTGATTTTTAAAACCATCATCGGTGTTTTACTGGTTGGAGGTGGGCTCTTAGTGTTTTTAGGACAGGAACGAACCTCACACTCGGATACTGCTGTAGACACGCCTTTGCTTGATGTCACGCGCACACCCGAGGACAAAAGCTTTTGGTTGTTTAAGGCCGAACATCAATTAGGGGAACAACGCAAAATCCAAGAAATCCTTGTCAAAGAGATTGAACAACTCAAAGAGCTTCAACAAAAACAACGACAGCAACTCGAAGATCAGGCCCAACGCTTAGAGCAATCCACTTTAAAGTCTGAGCCAATAGTGCAAGAACCGAAGACTTTGAATGAATTATCCTTCAATGGTCCCCTATCAGAAGAGAATGGTGCGCATTCTCTATCTACCTCTAGTATTTTCTCAGAGACTATTAGTGTATCCGGAGCAGAACCAGCCTTACCCCATATTGATCGCTTTATCCCTGCAGGTACCTATGTCAAAGCCGTTTTACTCAATGGACTCGACATCTCAGCAGGGGTCTCTAGCCAAGCCAATCCTCAACCAGTGCTTTTGCGTCTAGTGGATTTGGCCAGCCTTCCCAATCATGCCAAAAGCCGACTCAAAGATTGTCGGGTGATTGCGGCAGCCCACGGCGAATTATCCAACGAGCGCATCAACATGCGTCTTGAGAAATTAAGCTGCGTGCAAAGCGATGGGCATGTCATTGAAAGCGAAGTGGCTGGTTTTGTGAATGGCTTGGATGGTAAAAATGGGGTTCGGGGCAAAGTCGTACTTCGAGATGCAGAGGTTTTAAAACGGGGCTTTATGGGTGGACTCTTATCGGGTCTGGGTAAAGCCACACTGGGTGCTAAACAGGGATCCTCTGTTTTCGGAGGGATAGATGCTAAGGGCAATCTTAACCTCTTTAAAAATGCAGGTGCAGAGGGTGCGGGAGATGCCTTTGAACTCATGGCTAAATACAATATTCAACGCGCCGAACAATACCAGCCCGTCTTGCAAGTCTCTGCAGGCGTAGAAGTGGATGTGGTCTTTCATGCAGGGACTGCTTTTGGATCTCAAAAAGCATCTGCCAAAGCATCGAACACCCCTCTTTCTTTAGAAGGAACATCCCCATGAAAAAAATTCTTTTGTTGTTGTCCATGGCTTGTCTCACTGGCTGCGGCAATCAGGCCTTTGACTGCCCCTATAAAGACGGTCTGCGCTGTGTACGTCTTTCTGAGATCGATCGCCGAATCGATGAAGGCAGCCTTATAAAGCCTACTTCTACCTGTACTCAAACAACCTCAACCTTCAAGATCCAAAATGCGCCCCTTAGTCAACCACCAGAGGCTTTAACTCTCTGGGTAGCACCCTATCAAAGCAAGGAAGGCATTATTCACGAACAACAGTGGATCCACTTTGTGGTAAAGGATGATCAATCAGATACCAAGGAACCCTATCTTGATTAAAGAGGCCGCCAGACTGAAGGGATCCTTGCACACTTTTTTCAAAAGCTTGCTGCTACAGGATGATGAACAGCCCTTAGCATTTGGAAGTCTTCAAAACCTCAATGAGCGTTTGGGTCTACAATCCATCATCGAGTATTTACCGCACCAACACTTTGATCCAGAGACCGAGATTTATCACTGTACTGAAGCCAAAGGGATTGTGGTAGAAGCCTGTCCTCTCAATGGAGCCTTCGATCACCAAGTACAAATCTTTTACACCCTCTTACAACGCGTTTTACCAGAAGGAACCCTACTGCACTGCTTGCTCCATGCTAACCCTCAGATTGGCGCTGCCTTCCAAGGCTTTGTGGCCCATCGCTCCCATCCCAGCCCTTTAATACAAGCGGGTAGCCAACGTCGGGTGGCTTTTTATCAAAAAGCCGTCCATCAGTCCCTGATTCAGGGGCAAGGGATTGTACTCAGAGATTATCGTCTACTAATAACCCTGGTTTTTGATCAGAGTTTGAAGCTGGACGATCACAAAATACAGGGCTTTAAAAATGCACTGTTAAGCGCCTTAAAGGGTTCTGGCATGCAGGCTGAGACACTAAAGCCGGAGTCTTTGATGGCTTGGATGGATGCTCTCTTAAACCCAAGTGCTGCCCTAGAACCCCGATCCATTGAAATCGATGAACGCAATACCCTGGCCATGCATCTAGCCCAAACAGAGAGCTCCCATATCATGACCCCGAGCAAAATCTTTGTCTATGAGGGAGAACAAAGCCACTTTCAGATCCGAAACTTTCGCGTACAAAACTTTAAAGACCGAAGTCCTCATCTTTCCCAGATGTCCGATCTGATTGGGCATCTCTTCGATCGGGGTGCCCAAATCGGTTGTCCCTTTTCGCTGAGCTTTATCTTGAAGATTTGCGATCAAGGCAAAGAACAACGTATCGCCCAAGCACGCTCCTTTCGATCGCGTCAGCGTGCCGAAAAAATTGCACGCTTTAGTCCCCAAGCCTTGGAAGAGGCGGTTGAAGCTCGTCAAATCATTCAAGAATTAGAGCATCAGGAAAGACTGGTCGAAGGATCGTTTCAAATCAGCCTTTATTGTCCTAACGAAAGGGCCGATGAATGTGAATCTCAATTATTCAATGTCTTTCAAGCCTCCAGCCTTAAATGGCCCTTGGTCAAAAATGTTCTCTTGCACTTTGTGATGTTGCTGGCCCATTTGCCCTTAGCGCAAAGTCACAATCTGTTGAGCGATTTAGGACGCTTAGGCTTGATCTATAAACTTTGGGCTAAGAATGCTGCCCACATGTTACCCCTGATTGCTGAAATGAAGGGCATGTCTATCCCACGCCTACTGTTAGCCTGTAGACGGGGGCAGATTTTATTTTGGGATCCCTTTGGCAATAATCGAGGCAATTACAATGTGTGTGTCTGTGGCATTTCAGGCTCAGGTAAATCGGTGACCGTTCAAGAAATCGTTTGTGGCTTGGTAGGAAGCGGAGGTCGGGTTTTTATTATTGATGTGGGTCGCTCCTATAAAAAAATCACCGAACTTTTAGAAGGGGAGTTTATGGAATTTAACAAAGAGACCCCTTTGTGTTTAAACCCCTTTAGCACGGTCACCGATTTTGAAGACTTCTTAGCTTTTATGATTCCTTTTGTGTGTCTGATGATTGATCCCGAAGGCCACGCGGCTTCCATTGAAAGCGCTTATATTGCCAAAGCCATCAAAGCGGTTTGGGATCAAAAAGCCCAAACAGGTTCCATGACGGATATTGCCAATTGGCTCCTAGCCCATCCAGATCCCCGCGCCCAAGACTTAGGGGTTATTTTATATCCTTACACGAGTGAGGGACCTTATAGTACTTATTTTAATGGCAAAGCCAGTGTGGATTTTAACAATCCTATGGTGGTTTTTGAGCTAGAAGAAATCAGTGGCAATAAAGGGTTCCAAAGTCTTATTTTTATGCTGCTCATGCACCATGTGGCCGAGAAAATGTACTTAGGGGCTAGAACGCAGCAAACCGCCCTGATTGTCGATGAAGCCTGGGACCTACTCAAAGGTGGTCAGGGTGGTGCCATTATCGAATCCATCGCCAGGCGTGCTCGTAAGTACAAGGGTTGTCTGATTACCATCACCCAAAGCATTGCCGATTATTTTGCCTCTCCGGCAGGGATTGCGGCTTATACGAATTCTTATTGGAAACTCATTCATATGCAAAATCAGTCCGATGTGATCCGCTTGGTCGACGATAAAAAGCTGATTCTAGATCCCTTCCAGAAAAAGTTACTATGCTCTGTCACCACCGAACATGGTCTTTATTCTGAAATGATGATTTTAGGGGATGGACAAGAATGTGCGGTGGGGCGTTTGTTTTTAGATCCCTACTCGCGGATCTTATATTCCACCCAAGCCAAAGATTTTGAAGCCGTCAATGCTTACTGTGCCCAAGGCCAGTCTTTGGCAGAGGCTATTGGACAAGTGGCCCAAGAACGCTTTGGTGAAGGAGTGTGAGCTTTCAAGCAATCCATGGTTTAAACCCAGCTTCCAGCTCTTAGAGATGGATGAGCTTGTTTTAAGAAAACAACCCGGAAAGTCTCTAGACAAACATTTAAGCCAAGGTGAACATGAAAATGATTGTACGCTCCCTCTTTTTTCTAAGTCTAGTTCTGTGTCTTTCCGTTTGTTCAAAAATTAACCCTCCCTTCATTCTGTTTTAGTTTACTCTAAAGCCCCACAGACTTTTGAAGAGGCTAAAAGGGTTGCTTGGAAGATTTTTGCTCATCACCCACTAAGCTTTTATTGTGGTTGCCGCTTTAATCGTCAAGGGTCCGTTCAAACAGAATCTTGTTCCTATAAACCCACCGTTTTAAATGCTAGAAACTTTAAAATCGAATGGGAACATATTGTGCCTGCCAAAAAACCAGGGGAAGATTTAGCCTGTTGGCATTATAAGCTTTGCATCAATCAAGAAGGTAAGCCCTATAAAGGAAGAGCTTGTTGTCGGCACAATAAAGTCTTTCAGCGCCGAGAAGCCGATTTGCATAATCTAGTGCCCGCATTGGGTCTTTTAAACCAGGCCCGTGGCACACTACCTTTTGGGATCCTGAAATTTTCAACGCCTAATTTTATGGGTTGTCCTCTGAAGATTAGCCACAAAGAAGGCATGGTCGAACCACCTGTTGCTATCCGAGGGGTGATTGCGCGGACCTACTTGTACATGCGCGATCAGCACGGTATTCATCTCTCTAAGGCGGAGAAATGACAGTATGAACGATGGCATCAGCAATACCCAGTTGACGCCTGGGAACTAGAATGGGACCATTTAATTCAAAGAGTTCAAGGATATTCTAATTCTTATAGAAGAGTTGGTGTGTTGAAAAAGCTACTTAACTTCTAGGTTTCGGCGTTTCTGTAATTGACCAATAAATTCTTGTAGCGATTGAAGTTGTTCTTCAGGCGCAGTATTAACAAACGCCTGTATTTCTTGACGGAGTAAATTATCATTGGAGGCCGGCTGCGGTCTTTTAGCTAAGATAGATGTGGATTTCTTCTGGGAATCCGGTAAAGATCTTTGATTTGAAATTGCTTGTTGATCAGGATTAATCAAAAAGCGAGATTGAAAATTAGTATATAAAATGCCATAGGTAAGCATTTTTCTAGCGTATTCAGCTTCGGTGTTAGAGTCAAGTTCTATATCGGTAGCCAATGCTGAAAAAATTTGTGTGAATCGCTCTGTATTAATGTTTTCAAAATCTACCGTTTGTTCTTCAGTCACCCGCTGGTCTCTATCACTCACCACGACAATTTGGCAACCCATCAGCTGAGATAACTTATAAGTTAAGGCTAAACATCTTAGCTCTTCTTCATCGCCAGGCACCGCTGGATTAAATAGCGCGTATAAACCTAAAACACCTTCTACACCGGGCCTAAAGATTTTTAATGCCTCAAACCCAAGCTCTCGAGCTATCTCTCTGCAAGCTTGTATGTCCTGGCTTTTTGCAAAAACTTGATGAATTGTCGGCATATACACCCCTCCCCCGCAAAACCTTTTAGTTTTAATTTTAACATTTTATTCAATAAAAAACAATATTCAGCTGAATTTCAAAAGTCACTGTTTAAGGTCTATCAGATCTTGGACTCTCGTTACTACTATCTTCACTACCATAATCACCAACCAAGCCTTTTCCTTGTTCTTCATGATCACTACTGCTTGCGTGTTCACTAACATTTTCTAAATCGGGCATTACTATTAAAATAGATCTTTCACTTTCTTCATGGGGAAGAATGCCGCCAGAAGCTTGAACAGCTTCAAGACTAAAAAGCATAGTAGAAGGACTTGTAGAGGCTTCAGATTGTTGTGTGTTGATACTAGGGTCTGAGTGAATCGCCTCAGATGTTGCCAAGTGTGCCTGTTGAGATGGTTTAGGGATAATGGCTTTAAACAAATCGGAAATTACTTTTCTTTTATCAATGAATCTATCTCTTTCTCTTTTAGCTGTGGTTTCTAAAGAATGCATATTGGGATGAGCAAGATAATTCCTTAGATCTTGAGCATGCGCTAATACTGCATAGGCAAACCCAAGGTCTACTCTTTGTGCTAAAACGCTATCCATTAAATCACAGACCATCGTATTTTTTGTATACTCATTATAAATTTGACATAAACTTTTGATACAAAAATTTAATGCTCTTTCAAAACCCGTTTCACCCAAAAGTTTTTTCAGGTCCTCTTGATGATCCAAAGCCCATTCAAACAATGCCATCTCTCTTAACAGGGCATAAGAATATTGAGGCAAATCAAGCGCTTTATGATCAGGGGTTGAAATTTCACCTTCAAAAAAAAGGTCTCCAACATCTTTTTTTTGATTTCCCATTGTTTCTTTAATGGTTTTCATGGCTTGATCTAAAAGGTTTACATTCTCACCTAAGAATTCCAAAGATTCTAAATCCTGCAACAAAATCGACTGCTCTTGTTCTGTAGCATACAAAAAATCATGCGTGCAAGCATTTCTTAAATCTATAATTTTTTTTAAATCAGGGTCTTTGAAATCAGCCGCTAACTTTTTTAACTTTGGAGGCATTTCTGTAAAATCTCTACCATATTTTCCTTCGCGTAACCAGGTTAAAGTATCACCAATCAAACAAATAGATTGTATTAATGCGCGTTGCATAAGAATTTTTTGTTCAGATAACAACTCAGATGCCGAACTGCGGTAAAGTTCAACCAATCCAAAAAACTGGTCGATTTCTTTTATGGTTCTTTCATAGGCAACAGACGCACGCTCGGATTCTTTTCTCTGAATTCTTTGTTTTTTTAATGGTGGTTGCATTTGTGTAGAATAATCGATGATAGTGAATTTCGCAAGCACAATATTCCCATAACGCAACAAGTTTGATAACCAGTTGCACAAGACCGTCTTTCTTAGATACCTCATTCTTTGAAAGCCTGGTTGCTGTTGCGAACAGTTACCTTATCGTGTTCTGCAATATTACTGCACAGGAATATTGGACATTGTAAAAGCCATTATGCTCTTGTTTTTCTGTGGCTAAAATGCTGCTGTCAAAAAACCTCTTGCCGAGAAAGGTCACATGCGAATGACTATTTTCATGAGAAAACGGGGTAAATTTTATAAATATGGAATCCTTTTACCTAAAATACGACTCAAATTGTACTTTAGTACAATTCTTTTTCCCAAACAACATGGAACAATCCCCTAATCGTTCATTGATTAAAAGGTATCGTGATCATGTTGATTGCCTTAAATCTGCACTCCTTGGATTGTAAAGAGACTATCTCAAAAAGCCTGGGTGCTTTGTCATCAGCATTTAGACGTACTTGGACTCTATTGCTCATCCCTTTAGCATGGGTTCTGACCGATCATTTTGGTTATGCTATTAATCTCAGTGAGAGCCTGCCTCAAAAAGTCTGGATCGTGCATCTTCATGCAATGCCCAAGCGAGGGGATTACGTTGTATTCAGAGCACCGCCTCAAACAGGACTTGATCGCAATAGCACTCTGATTAAACAAGTGCGCGGTGTACCGGGGGACGTGGTTACCAATCTTTTTGGGCATTTTTTCATCAATGATGAATACATTGCACAGGCTAAATCTCATTCCCTCACAGGCAAACCCTTAATCCCAGGCTTTGAAGGTCGCTTAAAAGAAGGAGAGTACTATGTCCATAGCCCACACCCCGACAGTTTTGACTCCCGCTATCAAGCGATGGGCCTTATTCATACGGATACTATTAGGGGGGTGGCTTATGCTTTGTGGTGAGCTACAGGCAGCAGTCTTGGGCACCCAAGGCAAAACCTATGCGATTGAAGAACAAAACGCTTTAGTCTTGATTGAGCAGCGTCTGATGCAGCTTCAAGCCAGCGGTGAGCTTGAGCGTCAGCAAGCTTATCTTAGAAAACAGGTCATCGCTTCTATAGAACATCCGAGGCCCGTCAAGGGATTAGTCAACACGACGCATCCTCGGCGTTTTGAGAAAGATTTAACCATTACGGTATCCAAAGACATTCGAGATACGAATGGCAACCTGATCCAAAAAGCAGGTACGCGTATCAATCCCTTAAGAAAATTCGTCTCTAAGAAAACACTGCTATTTTTCGATGGCAGCAATGCGGAACAACTTCAGTGGGCGATAAATGAGTACCAACAAAGCCAGGGTTTTTGCAAGATGGTCTTGGTCAATGGCCCACCCTTGGCACTGATGCGTGAACATGAGCTACCTTTTTACTTCGATCAGAAAGGTCGTTTGGTTCAGACCTTTGGTATCACACAAGTGCCTGCCAAAGTCTTTCAGCGCAAAGACAAACTTTTGATTGAAGAGCTTAAGCTATGAACAAAATCTTTGGTTTAACAGCCTGCCTATGTGTCTTAGTCGGTCTTTCCTTTAAGGCAAGCGCCACCTGCTCAGGCAAATTTCTAAATCCGATCACCGATGTGTGTTGGCAATGTCTATTCCCCTTAGCCATTGCGGGTCAAACGGTGGCGAATCCCCATCACGATAGGACAACGCCCAAGGAAGATAGGAGCCCTGTGTGTTTTTGTGGACAACCGGAACCACGTATGGGGATCCCCATTGGTTTTTGGGAGCCTTTTAGAGTGGCCGATGTCACCACCAATCCTTTTTGTATGGTGAACTTAGGCGGTATCAAATTAAGCAGTGGTTCTAAAACACCCCATGGCACCGTGCATTTAAAACAGGGTGGTAAATATGCCAAGAAAACGGCTTTTTATCATGTGCATTGGTATGTCTACCCCTTGCTTTATTGGATGAACTTTATTACGAATCTGGCCTGTATGACGCCAGAATCGTTTGATATTGCTTACCTAACAGAATTGGATCCACTCTGGAATGATGACGAACTCTCGCTTTGGCTCAATCCCGAAGTTGTTTTGTTTGCCAACCCTTTGGCCCAATTAGCCTGTGCTGCGGATTGCATCAGTACAATCACAGGCACCCCGCACAGCAGCCTTTTTTGGTGTGCAGGGTGCCAAGGAGGGGTTTACCCACTGACAGGCACACTACCTTTCCATCAGGGCGGTGTGGATGCCAGCACATTGATACTCGAGAAGATGATTTTTAAATTACACCGAGAGCTACTGCTCTTTGGCTCCATGGGCAAAAAAGCAGCCTGTGGTCTTTATCCCATGCCTTGGTGGCGCAAAGATCAATACAAGCTCCAAATGACCTACCCAAAAGTCTCTAAAAAGCCTGGCATGGGTTGTAATCCCATTGGGCGCAGCACTTTCGTCTGGGGTAGTAACAAAGAATACCCCATTAAAGGCGAGGATTTTTCTTATCTCATTTTTCGAAGGAGAAATTGCTGTGTCTTATAAAATTTTTACCTTGCTATTAACGCTTTGCCTGGTTCATCCAGTCTTCGCCAAGGATTTAGCGTGTGATACCAAATGTTTGGATACAGAAGCTTCTAAGGATTTAGAGACCTTCAAGACCATCCCTTCCTCTAAAAAACCTTATGAGTTAATGATCTTTGTATCCCTGAGCATGCCCGAGCAAAGTCTACGCTTATGGGCCGAACAGGCTGCACACTTGAATATTCCATTACGGATCCGAGGTTTCTATAAAGACTCTTTAGAAAAGACCACCCAAAAATCCTTTGCCTTATTTGGCAAAGATAATCTTGCAGGACTCCTTATCGATCCGGAATCTTTTGAAAACTACCATATCCAAGCGGTGCCTGCGGTGGTATTAGTCTTAGCGCCTCGGGAAATTCCTGAAAAAATGTCACCCTTGTTTGAAGTCGTTTATGGTGACACTTCCCTCGATGCAGCCCTCACACTCATCACACGCAAAGGTTGCCTCAAAGCTAAAGCCCTTGCCACAAGGCTATTAAATCAATACCGCGCCAAGGTTCATCATGACTAAGCGATATCAGCGTTTAGTCATGATGCTAGGGGTTTTTTGTATCTATCCGGTATTAGCAGGCCCCAAGGAAGAAGGTGAAGCAACCGCCGGGATGCTGCATCAAAAAGGTTATAGGGATGAAAGTGCCAGCTTAAGACAGATCGAAGCGGACTTTAAAAAACAACCGGAGAATACGGCCTTTGAAGGGAAAAATAATGCACTCTCGAACACCTTTAAGCAGAAATATGATGGGAGTAAAAAAGGCGAAGATCCCTTCAAAGCGTATTTATCCCAAAAAACGGTCGAGCGTGCCAGCGATCTAAAAGCCCATCAACCAAGCCTCCAAGAGGCTCAAAACTTTGTGGGTCAAAAACACCATTTTAAAATCGCAGATACCGATCCTGTTTTAGATAAAGACACCCTCATTAAAAAAGTGCTCATCGAACATCCCCTCGATTCAGAGGGAAAAATACTTAAAACGGATGCAAAACCCCAAACGCCTGCTCAACCTAAGATCATCAAGTGTCGACAATCCGCACCCCAATCGGCCACAGCTTGTACCAAGCGCTTGGTGGTGCGAGCCATCCCACAAGCGCCTCTTGTTAAAACGGTGACAGCCCATTTTACCGCACGATGTTTTAACCTCGTGACCTTTGGTATTAACTTAAAAACAGGCCATATTGGTGTCTCTCAGTGTGATAACCAGGGTCCCGTCGATCTTCGGGTGACTCCTGCCTTGGGTGATGATCCGAATTTAAGTAAAGCAACCATTCAGTTCATGGGCTCTCAACACCATGGTGAAGGCGGTGTTGATTTTAGAGCGGGTGGCATGACACCCAGTGTGGCCAATGGATTTACGGCTTCTTTTACGGCCTTTCAACCTAAAACAGGCAAAAAATATCAAGAGAATAGAGACCGTGTTCGGGGTGGCACCTACACCTGGCAGTTCACGATTCCCCAAGATCCCATCCTTGAAGAACATTGGGAAGGTTGCGAAGCACAAGAAGCTCAAACGGCCACCAACGCTTGCGCGCTCTTGGAATCAGAACAAACCGACCTCAAGCAAAGCAGAACCATTGAAGGTTATCCACATCCTGTAGAGCGTCCTCATTGGACCGAACATCGGCGCTATATTTGTGGGCCGGATGAAACCATTGATACCTGTGAGGTTTTACTGAAACAAGGTTGCACCCAAATCCATTCTAAGTGCAGTCTTGAAAAAAACGGCATCTGCCTAGAGTACGAGAATACCTTCAACTGTACTCCACCCAACTATAGCAAGGAAACAGGTCTTGGCTTTGATCAAGGCAAACTTCATTTTTTAAGCACCTCAGAGGCCGAGTCCTCGGGTTTTGAGGCGGGTGATTTTGGACAATCGGCCGCTCATTTAAGCGCGCTTTTGGAAATGGCTAAAACGGGGGAAGACGGCTTAGGGGGTGTTCAGGGTAGCCGCGATAATCCTTCGGTATTTCAGGGGGTTTGTAAAGAATGTCGGGTGAATTTTGGCTCCCTGATACGAGATTGCTGCAAACTCAAAGGACTGTTACAAGGCTTACTGGGTGGTTGTGACAAAGATGAAAAGCAATTAGCCATTGCAGCGCTGCGCACCAAACGCTGCGTAAAAGTCCCAGGCCGTTATTGTTCTAATGAAATCAAGGAGCTTGGTGTCAAGATTTGTCTTGAAAAAAGGGATGCTTACTGCTGTTATGGTTCCCAGCTAGCGCGCATTATGCAAGAAATTGCCCACCAACAACTCCATCTGCCCTGGGGCGATGCAGAACATCCCCAATGCCAGAGTTTGACCGCCGAACAATTAAGTCGTTTAAATTTCGATACCTCTTATGCACGCTCTAAGCTCTCAGAAATTATCGCTGAGGTTCAAAGTACAGCGCCTAAAACTTTCGAGGCTGTACAAAAGGGAATGTCTCAATATGACATTGATCAAAAAGTCAAAGCCTTAGAACAAAACGCTAAAGCCATTGCCCTTAAACACCAAGCGCCTGCTCTCAAGCCAAGCACGGAGGCGCCATGAACAAACACCTTTTTTTAAAATGCATGGTTAGTGGTTGGCTACTGTTGATGTCTCAGAACACGCTTGCACAAACTTTTTTTGAGCAACACCAAAAAGGCTGGTTTTGGTATGAACGCCTCAACCCGCACCAAAAAAGTCCCAAGCAATCGCTCAATCCTACCCAGCGCATGCAAGTCTTGCAGCAAGCGGTCGAACAAAGCTTAAACCTGGCGATTTTAGAGCCCACAGAAGTCCATCTTAAAGCTTTTGCCGAGCACTATTTTCAGGCCATCCATCAAGCACAAAGCTTTACCGATCGCTACCAGCTCATGCTCCTTCATAACCCCACCCTTGATTATGGCCTTCGTTTCCCCACAGCGCCCCAGGCTCAAGCCCTTTATGTCAAAGAACAACAAGCCAGCACTCGCCTTGCGTTGCAACGCTTTGCAAGTACCCAAGGCCTCTTCTTTTTCTTTAAAGGCGAATGTCCCTACTGCAAAATCTTTGCATCCGTCGTTCAAGCCTTTGCCAAAGATTATGGCATCACAGTAGTACCGATTTCTTTAGATGGTACAGGACTACCCGGTTTTACAAACAGCCATAATAATCAAGGTATTGCTGCTTTATTAAAAGTACAACAAGTCCCTTTCTTAGCAGCCGTTGATCCCCGCACCCAAGTGATCACACCCCTTGCCCAGGGTGCCATTGCTTATTCTCAACTCGAAGATAATGTCAAACGCGTCCTTCATCAACAAGAGGAGAACTTGCATGCGTCTCGCTAGCATTCGTTTACCCATTTTGTTAATGATGTTCACAGGACTTTTTTCTGGTTCTTTACACGCAGGCTTAGAGTCGGATTTACAAACCTTTTTCAATGACTTAAATAAAGGCTCGGTGAGTAATGTCACCAAAGGTGGGGCTTATAAAGGTCAGGAAGGCGGTTTTTATACGGGCGGAAGCCTCTTTATGCGTAGCCCCTCGCGCAATGTGCAAATCATGAACTTACAAATGCCCAAGATAGAAGCAGGTTGTGCAGGCATTGATTTGCACATGGGGGGGCTGGGCTACATTAACAGCGCCAAACTCATTGAAACCCTTAAAGTGATTGGAGGCAGCTCCCCAGGCTATGCTTTTTCACTGGCCTTAAAACAAATCTCACCCCAAATCATGAACCAGATTGAAGAATTGCAATCTTGGGTCAATGAGGCCAATTGGAACAATATCAATTCTTGTGAGGCCACTGCCAAATTGGTGAACAATACGGCCGCGGTCTTTCATGGCGAGAGTGTTCGAAGCTGCATAACGCAGGTTCTTAAAAACAAAAATGAAGACTATTTTAGTGCCCGCAAGCAGTGTCAGACCCAAGCCGCCGTTAATGCCAAAAATAAAGAAGCTGCCGCCCAAGGTGAGCCTGTGATGGATGATATCAATATTGTCTGGGACACCATTCAAAAAAATACTACCCTCAAAGATCTTGATCCAGAACTGCAATGGCTGTTCATGTCCTTAACAGGCACCATTGTGGTGCGCACAATCGGTGATGCCCCTCCCACCTATACCATTTATGCATCTAAATTAGAAGGTAATGCCCTCATTGAAAGCCTCCTCATGGGTAAGAATGTCGAGGTCTATGGTTGCAGCGATGAAAAGTGTCTAAGTCCCTCCACCCAAACCATTACCTTAACGGAGACTCAAGGCTTTGTGGCCAAAGTCACCACTCTGATTTCGAATATGGAAATCAAAGTCCTTCAAGATAAGGAAGCACTGAGTACCCAAGAAAAAGGTTTTTTAGAAGCAACCTCTTTGCCCCTTTATAAAATGCTGAATGTTTACGGGGCTTTTACCCAAGGCACGGCTTTATTGTTCCCTACGCAGTATGCCGAAATCATTGCCTTGGATATGGTCTATCGCTATATCGAAGCGGGTATCGAAGCGTTAGTGCAGACCGCACAAAATCCTAATTTCCCCAAAAAGGACACCAAGCAATTTTTAAGCATGTTACACAGAGCCCAAGAAAGAGCGATGGCGGTTCGCGCTTTGCAAATGCAACGCACAGGCACGCTGGATGACATGATCGCAAAGGTTCAAATGATGGAAAAACAAATTACGGCGCGGGTGAGCGCTCAGATTTTCTCACATTTATAAGGAGTCTTTTTTATGGCCATGGATGTGATAACACATGGGGGTGGTGAAGGTTTAAGCCATACCTTTAATGCCATTGCAGCCTTGTTTAATGGCAAAGGCTCGGTGGGTTGCACCCTGATTTACATCAGTGGCTCTTTTGCCATGGCTATGGCGGTGATGACGCTGGTCATTAAACAAGAGTTTCTGCCCTCGGTGCGATGGTTTGTGGCTTCGCTTCTTTTAATGAATGCGCTGATGCTGCCCAAAATCGATATCATCATTCGAGATCGGATGACAAATTTGGTTAGACCCGTGGCCAATGTGCCCTTTGTACTTGGAGCCTTTGCAGGGATTGCTTCTCAAATGGGCGATATCTTAGCACAGCACTTGGACAACATCTTTGCGCCTGCAGGCGATGTGATGAAATACCGATCGCATGGGGTGGCCATGGCTTCCGGTTTGCTAAGCAAGACCGCCGATTTTAGCATCAGCGATCCAGATGCTGCTGCTAATCTTAAAGCCTTTGTGCAAAACTGTATGGTCTTTGATATTGCCAAAGGTAAATACACCCTCAAAGCCTTATTAGAAACCCCCGATGTCTGGGCTTTTCTGAAAAAAAATGCCTCTCCCATTCGAGGATTCCCCTATCGGGTAGGACCTAATCAAAACCAGATTATGACTTGTGCTAAGTCCATGGAAAACGATGATAAACAGTTGGAAAAGCTCGAGAAAGATGCTAAGCATTTCTACGGTCCAGCCTTATACCCAGGCCAATCTAAAGAAGAGGCGATGAGCAGCCTAATGTCCAATGTAGGCTTGTCCTATCACTATCTCACAGGGCTCTCAACCGAAGCCTCTCTGATCCTAAGACAAAATATGATGCGTAATATTATCAAAGATGCGCTCTTAGAAAATAATCAAATTCATAATGCGAGTGCGGCCGTGACAGCCTATGCCACCACCCGTGCCCAAGCCCAACAGCGCACCGCCTATCAGCTCCAAGGCAATATGGCTTCCTTAGCCCTTTCAACCCTCAAGGTGGTGGTGGAAGTTTTATTTTATGGGCTCTTTCCCATCATGGTGGCGGTGAGTTTATTTCCCGGTGGGCTTGCCATTATTAAAAAATACATCATCGCGCTTTTTTGGATCCAATCCTGGGCTCCGCTTTATTCTATTCTGAACATGGTCGTCAATCTTTATGGCAAATCCAAAAGTATGGCGGCAATGCATGGAGGCACTTTAGGAATTTCGAGTATCAGACCCTTAAGCGAAGCCAATGAATGGGTCTCGGCGGTGGCAGGCTATACCATGATGTCGGTGCCTTTTTTATCCTACGGTATGATCCATTATGGGGCAGGCGCGCTTTCCCAACTCTCCACCCACTTTGGTAGCATCGGCCAATCAGCTGCTTCGCATGCAGCAGAAGAAGCGACCACCGGCAATTACAGTTTAGCCAATACGCACTTTGATAATCATAATCTCAGCAATACAACGGCTTTTAAATATGACACCAACTCGGTGGTTGCAGCAGGCAAACACAGCGCTCAAAACCTCGATGGTTCCCTAGTCCAAAGCATGCCGAACAATAAGCCACTTTTAGACATGACAGGCGCAGTACCGAAGCTTAACAGCAACCTCAAACTCTCCAATCATGTTTCCAATGCTTTGAACCAGAACGCGAATGAAAGCTGGCAGATGGGTACCCAAGAACTAGAGGGGGCCTCTACAAACTTAAACGCTGTCTTTAATCGGGTTGATGAATGGAAGGAGAGTCGTTCCAAGGATACCAGCGATAGTACTGCTTATAACCAGCACGCTCAATCCTTTCAAGAGACTGCCTTTTCGCGTTATTACGATTTGGTCAAGGATTTCTCAAAAAATCACTATATTGATGACAGTATAGGGTTGGAGCTTTTTGCACAAGTTGGCATGGGAGTTCCCTTGACCAAAAACGAAGTTGGATTGAGGGGTTCCGCTAAAACCACCCAAGGCCAGCACCTCAAAGAAGCACAGCAGTATTCCGATAAACATGGCATGAGCCAACTCTTGCGTCAGTCCTTGTCTGAGGGCAAGGAAGGCCGCTTGAATTTCTTAGACGCTGAACATCAGGGCCAAACCGAATCGATGAGCGCTTTATTGGGACAGACTGACGCTCAATTAACCTCTGCACAAACCCACTTTGCCTATGCCAAAGGCTATCAGACACAGGCAAGCCTTGTGGAACAAAATGCCTTGCAAATGGATCAAGATTTAAGTCCGCAGTATTGGTCGCATTTGGTGTCCTCGGAAGGTCTTGAGGCGGCTTCTAAGATTGTGAACGATCCACACAGCAATCTTTTGCACATGCAAGGTTTTGCACAGGCAGAAGTTGATCATCTCAAACAAGGCTTTAGAAGCCAAGCCACCACCCCTGAAGAAGTTGAAGCCTTGTTTTTAAAGCAACAAGGCACATTGCGTGAGAGCCACCCTGTAGAAGGGATCCACGCCCAGCATCAAGCTCGCATTCAAGAACGAGTACAGGAGGCAGGTCTAGATGAACCCATAAGCCTTGAACGCAAACAAAACTTCGATATCGAATCGAAGAGGACCCAAGAGCAACTGGAAATCCGAGCCAACCTTTTGGATGTAGAAAAGCGAGCACTGGCCAGCAGTGTGGCCTGGCGATCCCTGGGTAGCATGGTACCCAAGGAATTAACCTTTCCATCGCCTTCAGCATCGGAGTTATCACCCAAAAATGGTGTTGAATCTTCCAAGGAGGATCCATGAACCCTACACACTCTACCTTTCGTGATCTAACCCGTGGGGGACAAATAACCTTGCATGCCTTGCGCATGTTGGGTCAGGTGATACGCGACACCTTAGTCTTTGCCCTTTGCTTGTTCGTCTTAAGCTTTATGATCCTTGGCTGCCTCAAAGTCAAGAATGTCGATCTCTATATGATCTCTCAATCTATCGAAGCAAGCCTCAAAATCCAGATCATGGGTGAAGGGGTTAAACACACCTTCACAGCACCCAATGGTCGTAGGGTTACTTTGAAGGCCATCGATTTTATGAAAAGCCCCGATCGGCAGTTTTATACCCAACGTGGCATAGATTGTGCCATTCGGTCCCTCTGGCAGGTTTTCTTCCTCGCAGGTGGCGTATTTGCCGGTGGCCTCATTTACTTAAAGCGCAAAGGCAATGATAGCGCACAGAGCACTGATCTCTTGGGTCAGGTGCGCTTAAGTCCCAAGGCCCTTAAAAAATACTTAAAGGATCTGGATAGAGCCTCTCCCTTTGAAATCGCGGGCGTACCGCTGGTCTCAGGTTCCGAGTTTCAGCATCTGTTACTGGCGGGCACCACGGGCACAGGTAAATCGCTATGCATGCAAGAACTCATGGATCAAGTGCGCGCCAAAGGGGAACGTGCCATTGTCTACGACATTGATGGGGCTTTTATACCGCATTATTATCGACCGGATAAGGATAGCTTGCTCAACCCCTTGGATGCGCGTTCGGTCAGCTGGAACATCTGGCAGGAGTGTTCGGATAAGGCTGACTTTGAAAGTGCTGCCCACGCCCTGATTCCTACTTCTTTGCAACACGATCCTTTTTGGATTGATGCCGCACGCGCCGTTTTTGCGGATGCGGCCATGACTTTGAAGACCAAAAACCAATGTCGCAATCAATCCTTACTCGGCCCTTTGTTTGCCAAAGATTTAAAAAGCCTTGGTGCTTTGTTGGTGGGCACGCCCGCTGAAGCTTTAATGTCAGAGCAAAACGAAAAAACCGCTTTGTCGATTAAAGCGACCCTAGCCACCACCTGTAAATCCTTAAGCTATCTTACCGATGAAGATTCTTTGTTTTCGATTCGACGCTGGATAGAACAAGATCGAAAAGATGCTTGGCTTTTTATCGCCTCCAATAGTCAAAAAATCGATGCGCTCAAACCTTTGATTTCGCTGTGGTTAGAGGTAGCTTCTAAAGCGCTGCTTAGTTTAGATCCCACACAGCCCCGACGCCTGTGGCTGTTCCTGGATGAACTCGCCAGTCTGCATCGGGTTCCAAGCCTGAACCAAGCTTTATCCAGAGGTCGTAAATATGGGGCTGCGATGGTGGCTTCCCTACAAGATATCCACCAACTCTACACCCTCTACGGTAAAAATGAAGCGGAGGTTTTAAGCAGCCTTTTTAACACCAAAGTTTTTTTTCGTTCCCAAGAACCGGCTTCCGCCGCTTGGATGTCTAGGGTGATGGGCACCATCGAGCGCTTAGAGCAAAAAGAAGGTTTCTCTTATGGGGCACATGCCATGCGTGATGGGGTGTCCATGCATCAAGAGCGTCTCAAAGAACCCCTGATAAAAGAGACGGAATTTCTAATGCTGCCCGATTGTGAGGCTTTCCTTAAATTAGCGGGCAATTATCCCCTCACAAAATTAACGTTTAAAATTAAAAAACGACCCCGCTTAGAACTCACCTTTGTACCCCTCGTCCAGCATCCAACAACAGACCCCCTTTCATCGCACAAGGAAGCGCTACCACAAGACCAGAGTTCTAAGGCTGAAACCAAGCATGCCTCTAATACATCAACCCCAGCATTAAAATGGCGATTAAAGGCAGAGTATCCCCTTAAAAGCCAAGTTGTGTCCCGAGAACGCGTATGCTGAGTATCTATACCCTTAAATCCGCCTCAGAAGCTTCTAGCTATTATCAGCAAGGCGATTACAGCACCGCCTTAGGCGCGACGGAGCGTTCAGAATGGTTCGGCACAGGGGCTGAACTTTTAGGTCTCAAAGGTCCTGTCGATCACGCGGTGTTTAAGAAACTCTTAGAAGGTGAGTTGCCCAACGGAAAAATGATGAACCAAACCAAGAATGGCAATCATCATCGACCCGGTTATGACCTAACTTTCTCGGCCCCCAAATCGGTTTCTATTCTAGGTCTGGTGGCAGGCAATGAGGCTGTTTTAGAGGCCTTTCGAGAGGCAGTTCGTGAGACCCTTCGAGCCATGGAGAAAAAATATGCAGCCACGCGTAAGAAAGATCAAGGCGTAGAGTCTTTGCAGAAAACTAAAAATTGGACCTTTGCTTTGTTTGAACATGTAGACTCGCGTGCAGGCGATCCCGAGTTCCATATTCATGCCGTGCTTATGAATGCGACTTTAACGGAGCAACAGGAATGGCGTACCATTTTTGGGGATTATCTCTATCGAGACAAGCTCTTAAACGGTCTACAATCTCGCGCCTTTTTAGCCCCTATACTTTTAAAGATGGGCTATGGACTCGACTTTAAATCTCATGGCCTTTTTGAAATCAAGGGCCTTGAGACCTTGATTGAGCTTTTCTCTAAACGCTCGCAAGCCATTCGTGAGGACCTTCAAAAAAGGGGTGAATCGGGTGGAAAAGCGGCCAGTCGCGCTAATTTACGCACCCGCACCGCCAAAAAAAAGCATGATCCTACCAAACGTCACGCAACTTGGCTCAAAGCAGCAGCCGAGAAGGACTTTTCTTTGAGCCGATTACAGAACTTTGAAAAAGAGGCTAAGGCTCATGGCCCTATGCCTCTACCCGATCCTGAGGTGGGTGCACGCATGGCTTTGGAGGCGGCTATAGAGCATCTGTCTGAATTTCTGCCCTCCTTTTCTATGCCAGAACTTATGAAAACGGCAGGTCAAATCAGCCTCTATTCACACAATCCGGCTGATTTTCTTAGAATCATTGAAGCAAAAATTCAAGACAAAAGTCTTTTATACCGAGGAGAGCACTTGGTCAGCCCCCAACGCCTTCAATTAGAAGAAACGGTGAAGGAGCACCTCCAAAAGGCCAAGCCTGTGTTGGCTTTAGTATCTTCTTGGTTTCGAGAGTGGACAGCCAAACGCGTTTGCGATGGTTCTTTTGAAGTGCAAGGCTTGGTTGCCTTATTGGGGAATACTCATCCACAACTGCTGCTTAAAGCCCAGAACCATCAAGGATTAAAAAACCTCATCAAAGGTTATTGTCAAATTGCTCAATCCCAACGCGCCTATCCCCGAATCCTCTGCCAACGCATCCAGGATGTGGAATCCCTTAAAAGCCAAATACCTGATCAACCTGTGCATAGTATCGAAGGCTTTTTACACAGTTGTGCGCATAGAATGGCAGCACAAAAACCGATCCATCCCTTCTTAAAGTGCATGCAATACGATCGTGCACAGGCGGCTCTCGATATTTGGATTATTTTAGGCGATATGACCCTAGGCCAGGTTCAACGTCTGCAAGAAGCCTCCCTTATCTTGGGTGCGCGCTTAATCTTTGCAACAACCCATCCCAAACAAACCCATGCTTTTTTAGAAGAAGAGAAGATGCCCTTGATCAACATCGCCTGCAAAGAGAATACGCCTCTACCCGAAGCCTTGATCAAGGCCCTTCATCAATGTGAGTCCCAATCTAAAATCACTGAGATAGCCGATCCCAGTGATCGTTTAAAAGAAGCCATCCACTGTGTGGCTACTCAAGAAATTCTTGCACCCTTGGTGGTGTTAAATGCTTTTGAGGCCACCAAAACCAATCAAGGCATTCGCACCGCCCTCGTGGAACAACAAAGGATCACAGGACCTGTATTGGAAACTGCTATTTTAAAAGCCCTGCCTTTAAGTGCCGTTCAAAAGTCCCAAGCACATGCTTATCAGATAGGCGATTGCTTGTATTTTGAGCGAGATCTGGAAAAAAATACGCCCACCTATTGGCGTGTGGAGGCAACTTGTCTAGAGACGGGCCTTTTAGAACTAAGCTCCAAACACAATCCCTTATGGGATTTTAAGCCTGCTGATCATCCCAAAGCGTTTTCTGTGTTCAGAGCAGAAACCCGAGCCCTGCAAGCAGGGGATGAAATCCAATGGACGCGTAGCCTTAAACATTTTGAGAGCAAAAAGTCCTTGGGATATCGATCCAAAAATCATAAAAGCCTGGATAGGATCAAAGGTCAAACAGCCCGTGTTTTAGCCGTGGATAGTGTTAGCCAAACGGCCACCGTAATCTTAAAAAATGGGGTTGAGATCCATCTTGATTTTAAATCCGAGGCTGATCAACACTGGGACTATGGCTATGCCGTGCTGCTCCATCAAGCCCCCAGCGACCTTGGGCAATCGGTGCTTCTACTGGATCATCAAAAACTAGATGAACGAGCCATCACCCATCTTCATCAAGCTCTCAATGAAGGTGAACTCCCTTGTGCAAAGATTTTTTGCAGCCATGTTGCTGCCCTCAAAGATCGGATTCTACAAGGTCTCAAAGCCCCTAGTTTTGCACAAACCCCTTATGATAGAGCCGAGGCTCTAGCCAAAGATCAAACCATCAATACACATCTCTTATTTCCCGGCTTAGAGAAAGCTTATTTACAGGCTAAAGGATCGAATCCAGCGCTAAATAAACCTTCAAAAGATGCCCCTATTGATTTAGAACTACGCTTGAGTGCTGAGGCTGTGGATCGGGCTTGTGTAGGGACTTTTGAACGAGAAGCCGTCTTAAGCAGAGAACTCCTGAAAGCCAAGGCAGCCTTTCTAGCAGGTCCTCGTGTGTCTTTTGACAACCTCGATCGTGCTTTTGACAGAGCCCTTAAAGAAGGTTGGTTGCGGTGTGTGGGCAAAAATGCTGAGGGTGAGGATGTATTAAGCGCCCGACATATTTTATTGATTGAAAAGCGTTGTAGGCGTGAGATTGTGGAATCCCAACATCAAGTCAAACCCCTCTTAGCCAAGGACTCGGTACTCATTGATGCTATTAGGAAAGATCCCACTTTAACCCAAGGACAAAAGGAAGCCGTTACATTAATCTTAACCACCCCACATCGCTTGATAGCCGTTCAAGGCATTGCAGGTAGCGGTAAAACGACCGCCTTAAAATGTATTCGTGAGAACGCTGAAGCCATTGGTTTTCAACCCCTGGTCTTAGCCAATTTAAGTGCGGTCAAAGAAAAGGCCAAGGATAGCTCGGGTGGTATGCAAGCCATGACCACTGCACAGTTTCTATCCCAAAGCACCCGTGCCTTGCGTGCCAATCCCCTAAAGGCCAGACTTGATTATAGTCGTCGATTGCTGATTTTAGATGAAGCCTCGCTTATTTCAACGGATGCTTTTTTTGAACTCATGAAGGTGGTGCAGGAGCTTGGAACCCGTTTAACCGTGATTGGGGATTTTAAGCAACAAGGCTCAATTCGATGGGGGATCTTATTTCATGATTTGATAGCCTATGGTCTTAAAACGGTGGTCATGCGTGAGAATGTACGCCTTCAAAATAGGGATGCCTTTAAAACTATGCAACGAAGCTATGCAGGCGATATTGCAGGAGCCTTGAAGAGTCTAGGATCACGGCTCAAGGAAATCCCCGACAAAGAAGAAGCCTTGCAATTCATCATAGAAAGTTGCCAGGCCTCTGCCTTATCTCAACATAAGACTTGGGCTATTGTGCCTGGCAATGAAGATAGGCTTAAAGTCAATACAGGTATTCGTAACTATTTGATCACTCAAGGCCAATTACAAGGTGCTGCCCTTCAAACCAAAATTTTAATCCCTGTGGATCGACTAGAGGTTGAAAAACAACAGCAGAGCTCTTACACGACCTCAGATATTTTATTATTTAATCGTTCTCCCCATCGTGCCATTCAAGTGGGTGAATATTTTCGTGTTGATCGCATAGAAAATCATCGCTTGGTGTTACAATCGGAAAAGGGCCACATCGCCTATTGGTCTCCCAAAGATTTACAAGAACCGCAGGATGTTGAAATCTATCGATCTGAGACACGCGAATTTTGTGTGGCTGAGCGCGTCGTGTTCACACGTAATCAAGAAAATCTGGGTCTTATTAACGGAGAGTTTGGCACCATTCTAGGCATAGAAGACTCTAAGCTGCGCCTGGAGCTCAAAGATCGCTGTGTCACCCTTGATGTGAAGGAACCATCAGCCCAACACTTTGATTATGGTTATGCCCTCACTACCTACAAAGTGCAGGGTCAAGAAGAACCTATTATCTGTTATGGAGAAAGCCCAAGGCCTTATGAGCGCTTCACCAAAAACCTAAGAATAGGGGATGAAGTCAGTTTGTCTAAAGATCATAGTCATGAGGCTTTGTCTAAACTTGCAACCGTGCAAGAAAGTGTTCAAGGATCGAAACTTCACCTGGTATCCGAAAAATCCAGAACCACCTGGGGCTCTGAAAATACGCCTGCTCTTTTTGAGGTTCAAAAAGGTAGCTTTGAGCTGATTTTTTTCGACGCTCAAAAAGGATTTTCTCGGGTGCTCCTTCAAAACCACCCCAGAAACTTTAAGCTACAAGCCTTCTTTGAGCGCAATCTTGAAAAAGGTGAAGTCTTTTGTCGATCACAAGAAGAACATGCACTCATCGATTGGTTGTGTAAAAATGGTTGCATCCTGAAACCTGAAATCAAACTTGCCCTGATGGATCAAAACCAGAAGGTATCAACGGTATTTACACAACCCGATGCTAAGTGGTCTTATTACCCACCCTTCACTCAGCGTAAAGCTTATGAAATTCCTGCCTCCAGTACCCAACAAGCCCTGAATGTTCTCACCAGTCGTAGTGATAAGGTCACCGTGGTTACGGCACATGCCCGAGATTTTCAAAAATGCGTCGAATGTCAAGCTTTTCCTAAACGATCGGCGGCAAGTTTCCATGATTCACGCTGGGAAGCTCTACACAAAAAAGTTGATCTGTTAGTCGCTAACATTGAGTCCCAATCCCTAAAACAAGCCGCCTTAAAAGTCGAATTAGAAGCCCTTTCAGCTATACAGCAACGAGATGCAGCCTGGCGGGTGGATGCGCAAAGACCCGACTACGATAAACAGGCATGGGCCAAGTGTGATGTCATCCTAGATACACTTTTGAAGCCCAAAGATCCTAGTGCGTCTACTGCACCCTCTTCCCCTAGCACCGCCGAGGGTATTTCCAGCTTAATTGCAGCCATGCGAGAGGCTCTCAAAGAAAGCCAAATACATAGGAATGAAGAAACACGTACACGATTGCAAACCCTTAACCAAAATATCCCCAGTGTTAACTCTAATAACCATCCTAAAACCCTTGAGGCAAGTCCTAGCAAAGAAAGTTCAGCAAGCACAAATCTTGTACCTATTAAAAAACAGGATCTTGAACGGGAACTATAGAGTTTCTTTTTTTTCAGTCCTCAACGGTATCCTGGACAGGTTCTTGAAGAGACTCTGATTTTTGCAACGCCTGATCAATTAAGCCTTGTCCATTTTCTACAAAGTTGTGGATAGTCTCTTGTAACAAAACATAGGTCAACAACCCATAATCAGGTTGTGCTTGTGTGAGTGGCTGCTTTTGACTCTGATCGAATAAATAGCCCACCGTCTTGGGTAGGCTTAGTCCGATTTCACGGGATTTTTTCATCAAAGCCTGATGCAAGGCTTTAGGCATGCGCATCGAAGTCGACATCATTTCCTCAGAATCATCAGACACATCAATGATTGGCATTTGGCTTCACTCCTTATCGTGAATCATGAAGCCAGCGTAGCTCAAGGCCATAGCCTTTAAAATGTCCTTTAGTACAATATTAAGGGTAGATTGGTATCAATAGAGATAAAAATATTAAAAACAGGCGTGAGAGGATAACGACATGCAAGTTCATGTGGGTCGTGAACTTCTGTGTGATGTGGATTCTGGTGTATCAGTATCGCCTGATGATGGTGGTATTGGACTGCTTGATAGTGCTGCCTGTTGTGAATCAACCTGCGATACTTGATCAGACTTTTTAGGCATTATTTTAGACAGGAAGCTGTGTAACAGTGCTGGGAGTCCTTTGGTTTCTTCCACTGTATTTGTGTCGGCAAGCGCTGTAGGGGGTGTTTTTGGATCGGTACTGCGTCTATTTCTTAATTGCTGATCAGGAACTGGTATCAAGGGTGGTGCCAGATCGCCACCATTCTGTGCCATGTCTCCAAAAACGTCTATTAAGTTCAGCTAATTGAGCTCCAGGAGAAAAAGGTGGGGAGGCTGCCGTTGGTATAGAAGGAGATGATTGCTGGTCAGAAGCTTGTATCATCATCTGTTGGCGTTCTTGAATAAATCTTGCGAGTGCGAAAGCATGGTCTGGATATTGATTATCGGGTATGGATGAAAAAGGCTGCTCTTGAATCTCCAAAGCGTTCAATATTTTTTTCACCCATGCTTTGTGTTCTGTAGGTGTCCTCTTTTGGAAATGAAGACTAAAAAAGTCGTGTAATAGTCCTGCAATCTCGGTCGTTTTTTCAGAAAAATGGGGGCCTGTTGTAAAGCCCATCAGGTTGGCTGTTATAGAACCTGTCAATGATGGATCTAAGGTTGGGAGACCTTGTGCGGCAGTGTGGTTGGCTGGTCTTAGCTCTGCGCTAGGGTTGAAACCATCATCGGCGTGAACATCTCGCCCATCATCAGAGGAGTCATGACTATTTCCTTTGTTTGTCGGCATAGGTATCCCCTAAATCCTAGCTTCTCTATGGTCTTCGTTTGGCTGGTTTGCTTTTAGCCGTTAGCTCGTTTACCAAGTCCGGGTACTTTGCTTTAAATTCTGCTAATACAGCTGGTGCAAGTTCCAGTGTCATGTCACTATATTTCTTGGATGCCTCCAATAGCCCTTTGGTATGGTCGGCACTCTCCGAGCTTTTAACGACAGCATGACGCTGGCCCGTTTCGTAAAAAGAGCGTATTAATAGCTCTGGCTGGGCTGGTTTTAAATTGGACACTATACGCAGCAGCTTGCTCTGCTCGTCTCGTGTCATGCTCAACGTTCCTTCAGGGGGAGGCGTTTTGCTAGAAAAACTCGCATGCCCACCCGTCCCACCGGTGAATTCCAGATCGACCTTATACCCCTGAGCTTCCATGTGTGCTGACACACGCTTGACCATCTTGTTCCACTCATCGTTATCAATAGGCTCTGTTCCTGCTACCCCGTTAGCAGGCTTAGGTGTAGAATTCTGGGATGCAGACTCTTCTTGGGCTGTTTTTTGTGGTATCAAAGGCAGCACAGCTGTTTCGTCAGAAGGATCTCGTGTGGGTGTTTTTGCTCCACTGGATTCCAGGCCCTCTAAAGTACCACGCGCCTTTTTAAGCCTATCTTGCATGGCATCACTTGTAGCCTGTGGTGTAGGAACTGCGGATGTAAAGGCGAGATCATCATTTTCAGACATTGAATCATCAGATACATCAGAAGCTTTACTTTTAGATGTATCTGAAACCGATGGTTTAGAACTAGGTACATGCGTTGTGACAGGTCTGATTGGTGTTGGTGGAACAGCAGATGCGGTTGGTTTAGTAACCGCTCGAGCAGAACCTTTAGGAACATACCTAGGGATACCTCGTGAAATACGACGAGCGTTATCAATATAGCCTGTTAATACCACAGCAAAGAATTGCTGGACTTCTATAAGGGACGTCGCTGTAAGCGCCTTTGGTGCTGGCAGCCCCAATATTTCAGACATAGCTTGAACCCATTTTCCAGGATTAGTTTCTTTTAACGTTTCATTCAATAAAAGTCTTTTGTACTGGTCATGTTGTGTTTTTGTAAGCCCCGCTTGGAATGAAGCGACAATCCGCATTTCCATTAAGTCCTCATAGGTCGACTTTTTCCTAGTATGAGGTTCAAAACCACCACCATCAGGCGATGATGCTGTGGTAGAATTTTTTGCAATTGCCGTTTCAGCTGCTCTTAAGCTCCCTAAATTTTTATATATGGCTTCATGCAAATTATGACAAAGCTCGAGTTTTTCAGCATCATTGCCACATTGCTCATAAGCCTTTAAAACCCCAGCAATAAGACGTTTTTCCGATGCTGTGTCTATTAGGCCTTGTACTAGCCGCTGCATAAATGCTTGGTGTTTGGCTGGTTTTTCAAGCATCAGTTTTGTGGTCGGTACAAACCATCCTGCATAGTCGTCTATAGAATTAAAATCAGGGCCGGTTTTTTCTAAAAATGTTATAACTTCCTCCAAAGAAGCGGCAGATGTCGGTTCAGAAACTAGCGGTGTTGTTAATGCCGGTGTTGCAGCAGGTACTACAGATGCAGAAGCGTCATCATCTGACAACTTATCTGTGTGCCCACCTGGCGCAGAGTGGTAAGCACCAAAACCATCATCGTCGTGAACGTCTGAACGATCTCCTACGCTATCATTCTCATCGCTGCTTACTGAGTCTTCCCGATTCGTCTTGGCAACACGCTTTTTTGCTAATTTTTCTGCGGTGGGGGTTATGGCATCTGTTCGGGCTTCACCGGGAGTAACAGGTTTTACAGGTGCTGTAACCCTTTTGCCAGCAGTAGAGCTGGGTTGTGGCTGGTTTGGGTCCCTGTTCTCATCTTCAGGTGGTTGTTCCATAAGGGTATCCTTTGTGTCTTAAAGCTATTTCTTAAGATTAAGCATAGCCCCACCTAAGAATTTTGCAAGAAAGCTATCCAATGTTGTATATGCAAACCTTGGATAGCATGCCTGAAGGCCAGATTTTGATTAGAATCAAGTACAGAAGTGTGTGCAGAAACGGCTACGGAGAGTTGACCCCTAAAAAGAGGCCTTTTTTATATTACATGAGGATACATTTTTTCTCAGGGCTTGGGTGTTTACGTTTACCCTTAGCAGGCATGGAATTCACTTCAGTTTGTCCATTACGGGGGGGGTGGTATCCACCGGCATTGCCATTATGAGAATGACCATGGCCATTGGTACCATTACCATTCGCAGCTAAGCTAAAAATAAGCACATTTTTGGGGGGGCATTGTGTTTGAATAATCAGAGCATTTAAAAAGTCTGCATGATCTACATCAACAGTGTGCAATACGAGGGTCATGAGTTCATCAGCCTTTTTGGATGCGCTGGCAGTCTTGTCAATATCCGTATCCTTAAGATTGTGTATCACATTAATGGCAAGCACAAAAGCACGCTTTGCAAGCGCATCTACTTGTGAAGGCGTTAAGGTATCCAAACTGCCAGGTTTGGGTAGACTCGCTAATTTGGCTTCTACCATACAGGTCATTTTATAGGCCAATTCCTGGGCGACCGGGTGGCTTTCGGCAGGTAGTGCCTCAGCGATACGCAGATAACGCTGTTTTTCTCGTCTATCTGCCGCGATTGAAAGCCCCACGCTCACAATGCCAAAAGGCGCACCCCAAGGAGAAGGAGCCTGCCCTGCAATAAAGCTTAGGATAGTTGAAGCTTTATCCATTTTGGTATTTTGATTACGCTGTGCAAGACCAGAACTCATGGTCTGGTAACCTCCCAGCATAATGCTAAGATGTTTGGCAAGGGCATCAAAAAGCCGTCCTTGAGAGGGGCTGAGATTTTCAATTTCTTGAAAAAAAGGATGATTACGCGCCACTTGTCGATGTACCAATTGTACATTTTGATGCAGTACCTCAACCCTATCGGCCAATTCACGGCTGGGAGCTATGTCCTTTATAATAGGCCGCCATTCTTCGATTAAATCACTAAAGTCGCAGCACACCTTTACCCACGGAGGGGTTGGATCAGTGGGTCTTCTTTTAGCCTGGGGTCTAAACTGTACTGCAAAACGCACTACCTTAGGATCAGGATCACCCGGCTCCGTAAGGCAACGCACGGTATCACGGGGATTCATGCCAGGGTCTAAAAAATCTTGGATGTAATTTCTGGGATTTTGAATAAGCTCCCAAGGGGTAGTGTCTCCATTTTCCATGGTGGTTTCTGCGAGGAGCAATCGGCGGGCGGTGGGGTGTTTAAGCAGCACTCTGAGTACGTCCAGATTACCACCGTAATTCAATTCCATGGTTTCAATACCAGGCACTGTGGTGGCTGTGCCATTATAATAAGCCAGCAGCGCATTGCGTTTGGCCTCTGTAAGCATGGAATGCTTGATCAAAGCCGGAGCAGAAAAACTAAGAAGCGCTTCCATAATAAGGTTATTGCCATTGGAATCGATAACACCGGGATTAGCTTGTAATACGGTTTCAACCATATCGTAACGGCCCAACTGAATGGCCAGGCTAATAGCCGACATATTATCTTCGGCTGGTAGTGTTACATCAGCCCCCTTAGCAATCAAGGTTGTTACAAACTCAATTTCTCCGGTAAACATGGCAGAAAGAAGGGCAGGATTAGTAGTAGGTTTGCCTCTGGGGGATAGTACAACACCAATAGCATTTGGATCGGCACCCTCTGCTAGAGCCTGGTGAAAAGCAGGTTTATCACGTTTGAGCATGGCTTTGATGAGGCGTGCATTAACTGCATTTTGCTCCTCTGGACTACGTACCTCCGAACTACGCAGAACATTTTGCATTTGCTGCCTTGATGTAGCCATCATCTACCCCCCCAGTAAGCCATCGGCTTCTAATCTTGTACTTCTTAAGCATGATTCTCCGAGCTTCTGAGGGCAAAGTCAATCAGAGGGAGAGGTTGAAAGCCATTTATATTTAGCTTGCTAAACAAATAAGCCTCTTAGGGCATAGAGCCAAAGCAAATTTTGAGAAGGTTTTTTTAGCGTTTTGTCATTCCTTAAACCAGATTTTTAAAGACAGAGATATCAATCAAAATGGCATCCGTACAATCAATCGTTTTAGCTGTTTTTTGACTTATATTCTTATTCTGCTAATACTTCTAAAGTATATGTATGGGTGGCCAGCTTTAATTTGAGAGCATTGTTTCAGTTATGAGAGTAAAAGACATCGTCAAGAAACAAAAGATGCGATTAGGGTATTTCGAAATACGCGATCGCGAAGATACAGCTCTTTTTCCCGGAGGAGACGAAGGCCGGTATTTCATACCTTTGCATATTAAATCAGAAACCGACAAAGAACCTGTTTATAATTATCAGTTTGTTAGAGAGTTGTTGTTAGGTTTTTGTGAAATATATTATTTTGAAGTGGTTCAGCTTGAATGTGACGATATTGAAATGACACGATTTTTTCTTGATCAATTTTATCCTTACATGAAAACTTATTTATCCAAATTGGTCTTATCAAAAGAAAATATTAAATTTTTCAACAAGGACATGCACCCATGCATGTTATTAAATAAAGAAAGGGTTGTAAGCAAAGAAACATGGCTTCTTGAAAAAGAAAAGCTTGAAAAAAGTGATGGACAAATACTCAATCGTTTAATTGCAATAGCCCAGTCAGACAACTTTAGTTTAATTGAGAGAAAAGTTCATTTGTATTTGCTGGGCATGCAGGCAAGCCGAAGCACCCGTTTTATACCCGATTTCTTTGTTTTGGATTACGATAAAATCGCGAGTGTTTTTCAAAAATCTTTCGATGTAAAGAAAGCGGTGATTTTTAAGGCCATTGATCGCTTACGAAAAAAAATGGCTATTACTTTAGAGAAGGAAGGAGACTATTTAATTTTCAATGTTACAGACAGTGGGCCGATGGATTTAATTTCCAAAGACAAAAAAATAGCACGGTGGGTGAGAGATGGTTTATAAAGATATGGGTGAGCTCACAAGGGCTTTTGCTAAAGACCCAAGTTTTGGTGAGATGGCCTGCAAGGTGTTTTTGTATTACATCAGCCAAATCGCCAACCCTAAGGTCATGGGAACCGTCATGGAATGGGACCTTCGCGAAGTATTAACAACGCTTGAAATTTCTAGGGAAACCTATGACAAGGTCATGCAAGCCATTTCAGCCAAGGGTTTTATTACTATTGAAGAATCTGATGAATATCAACAAATTATTGAAGCCGGCATTAGTTAACTAGAAAACCAACATATAAGCTTTGCAAAAGATAGATGTCTTCCTACACCTTAGGCAAAACCCACTATAATTTTCAGATGCAGAGCGATTTTTCATCACAATATCCCCACCAAACAGAAGCCGTAAGGGCAGTATTAGCTGCACTTCAAAATCATGATAGAACCCATCTAGTGATGGCCTGTGGTACGGGCAAAACACGGGTCGCACTCTGGGTGGCCGAGGCACTCAGCTCCAAACGTGTGGTGGTCTTTGTCCCCTCCCTAGCCCTTATCAGCCAGTTTATTAAAGAATGGCGCAGCGTGACCGTTTGGCAGGATATAGCCTATTTGGCTATTTGTTCAGATGAGACGGTGCGGCATGCAATGGATGATCACGTAGTGCTCGATCCCAGGGCCTGCGATTTTCCCGTAACCACTGATCCAGTTGTTGTGAGACAGTTTTTAGAACGATCCAGCACGGGTGTGCAGCTAGTTTTTTGCACCTACCATTCCTCAGGAGTGCTAGCAGAGGGGATGCAAGGCACTGAACATTTTGATATTGGTATTTTTGATGAAGCTCACAAAACAGTCGGCAACCAGACCTTCGGTCTAGCTTTGGTAGATGCAGAAGTCCCTATTAAAAAAAGATGTTTGATGACAGCAACTCCCAAGCATTATGATGTGCAGGATAAAGACACTACAGGTGAGGCCCGATTGGTCTACTCCATGGATAATGAGGCCGTGTATGGACCTCGAGCCTATACGCTGTCCTTTCGTAAAGCCATTGATTTGGGGTTGATTAGCGATTACAAAATCATTATTTCGGTCGTTCATGCCAAGCCCACGGTTGCAGAAGCAAACCCTCTTGAAGCCATGGTGGTGGCCTTAAAAAAGGCCATAGCCAAAGCGCCCTCTGTCTCAAAAATTATTAGTTTTCACCGAACGATCAAGGAAGCCGAGAATCTCCATCAATATATAGAGACCCATCAAAATCTCAATAATTTTAAGCCCTTACATGTGAATGGATTTCTAAAATAAACCCTCAGAAAAAAAATCATGGAAACCTTTAGATCTCATCCAAAAGCGCTGATTACCAATGCCCGCTGCTTAACCGAGGGGATTGATGTGCCAGCAGTCGATATGGTCGCGTTTTTAAATAAGAAACGCAGTAAAATTGATATTATTCAAGCCATTGGCCGATCTTTAAGAAAGGTTCCTGGTAAAGTTTATGGGCATGTGTTTTTACCCTTGTTCGTGGCCGACAATAAAGGTGAAACCTTAGAGCAAGCTGTTGAGCGAGCCGATTATCGAGAAATATGGGAAGTGATACAGGCGCTTAGTGAACAAGATGAAGCCCTAGAAGCTACCATTCAACAGTTAAAATGCAACAAAGCCAAGACGGGAATGCTTGAGGCAGGCTTAGAGAAATATATTGATATTACCAGCCAGACTATCGATGAAGCCTTACACAAGCGCTTACAAAAAATCATTTCGGTTAAGGTTGTTGACAGGGCTGGTTCATTTTGGAAGGTAATGTATGATCAATTATCTAATTTCAGAAAAGAAAATGGTCATTGTAATGTTCCTCCTGGTGTTTCCGCTTCCCTATCCACATGGATTTCCAATCAAAGAACAGCCTATAAAGATGCAAAGCTTAATGCTTCGAAAATAGAGCAGCTTAACGCTTTAGGATTTAATTGGTACGTTCATGATAACCAATGGAAAAAATATTTTGATAAGCTTAAAAATCACAGAGAAAGACATGGTGATTGTTCTAAAATATCTGACAGCCAACTAAAGTCTTGGGTAAACAATCAAAAAACAGCTTATAAAAAAAACAACCTTGAATCTTGGAAAATTGAAAAGCTTAATAGCTTGGATTTTAATTGGCATCTTTTTCGCAATCAATGGCAAAAGCGCTTTCAAGAACTGCAAACCTATCAACAAAAATATGGAATTTCTCATATTCCCAGAAAACATCCATTGTCTTTTTGGATGACGACTCAAAGGCGCGCCTTAAAAAAAGGCATTCTTGAATCTTGGAAGATAGAAAAACTGAATGCTTTAGGATTGGACTGGGATCCTTTTATTAGTGCATGGCAAAAAAACCTTAAGCAACTAAAAGATTATAACAAAAGGCATGGGCATTGTAATATTCCTTATGGCATTCATAATTCACTATATGCTTGGATCTTAAATCAAAAAAAATCTTATAAAAAAGGTAAGCTTGATACTTGGAAGATAGAAAAACTGAATGCTTTAGGGTTTGATTGGAATCCCGTTCCAAATCAATGGCATGAATGGTTTAAAAAACTTCAAAATCACAAAAAAGAATTTAAACATTTTGAAATATCCAATGATTCGTCGTTGCGATCTTGGTTAAATAAACAAAGAGTGGCCCACAGGAAAAATAGGCTTGAACCCTGGAAGATAGAATGCCTGAATGCTTTAGGACTTGATTGGAGCCCAAAACTCAATCAATGGCAAAAGCGTCTTGAAGAATTACAAGCCTATAAACAAAAATATGGGCATTGTAATGTTTCTTCTGCTATTGCTTGTGCCTTGAATGTTTGGATCTCAGCTCAAAGGACAGCCTATAAAAAAGTCCAGCTTGATGCTTGGAAAGTAGAGCGTCTTAATGCTTTAGGGTTTGATTGGGATCCTTTACTCAATCAATGGCAAGTGAACTTTGAACAATTACAAGCCTATAAACAAAAGCATGGGCATTGTAATGCTTCTTCAGGTGCTTCTTGTTCATTGCGTAAGTGGGTTTTGATGCAAAGAAGAATTTATAAAGAAGGTCGTTTAAATAATAATAAAATAGTACTGCTCAACAGTTTAGGTTTTGATTGGGATCCCTATGTTAATCAATGGAACCAGCAGTTTGAAAAATTACAATATTATAAGAAACAACATGGCCACTGTAATGTTTTTATGGGCATATCTTCTTCATTATGTAGCTGGGTTTGGGATCAAAGAAAATCTTATAAAAAAGGGGAGCTTGATGCCTGGAAAATAGAGAAACTCAACACTTTAGAATTTGATTGGGACCCAAGGTTAAAGCAATGGCAGACAAACTTTGAACAGCTACAAGCCCACAAGGAGAAACATGGAGATTGTGAGGTCCCGGATACGACTTCTTCATTGTATAACTGGATTAAAAAGCAAAAAATGGCCTATAAAAAAGGGCTGCTGGAAAATCCCAGAGTTGCACTGCTCAATAGTTTGGATTTTGATTGGGGTCCTGGAAATCTTTTAAAAAATTGAGATGATAAACTAAATGAATATCCGTACGCTATCATTACCTTATACACACCAAATAGAAGCCGTAGAGGCGATACTCACTGCACTTCAAAATCACGATAGAGCCCATCTGGTCATGGCCTGTGGTACCGGTAAAACGCGGGTTGCACTCTGGGCAGCCGAGGCACTCAGCCCAAAACGTGTGGTGGTCTTTGTCCCTTCCCTAGCGTTGATTAGCCAATTTATTAAAGAATGGCGCAGCGTAACCGTATGGCAGGAAATAGCCTACTTGGCTATTTGCTCCGATGAAACGGTGAGGCATGCTATGGATGATCATCTGGTACTCGATCCCACGGCCTGCGACTTCCCCGTGACCACCGATCCAGTTGTTGTGCGACGGTTTTTAGAAAAACCCAGCACAGGTGTGCAGCTAGTTTTTTGTACCTACCATTCCTCGGTGGTACTGGCAGAAGGTATGCAAGGCTGCGAACCCTTTGACGTGGGTATTTTTGATGAGGCACATAAAACTGTGGGTAACCAGACTTTCGGGCTAGCCTTAGAAGATGCCCAACTGCCCATTAAAAAAAGATGTTTAATGACGGCTACCCCAAAGCATTACGATGTTCAAAATACAAGCACTACGGGTGAGTCCCGCTTGGTGTATTCCATGGATAATGAAGCACTATACGGACCAAGGGCCTATACGCTTTCCTTTCGTAAAGCCATTGATCTAGGGTTGATTTCTGATTACAAAATTATTATTTCAGTCGTACATGCCAAACCGACCCCCTCGAAGCCATTGTGGTAGCTTTAAAGAAAGCGATTGTCAAAGCACCCGCCGTATCAAAAATAATTAGTTTTCATCGAACGATTAAGGAAGCGGAAAATCTCCATCACTATATTGAGACCCATAAAAATCTCAATGATTTTAAGCCCTTACATGTGAATGGGTTTCTAAAATCTAGCTTAAGAAAAAAAACCATGGAGACTTTTAGATCTCATCCCAAGGCACTTATTACCAATCCCCGTTGTTTAACCGAAGGGATTGATGTGCCAGCGGTCGACATGGTGGCTTTTTTAAATAAGAAACGCAGTAAGATTGATATTATTCAGGCCATTGGTCGCCCCCTAAGAAAAGTGCCTGGTAAAGTATATGGGCATGTGTTTTTACCTTTGTTCGTGGCTGATAACAAAGGAGAAACCTTAGAAGAAGCGGTGGAGCGTGCTGATTACAGAGAAGTATGGGAAGTGATACAGGCGCTTAGCGAACAAGATACAGCCTTAGAAGCTACTATCCAAGAGTTAAAATGCCACAAAAATAAAATGGGTGTTCTTGATGCCGGTTTAGAAAAGTATATTGATATCATAAGTAATCAGGCTATTGATGAGGCCTTGCATAAACGCCTAAAAAAAAATATTTCAGTGAAGGTGATGGATAGAATTGGCTCTTCTTGGGATGCGACGTATAACCAATTATTTGCTTTTCAGACAGAACGGGGTCATTGTCGTGTATCTTCTAAACAGCCATTATTTCATTGGATAGATGCTCAAAGAATGGCCTATAAAAATAGAAGCTGAGAAAATTAATTATTTTACCTTATCAAATTACAAAAGCCCTCTGCTGTGATTTGTAATCATGCTGCTCGAAATGTGGCACGCTCCCGCATTGAAGAAGATTCCGAAAAACACAAGAAATACCTATAATTAAAGGTAAAAAAGAACATTTCACCCGGAGTGAGTCAGGTGTGCGGGTGATTAAGGGGGTTGTAGCTTCAGTTTTCTAGAGCGCAGATTTAATAAAGATCATCGGGGGCACGGGGAATTTCAAACCCAAAAATGGGCGGAAACGACTATAAATATAGGGATCTCCGTGCAAGCAACACATCCGGTTAGGATGCCTATTTATGACCTGAGATCTGCTTAAAAAATGAGCATATTAAAATGCTTTATTGGCCCGCTGTTTTTTGCATCAAGCCATTTTTTTCTGCCTTTTTTAGGGCTTTGGACACTTTTTCTTGCGATGTCTGCTGTTCCTTACAATATCTGATGTTGCATACAGTGTGCTTGTGGCTTGGTAGAATCAACCGTCGCGAGCGCATGTTAATGCGCAGACGCGACGCAAAGGCTGCCCTTCCGAGGTTCAAAATTTTAAAAAAGAAAAGCTGTTCTTATTTTCTCACCCTTGGTACACAGTTCAATAAGGTGGCCTGAACTGGAATTTTAAGCCCTTGTACTTTTGCACCATCACCTCAAAAGCCTGCTTTAACTCCTAAGCTTTAAAGGTCAGTATCGATGATACAACCCAATCTTGCAGAGCTTCTAACACTCGGATCCAATGGTGTTGATGACAAAAATTTTAGACTTGGATGCTGGACTAAGGCACGGTGCACAGGATCTCGATCGTTCATCCGACACACAATCCATCACTGGCTACTCTGCTCCATGGTTCAAAATGATAAAAAAAAGCAGTGGTTATTTTTCCATCCTTGGTGAATAGCTTAGTACGAAGGATTGAACTTGGATTAGATGCCTTCGCTATTTTTAGGATTGATCCTAAAACACCAACCCACAAACCTATGACAAAAGTTTATCATCCTGATCGGAACTCACCGTGTTGTGTACAGGGATAATCCAAGGGATTCATTTGGCACGGTATATTAGCAACTGTGCAGCACAACTCAATCCAGCTTTTAATACCCTATCCAAATAGCAATTTAAAACGAGGCTTTTTTGTTCTGGGAAATCTTTAGCCCTGAAGCTGTGTTTTTGTCTGGTATCGACTTTGATAGGTTTCGGTATCGTGCCCTGGATCTAAAGCATAAGCAATCGATACCCAATTATAAAATACTGGCCTAACAGGGATTTTATTGGCTTCCACCACAGGGATTAAGGCCAAAGCCAGGTTTGAATGGATTGTCTCTAAACGAGCCACTTGCCGTTCTATCCTAAAAACATGGCACTCATATCGCAAGGTTGCAAAGCAAAACAAGAGCACCCATCCTTTTAGAATGTCCATCATGATAGTCAATAGCCTCAAATGCCTTAGCTGTTTCATTGTTTAAAAGGTATCCTCTTGGGTGACTTCAGCTTTACCATTCTCTAACAATCTTAGGTAAGTATCCAGTATTTAAGAATCAGGATGATTGCATACTAAGTGTTCTATGGCTTTTCCGATTTTTTGCATCTCAGCCGACGGCCCCTCTGTTGGGGGCAGGTTATTCAAATAAGCTACTGCACCAAAGGCAGTCACGCCTACTAATAAGAACACAGCTTGTTGTAAAAATAGTTTGGTTAATATTTTTTTTCGTATCATGAACCTGAACAGCTCTACAACCAATATGGCCAACGATATCAGCAAGACCGTTGATAGTCCCTCTATTATTTTCTCAAAAAAAAATGACATCCCATTTTCCTTTGGTAGCTGAAAGGATGATCCTAGCACAAACCCTTATTCAATAAAATGTTGCCATTTGCCCCTAGCCATTCCATGGATTTTTAATGAAAACAGTCCCCTGGCGACGTGCGATTATAGGCATCTTTTGATCATTGTAACATCATCGATCCTGTGTGGCTATTATTGCTTAATTTAGAGGGAAATTGCAGGGTTTTTTGCATAAAAAGGTTCAGAAATTCCTTGACGGATCATTCAAATTACCCTATATTTATAGAGTTAATTCAACGGGCGCGGAGCGTGAGATCGTCTAAATCCCACACTCCGACATAACCTAATCGGATAAGGATTAAGCCATGCTTGCCACGCGTACTATCGTATCAAAGATCATTCTTTCCTGCTATTTTTTCTACTGGGCCTGTCAGGGCTTTAGCCCTCCTTTGCGTTCTTAAATCCCAATTTTTTGTTTTTTTACGGAATAAGGTTTGAACGCTTAAGGAGTCCTATCATGTCCAAATTATCCATAGATAATGCCCTCAATGTTTTAGGTGTCTCTAAGATGCCTGCCAACCCACAAGCCCTCGATGCGGCTTATCAATCAGCTTTAGCAGCCTACCAATCTACCCAGGGTCCTGCCTCAGAGCCTGTTCATCAGCTCTTAAAGGCAGCACACCTCAGCCTTCAACATGCCGGAGATGCTGCCCAAAAGGCTTGTGCTTCCGATCCGGGCTATGCCGCTCGTTTTGATCAGGCTTTAAGCTGGATCACCACTACCCCTTTGTCCTTTGAAATCGTAGGTGCTTGGTTGTGGGTAAATGGTACACGAGGTGCCAGCCTGCCTCTTGAATCCGAGCTACGAGTCCATGGTTTTGAATGGGCCTCTAAAAAAGCCTGCTGGTTTTTAAAACCCCAAGCCGCTACCCATTCCGATCCCCAACGTGAGTCCTGGGATTTAGAGCGCATCCGATCGGCTTATGCCCATCGTCCTGTCTAAACAACCTCATTAGTCATTAAAAGGAGATTAACCATGCACAGAGTAATCGATCACACACACTGTTCCCTGCAGCGCTATCAGCAAGAGATGGGCAATATTCCCTTGCTCAGCGAACAGCAAGCAATAACGATCGCCCAAGCTATTGAGGAAAATAGCCTGTCGCTGAATGCCCTAGAAGCTTCCCTAGCCGTCCCATCGAGCGTCTTAGCTATGGATGCGCTTAAACGTCAGATTTGTGTGGCTAAGTACAAAGTCCAGAAGGCCAAACAACAGATGATTGAAGCGAACCTTCGATGGGTCATCAGTATTGCCAAACGATACAAGGGTCGGGGAGTACCCTTAGCCGATTTAATCCAAGAAGGTAATCTGGGTTTAATGAAAGCTGTCGATAAATTCGATTATCGACTGGGTTATAAATTCTCCACCTATGCGATCTGGTGGATCCGTGAAGCAATGGTGCAGGCAATTGATGAGGCATCTACGATCCGCATTCCCTCTCATATGAGGAAGTCTATGAGGCGGTTCGCGAAGCATCAGCAACTACTGGCACAAGAACTCGGCAAAGAACCCAGTACCCAGGAGATGGTTCAACATTTGGGATTGCCTGAGGATCACATCTGCGAAATGCTTCAACTCAAAGAACAACCCCTTAGGTCAAAGCCTCAGGCTGAGTGTTTAGATCTACACATCCATGCTACAGAGCCATCGCCCTTCAATAGGGTATTGCTAGATGCCTTAAAAACAATCATGCCGCAGATCTTAGGCACACTCAAGCCGCGTGATGCGCAGATTTTAAGCATGCGTTTTGGATTGGATAACGCAGAGGAGCACACGCTGGAAGCCATTGGCGATGTCTTGGGACTGACCCGAGAACGAGTGCGCCAAATTGAAAGTGCGGCCCTTAAAAAACTCAAGCTTTCAGCCTATGCCAAGACCTTAGAAGGCTTCGTAGATAAGGTTCAAAAACAGGCGCATCGTGCGGCCTAAAAAGCATTGTAGGGATAGGAGGTACATCATGCGCAGTCAGGATGATCACGAAAACGCGAATGTTGAAAGATCTTTAGAACAGCCTTTGCAAGCATCTGTGGATCCGGTCAACGCCTATATGCAAGCCATGAGTCGTTTTAAATTGCTGAACCGCCAGGATGAAAGGGTCCTTGGAGAACGTATTGAAAAGGGTCTTCAAGCAGTCTTAGCGACCCTGGCACACTATCCACCCACGCTTGATCCGCTATTGGAGGCTTTCCAAAAAGTGCAGCGTTCTGAAATGGCCTTCAACGAGGTGATCCATGGCTTTATAGAGCCGTCTCCTCTTGCAGCCACGAGCCCTACAAAAACCAATGCGGTCGTAACAACGACCCTAAAGCATTCTGACTGGGTAGAAGCTAACAATCGATTTGAAAATCTGGCTATTTTAAAAATACAGGTTGAACAATGTCTAGCCAAATGGGGTCGGGTACATGCTAGAACCCAGGGAGCATTTTTAGTATTAGCCAACGCCTTAAGTTGTTTTAGAGTATGCAGCCCCTTATTAAAGACCATGATCCTTATTTTGCGTAAGGCATTGTCTTCGGAACAGTCCCTTGAGAAACAGGCATTGCGTCATCAGCTCTGGTGTGCAGAATCTGAAGTAGTTCGTGCTAAAGATGAATTGATTAACGCTAATCTTCGTTTGGTCATTTCTATTGCGAAGAAATACCAGAATCAAGGTCTAGCCTTCTTAGATTTAATCCAAGAGGGCAACTTAGGTTTGATGAAGGCGGTTGATAAATTTGATTATCAAAGAGGCTATAAATTCTCGACCTATGCAACCTGGTGGATCCGCCAGGCGATCACCCGTGCCCTTGCCGATCAAGGTCGAGAAATCCGTGTGCCGGTACATGTGATTGAAGTGATGCAAAAATTAAGGAAAGTCCACAATAAAATCGTACAGGAAACGGGCTTCGAGCCCACAGTCGAAGCCTTAGCCAAGCACAGCCATACACCCCTGCAAAAGGTCCATAAAGTACTGGGGATTTTTGATCCTATTTCTATGGAAACGCCGATAAGACATGAGGAATCCGCTTTGTTGTTAGAAGATGTGATAGTCGATTCGACGCTGCAATCGCCCCTGGCGTTGGTAAGCCAAACGGAATTACAAAAAACCCTGCATAAAGTTTTAGCAGAACTGCCTGCCCGTGAAGCCATGGTGCTCAGAATGCGTTTTGGTATTGATACAGACACAGAACAGACCCTAGAGGAAATCGGTCGCACCCTGGGTCTGACCCGAGAACGGGTGAGGCAAATTGAAGGGCAGGCCTTAGCCAAGCTCAGACTACCTCGTCGGGCTAAGGTATTGAAAGCGTTCTTAGAAGATAAGTCCTCAGAGGTTCAAAAGAAAACATAAGGCTTTAGACAACCATTGCCAAGTGGCAATGAATCAGGTGTGGCGGCGCACTCGCCATGGGATATCAGTGAAAAATCTGAAGGAGTCATGTATGCAAAAGATTAGGACCTCAGAATACAAATGGTTTTTGAAATGTTATGCCTACGATCATAGCTGTTTAGCCGAAGACTATGCAGGGATGCAAAAAGTGATAACCTTATTTGACTCCTTCATCAATCCTGGTGAGACACCGTTATTTTATCAGCTTAAAACCATCAGAAAAATGATTGAGAAAAGTCAGCATGTCAACCATGGTGCACAAACCAGCATCCATCATCGCTTAGAAGGTTTAAAGATGAAACAAAAAGGAACTATTTTTAAGCGTTTGAGGACATTTATGTTCTCTTCCGAGGTTGAGCTGGGTCTTTGTTATTTGATTTTACAGGAGGAAGAACAGGTTCATACTTTTTTGAAGGCGCAACACACCAAGCTTAAAGACCTTTTAAAGCAGATGTATGAGCCTGCCTTATTAAAACATTTATCCAGAGTGGATGTAGGCCGTGTTCAAAGCCTAGAAATTTTTCTTAGACGAGCACGTGCCGTGAACAAAGAGGTTATAAGAGACTGCCATAATATGCGTAAAGTGTTGAAAGAATATGCACCCCATGACATACCGACCACAAGCTTTCAGAGCTTAATCCAGCATTGTAATAGCTGGGGTTCTCAAGTCAATACGATCCCCTTGCGATCTAAAAGTGTGTTCAGGCGGGTATCCGAACAATGCTCTGCTCTGTGGGATGTTTGTATTTTTTTATGGGATTAAGCGAGCGCCAGGAGAATAGCAATGTTCCTTTTAAGTCTCTTGGATCATTATTTATTTTTAAGAACACATATGAATATCCAGATTTTACTGGCAGTGATCCATGTCAAAATGCAAGCCTTGCTGAAGATTATGGGAGCTCAGCCTTGGACTAAGGCAGCACTGTTATGGCTGTGCGCTTTAAGAAGCTTGGCACACCCTGAACGAATGAAGCAGTATTTTTACGACTTTGAATCATCAACAGTATCATTCTATAACGAAAGGAGAAATCCATGTCAACAATGATAGTCGATGCTCAATTGCTTTTAAATAACTCTCGCACTTGCCATGGTCTTATGGAGCACTATTACGGTGCTGTGAAAAACGTGCTGCACACACTAGGTAAACGATCTTAAGTTTTTATAAGGATGCCTACAGCGCATGGATTAAAGAGTCACAACGATCAAGTGTGGCGACGGGTGCGATCAACACCCCCGCCACGTGGACATTAGCAACAAGTCTTAAGGAGAGTTACTCATGTCAACGATTAAGATATCAGATTACATCTTTTTTTTAAAGACCTGTTATTTTGGACATCAGCTTTTAGAAAAATGTTATAAAATGCAGCAGAATTATCTTGCCCTACTATTGGAAGATAAGCCGCCAGCTAGTCTTTTAGATTCTTTGCAAGTCTTCAATGCTTTAATAGACCAAGCGCTATCATCGATGAATCCATGCTATCTCAGCTTCTTAGTGGATCAGATGGTTGAGCAGCAGGCTAGTGCTCCGAGAACCTTTATCCCGCTCTGGGATTACACCTTGGTCTTGAACGATCAGCATAACCTGCATACTTTTTTAAGTCAGAAAAATATTGAAATCAAAAAATGTCTTCAAAGAATAGAAATCTTTTATCAATACAATCCTCTTGCAGCAGGTGTTGTTTTTGCGGGGCAACTCAAGAAATTGCAAGGGATTGCACAATTTATTCATCAAAAAATGCTGATGGTCTTAGGGAACATCCAAGCGTTTTTAGACAAAACACCGCTCAAAAGTGACGCGGGGAGTGTTGTGGCTTTCGAAGCTTTGATGGGCCATTTAAAGGGCCCTAACGCTTTCAATCAGGCACAGGGTTCAAAGAATGATGGAGCCTTGAAAAGGACCTTTAAAGGCTATGGTAATCGTCCACCCTTATCGAAGAGGAATGATGACTAATGCCTGTCTCGGTTTTTATTCCACAATTGAAGCCGTGTTTTTGGCATAAAATTTATTGTTTTTATTACGTAGCTTATTTTAAAAGTTACTCTAAGGCTGCAATAGCACTCAATACCACCCGACCTTCGCTTAGCCGGGCTGTGAAAGCCTTGGAGCATCGCCTTAATACCACACTATTAGTACGAAGTACCCGCCACGTGGCCTTAACCGAAGAGGGTCTACGTATTTTAGGGGAGGCTAAGTATTTGTTAGGCACGCTCAAGAGAATAGAGAGTTTTCATCAGAGAAAGGATCTTGTCAGTCACGAATCCATCTGCCTTTTTGTGCCCGAACCTCTTTTAACGGATTATCTGATGGCTCCATTGCTAGGTTTTCAGCATACGTACCCTGAGCTCACTGTGAAAATCCATCTGACGAATAGCTTAGAACAAGAACCACCTTCCACACACTTGGTTCATATTCGTTTCGGGTTTGAGCAAGGGTCCGAATGGGTTCAAAAACCCCTATTGCATTTTGAAGGGGGTTTATATGCCAGTGCAGGCTATTTGCAAAAATGGGGACCACTACGGATGCTTGAAGATTTATCCGAACATCGATTGTTGCTCTTAAACGCAACAATCCCAAGCATTTTTGAAGACATGAATTGGCATGGCTCGCTTTTGAAACAGCATTTAGGTCAAGAGGCTGCGCGCTGTGTCATCCATACCCCTGAGCATTTGATCAAAATGGCTGAAGCAGATTTTGGGATTATCGCTTGGATTAAGGATCATCCCTATTTGAATAACCATGGTTTAACGGAAATTTTAGAGGATGTTACGGCACTATACGGTCCTCAGAGGCAAGCTTATTTTGCCTGTGAAGCCTCGAGCTTTGAATCAGAAGGTGTACAAGCCCTCTATTTACATTTAAGTCGGCATGCCCGGGGTTCTTCAGGGGAATAAAAGGATTGGTGTCCAAAAAGGTAACAATGAAATTTTCAGTTTGGCTTATAGTGGGAATACTTTAGATCAATCAGGAGGATCAAATATGGATCAACAGGATAAGAAGAAACAAGAGGCTTTGTGGACACGCAAAGTCATGGATTTACACCAGGTAATAGAACGCGCACTTTCTAGGCAATGGACTCTGATCGATGATCGGGATTGCCGTGATAAATCTCCTGTTAACAGAGCTTTAAAGAAGGTGAAGCAATTAAATACTTTGGTGAATGATGGATTGATTGGCTCTCAACACTACCAAAAAAATCTTAAAATATTAATGAAATATATCGAAGAACTAGCATTGTATGATTTTGTTTCAGAAGAGGTGCTTCAAACATTTGGATCTGAAGCAGGTGTTTTTTCTGGTGAGGATACTATGGCTTCAACCTTTGCATGGATACAGAGTCAAGGCATTAATCTTTAAAAACAATGGGTAACATGAGGATCAAAGATGCGTGATCAGGATGAACAGTGGATCTATGAAATCATTGAAGCCCATGGCTGCCTATCTAAGGAGATTTCTCGGCAATTAAGCTTAATACCCAGGGCCTTTAAGCAACGTAGAGCTTTGCTAAGAATTTTACTGAATGAACTAGATAGGATGGATAGCATGGTAGATTGTATTGGACCTTCTTTAGAAGATTATCAATGGGTTTGTGCAGAATTTTTTGCATGGTTAGACCATGAGCATTTGCGGTTAGGGCCTTTGATGATAGAAAAAATTCAGAAGAATTTTGGTGCAGATCATTTTTTTGTCAAGGAAATCCTGCCAAAAATCAAAAAAGGGGGGTATTCATGTTAAGATGAGCCAGGACCCGGTCATCCGATATGGTAGGTGGGGACTTTGATCGGGGTCCTGGAAGACTATAGACTATAAGGAAGGGTTCTATTTTGAAAGGACTGGGGATTTACACGTAAATTGGGGAGAACAGAGCATGCGACCACCTTTTCATCCTTTTCACCAGCCCACGGTTGATCCGCTGTTTAAGCACCTGATGGGGCATGAGATCGTTCGCAATAGTTTGTTAACTGCTATTTTAAAAGAGCCCGTGAGCTATTCCCAGCTCATCGATGGAGCACTAAACCCTTTTCCTGCCTTTAAGGACTTACGTTCTTTGATTAACCGTGAGGAACTCTCTGAGCTCATGGATCAAATAGGCTCTCTTTCACTCAAAGACCTGGCCGATCGGAAGAATGGTCCTTTGGTGAACAAGGCCTTAGCTTTTATGCACGAACTTGCCCCGCTCTATACAGAGCTTAGCTCAGCCTTGCCAAGCGCTGAGCGGCAGACCCAGTTAGATATCGTTTGTGAGACCAGCTATGGACTGGTGACTGTCGAGATGCAAGTATCACCACAAAATTATTGGGATGTTCGGATTTTAGATCATGTTTGTGGGCTCTTTCATCGACAATTCTCCAGGGGTTTTAAATGGAGTTCACTGGAAACCGATCCGGATATTGCTAACAAGGTTAGTCGTGTGGTGGGTATTAGTCTTTTTGCCAAAGCCCCTATGTATCCTGAAAAAGTTCAGGCTTTGTTGCCCTGGTATACGGCTGAAGGCTGGGACGTGGATGAACTGAGTCGTCATTACCGTTTATTAGAGGAGAAGCATCCTCGAAAAGTGAGACCTGGCATCGAGTTTTTTGATTTTAACCTCGAAGCATTCATTTTTTTACATGCCAATGGGGGTCTTGAAGACTATCCCAAAGACTTATGTGCTTGGTTAGATTTTTTTGCCAGAGCTCATACGAAAACCCTTGCAGATATTGAACAGGGGGATTATTCAGAGCCTATTAAGAAGGCCTATGACATTATTAAAGATCTGCCCCCCAACATCGAAGAAATGTATGCTGAGAGTCTCATCAGACAGGCGGATATCTCTCATTTTGTACAAGGGACTAAAGAACACGCTATGGCAGAGGGAGAAACCAAAAGTAAAATGATTATTGCCAAAAATCTTATGAACAAGGGGATGGCACCCGATGAAATAGCAGCGATGACGGGTCTGTCTGTTACTGAGATTGAGCGCTTAAAATAGTAAGATTTGGTGTCTTTTCGAGAGATGAAAATTTCAAAGGAGATAATAGAGTTTATCTAAATAATGCGGTTAGGAGCAGGGATGAGTATTACATACCTAGAAAAAGAAGTGAATGATAAAAGTAAGGCATTAGAACTTGCTAACCAGGAACGAATTTTTGCGCAGATTATAAAACCATTCGTGTTTGAAACATGCCGTATTCACTTGTTTCTAGAAGCTGAACTGCCAGACACATTGGAAGTCCATGACACACCTGCTATCGTTTGGACTCTCAAGGGAAGCTTTGATCTGATTGTGCACGGTAAAAAAGGGATTCAAAGAAGGCCAGCTCCTCGGGGTATTTCATGCACTGTTTTGGAAGTCTTGTTCGAATATCATTTGGAAGAAGGGGACCTCTGCTTGCCAAACAACCACGAAGTGGTCCAATGGCTATTCTCACAAGGGGGTCATCTCAGCACAGATCACGCCAAGGTGGTGAGCTCTTTTCCTCATGCGGCCCAAGAGGGAGATGCGAAGGCCCAATACTATCTGGGTACGATGTATTGGTATGGGATTGGGATAGCCAAGGATGAGGCGAAGGCGGCGCTTTGGTTTCGCAAGGCAGCTGAGCAATCTCATGCGAGGGCAGAATACGCGCTGGGTGCTATGTGTCTCTATGGCATAGGGGGGATAGCTTTGAATCACGTTGAGGCTGCGATCTGGTTCCATAGATCAGCAGAACAGGGCTATAGGGATGCGCAATACGAACTTAGCGAAATGTATCTGGATGGCATAGGGGTATTCTCTGATAGAGACCAGATGGTATTTTGGACTCGTAAGGCAGCGGAACGAGATCACACTGAGGCACAATTCAATCTAGGCTATATGTATTACTGCGGATCGGGCGTGGCCTTTGATAAAGCACAGGGAGTGTCTTGGATTCGCAAGGCAGCCGAACAGGGGTATGCTGATGCGCAATTTAAGCTAGGTGAAATGTATCATGAGGGTTCAGCAGTCGCTAAAGATGAGGTCCAGGCGGTGTTTTGGTTTCACAAAGCAGCTGAGCAGGACCATGTGGAGGCTCAGTATCATCTGGGACAAATGTATCTCTATGGTTCAGGTGTAGAACACGATGAAGTTCAGGCTGTGGCTTGGACTCGTAAGGCCTGTGACCAGCTTCGCAAGGCCGCCGAGTATAGGGAGTTGATGAGCAAAAAGCGTGGCTCACCATAGAGACCCCTCGTTTTTCGGTGGTGTGTTCTCTGTAAATTACAAAAAACCCTGTGTGTGGATTTTGTGTGGATCAGCTCTACGTTGTAGGACACTGTTGCACATTGTAGTGGGCGCAACAGTGAAAAAGTGCCTAAAATACCGCTAAATTAAGGGGTTTTTATGACCTTGCAAGACTCATAATCTTTTGGTCCTAGGTTCAAGTCCTAGTGGGCCCACCCTTAAAAGCTGCATCGATATCGCTGTCTAGTATATGTTTTCTAACAATAGATTCTAAGGTGTTAATTTCTTGATCGGTTAGTTTGTTGAAATAGACAGTTCTTTTTTGCTTTCCAATGTCGCCTTTATTTTGTATGGCACATTTTATAAAGAGATCGATTAACTTATCTGGCATGTCAATTTCTTCTTGAATCTTATTTTTCGTTTTATCATAGTTCACTAAAAATACTATTTCTCTTTCAAAATGATCGCGTAATGTTTCTTCTATACATGCAAAAAGGTACTCTGTAAAGTGCGTATAATCGATGTATTTGTAATGGCTATGAGTATCTTGTTTCACAAGCAAAACACCATCGTCAGACAAAGTATAATCGGATATTAAATGCATGATTGGTTTTGAAAATGACTCTAGAATCTTATCATAGTCATGAATTTTTTTAAGCATAGCTGCTGAGACTGGGAAAATAATGCCAGGCGGTGTGAATTTTTGTTTTGACAAAATATAATGAATTAAAAATCGGTGTATTCTACCATTTCCATCTTCAAATGGATGGATAAAAACAAACCCAAATGAAATTATTGCAGCAATAAGCACTGGATGAATTCCAGTATGTAATGCAAGCTGCAGAGCTTCCAATAGACCATTCATGAGAGATTCTACATTCTCAGGGCGAGGAGATATATAGTGAATTCTTGGAAAACAATCAACATTTTCCCCGATATAGTTTTGATTTTTTCTGTAATCCACATCTTGAAATCTGGGATCTACGATAATGTTTTGTAATTCCAAGAGTTGTTTCTTTGTGAGTTTTTCAATTGTTGTAGATTTTTGAAGGACATTAATAAATTTCGCAATGCGATTTTTGTTCGGTTTCTCTCGCTCAATTTCATAAGAAGACAAGGTTTCTTTTGTGAAAAGATAATAACTTGCTCTGGCAATTATTTTCGGATCGTACTTGTCAGATAAATTTTTTGCTTTCAGATCATAGTGTTTATCTATATGCGCAGTCAAAATTTTTGTCTTGCGGATTAGTGGGCAAAATGCTTTGTTGCCTATTAAATTGTTATTGACTCTGTGTCTTGGGCTTCGTATGCCTTTGGATGTAAAATAACGATCAGAATCTAATACATCGATATATTTTAGTGTTCCTAATGCTGGGGCTTTTATTGTTTGATCGGTTAAAAATTCATATAAGAACCAAAGGACGCGTATATATTTGCTGCCTGGATGTTGATGGATAGCAAGCGCGATCTCCTGGGCAGCTATTTTTTTGAAAACGGCCTGCAAAATTTCAAGATTAACGCCATCGTATTTAAGTGCAAAAACCAACTGATGGATGGGATTTTTAGGATCCTTAACAGCGTGAGCATTTGGATAAACATGTATTTCGTGGTTGCCCTCGATCTTAACAGTCCCACGTCCCCGTAGAGCAATATAGGACTGTCTGTAATGTTGAATAACACGCAAATCAAATTGTTCTATTAAGGCTTGATAGCCCGCAGCACTGTTCATCGTATCTCACTCTGGCCTTATTGTTTAAAAACGTTCGCGAATGTCACAAAACGTTCGGAAATCGACCGCTATGTTCAAAACTATACCATATTATACTGTAAATGTCACAAAACGTTCGCTAATGTTCTAAAACATTCGGAAATGGGGTGTTTTGTCAAAAAACGTTCGCTAAAAACTATTTTTATGTACAGTGTTTCTGGCTGTTGCTGCCTTTTGGCCCTAGGTTCAAATCCTAAGGTGCCCACTCATATCAGTGCTATCAGCCGTCAATAATGAATTAAATCGTGAAAAACGGCTTTTACACCTGTTAGATTGCGATAACCATGAGGCTTATCCGCTTTAAAACGTAATCCTTCACGCTGTTTAAGACGATGCCAAGTATTATTTACTAACACTTCCATGGTACCGCTTGCAACAATAACATGTTCAATGACACCGCTTTGATGCGGGGGTGATAGATGCTCGCATCCGGGCAATAATTCTATAATAAACACTTCAAAGTTTAAGAGCTTATCATACGTAAATAAAGGCATGACTCGAATCTTATCATCCTGCACATGGATTTGTTGTAAACTGCCACTGCGGTGCATCAGTGTCGAATCAACTGGATTGATATCTTCCAGAAAGGAGGAAAAAGAGACCTCAAAACCACTCGCAATTTTCCACAGCGTTGCAATTGTAGGGCTTGATTCCCCTCTTTCAATTTGCCCAAGCATGGCTTTACTGACACCCGTTTTTTGGCTTGCCATCTCCAAACTCCAGACTTTCTCCCGGCGCAACGCCTTCAAAAAACTGGATATTTTTTCAGTTAAATCTTCCAAAGCCCACCTGTATTCAAAAAGTACTTGTGCGTTATAACGCACGGTGTTACATTGCTCCCGATTGTGCGCTATAACGCACGAAATGTAAACCCATGGATTTTGCATAATGGAGGTAAAAATGGCTGAGCAACTTGCAGCAAGTGCACAAAGTGTCCAAGGCGCTTTAAATAGCGCAGGATTAGTTTGTAAAGTCTTGGAGCTTCCAAGCAGTACAAGAACGGCTACGGATGCGGCTATGAGTATTGGATGCGATATTGCTCAGATTGTAAAATCGTTGATTTTCAAGACACAAGAAAGCGCCAAGCCGGTGTTGGTTTTAGTTTCTGGCTCAAATAAGGTAAACGAAAAGCAAATAGCCTTGCATATTGGAGAGGAAATCACGAAAGGCGATGCTGATTTTACGCGGGCAATCACGGGGTTCGCCATTGGCGGTATTCCACCTATTGGCAATAAGAACCCTATCGATCTGATATTTATTGATCAGGCTCTCTTAAAGCTTGAGGACGTATGGGCAGCCGCTGGAACGCCTAATGCGGTATTTTGTATTAAAAGCAAAGATTTATTGCGCATTAGCAACGCTAAAGTCATTTCAATAGAGCAATAACCATCAATGATAGTCTTATAGCGGAGGAAAAATGAGCTTTGAAAACAAACTGGTCATTATAGTGAATAAAGATATAGAACTGGGTGTTGCAATGAATGCAGTAGCACACGCTTCTTTTGCAATGGGGGCGTTGCTTGGGATCGACACCTGTTTTTTGCAATCGAACATTGATGCGAGCGGCAATGATTGGAAAGTTTCTGGAATGCCCTATATTGTACTGCGCGGTAAATCCAATGAAATAAAAAAAGCCGTATTGTGTGCAAAAGAACAGAACATCATGCAACTCGCGTTTGTCGATAGCATGACTGGAGGGACTTACTTAGAACAAATAGAGAATATCTCCCAAAAAAATCAAGATGACCATATTTATTACGCGGCTGTCATCTTTGGGACATGGGATCTTGTTTCTCAAGCAACCAAAAGATTTTCACTCTATAAATAAAATAAATCAAAAAATCTGTCTTATAATACAAGGATATGCGCAACCAGAGGTGTATTATGGACGAACACATAGCACGCCGTTTAATACAAAGCTATCTGGACGGTTGGAAGCAGCTTGATCTATCACTAGTGCTTTCATCTTTATCAAAAAAGCCTTGGTTTTTCAACCCGCACGCTGCTGGTTTGAAAGGCCCTTATGGCTCTATCCCATCAAGGGGTTTATAGATTTTCTCTGCATTCGAATAAGAAAAAATCTGACCTGTTTTAATATCAAAAAACCATTGATGCACCACCAATTTTTTTTGTTCCACACTTTCACGGATCCAAGGGAAATCCATGCAGTTTGTATAGGATTGTTGAAGCGCTAATTTTGCATAATCGTCCGTACTGTGGGTGCAAAAAGGCTGTGTTTTAATAATTGAAACCCAGTTGGTAATAAAATCATTTTGTCTTGGACCAGGATTATCGCAACTATCTAACAAAGCTTGAATACCGCTGCATTGGCTATGTCCCAATACAATAAGATGTTTAACATTTAAAAAGCATACCCCAAATTCTAAGGCAGCACTGGTGCCATGATGCATGGCATCTTTTTCATAAGGCGGTACAATATTGGCCACATTACGTACTACAAACAAGTCGCCCGGATCACACTGTAGGATCAGTGCCGGATCGACCCTTGAATCACAACAGGCAACAACCATGATGTTGGGTTTCTGGCCATGCACGGATAGATCCCGCATAATAGAAGCGTCGCCGAGCGCATACTGCTTTCTAAAAGCCTCATAGCCTTTGAGCATCTTTTTAAAGCTTTCTTTCACAGCAAACGCCCCTATTGTATAGTTGATAATCTCTCATGGTAGATGGGCTATGATATCATAGCTTGCAATGCGTATCCGCATCCTATTAGAATGATGCCTTCACCAGGGGTGCTTCGCTTTAAGCGAGGCTGAAAGAACACATAGGGTGTTCAACCCTTATAACCTGATCTGGCTAATACCAGCGTAGGGAGTGTGTATGTTACGGTCTTTATCTTCAAAACACCCTTTGGTTTTCACCCTCAATGGTGTTACTCAGCAAACCCGCGCCTTTTTATTGGCTATTGCTGGTACAGTCTTAGAATACTATGACTATGCGCTCTATGGTTTTTTTGGCCAATTATTTGCCCAAGATTTTTTTCCTGATCAAGATCCCACACTACGATTATTTAAAACCTTTGGTATTTTTTTGGCAGGTTCTATGGCCAAACCTGTGGGATCGTGGGTATTTGGATGCTTAGCAAATCGACGAGGCGTAGCCTATGCGCTTAGAATAAGTATTCTCGGTGTTGCGCTCGCAACGATAGGTATGGCGCTATTGCCAGGCTATGCTGCGATAGGCTGGATCGCGCCAGGCTGTTTATTGATCGGTCGTATTATACAAAGCATGTGTGTGGCGGGTGAAACCGATAGTGCCAGAATTTTTATTTATGAAAACATTGGATCACATAGACCTTGCTTGATCAGTGGCCTTTCGGGTCTTGCTTGGAAACTCGGTTTTAGTTTAGCCTCTCTGGCCTATGCTAGTGTCATGCTTAGCGCTGTACCCTTAACCTATTACCGTTGGCCTTTTATTTTAGGGGGATGTCTGGGGCTTTTTGTTTTTTTCTGTCGAAAAAGTTTAGATATTCAAAAATATGAACCCCATGATTTGATGCGCGAAAAAAATGATTTTAGAGCCGATAAAACAATCGATTTCATGAGGAAAAACAAAAGAATAATAGTTTGTACACTTTTATTGTGTGGATCGGTTGGCGGATCGTATCATTTTTATTTTGTCTTTCTCGTAAATTATTTTGAGCTGGTTCCCGAGTTATATGACTATGCTTTGTTGTGGCGGCGTGTACCGTTCATGTTATTTTATACCTTGGGGAGTCTGGCAGCTTCGCTAATGGCCGATCGCATAGGAACCTTGCCTGTTATGAAAGGATCGGCTTATCTTCTTTTGATTTTGGCCTTGTGTAATACGATAGCAATCATTGCAGGTGTCTTCCCGATGGCACTGGCCATCTTCACGGTGATAACCTTAGCTGTTTTTCAAGCCCCAGCTTTTATTAGTCTTTTTGAGCGTGTTTCAGCGGATAAACGTTGTCAATCTATTGCAATAGGACATGCCCTTGGATCTTTGTTATTTTCGGGTAGTACGCCGATGATTAGTTTATGGTTATGGCATAGTAGCGGGTGGATGCCCGCGCCTTTTCTATACTTTATTTTTTTAGTAGGATTAGGGTTTTTGGGTGTTTGCTTATTAAATCAGGAGGTCATTGCGTAGTGAAAAATACTTTTATAGCCCCTTTAGCTGATCGCTTAAGACCTAAGCATTATGAGGCCCTTATAGGGCAAAGGCATTTATTAGAGCCTCAGCATCCCTTAGCGCAGGCTTTAAAGCTGGGCAAACCCCATTCTATGATTCTATGGGGGCCTCCAGGGACGGGTAAAACAACCATTGCCCAGTTATTTGCACACGATCCACACATTGCTTTTGAATCGCTATCGGCGGTGAATAGTGGCATTAAAGATATTCGAGTTATTATTGACGATGCGTTGCTTCGTAAAAAAGAACAAACCAAAACCACGGTTCTTTTTATTGATGAAATTCATCGTTTTAACAAAGCCCAGCAAGATATTTTTCTACCTTTTGTGGAAGATGGAACCCTTATTTTAATCGGTGCCACCACAGAAAATCCTTCTTTTGAAATCAACCGAGCCTTGTTGTCTCGATGCAGAGTCTATGTGTTAAAACCGCTTCAAGAAGAAGAGCTTTTAATCCTGATAGAACGTGCGCTCAGCCACTTTGAAGAGCAGCTAAAGCCTATCAAGATAAGCTTTGAACTCGATTTTCGAGAGCAGTTTGTGAAAATAGCCGGTGGGGATGCACGCCAAACCCTTAATGCACTTGAAATTATGGTATCGCTTGCATCCATCAAAGATAACCATTTGATCATCGATGCAGCGCTCTTAGCACAAGTGCTATCCCAACCCCTACACGCTTTCGATAAAAGTGGCGATCTTTTTTATGAGCAAATTTCTGCGCTCCATAAATCCATACGCGGATCAAATCCCGATGCGGCACTGTATTGGTTTGCCCGTATGCTTGGGGGTGGTGCCGATCCACTGTATATAGCAAGACGTTTAGTACGTATGGCCAGTGAAGATATTGGCAATGCCGATCCCAAAGCCTTAGAACTTACACTCCAGGCATGGGATGTTCAAGAACGTTTAGGGTCACCCGAAGGTGAACTTGCTTTGGCCCAAGCCATTGTATACCTTGCGATTGCGCCCAAAAGTAATGCGGTGTATACAGCCTTTCAAAAAGCACAGCAAGATGCGCTTCGATGGCCTTCGGAAGCGGTACCGGTGCATTTACGGAATGCTAGTACGTCCTTGATGAATGCCATAGGGTATGGCAAGGGCTATCGTTATGATCACGACGAGCCCCATGCTTTTTCTGCAGGCCAACATTATTTTCCAGAAAGCATGGGGGAGAAAACCTACTACGAACCCGTATCACGCGGATTAGAAATTAAAATAGCCGAAAAACGAGCGTTCTTAAAAACACTCGTTGTTAAGGAAAAAGTCTAACGATCCCATCCTTTACGGAAGAAATAAGCGCTATAGTAAGCCAAGATAGAAAGAACGAACAGTCCGTATAGAACGGATGCAACGATTACTTCGATGCCGAACAAAAAGCTAAAAACACCTGCCAAGAAGAAACTATGACCTGCAGCGAAGGTTGCTGAAAGCCCAAAAGTGACTAACATCAGAGCAGCATAAATACCTACATACACAAAAATCTTTTTGGAAACAGAAAAAATCGTTTCTTCGGTGCCACCCAATATCTTTTTTAATTCTTCAATCAGAAAATTTTTTAATAACATAAACACTACTCCTCTTTTAAATGTGAGCTTATTAAGGCTCCTCGCCCACCTATAAGACTACCAAGCCCTGTTTTTATACATACCATATTCATGACTGTAGAAGCAATCAGCACATCATATATTGATTATAGGTCAGTCTGCGCGCAGCATTAAGCCAATACAACAGTGCGTTTTGCGGTCGCTTTAATGGGTATGGCTTCCATCACATGAAACAGTTGTTCATAGGCAACACGCCATGCTTCACCATTCTGAAGGATAAGCGAAGCAGTTTTTCGATTCAGTTTTTGGACAACGCCATACATCGATTTATTTTGCCGATCCACAAAACCGACCGAATCTCCCACACGAAGACTCAGTCTATCCACCTTGCCTGAACGCATAGAGGCTTGTTGTGTGATAGGGCCTAAGTTAATCATGTAGTAAGGCACTTGCCAGTTTTTTCCATCGTGATGGTTTCTCAGTAAAACTTTTGTGTTACCTAGTTGTACAACCGTTGCTGTAATGGCTTGATTGGTGCGGGCATTAAAATAACTGACGACTTGATGAGGCACAAGTTTAGAACGAATCTGAGCTATGCGTTTGGGATCACCCAATATTTTTTTCAGGACCACACTGGTCTGATAGATCTCGAATAAGGAAGCGTTCTCTAGGTTTTCAAGCATTTTCAAGGTATCCATTGGATGAATGATATACGATGCGCTTCGGTAGATCTACGATAAAATACGGATTTTATGGCTGATGGAAGCTTGTATAATCATCGTGTTCAAAGTAATGAATATTGGTTAGCCATAAAGCTTTCTCTGGTGCTTGAGTATTCCCAGTATCGGCATTTTTTAGCCGTTATCGAAAGAGCTAAAATAGCCTGTAGAAAGAGTGGTCGGCCATTGGAGGACCATTTTGAGGATCTCCTCACTATGGTGGATATAGGTACAGGTGCTAAGCGTGAAATCTCGGATATACGCCTCTCCCGTTATGCTTGTTACTTGATTGTTCAGAATGGGGATCCCTCTAAGCCTGTCGACCTATTTTGCCATTCAAGCGCGGCGGCAAGAGCTGCGAGATAATAGAACCTTTGCTGGTTTAACAGAAGATGAAAGACGAGTAATGCTTCGTGATGAATTGACAGAAAATAACAAATTGTTAACCATTGCTGCAAAAGAAGCCGGTGTAGAAACCAAACTCGATTATGCTATTTTCCAGGATCACAGTTATAAGTGCTTTTAGCAGTTTTTTTTGCAATTATTCATTGGGCTATTGCTAAGAGTGAATCATCAAACATCCCAATTAACTATATGTAAATACAGTATGTATTGTATATTTTTATCATATACAATACAGCCATGAAGGAGACTATACTTCGAGCATGTGTTGGCTTTGACTGGAATTTTGGTAATCAGTCTAAAAATCTTGATAAGCATGGGGTTTTGGCTTGGGAATGTGAGCAAATATTTTTTAATAAGCCCTTATTATTAGAGAAAGATACTAAGCATTCTGTTGTTGAACAACGGTATTATGCCTTAGGGAGGACGGATGCCGGCAGAAGGTTATTTATCGCATTCACAATCAGAGATCATTATATTAGGGTGATTTCAGCACGGCCTATGAATAGAAAGGAGCGTGATTTTTATGAAAAAATTTAAAAAATTGCCAAAATTTAAAGATGCTAGTACAGAAAATGCTTTCTGGCAGAAGCATGATTCTACGGATTATATTGATTGGACCCAGGCCAAATTAGCCTCTTTCCCAAACCTGAAACCTTCTCGTGAAACAATTTCTTTGCGATTACCCGAAGATCTTTTAAATGAAATTAAAATATTAGCGAACAAAGAAGATATCCCCTATCAGTCTCTTATAAAGATATTATTGTCTCGTGGAGTTGATGCAGTTAGAAAAAATTCTTCTTAAAAAACAACCCAACATCCAAACTTTATGGATGCCATAGTGCGTTTCTATTTTATCAAAAATCGTATCAATAACGGATAGAACAACCCGCAGTATTGTTTAGAATACAAAATTCATTCACGGGGGTCCGCCCCTACAGGTATGGCATTATCTGATCGTGTAAAAAATATTAAAACCTACACCACGATTGCATACATGCAGGGCATCTATCAAAAAAATTGGCCATCCTTTCATAAAGGATTGTGGCAAAGAGGCTACTACGATCATATTATTCGAAACGATCCAAGCCTAAATAACATTCGACAATACATGATTGATAATCCCCTAAAATGGTCAATCAACAAAGAAAACATTATTTTTCAATGCAAGTGATGCTGCACCGCTGTTCGCAGCTTGAGGTGTAATGGGTTATTGCATTTTTCTTAATTGAATATCATGCAGAAGAGATAGTGCGCAAGCATGAAATAAGGAAGAAAGCAAGAGTATTATGGCCCATTTAATAATGCTATCGAAATTAGGTGTGGAAACGGTTGTTAATAAGAACGATGAAAACAATAAAGAAACCAATATAAAGATAGATAATCTTTTAACAACAAGCCAGCGATCTTTTGAAAAGAGAGAAGCACTAGCTTTCATTGAACTCCACACACTATATTCGCCTGTTATGAATAAATAAGGTGCAAAAAACAGTGCAAATAAAGCAATAAAGCCTGGCACAATAAAAAATATAAATCCGATAAAAATAATCATGTCGCATAGAAAACATACAACGGCAAACAAAAGCAATTTTTTATAAGAAATGGGATAGCCAATAAAGTCAGATATACTCAAACTAGATGTGTCGAAAAATTGAATTTTTTTTGGGGAAGCGGATGGATGAGTGAAAGTCTGATGCATTCCATAAATCATGAGTGCTAAGGGAATCGCGAAAATGATTACACCAAGGATAGTGCCTAGCGAGACAAAACTTGCTATAAAAGTGAATACTAAGCCTAGAAAACCCGGCGACTCTGAAAAACCAGGCATTGATAATATAGAGAAATAACCACCCATAGATCCTAGCAGTAATAATCCAAAGATATACAGAAGGATTATTCCAAAAAATGAAGTGATGCCCACAGGCACTAATACCGTTTTAACGCCCTTTTTCCACAAGGAAAAACCTACGATCATGATTTCTTTTAAAGTTTGGGGGCGATTAGGGAGCCTTAACATTGTGATCTCCGTGTAAACAAATCTAGGCTTAGGAACTATGGTTAGCTGGCCAATTTCAACACAAAAGGTGGTTATAATCAATATAGCCCAGCTATTTTAGCTATATATAAAAACAGTTATTTGTAGTCCGCTAGCCTACGTGTCCCATTTATATTATCTTTGTAATCACAATTTTTTTACGGATGAGCATAGAATGCGAAGTAGGTGTATGGAGATGTATATGAAAAAATCGTGTGTGCAAACTGCTTCCCCTTTACCATTGTGAGGAGACCCTCAGAAAGCTGTTTTTTAAACAAGCTTTGTGTTTGCATAAAATACGGATTTTATGACTGATAGAAGTCTGTACAATGGGCGAATAGGCTAAGAATTTTTAAGGTTTTTACAGCATGAAAAAAGCATCGTCTCCTGAAAATCATATAGTTGTTTTCAACGATCGCACCATCCGTCGGGTTTTTCACAATGTTAGGTGAGGTATCCACAACAGAGATTGCCGGAGAGCATAATGCACAAGGTTTTGAAGAAAATTTATCGATAGCTCATGCAGGAGGCGCTGTAGCGGGCAATGCTCGTCGAGATCTAGAATCAAAAACCAGTAAAAAAGTGCTTGATAAGGGTAATTGTCTATCCAAAAATGAAGAAACACAATCATGAAAAAAACTTTATTATTAATCCCCTTGGTTTTAATGGCGGCAGTTTTTTCAAGGTCTATTATTGCCGTAGAAAATGATGAAATAACACCCTATAAATTTACCGACAGAGACAATATTCCTTTCTACAATATTCCTGCTGCTTCAAGATTTATTACGAAGCGTCCTGGTGCAAATAAACCTAACATTGTTTACTATCTCACCAAGCCAAAAAAAAATCATTATCCTATTGTCATAGTATGTGGCGGATCCTCTTCTAAAGAGGATATTGGTAGTATTATTCATGTTCATCGATATTTGCTTAAGGAATTTTTAGATTTGGGTGTTGGTGTATTAACAGTGGAGCAATGGGGTGTTGATGGGAATAAGGTAAATAAAAAAATATTCATGGAACATTACACAAGGTCCCAACGTCTGCATGACCATCAAGCGGTCATTGAGCATCTAAAATTACATCCTCCCCAGGGTTGGAATGGGGAACTTATTTTTTTAGGTATGACCTATAAATATCATGCGGATGCTCTGCTGTATTCTGATACGGATTACAAAAAAATACGCACACCATTTCTAGTTGTTAGTGGTGTTAAAGACACTTTCATTCACTCGAGCGACGCCTTTGTTAAAAAAGCCAGAAGTTTCGGTGTAAATATTACCTATATACGTGTTGAAGACATGGATCATTATGTTAGAAAAAGACCAGATATTATTGCAAAATCATTAAAGTGGCTGGGTAAACGAATACATTAAAGTACTGTATTTTTGATTTATCAGTTACTTGCCTGTGATCGTATGCTGTTTTTCATGATCAAGCAGCCATTGTTTGCGCTTGATACCACCCCCATACCCGCCGATATCACCGTTGTTATTGATGATACGGTGGCAGGGAATGACGATAGCGATCTGATTAGCCCCATTGGCATTAGCAACAGCCCTATAGGCGGTTTGTTTGCCAAGGCTTGTTGCCTGTTGCAAGTAACTGCGTGTTTGACCATAGGGAACATCCATCAGTGCCTCCCACGCACGTTTTTGAAAGGCACTGCCTAAAACGTTGCAGGGTGTTTTGAACATCTGCAAGGTTCCTTCAAAATAAGCTTTGAGCTCACTTTCAATGGAAGCAATCGCATCATTCTTGCCAGAGGTAATCGCTGATTTTGTTTGCATTTGGAACCGCTCTCGCTCACGATCCGAACCGCGGTATTCCACAAATGTTAAACAATAGAGTGCCGTTTCATCGGCAATGGCAAGCATTTTACCGAGTGGTGTATTCAGATAAGAGGCTTTGAGAATGGCCCCATGCTTATTCAATTCCGTGTTAATAGTTTCGTTTGGCATTTTTACTCCATCTGATACCTGCACGCCCAGCCAGAATTTACGCTAAGGTGCGACTAAAATACAATCATTTATTTTCTACGAATAGTCGAGCTGCTGGCTATGTTGTTGATTATGGTGCTTTTTTGGGGTTTTGCTAAGCATAGATAATAGCTTAAGTCGGTAAATCGTAGTGTCTTAATAAAGCACCGACATCTGGTTGCTTGCCGCGAAATGCAAGGTACATTTCCATAAAATCTTTAGAGCCACCTTGTTCTAAAAGGTGTTTTAAAAATGTGTGTGCAATTTTAGTATCAAAGAGTAAACCATCTTCTTTGAAGTATTCGTAAGCATCTGAAGAAAGCATTTGGGACCATAAATAACTATAATAGCCAGCAGAATAGCCGCCTGCAAAAATATGGGTAAAGCCATTTTGAAAGTGATTATAATCAGGAATATCTAAAAGAGCCGTTTCTTCGCGCACTTTATTTAGTACTTGTTGAACATCTTCGGGTTTATTTAAATTTTTGGCTGCATGTAAGTTGAAATCAAATAAAGCAAATTCTAATTGTCGGACCAAAAATAATCCGCTGTTAAAATTTTTAGATGCTTTTAATTGAGCGATCATCTCAGATGGCAAGGGTGTTTTATTTTCCCAATGTTCCGAGATAAGAGGAAGCGCGCCTTCTTCCCAAGCCCAATTTTCCATTAATTGGCTGGGTAATTCTACAGCATCCCATTCTACGCTTGTCCCTGAAATACTTGGGTAATCGACCATCGTTAAGATTTGGTGTAAGCAGTGGCCGAATTCATGAAATAAAGTCACGACTTCATCATGGCTGAATAGCGTAGGTTGAACGGTGGTTTCTCCGGCAGCTTTGGTCACATTAGTGATTAAATAAGCCATGGGGTATTGAACTTTATCATTGTTGTGTATCATACGTGAGTTGGCAGGCTGCATCCAGGCGCCACCCCGCTTATTGGGGCGTGTGTATAAATCGATAAAAAACTTCCCTCTTAATGCTTTATTTTCGTCATAGACTTCAAAAAAACGCACATCGGGATCCCAGGTTTCAACACCCTTTACTTCTTGTATGGAAATGCCATAAAGATTTTGGGCTATCTTAAACAATCCGCTTAAAACTTTTTCTTGAGGGAAATAAGGTCTTAGTGTTTCTTGAGAGATATTATATTGCTGCTCTGACAATTTTTCACTTAAATAGGGCAGATCCCAGACTTCAATGGCTTCTAGTCCATATTCTTTTTTTGCAAAGTCCTTTAAAGCATCTAATTCTTGCGCAGCAGGCTTTTTTGCTTTAGCTAATAACTCGGACAAAAACTGCGTAACGTGTGTGGTGCTTTTAACCATCCTATTTTCCAAGGCGTATTGGCAATAATTCTCGAAACCCAATAAATGGGCTAATTGTTTTCGAATGCTGACAATGTCCAGCAAAACCTGGCTATTGTCCCATTGTGATCCGCCTGGAAATAATAGGGAGGCTTTGGTTGTATAGGCCTTATACATCTGTTCTCGGATGCTTCTGTCATCATTGGTTGTCATGACAGCATGGTATGAAGGCTGATCTAAAGTTAATAGCCACCCGGCATTTCCCTTTTCTTTTGATTTTAAGGCACTCGCTGCTAAAGCTTCAGGGGATAAGCCTTTTAATTGATCTTGATCCGTGATTTCTAAAAACCATCCTTTGGTTGATTGTAGAACGTTTTGTTCGAAACGGCTTTCTAGTTCAGATAGCTGGGTAGCGAGATTTTTGAATAAGGCCTGATTTTCAAGGGATAATTCGATACCTGACAATTTGGATGCTTTCAAAGCGTTTTTGATAATTGTCTTTTGTGCATCCGTGTAGTGTGGAAATGCAGCACTTTTTTGGATCGCTTTATAGGCATCATAGAGCGCTTTATTTTGTTTGACTTCGGTGCTATATAAAGTAATTTTGGCTAATGCTTTTTCATAGGCTTCATAGAAGATGGGCGTGTTGTCGACCGTGTTTAAATGTTCAATAATATTCCAAACATCTGCTAATTCTGTATCCATGATTTCCAAGGGTAGCGCACAATTTTCCCAAGTGTATTTTTTAGTATGATTTAACAGAGCATCTATCTGGGCACGATTTTTAGCTAGCAGATAATCAATGGCAGGTTCCACGTGTTCTGCTTTAATTTTCGTAAAGAGGGGCAATTGGTTTAAAGATAAGTTAAGCAAAGGATTATTCATATTAGGGCTTCTTGTTTGGATATCACACTTTTTAGTGTACCATTGTTTAAAGGGTTTTGCCATGATGGCGGCGCTTAGGAAAAAAACTAACAAGGCCCATCCGATAAGAAATGATTTTCGTTTCATGTGGAAGATCCCTTGTTCATGTTAACACGGCCATTGTAGAGGGTGGCTTAAAGGGAATCAAGCCAATCGTTGAGAACTGGCACTTTGAAAGGCATGGCCTTCTGTCATAGAATAAAATTCTCGCTGAGGAATATTGAGTCCAAGAAAGCCTGTCGCAATTAATGCAAAACAAAACAACTATTGTTATTGCACACCGCTTATCAACATTGCTCCACATGGATCGCATCTTGGTATTCGATCAAGGGAAAATCCTAGAAGATGGCACGCATACAGAACTACTGGCTAAAGGTGGTATTTACAAAACGCTATGGGATACCCAGGTGGGCGGGCTTTTGCCTGATAGAAGAGCTGAGGATGAAAGCTTAGGTACACCCTAGGTGCAGTAAATGTCATTTTTTGCAATTTTCTACAGATGAGACATACCCATACAGTTTTCTGACCTTGAACACGTATAAGGGGTATACAAATTGTATCCCTCCTGTCCCGAGATGCTCCAATCCCCCTAGGTGGCAAATATAAGCCGAATACTCGGTTAATTTAAAAAATTACATTATAAGTGCAAAAAATATCTTGTGGTGATATAAATTGCACTTATAATGTAATTAACATCTGAAAGCTGATACTTAAGGGGATATACACTTGAAAAACACTGAACGACAAGCTGGCATTGGCCTGATGGAGCGGCAAGTCTTAGATACCATGGCACAGCTAGGTAATACTGTCCTACGGACTAAGGACTTAGAAGAAGCTTTAGGCTACAGCAGACATCAAGC